>Ga0302325_10003859_pt1 | contig 35020 bp, 39 predicted proteins | sample Palsa_T0_2_FD_201948 | JGI IMG/M metagenome (GOLD analysis project Ga0302325, IMG submission 201948) | Peat permafrost microbial communities from Stordalen Mire near Abisko, Sweden - Palsa_T0_2 | ecosystem: Environmental > Terrestrial > Soil > Palsa > Peat permafrost | place: Sweden: Abisko...
CATGTCCTCTTCCTGTCTCGGGGTCTAGCGGAGCCCCTCGGCCCCGGCAACGACCTCCATGATCTCCTGGGTGATCTCGGCTTGGCGCGCCCGGTTCATCTGCAGCGTCAGGTCCTTCATGAGGTCGCTGGCGTTGTCAGAGGCCTTGCGCATCGCGGTCATGCGCGCCCCGTGCTCCGAGGCCGTGGATTCGAGCAGGGCGCGGAAGATCGAGACCTCGACGTAGTCGGGGACGAGCCTCTTGAGCACCGGCTCGGGGTCGGGCTCGTACTCCGGTGAGACGCGCGGGGGTGGGTCCGCACCAGAAGCTGGCTCTTCGGGCGGCTCCTCCTCGAGCACGGTGGCCCGCTGCAAAGGCAGCAGCGTCTCCCGCCGGACCACCTGCGAGATGGCCGAGGCGTATCCGTTATAGAAGATCTCGACCTGATCGACCTCTTCGTCCAGATAGGCCGCCATCAGCCGCTCCGCGATTCGGCGGGCGTCGGTGTAATTGGGACGGTCGGTGAAGCCGGTGAAGCTGTCGACCGGCACCTTCCCGCGAAAGGTCAGCGACGAAGCGGCTCTGCGGCCAGAGGCGAAGTAGACGACCCGCCGACCCGCGGCCTCGTGCTCGCGCCCAGCCGCGATCCCGGCGCGAACAACATTGGAATTGAAGGCACCCGCGAGACCGCGATCCCCGGCGACGATCAGGAGGCCGACCGTACGCACCTCAGCGTGCTCCTGCAGGATCGGCACCCGACCCATGGCGCCTGACGCCTGTGCGGCCTGCCGCGTCATCCGCCGGATGGCGCTCGCGTACGGCCGCAACGCCTCGATCCGCTGCACGGCGCGGCGCAACCGGGCCGCGGCGACCATGGCCATCGCCCGGGTGATCTTTTCGATGTTCGTGACCGCTTTGATGCGGGTGCGGACGTCGCGCGGCGACTGTGGCATGGTGGAGGCGCGGGTGCATCACTGCACCAACGCGGCTTCCTCCTTCTCCTCTGGCGACTCCGCGCTGGTGGCTCCCGTCGGGTTGGCGCGACGGGGCTCTTCCGCGCCCTCGACAATCGGACGGCCCTCTTCGTCCAGGTCGAAGCCGAAGTCCTGGGCGAACTGCTCCACGGCCGCGAGCACTTTCGCCTGGGTCTCCTCACTCCAGTCCCCGCCCCCGATCTGCTGCAGCAGCTCGGAGTTGGTGCCGCGCACCCTGTCGATCAGCTCGGAGAGGAACCGCTCGACCTTGTCGATCGTGATCCGGTCGACGTACCCGTTCGTGGCCGCGTAGATCTGCACCACCTGCTCCTCAACCGGAATCGGGCTGCGCTCCGCCTGGTTCAGCGTCCTCACCAGGCGCTGGCCGCGAGCCAGCGTCCGCTGCGTCTCGGGGTCGAGCTCGGACCCGAACTGGGCGAAGGCCTCGAGCTCGCGGTACTGAGAGAGCTCGAGCTTCAGGCGGCCGGCGACGCGGCGCATCGGCGTGCTCTGGGCATTGCCGCCGACGCGGGAGACTGAGATGCCGACGTTGATGGCCGGGCGCACGCCGGAGTAGAAGAGGCTCGGCTCGAGGTAGATCTGCCCGTCCGTGATCGAGATCACGTTCGTCGGGATGTAGGCCGACACGTCGCCGGCCTGCGTCTCGATCACCGGCAGAGACGTCAGCGACCCGCCGCCCGGGAGCTTCTTCCCCGTCTGCGGATCGGTGACGTCATCGGACAGCTTGACCGCCCGCTCCAGCAGCCGGGAGTGCAAATAGAAGACATCGCCCGGGTAGGCCTCGCGGCCCGGAGGGCGGCGCAGCAGCAGCGACATCTGACGGTAGGCGTAGGCGTGCTTGGTGAGGTCGTCGTAGATGGTCAGCGCGGCCTTGCCGTTGTAGAGGAAGTACTCCCCCATGGCGCAGCCTGCATAGGGCGCCAGGAACTTGATCGGCGCGGCCTCATCGGCGGCCGCCATCACGATGATCGTGTTCTTGAGCGCGTCGGCCTCCTCGAGCACGGTTGCCAGTTGCGCCACGGTCGACTTGCGCTGCCCGATCGCCACGTAGACGCAGATCAGGTCACGATCCTTGTTATTGATGATCGTGTCGATGGCGATGGCCGTCTTACCGGTCTTTCGGTCCCCGATGATCAACTCGCGCTGGCCGCGACCGATCGGGATCATGGAGTCGATCGCCTTCAATCCGGTGAGCATGGGCTCCTTGACCGGCTGGCGTTGGACGACTCCTGGCGCCTTGTGCTCGACCGGACGCGTGGTCGCCGTCCGGATCTCCCCCTTCCCGTCGAGCGGGTTACCGAGCGGATCGACGATCCGCCCGAGCAGCTCGTCTCCGACGGGAATCTCGAGCAGGCGCTTGGTGCGCTTTACGGTGTCGCCCTCGACAATCTTCTCCCACTCACCAAACATCACGACGCCGACGTTGTCGGACTCGAGGTTGAGCGCCAGCCCGGTAACGTCGTGCGGGAATTCGAGCATCTCGAATGACATGCAGTTCTCGAGACCGTGGATCCGGCAGATGCCGTCTGCCACCGACAGCACGGTCCCGACCTCCGTGAGGTCGGCGCTCGAGCTGTCGAGGCCTTGGATCCGGCTCTTGAGGATGGAGGTGATCTCGTCAGGCTTGATCTGCATTGAGTGGCTCCTTGACCGGCGAGGGTGGCCGCGCCCGTCCGACTTGCTTGCGAAGTTGGCTCAGCCTGTTGCTGATGGACGCATCGAGGATGAAATCACCCACGCGCAGCACGATTCCACCGAGGATGTCGGGATCCACGACGCTGGTGAGCTCGATCTTGTTTCCGGTCTGCGCGCCGATGCGCGCACCGATGTCCCGCACGACAGCTTCGTCGAGCTCCACCGCGCTCGTCACCTGGACCGGGAGCAGCTTCATCTCCGCGTCCCACAGCTCCTCGTAGCGCCCACGGATGTGGAAGATCTCCGGCATGCGGTGACGCTCGACCAGAGTCTCGAGGAAGCTCATGAAGGTCTCCTCGGCGCCCTCGATCAGGCGGCTCAGGCCGTCCTTCTTCTCCTCGGTCGAGAGATACGGGGAGAAGAAGAAGGTCTGGAGATTGTGGTTGGTGGACAACGCGTCGGCAAACTGGACGAGCTGCTCTCGAACCACGTCGAGCAAGCCGCGCTCCGAGGCGACCTCGAAGAGCGCCCGCGCGTACACCTCGGCGACCTGTTCCACTAGCTAGCTGGGCCTCTTGCAACTCACGGTTGCCGGCTCGGTCCGCCGCTCAGGACCGTGAAGTCAAGCTCGGACACGGCTTCCTCGACCAGCCGACGCTGGTCCTCCCCGGTGAGCACCAGGCGCGTCACCCGTTCGGTGGCCATCACCGTGAGCTCGACGACATCCCGAAGGATCTCGTCGAGGGCGCGGCGGGTCTCCGCCTCGATGTCCCGACGCGTCTGCTCCATCATCTGCTCGCGCCGCGCCTGGCCTTCAGTGCGGGCCTCGCGCTCGTTCACGGCGGCCGATTGGCGGGCCCGCTCGACGATCTCTTCGGCCTCCTGGCGGGCATTGCGAAGCAGCTCGCGATACTCCACGAGCAATTGGTCCGCCTCGCGGTGGGTGCGATCGGCCGCGTCGATCGAGTCGCCTATGGCCTTCCGGCGCGTATCGAGGGCCGCCCCGATACGAGGGAACACCGCCTTCACCAGGATGAAGAGCGAGATGGCGAACACGACGAGCGTCCAGACCGTCAGCCCGACATTGGGCGTGATGAGCCATGAGCTGGATGCGACTAGCACGTCGGTCATGTCAAAGGATCGATTCTGTGGGGTTTAGAGGAAGAAGGCGATGAAGCCGCCGACGAGGCCGTAGAAGAAGGTCGCCTCGGTGAGGGCGAATCCCAGCCACTGGATCTGCGTGATCTCGCCGCGCATCTCCGGTTGGCGGGTCGTCGCCTCGATCACCTTTCCGAACAGCATGCCGATGCCCGCGCCGGCTCCAGCGGCGCCGCCGCCGGCCCCGACGCCGAGGGCGATCGACTTACCGGCGTTCTCGCCTATCAAGTCATAATTCTGCGCCGCAGCCAAGATGGCTGGATGGAAAAAGCCGGAAATCAAAGTGACACTGAAGAGATGAAACATGCAGCTCCTTTTATCTAATGACTGCTGACCGCGCCACCGAGGTAGATGGACGTGAGGATAGCAAAGATGAACGCCTGTAGACCGGCGATCAATACGCACTCGAACAGGTAGATCGCGACGCCGAGCGGCAGGGTGAGCCAGCCCACGTACGGCAGGCCCAGCAGCACCGCCATATCACCCGACATGAAATCGATCAGGAGATGCCCAGCGAGCAGGTTGGCCCAAAGTCGGATCGCCAACGAGAGCAGCCGCAGGAAGTGGGAGAGGATCTCCAGTGGGTAGAGGAACAGCAGCATGCCTCCGGCCACGCCCGACGGAACCAGGCTCTTGAGATACCCCACGAACCCGTGGTGCCGGAGGCCCTCGACGTTGTACGCGATGAATACGCCGAGCGCCAGTACCAGCGGAAGCGCCACGTTGGTATCCGCCGCATAGATCTGGAATGAAGGGAGGTGCAATCCAGCCACATTGATCTTGTCTACCGTGTTGATGGGCAGCGGGATGTACCCGAGGAGGTTCGTGATGAGGATGAACACGAACAGGGTGAAGACGAGGGGAAACCACTTGGTGGCCATCCGCTCGTCCATGTTGTCGTGCGTCAGTCGGAACGACACGTCGTAGAGCCATTCCACCGCGGTCTGCACCCGGTTGGGCCGCATCTCCATGCGCCTGGCGACCCACACGAGCACACCGATGGTGAGCACCGTGGTCATCAGGAGGTAGAGCACGCCCTTGTTGAAGGCGACCGGGCCGACCTGGACCCACGTCGTCAAGTGGTAGGGGGAGACGATGTTGAACGTGTTGTTCTGGTGCTCGTGGGGACCGAAGACGAGCCCGAACACGACCAAGCCCACGACGTACACGGCCGCGATGCCCCAGATGATCTTCCGGCGGCGACTCATGGGCTGCTTGGGAGGCTTCGTGCTGGCCGGCGGGCTCGCGGTCGCTGGGAGACTCGTAGTGGCCGAGGGGGTAATAGTGACGGGGGAGCTCATTGGACCACCCTTCGCCGCGGTGGTCCCGAGATCACCCTGATCACGAAGGCCACCGAGTAGGCCCCGAAGATCACCAGTGCCGCGGTCAGTCCGTCCCTGCGTCCGCCGGCGACGCCCGCGATGATTATCACGCCCGCCAGCAGCCAGATCCGCCCGAACGCCTCGAACAGGCTGACGCCCAGCTGTTTCCGGGGCTCGGCCAGCCGGCCGATCCAGCGCCGATCAGTTTCAGCCAGCCCGCGCTGCAGGAACCATCCGCCTGCAGCCAGGACGTACCCGAGGACCGGCGCGCCGAGCGCGAGCGCGGGAGCCATGGCGATCACCACCACCGCCACGTCCAAATAGCGCAACAACACCACAGCACGCTCGGCGAACGTGGGGCCAGCCTTTACCGCCACGGCAGGCTCCGGCGCTGAATAGCGGGTATCGCCCACCTCACGCGGCTGGCGCACACGGCTGGGGTCTTCGCTGTGGGAGAGGGGCATGAGATCGGTCGGAGCAAGAGTTATCGGCGGCGAGCGGGTGCAGTGAGCGGGCGACCTGTGGCCCGTGCTCCGGGGCGGGACATACGCACGTAACAAATCCTCCCATGCCGGGTATCCGTGGGGCAAACCGTTGCAGAGGGTTAGCCGCCGTTCACTACGGCCACGATCTGCTCCCACGCGATGCTGCCGGCCCGTAGGAGCTTCGGCACCTCGCCGGTCGAGTCAACCACTGTCGACGGGGCGCCGTCGCAGACGCCCGCATCGAGGACGAGAGCAACCCCCGGCAGGCTGGCCGCCAGATCCTGGGCGGTGGTCATGGGCCGCGACCCGTGACGGTTGGCGCTGGTCGTCGCGATGGGACCCATGGCGCGGCAGAGGGCCAGAGGCACGGGATGGTTCGGGCAGCGCAGACCGATGGTCTCGTCTTCCTCCCCGAGATCGGCGTCGACCTCCTGACGGCGCGGCAGCACGATGGTGAGGGCTCCCGGCCAGAACCGAGCCATCAACCTCAGAGCGCACTCGGGAACGGCGGTGGCCAGGGTCAGGGCTTGTTCCTCTCCGGACACCAGGAGAGGGAGTTCGACGCTGCGAGGCCGACCTTTGACCAGGAACAGGCGATCGGCTGCGCCCGAGTGCCAGGGATCGGCCGCCAGGCCGTAGACGGTGTCGGTAGGAATGCCGACGATGTCCCCGCCGCCCAAGGCCTCCGCGGCCGCGGCAATAGCCGCCTCCGGCGGTGGATCGCCGGCAGCCAATAGCACCGCGGTCATGGGGCGCCCCTCGCCACCAGCACCGCGGTCATGGGACGCCCTTCGCCACCAGCACCGCGGTCATGGGACGCCCTTCGCCACCAGCGTCCGGTCCCGCCCGCTCAGGTCAGGATGCACCTCCACCTCGGTAAAGCCGGCCTTTCTGGCCATCGCCGCCGCCTGGCCGGCTTGGTGGGGAGCGATCTCCAGCACGATGACCCCCCCGGGACGCAACCAGGCGGGAGCGGCGTTGAGGAGCTCGTACACCGCTTCGAGCCCAGTGGGCCCCGCCTCGAGGGCCAGTCTCGGCTCCCACGCCGCGACCTGCGCGTCCAATTCCGTCATTTCACCTGAAGAGATGTACGGCGGATTGGACACCACCAGGTCGAGCCGGCCGCGCAGATTCTCGGGAAGCGCCGACCACCACACTCCGTGAGCCAGCCGGACCCGGCTGGCGACCCGTCCTCCCAGCCCGGACAGGTTGACCGACGCCACCTCGAGCGCCGGCGTCGAAACATCAGTTGCCCACACCTCGACGCCCGTCCGCTCCGCGGCCAGCGCCAGCGCGATGGCCCCCGAGCCGGTGCCGAGGTCGACCGCGACCAACCGCTGGTCCCGTCCGCCGGCGCCGGCCAGGCGGTCGAGCTCATGTAGGGCGACCTGGGTGACCTGTTCCGTCTCGGGCCGGGGTATGAGCACCCGCCGGTCAACCATGAGCTCCAGGGTCCGGAAACCCCACCGGCCGACTACGTACTGCAACGGCTCGCCGCTGGCCCGGCGGTCCACGAGCGCCTCGAACCGGGCCCGGGCCCGTTCGGTGACCCCGCCGGCCACGAGCGGCCACCGATCGCCGGCAACCTCCTCGACCAGCCAGCGTGCCTCGGTGTCGGATCCGAGGCGCGCCGCCGCGGCGGCGTACAGCTGCTCCCAGGTGAGCCCGACGGTCGCCGGCGTCAGTCCGGGTCCTCCTCGCCAGTGAGCTGGCGGGTCCGCTCGTCGGCCATCAGGGCGTCGACCAACTCGTCGAGCTCGCCGAGCAGGACCTTGTCCAACTTGTACAGGGTGAGCCCGATGCGGTGATCGGTGACCCGGTTCTCCTTGTAGTTGTAGGTGCGGATCTTCTCGGAGCGGCCGCCGCCGCCGACCTGACTGCGTCTAGCCGTGGAGAGCTCGGCGGCCTGACGGTCCTGTTCGGCCTTGAGCAGGCGGGCCCGCAGCACCCGCATGGCCTTGGCCCGGTTCTGTATCTGGCTCTTCTCGTCCTGCATCGCCACCACGATCCCGGTGGGCAGGTGGGTGATGCGGACGGCCGAGTCCGTCGTGTTGACCGATTGGCCACCTGGGCCGGTGGAGCGGTAGACGTCGACCTTGAGGTCCTTGTCCTCGATGTGGACGTCTATCTCCTCCGCCTCGGGCAGGACCGTGACTGTCGCCGAAGAGGTGTGCACCCGGCCCTGCGACTCGGTGACGGGCACCCGCTGGACCCGGTGAGGACCCCCCTCGTACTTGAGGTGCGACCAGGCGCCATCGCCCTTGACCAAGAACGTGACCTGGTTGACACCACCCATTTCGGACGGGTCGGTGGAGAGGTTCTCGTTCGCCAAACCCCGGCGCTCCGTGTAGCGGACGTACATCTCGTAGAGGTCGCGGGCGAACAGGTTCGCCTCCTCGCCGCCCTCGGCACCGCGGATCTCGATGATCACGTTCTTGCCGTCGTTGGGGTCCTTGGGGAGCAGCAGGAGCTTGAGCTTCTCGTCGAGCTCGTCGAGGCGGGCCTCCGCGGTGTCGATCTCGTGGCGCACCATCTCGCGATCTTCGGAGTCGGTGCCGGCCGTGGCGAGGGTGATGTCGGCGAGCATCTCCCGGGCGGTCGCCAGGTCCGAGGCGACGGCTCGATATTCACGGAACGCCGCGACGACCGGCGCTAGCTCCTTGTACCGGCGCGATACATCCCTCAGCTGGCGCTGGTCGGCGATGACCGCCGGATCCGACAGCTGGATGAGGGCCGTCTCGTACTCGCTCTCCAGCCTGTCCAGGCGATCCAACACACCCGTCAGCGTACCGGGGGGCCGGCGGGCGAGGGCCGGCGCCGCCCTACACTCCGCATGTGACCCCCCCACCGCCCGGTTGGATCGAACTCAACCGCCAGATGTGGGACGAGCGCGTTCCCCTCCACGTGGCGTCGGTGTTCTACGACGTCGTCGGTTTCAAGGCGGGACACCCGCAGGTCCAGCCGTTCGAGATCGACGAGCTGGGCGCGCTCGGAGGAGTCCGGCTCGCCCACCTGCAGTGCCACTTCGGTCTCGACACCTTGGATCTGGTGCGGATACACCCCACCATGGAAGCGGTCGGCCTGGACTTCTCAGCTCCCGCCGTTGCGGCCGCCGAGACGCTGGCCGCCGAGGTGGGGCTGAGCGAGCGGGCCCGGTTCGTGTGCGCAGACGTGCATCTGGCCGCCGAAGCCCTCGGTACCGGCGCCTTCGACGTTGTCTATACGGGAAAAGGTGCCCTCTGCTGGCTCCCGGATCTCCGCCCATGGGCCGAGCAGTGCGCGCAGTTGCTTCGACCGAATGGATGGCTGTACGTCTGCGAATTCCATCCGATCGGGTACTGCCTGGACGAGGACCAGCCGACCGTGAGGTCCGACTACTTCGACACGGAACCCACGCTCGATGACGTGTCGGGAAGCTATGCCGATCCGGGCGCCACCACCAGCAACAACCTCTCCTACTACTTTCCACACCCGCTGCCCGAGCTGTTCGAAGCCCTACTCGGCGCCGGCTTGGATCTCCGCTTCTTCCACGAGTGGGACCACACCATCTTCAAACTCAACAACTGGTTGATCAGGGGCGACGACGGGCGATATCGCTGGCCGGGTCCGGGACAGCTCCCGCTGATGTTCTCACTCAAAGCCCAGAAGCGCTAGCCGCGCCGAGACCAGGCGGTCGGGGGAGTCGGGGGAGTCGGGGGACCGGACGGTCGGGCACCGGGCGGTCGGACCGGCCGTCACGCCCAACACGGAAAGTGCGGGCTCCTCGCCTACTTCTTCGTTCGGCGCCCGTAGCGGCGTTCGAAACGCTCAACCCGGCCGCCGGTGTCCACCAGCTTCTGCTTGCCGGTGTAGAAGGGGTGGCATTCGTTGCACAGCTCGGTGTGCAGCTCGGGCTTCGTCGAGCGGGTGGTGAACTTGTTCCCGCACGAGCAGGTCACCGTGGCGGTGACGTAGTCGGGGTGAGTTTCGGTTTTCATATCGGTGCCTCTCAAGTACTCAGATCGACGGGGTGGCGTTCTTGGCCACCTCGGCGAGGAACTCGTCGTTGGAGCCGGTGGTCTTGATGCGGTCCATCAGCAGCTCCAGGCCGGCTGCGCTGCTGCCCTCGCTGGCCAGGGCATTAAGCACCCGTCGCAGCTTCCAGACCTGCTGGAGCTGGACCCGATCAAAGAGCAGCTCCTCATGGCGGGTAGACGAGCCGTTGACGTCGATAGCCGGATAGATCCGGCGTTCGGCGAGCCGGCGGTCCAAGCGCAGCTCCATGTTACCCGTGCCTTTGAACTCCTCGAAGATCACCTCGTCCATCCGGCTTCCTGTCTCCACCAACGCGGTGGCCAGGATCGTCAACGACCCACCCTCTTCGATATTCCGCGCCGCCCCGAAAAACTTCTTGGGCGGGTAGAGCGCGCCGGTGTCGATTCCCCCGGACATGATCCTTCCGGTGGTCGGCTGGGCCAGGTTGTAGGCCCGGGCCAAGCGGGTGATGCCGTCGAGGACGATGACCACATCGCGGCCTTGCTCCACCATGCGCTTGGCCCGCTCGATGGCGAGCTCCGCCACCTGGGTGTGCTCCTCGGAGGGCCGGTCGAAGGTGGACGCGATCACTTCGCCCTTGACCGACCGCCGCATGTCGGTGACCTCCTCGGGACGCTCGTCCACGAGGAGGACCATGAGATGGACATCGGGGTTGTTGGCCTCGATGGAGTGGGCGATCTGCTTGAGAATCGTGGTCTTTCCGGCCTTGGGGGGCGAGACGATCATGCCCCGTTGCCCTTTGCCGATGGGCGCGATGAGATCGACGATCCGGGCCGTCATGTTGGCGCTGTCGCCTGGGACTTCGAGGCGCAGTTTCTGGTCGGGGAACAGGGGCGTCAGGTTCTCGAACCGGGGCCGGCTCCGGGCCTCGTCCGGGGTCAGCCCCGAGACGGTGTCGACGCGAAGTAACGCCGGATACTTCTCGTTGCCGCCCGCCGGGCGAGCAGCACCCTCGAGGTAATCGCCCTTGCGCATGGCGAAACGGCGAACCTGGCTGATCGAGACGTACACGTCGCCAGGTCCAGATAGGTACCCGCTCGTGCGAAGAAATCCGTACCCCTCGTCGCGCAGATCCAGATAGCCGGTCACTGGGACCGGCTCGCCGGAGAACTGGCTCTCGGCAGCCTGACCGGGGAGGTCCCGCTCTGCTCGTTCGAACCGGTCGCGGCCTCGCCGCCGACGGTTGCGGCGGTTGCCGGGCTCATTGTCGAAGGCCCGGCCGCCGCCGGCGTCGGACGGACTGCCGTGCCCGTCCGTATCGGAGACGCCCTCGGAGACTGTTTCCGCTTCGCCTTCCGCAGATTCTCCGGGCGACAGCACGGCGTTCGGCCCGGATGGTTTGTTGCCGCCGACAAGGTCCGGCTGGGCGACCGAACGTCCTGATCCGTTTGCTGGGGGAGCGCCGGACGCGGCCGAACCCGACGGGGGCGGAGCCGGCGCGGCACCCGGACCAGCTGCGACACCTCGGCCGGAGGCACCTCGGCCGGAGACACCGCGGCCCGAGACACCCTCGCCCACGACACCCTGGCCCGCGACTCCCTGGCCGGGGTCACCGCGCCCCGAGACACCGCGGCCAGTGACACCGCGTCCGGTGACGCCCCGGCTGGTGACGCCCCGACCGGTGCCGGCCGACACGCCTGGGGCGCCTGGGGCACCCGGGCCGTCCCCATTGGTGCCCGTCTCATCGACCGTCTGATTGGCCCGGCTGACCCGGCCCGCCCCTCCTCGGCGGTCGCCTGCACTGACGGCGGCCGTCACCCCCTCGACGACGGCGGCGACGTCATCCGTGTCTGTATCGCCGGCGTCAGTCGGGCCGACCGCCGTGGCGCCAACTCCCGTGGCGCCGGCCGTAGCCTTCCGAGCCCTTGTCCGGCGGAGCTTCCCATCGGCTTCGCCATCGGGCGCCGGCTCGATGCCCGTGGCCTGGAGGATCTGCGTGACCAAGTCCGCCTTCTTGGCTCGGGCCCCTGGCTTAGCTCCCAGAGCGTCGGCGATGGCGAAGAGCTCTTCGCGCTCCTTGGCCTCGAGGACCGAGCGTTCGAGCTGCGTTTCGCTCATTTGCTACCTCGTTCGTTGTGGTACTGCTGATGGTGGATGGGGGCGTCCGCCAGGACCCGGAGCGGCTCCCGCGAGTACAGCGGGGGGTTCGGCTGGTGCACCTCCCGCCTGTGGTCCGGCTCGGGCGCACCGTCGGTGGCAACACCAACGACGACACCCCCATGCTAGCGATCCCGGGCGTCAAGCGGCAACCGGTCCGGTCCGGGTCCCCGGCGGAAGGACCGGGCCGCCGACCGGGCCGCCGCCTATTAGAGCCCGAGTTCGCCTCGCACGGCGCGTACATCAGCGTCGACGGCTGTCGGGACCGCGATCTGGCCGATCGCGATGTCGGGGTCTTTGAGGCCGTGGCCGGTAAGCACGCACACCACGGTGGAACCCGTCGGGACGCCCACTTTCAGCAACCCGGCGACTGAAGCCGCCGATGCCGGTTCGCAAAACACGGACTCTTCTTGCGCGAGGTAGCGGTAGGCCGCCAGGATCTCGTCGTCGTTGACCGCCGCGATGAGGCCCCCGGACTCCGAAGCGGCCGCGGTAGCGCCGTACCACGAGGCTGGCCGGCCGATGCGGATCGCGGTAGCGATCGTCTCGGGATTGTCGATGGGGTGGCCCTCGACGATGGGGGCGGCGCCGGCGGCCTGGAACCCGAGCAACCGGGGCAACTTCGTCAATCGCCCGGCGTCCTGGTACTCCCGGTAGCCCTTCCAGTAGGCAGTGATGTTCCCGGCGTTGCCGACCGGAATGCAATGCACGTCAGGCGCGTCGCCGAGCGTATCGACGATCTCGAACGCCCCGGTCTTCTGACCTTCGATGCGATACGGGTTGATCGAATTGACCACGGTGACCGGAGCCTCATTGCCGAGTTGGCGCACGATGTCGAGAGCCACATCGAAGTTCGCCCGGATCTGCAGCACGCGGGCGCCGTGGATCAGCGCCTGGGCCAGCTTCCCCAAGGCGATGTAACCCTCTGGAATGAGCACTGCACAGGTCAGGCCCGCCCGGGCGGCGTAGGCGGCTGCCGATGCAGACGTGTTGCCAGTGGACCCGCAGACAACCGCCTTGGCCCCCTCTTCGAGCGCTTTCGAGATGGCCACGGTCATGCCGCGGTCCTTGAAGGACCCGGTCGGGTTGGCTCCCTCGATCTTCAACCACACCTGGGCCCCGACTCGCTCGGACAAACGCGGAGCCGGCAGTAGCGGGGTTCCTCCTTCGTGAAGGGTGACTACCGGAGTTGATGCCGATACCGGCAGGTAGCTCCGGTATTCCTCGATGACCCCTCGCCAGCCGGGGCTCAAGAACCGACAACCCGAAGCAGGCCGCCTATGCGTTCGACCACGTCGAGTTGGCGCAGGTCGCGGAGACAGGCTTGGACGTCGCGCTCGTAGGCCGGATGGGTGACGAACACCTGCCGAGCTCCGGACTCACCTGGCCGGCGGCCTGACGGGGCCCTCTCCCCTGGATCGGCGGCGGATCCTCCCGGCGCCCCGCCAGCCCACCCGGAGGGAAGTCCCTGCTGCTCCATGAGGCGGATCGACACCCGATGGTGGCCGAGGACACCGGACACGGCGTGCAGGACGCCCGGGCGGTCGGCCACCTGGAGAGTCAGGTAGTAGGCGGATTGCAGGTCGTCGATGGGCGTGATCGCGACGCGCCGAAGGGTCGCGCTGCGGCCCGCCCCTCCCGTCGTCAGATTGTGGGCCGCATCGAGCAGGTCACCGAGAACGGCGCTGGCCGTCGGCATTCCGCCGGCCCCGCGCCCGAGGAACATGAGCTCGCCGACAGCATCTCCCTCCACGAACACCGCGTTGAAGGAGTCCCGGACCGCAGCCAGCGGGTGGGTGAGGGGTACCATCGCGGGGTGCACCCGCACCGCCACCGACTCGGCGGCGCCGGCCGCACCAACCCCGCCGGCCGCACCACCGGGGCCGGTCCCGGCCGCGGTTGAGGTGGGACCCGCCGTCCCGCCGGTGCGTTCGACTATGGCGAGCAACTTGACTGCATAACCCAGTTGATGGGCGGCCGCGATGTCCGCCGAGGTGATAGCGCTGATGCCTTCCCGGTACACGTCGCCGGCGACCACTCGGGCACCGAAGGCGACGTTGGCCAGGATGGCCGCCTTGGCCGCGGCGTCATACCCTTCCACGTCCGCGGTCGGGTCCCGCTCGGCGTAGCCCAGGCTCTGGGCTTCGGCTAGGGCGTCGTGGTAGCTGGTCGTCGATTCGCTCATCCGGGTCAAGATGAAGTTGGTGGTGCCGTTGACGATGCCCATGATCCGACGGATCCGCTCGCCGGCCAGCGACTCCCTCAGGGGCCGGATGAGGGGAATCCCCCCGGCCACCGACGATTCGAAGAGAAGGTCCACCCCGGCCGTGGAAGCCGCCTCAAAGAGCTCCGCTCCGCAGTTGGCCAACAGCTCCTTGTTGGCGGTCACGACGGGCTTGCCACCCTTAAGGGCGGTGAGGATGAGCGTTCGGGCCGGTTCGATCCCGCCGATGACCTCGACGACGACGTCGACGGTGGGGTCCGAGACCACCGCGTTGGCGTCGGCCGTGAGGATACCGTCCGGGACGGGCGCCTCCCGCTCGCGGGACTGGCTGCGAACGGCGATCGCGGCCAGCTCGAGCTTCAGGCCGGTGCGCGCCGCGATCCGGTCGGCGTCTTCGACGAGAAGGCGGACGAGCGCGCCGCCGACGTTGCCGCAGCCCAACAACCCGACTCTCAACGTCGTCACCATCCCTACGAGGGTAGTGGCCGGGGGTTGACGCGACCCCGCAGTCCGGCGACGGCCTCGCCCGACCTGGCGGCCCTACTCGTCGAGCGCCAGCAGGTCGTGGAAACTCTCCCGCCGGACCACGACCCGGCTGGTCCCGTCCCGGACGAAGACCACAGGAGGCCGCGGCACCTTGTTGTAGGTGGAGGCCATCGAGTGGCCGTACGCGCCGGTGACGGGCGTGGCCAGCACGTCGCCAACGGCGATGTGCGCCGGCACCTGGGCGTCACGCACGATCACGTCACCGGACTCGCAGTGCTTGCCGACGACGGTGACCGTACGCGGGCGGGGGGCGTCGGTGGCCCGCACCAGGAACGCCTCGTAGCCGCTGCCGTAGAGGACCGGCCGAGGGTTGTCACTCATCCCGCCGTCCACGCTGAGGAAGGTGCGAAGGCCGGGGATGTCCTTGATGGTCCCGACCGTGTAGCACGTCACCGCCGCCGCGGCCACGACTGCTCGGCCGGGCTCGGCCGTCAGGCAAACCTCAGGCCGGATGCCCGCGGCTGCGGCTGCGGCGCGGACGGTAGCCGCCCATTCGGTGATCGACGGCACCGAATCCCCGGTCACGTACGCCGCCCCGAGGCCGCCGCCGATGCACAGTTCAGGAAGTCCCAGAGGTGAAAAAAACCCCGCCAGCGCGGCCACGGCCTTCTCAAAGGAGTCAAGGGCGAAGATCTGAGACCCGATATGGGCGTGGACTCCGACCAACTCAACGGGAGTTCCGGCCTGGCGCAGGCGGGCCACCGCCTCGGCCGCGGCGCCGGATGCCAGACTGAACCCGAACTTGGAGTCGTCCTGGCCGGTCATCACGTACTCGTGAGTGTGGGCCTCGATGCCCGGAGTCACCCTGACGAGCACTTGGGCCCGGCGGGACGTTCCGAGAGCCAACCGGTCCAGCCTGTCGATCTCGTCAAAGGAATCCACCACGATCCGTCCCACCCCGATGTCCAGGGCGCGGACCAGCTCCGCATCGGACTTGTTGTTGCCGTGCAACACCAGGCGCCCGCCGGGGACGCCCGCGGCGAGAGCGACGTGCAGTTCTCCTCCCGTGGACACGTCGATAGCCATGCCCTCCTCGTGGGCCAGACGGGCCATGGCCCGGCACAGAAACGCCTTCGAGGCGTACGCCACCCCTCGTCCCCACGCGTCAACTGCCTCCCGGCACCGGCGCCGGAGATGCTCCTCGTCGTAGACGAAGACGGGGGTTCCGAACTCCTCGCAGAGATTGAGCAGGTCGACTCCGGCGATTGACAGGCGTCCCGACGCGTCGATGACCGCCCCGTCCGGAAGGAGATGCGTGGGCACGGGACCGCGGCCCGATTCGGCGTCGTACCCAGGTTGAGGATCCGGATCAGAAAGCATTCAGTGGGCGTTGCCGGACTGGGCCCGAGCCAACGCCGTCGCCACCCGATCGAGCAGTTCGATGGGCTCGAAGGGCTTGGTAACATACTCGTCGGCCACTGCCAAACCGGCCTGGATGTCTGAAGACTGGGCTTTGGCCGACAACATGATGATGGGAATCTTCCGGGTGTCCTCTTCGGCCCGCAGGCGACGGGCGACCTCGATACCGTCCATGCCGGGCATCATGACGTCCAGGACGATCACATCCGGCCCCCCGGATCGGGCCTGGGCCAACCCGGCTTCTCCGGTGGTGGCGGTGAGGACGGTGTAGCCCTCTATTTCGAAATTGACCCGGAGGAGGTTGACGATGACTGGGTCGTCATCCACGACCAGAACGGTGCCGACCGGCATCTGACCATCGTACGGCAGCGATCCACCCGGCTAAGCTCGCTGTCTTGCCTTGGCAACCAGGGCCCTCGTAGCTCAGGGGATAGAGCACCGGCCTCCGGAGCCGGGTGCGTAGGTTCGAATCCTACCGGGGGCACCGGCTCTGACCAGCGCAAACGTGCAGGTCAGAGCTACGTTTTTCTAACCGCTGCAAACCGCCTTTGACCGTGTTTTACCCCTGTGTGGGGGAGGAGTGGGGGAGGAACAGTGGGGGAGGAACATCCCACCCGAAGGAGTGACGGCCGAACCGGCCGTGAGCAATGAGCAGCCCCGCGGACACGTTGAAGGCCATACTGTTGAGATATGTCCGTAGGTGCCTCTTCCCGCTCAGAAGACGACCTCACCGAAGCCCAGCGGCGTGAGTTGGACGCGGCCAATGAACAGCTGCGGGCCGCCGCGTCGGCCTATGAAGCATTCCTAGGAACCGAGCTCACCCCAGGCGAACCGCTGGTCGCGGCGAACGCCAAGGACGTGCTCAAAGCACAGGAACGGGTCGAGGCGGCCGAGGAGCACCTCTGGCAGCTGAGGGAGCGGCTGCTCGGCTGGTCGCGACCTCCATGGGCGCCGCCGGCCTCGCTCGTCGCCGACTGGTTCTCTAGCGATGACGACATCTATGACCAGGTGACGAACCCGTCTGCCTCCTGCTCTCCGATGATCCGCGGCGATATCTACCTGGCGCCGTTCACCTACGCGGACCTGCGTGGCTCGAAACGTCGGCCGGTCTGCCTCGTGTCGTCCGCCCGCTACCACGCTGACCCCGACGTAAATAGTCGCCCTGGTCACCAGCAGCAGCCAGCGTCTCGGCTCGCCTCGCTGCGGTGACGTAATCCTCGGTGACTGGCGTCAAGCCGGTCTGCTTCGTCCCTCGGTTGTCCGGGCCGGTCGACTTCTTGTGCTGGAGCGTCGCCTCCTGTCAGCGAATCTCGGCGCCGTGACTTCAGCCGACCTGTCCAAGATCGATGGGCGGTCTCAAGGGCGCGTTGGGGCTGAGCTGATCTCTGCTGCGAATCGCGAGCCGTACACTTGTGTCGTGCCGGTCGTGTTCTGCGCCTCCAATCAGGGTGGCCCGGAACCGAGCGTCCTCGCCCGGTTCATCACAGACGCATCGGGGCTTCATATGGAGCGGTTCGACCGACGGTCAGCCCGATGGGTCCGGGACTCCCGCGTCGCGGGCTTTCTGACAGGTCACGATGACTGGGCAAAGCGCATCGAGCGCTCCCGCGCCAAGAGCATCCTGCGATCCTGGGGCGTCGAACCATCTGTCCTCGATGCGCCCGTAGCGCAGGGCGCCAAGGCCTGACGCCCGTTCGTCCATCCTGGCTCATCGAGCTAGTGAGATGTCTCACCAGGAGACGAAGGATGCACCAGGTGGGCTTGATCTCGCCTCCGGCGATGGAGAGTCTGATGGGGGACGCAGGTGGCGTCGCCAATCCGGCGCCAACTGTGACCAGCGGCCCAGGCGGCGGCGACCGCCGATGCGAACTCCGCCTCAGCCTGAGCGACACGGACCGCCGCAGCGCCCGCCTTGTCGAGTACGTCATCGGCGATCCCGAATCGAGGAGGCCGGCCTGTCGCCTCGCCACGAGTCGCCGCCCGCTTCTGCGGTGCAATCAGGGGCAAAGATTCGCGCAGCGCGAAGAGCTGTAGCGGTTCAGGCGCTGCGGTCATCGCCGTCTTGGGGCCGGCGGGTGGTGTCGAGCCAGGCGGCGATCTCGTGCTCGGCGAAGCGGATCAGCTTGCCGAGCTTCCGGTATGGCACCCGCCTCTCGGCGACCAGGCGGCGGATATAGCGCTCGGTGACGCCGAGCCGCTCGGCGAGCTGGTCGATGGTCAGTAGTTGGGGGATGTTGTCGATGTCGGCCATTGGGCTCCTTGATTGTCGGTACTCGTCTGATTGCCAGCGTTGGGACGACCGGGTACGTGCTGCGCTCCGTAGGACCGTGCTGGGGTCGGCTGTTGTCCTCTCCCTGTTACCGGGCCGGCAAAGGGCCGTTTGTTGGAAAAATTGTGCGGATCAGGTAGAACGCTCGGGCATCGGTGGCGTCGGCCGTTGTCGGCGGGTAGTGGGCGGTCCACGCCGGTTCGTGCGCTGTCTCCCCCTTTCGTGAGCTCCTCTCATGGGAATCCAGGGGACTGTCACTTCCGGCAGCGATCCCGACAGCAGCGGACGGGATGCCCGGCGCCTGACGCTCGACCTCGATTGTCGGCAACTCTGAAAGCTCGTCCAATGACGTCCTCCTTCTCGGGCTTTAATTGCAGACGGACCGTGTATGTCACTTTCAGATTCGTCAGCGCGGCCCTGGAGCTCTCCGGCCTCGGCGATAGGCAACGGGGCCAGCCGGCCCAACGGTCCGGGGTGAACCCCCGGGGGGCTCACCCCTGGCTTGTCGTTGGGTTGGGCCGACGCCTGATCTGGTACGTCGATCGGGGCGTTTCGGTAGGCCTGGAGGCTCCGACGTTTGCGTGTTGATTCTGGGCTGCTTTCGGACGGTCTACGTGAGTATTGAGAAGGTGAGTGTGCCGGTGTGCATGCCTTCCGATGTCGGGTTGCCGAGCTGGGGCGCCGCTCGGGCGGCGTAACCTTCCTGCCCATGGCGGCCACTTCGTCATTGTGACAACAAGCCGGAGGGGTACTGGCCACCGCGTGGATGACAATTCGGTCCTCGGCCCAGCTGACTGGCATCAACTGGATAGGTTTGAGCGGATTTTCCACGAGGAGTACGACGCCGTACTGGCGTATGCTGTCGTGCGAGCCGATTTGGACCTTGCGAAGGATGCTGCAGCGCAGACGTTCCTGGTGGCGTGGCGCAGGCGAGAGGAATTGCCCAACTCTCCCCGAGCCTGGCTGCTCGGAGTGACCAGGCGAACGTTGGCGGATCTGCGGCGGTCGCGAACCAGGCAGGAAGCACTCCGCGGTCGGCTGTCCGCTGTCGAGGAGGGCGCGGGCGGCGAGGTCGACGAAACCTTGGAGATAGCTCCCGTTCGGGATGTAGTCGGTTTGGCGCTGGATCGCCTCCAGGACAGTGACGCAGAGCTCTTGAAGCTCATCTACTGGGATGATCTTTCCTGCCGCGAAGCCGCAGACACTCTCGGCTGCTCGATCCCTGCCGTCAAAGTTCGCCTGCATCGCGCTCGACGGCGCTTCCAAGTTGAGGTCGAGCAGCTCGACAACTCTGGGCGTGACTTGTCGATCCAGCGGCCAGCCGGGCCGGCCGCGGCCCACGGCGCCCCGGTTCCCATCTCGAAGGAGGTCTGATGAGCTCCAACCGGTCCACCACCGAACGCCTAGTGGCCGCCCGCCCGCTTCTCGCTGATCATGTCGACGAGCTGGTCCCCGCCGGCGAACGCGCCCTATTGCTCGATCACATACTGGCGTCGGACCCGATGAAACTCGATGCGGTCCCTGCTCGGCGATGGGGCCGGCCACGAGTACGGGTCGTGGCCGCCGTCGCCGCGTCCTTAATGGTCGCGCTAGCCGCCGCGACCTTCGCCGTGCGCCCCTGGGCGGGCGGGTCGGTGGGCGGCGCTAAGCCGGTTTCATCCCAACCGGCCATGGCGATCCTGCTGGCCCACGTGACAACAGCCCTCGACAATGTCCGAGGCGTCGTCGTGATAGACACCACGGCCAATGACGACGTCCGCTCAACGTTTTGGACTTTGACCCAAGGCGCAAGCGGATACCGCATGAGCTACAGCATCGGCGGCAAGCGAAACTACGACATGGCGATGTCGAACGGGCTAACGACTATGACAGTCGTCGACTTCCCCGCCCACGCCTGGTGGACTGTCCCACTACAGCCAGTCCAGCCGGGCTCGTGCGTCGTAGGGATCCAAGCCAACAAGGGCCAAAGCGCGATCACGGCTCCCGCAACGACCATCCCGCAGGCCGCAAAGGGACCTGACGGTGACACCTCGTCGTGCAGCCCGTTCGGCCCGACGCCCGGTCAGGTCGTGCAAAGCCTTAAAGCCGGCGAGTTCCAGATCACAGGTCACCCACTGCTCGACGGTCGTCCGACCATCGAAATAACCGCGCAGTACCCGGCCGCCCACAGCACCTTGCAGCTGTTCGTCGACGCATCGTCCTACCTGCCGGTAATGAGCATCAACAGTTCGCCAGGGTCGACGGTTTCGACCAACTACAGCTATCTGCCCGCCACCTCGGCCAACCTGGACCTGCTGCAAGTACCGATTCCGGCAGGGTTCCGCCAAGCTGACCAACCCATTCGCTGCTCGCCGTCTCAGCTGAAGCCACACGAGACGATCTTCAGTTGCCCCTAAGCACGCAATGCGTAGGAGTCTTCAGTAGAGCCTCGCTCGCCTCACTGGTAGCCGAAGGAGCACCTCCTCCTCCTCCTCCGGAGATCGAGGCGCCTCTGGACCACCGTGTTGGGAGACCGACATGTCGACGTTTCTGGGTGCCTGTCTCAGCGTTGGAAGAGGGTCGGGTCAATGGTCTATCGAGGTGTAGGGAGGCGGTGATCGGGGACGGTCTCGCCGGATCGAGTGGCAGCTTGCTGTCCTTGACCCTTCCACTGGTTCACGTGTCCGCTTGGTCAAACTGCCAGATCTGCTCGACCGGGGTGGAGTTGTATTGGTTGGGGCGGAAGAAGACTCCGATCGACATTGTGGTTCCCCTGGGGTGCATCCAGGCGACCACCGCGGCCGTTGCCTTGACCAGAAGGGGTGCCCGTGCGTCGATGGGTACTACGTAGATGCCGAGCGGGAGCGATGACGGGGAGTTGCTGTTCGTTGCTTGGCCCATCCAGAATCCGACGTTGTTAGCTCCGATGATGGGTTCTGATATCGGCGGCATTGCGTCCCTCTGAAGTAGGGCACCAGTGTCAGCCGACAGTCTGGGTAGCTGTGCGCCCTGGGGTGTGTCGCTGTCATAGAGCCACACCCAGTCCCCCTGGTAGACGTACTCGGGACGGGTTCCGCCCGAGTAGTCGCCGTAGCTCATGACCACGGCCCCAGCGCTAAGGGTCCGGGTCGAGCGATCAAAACGAGCGACGCGCACCACCCCGTTGTAAGGGTCGTCATCGTCGTCGTAGAAGCGAGCCCCACCTGCCGGCGATCTGAACACACCGACGGTCCGCCCGGCCGGTATGGGCTGGCAGGAGCTGGCCACCTCTGCGGCTGGCACGGCGGCGTCGACAGTTGAGGTCGGCCACAGACAAGACGGCACGGAGTCGGTCGGGCCCGCGACGTCGCCAGACAGAAGCCCGTAGGCGCTTCTTTGGTGAAACACGAACCCGCTCATGTTGGTCAGTGCGTGGGTATGGAGTCCGGCGAGGGCGACCCGAACGGTGCCAACGCCGATCTCGGCCACGATCGCGACACAGATGGCGATCATCGTGACTCGGCGCACCACCGCGATGATCGCGCCGTAGCGAGGCCTTGAGGGACTGCAGGACGCAGACGCTGGGCAGGCTGAGTGTGCCGAATCGGCGCGCGCGGAAACTCGGGAGTCGGATAGCGACCCGGCCCCCGAACACCTCGATGTGCGCTGTCGGGCATGGTGATGACGCCGATCAGAGTCGGTAAGCGGGATCCCGTACGGCGGGCTTATTGTGCCGTCGCGTCCGATGACCGGACAGCGTCCGCCCGCCGGGCGTCGTACCGTCAGGGACAAACCGTGTAACCGGCCACGGGCTGCCGGACTTGGAGACGGTGATGGGCTCGACAGAAGATGAGCGACGGCAGCGTTTCACCGATCTGTACGCCGCGCATTATTCGAAGGTGGTTGCTTATAGTCGCCGACGCCTCCCTCCCGAGGCGGCCGCCGACGCTGTGGCCGAGACGTTCATGGCCGCCTGGCGGACGCTGGACCGCCTTTCAGGCGACCCCCTCCTGTGGTTGTACGGCCTGGCCCGCGGCGCCGTGTCCAACCAACGCCGTGGTCTGCAGAGGACCTCGCGCTTGCGGATGCGCCTCGACGGCTTCTCCGTCCTGCGAGCCAGCCCGGATCCGGCCGACGACGTCGGCTGGGAGGACCCCCTGCTCGCCGCCCTCGCCCGCTTGAGCAGCGCCGAGCAGGAGGCATTACGGCTGGTCGCCTGGGAAGGCCTCGCCCTCGCCGAGGGCGCCGTCGTGGCGGGGTGCTCGGTGACGGCCTTCAAGGTCCGGCTATTCCGGGCGCGGCGGCACATGCGGCTCCTGCTCAACGCCGACGCGCCGGGCCAGCACGAGGTGACCCATCGGAAAACTCTGGCCGTCCACAAGGAGGGGCAATGAAGACCAACTGGCCCGACGAAAGAATCATGCGCGAGCTGGCAGCGCGCGACCCCCAGCAGGCACAGAACGACAGTGACGCCCGCTCCCCCGAGGGGCGTGCCCTGCTCGAGCGGGTCCTGACCGCCGACCGGGCCTCCATTCGCCGCCACAGCAGGCTGCTCGTGACAAGCGTGGCTGCACTGGCCGCCGCAGTAGCGCTCGCCGTCGCTGTCCCGCTCCTCTTGTCGGCGAGCCCCGGCCTGACCCGACCGACTACGACGCCGTTCCAGGCGGGCCGGCCCTTCGAACCATCGGGTTCTCACACGGTGCGATCCGGGCACTGGCAGCTCGTCGGCGCCCTGCTCACCGGCACCTGGCAGCAGAACACGGCCGGCCCGCCGGGCGGCCCCCTCACCTGCGCGTCCGTCAACGCCTGCTACATGATGGCGAGCCAGTACGCCTCACCCCAGGCGGGGGCGCTACTGCTTTCGGTGTCGCTGTATGTGACCCACGATCTCGGCACGAGCTGGAACGTGCTGCCCATGCCCGACGGTTTCAACCCGACGACCACGCTCACCTGCGTAGCCGAGACCACGTGCGCCGCCGGCGGGACCTACCACGGTCAGTCCATCTTTATCGTGACCGCCGACGGCGGGAGCCAGTGGATGATGGATCCACTGCGGGGGGTGTCTGGCGTGCTCCTGCAGCTCTCGTGCTCCTCGGCGGCCCACTGCGCCGGCGTCGTCGGTCCGCCCTGGGCCGAGCCCACCGGGGTTATCAGCCATACGGGCAGCTCGCCCGACGAGTCCTTCGTCACGACCGACGATGGCGGGACGACCTGGACGGCGAGCGCGTTGGCGCCCTCAGACTCCGTGCTGGATCTCGCCTGCCCGGCGGTCGGCGCCTGCGTGCTGATCGGCGAGCAGTGGGACCCCACCGCGCCGTTCTACGACGTCCACGACTTCGTGCAGGTGACAAGCGACGGCGGACACACCTGGCGCCAGGGCGTCTTCCCGAAGGGATTCGCCGTGGGCTATCCGTCACCATCAAGTCTCAGCTGCTCCGACGCACAACACTGCTTCGTGAGCGGACTCATCCCCATCACCATCGGCAACCCTCCCCAGTGCCCGAGCTCCAATCAGCATCCGTCTCCTCAATCGGACTCGACGCTTCCGGCGATGAGTTCCGACGTCGAAGCCCTCTCCAAGATGGAGTCCGCGTTGGCTTCGCAGGCGAACGCACAGGAGGCCACCGAGGGAGGCATCTCGTGCTCCAACGCCACTGTCCAGCCGGTGAGCGACATCGCCTCGTCGCCCGACAGTGGCCTCAGCTGGACCGTCGACCAGTTGCCCGCCGACGTGCCCGATCCGCAGCTCGACAGCATCGCCTGCGCGACCAGCACCGAGTGCTGGGTGTCGGGATCCCAGCTGGTGCTAGAGCACGTCGGCCAGGGCACGAACGCCGACACACCCGTGCTCCTCGGCACCACCGACGGAGGAACGACCTGGTCGAAGGTGGTCTTCTCCGTCCCGGCCGGCGCTCCCGACGCCTATGGCCAGTCGTATCTCAACATCGGACCCATCAGTTGCCCCTCGGCGGACGCCTGCCTCGCCATCGGGGCAACCGCGCAAAGCGCACCGACAGCCCCGATTTACAGCTTCGTGGCTGCCTTGAGCACATAGCCCGACTCAACCACGGACTGTCCGACCAATGGCATGGCCGGAGGTAGTCGAGTCGCATATACGAGTTGGCGAATAGGCCCAAGGGAACGAAATGGCAGTCATCCGACCTGGGGAAGCAAACAGCCAGGCCGAGATCGACGTATCGAACCCTTGCCGGCGAAGGGCAAGCGATCGGAACTCGCGCACAGAACGGCCCCGTCTAGTCGCCTCTGCCGCCTAACGCTGGGTGAGCCGGGAACTTGGCTAGCTGCATGGCTGGCTAGCGCGTGAAGTTGGTAGTCTCTGCCGCGTGAAGTTGGTGTCAACTGCCGCGTGAAGTTGGTAGTCTCTGCCGCGTGAAGTTGGTAGTGCGCATGTCAAAGCTTCGATCGATCCCGTGAGCCTCGCTGCCACGTACCGTCCCCGGATGGCCGACCGATACCTCGCCGAGCTGTGTGCTGACTTTCCGGCCGTGATGATCACCGGCCCCCGCGCAGCCGGCAAGACGACCACCGCCGCCCAGCAGGTCGAGCAGATCGTCGCGCTGGATCAGCCCGGAGTCGCCGCCGCCTACAGGGCTGATCCCGACGCGGCCCTGCGCCGGGCTGGCCGGCCCGTCCTCCTAGACGAATGGCAGGAGGTTCCCGAGGTGCTCCCGGCCGTCAAACGGGTAGTGGATCGTGACGGCACCGCGGGACAGTTCATCCTTGCCGGCAGCGTCCGAGCCGAGCTGTTCAACGAGACGTGGGCCGGCACCGGACGGATCGTCCGGATGAGCATGTACCCCCTAGTGGAGCGAGAACTCCGCGGAATCCTCGACCCCGAGCGTCCGGCGTTCCTGGCGCGCCTCGCCACTTCGGGCACCGACGAACTCGTCGTCCCGCCGAAGGCTCCGGCCATCGACGACTACGTGGCAATGGCCCTCCGAGGCGGATTCCCCGAGGTCGCCTACCGCGATCGCAGCGACCGGGCCCGGACCACCTGGCTGACCAGCTACCTCGACGACCTCGTAACCCGTGACGCCGCCGCGCTGGACACGGCCAAGGACCCCGTCAAGCTCCGGCGCTACCTGAGCGTCTTGGCGCTCAACAATGCCGGCACCCCTTCTGACGCCACGCTGTACAGAGCCGCGGACGTCAACGCCAAGACTGCGGCGGGCTATGACCATCTGCTCAGAAGCCTCTACGTGCTCGACGTCGTGCCCGCGTGGACAAGCAATCGCCTGAGTAGGCTCATAAAGCAGGGGAAGCGTTACATGGTCGATTCGGGTCTCGCGGCGGCTGCGGCAGGTCTCGACGGGCCGACCGTACTCGGCGACCCCGACCTCGTCGGCCGGTGCTTCGACGCTCTCGCCACGGCGCAGCTCCGCCCGGAGATCGTCATGAGCCAACCCCGGCCGGCTCTCCACCACTTGCGGGTCGAGGGCGGCCGCCGCGAAGTCGATCTGGTGGTGGAAATCGGAGCATCGCGGGTCATTGGCCTTGAGTTCAAGGCAGGTTCGGCTCCAGGAGGCGACGATGCGAAGCACCTGTTCTGGCTGCGGGACGAGCTCGGGAAGGACTTCGCGGCCGGCGCTGTCGTCCATAGCGGCTCAGCTATCTACAAGCTTGGCGAACGGGTGCACGCGATCCCACTCTGCGCGATCTGGTCGTAGGAGTTCGGAGACACCGGCAAGGGACGTCCGTCGTCGGTCCTCCACTCGAATCGGCCAACCTGACGAAAGGGGTATCGTCGAGATCGAGGTGCACCATGACCGAGCGTTTCGTCGTCGAGCCCGGACAGTTGGTCCGTAGCCGGGAGCAGATCCCGGTGTCAACGGCACGCGCCCTGTTGCGACGCCTCGGTGTCCTCGATTCGCCGCCGGCGGAACAGCAGGCCGCCGTTTCCGCGTGGCTCGATGAGCACGAACCGAGTTCCGCGCTCGCTGAAAGCCTTGAGATCGCCGGCTTCAACGTTCAGCGCCCCGGTCTGCAAGCCCGGGCCGCTGGTAGCTGAACACAGCGAGACGGACGTCAGGGGGCACTCGCTCTCCGGCTCGAGCGCGGAGACCGTCTCGACGGTTTCGGTCCGGCCAGGGCCGCATCGATGCGTTCGTTGGCGAGCGTCTCGTCTCCGGCCAGTGCGCCGACGTAGGTGGTGACCAGCGTCTCGACGCTGTGGCCCATGCGTTTGGCGACCTCGCCGAGCGGAACACCGGCGCCGAGCCAGGTCGTTGCGGCCGCGTGGCGGCAGTCGTAGATGCGTATCGGCGGGCGGCCGGTCTCCCGCAGCCCCCGGTGAAACGCTCTTGACCAGTTCGACGCCCGTGGGCGTAAGCCGTTGCGGGTCCGGAACAGGAGGTCGTCGGCGGCGAAGTCGTGTTCGACAACCCACTCCCGGAGAATCCCCACCAGTGGCGGTGGGATGGGGACCGATCGCGGACCGGTCTTGGGTTCGCCGGGCTCGTCGAAGGCAACGTCGGCCTCGGTCACGTGGATGCGTCCCCAGCCGTCCTCGGGCATCTCCAGCGCCTTGGCCCGGAGCATCACGACCTCGGACGGGCGCAAGCCGGCGTAGTAGGCGACGGCGGTCATCACCCGGTAGGCCCGGCTCGCGGGCTGATGGCTCGGGATGGCGTCAATGACCCGAGCCATGGTGGCCGGGGCGGGCAGGCTGCGGATCGACAGCGACCGAGTGATGCGGGTGGCCTTGCGCTTGGAACGACCTCGGGGTGGGGGCGGCCAGGGATCGGCGTCGAGGATGCCCAGCTCGAAGGCCCGGCGGATGCAGGCCCTCGATACTTTCCGGAACCGGCCCGCGGTCGCCGGGCCGAGTGGCTCACCATCGTCCCGAATTACCAGACGCTGGTCGACCGCGGCCAGGACGGGCCGTGACAGCTGTCCCAACTGGAGACACCACTGCCTCAGCCACAGTTCGGCCTCGTCGTCAAGACTGCTCCACCGACTCCAGCTTGATCCCAGCGTCCTCCAGGACCTTCTGGATGCGCTGGGTCTCCTTGGCCCGGTCCTCGACCAGCTTCTTCCTGTAGCGGGTCAGGTCCCGCAGCCGGGCGATCACCGGTGGCGGCACAAACGAGCCGCGCAGCAGCCCGCACTCGCCCAGCTGCGCCAGCCACGCCGAGTCCGACACATCGGTCTTGCGGCCCGGCAAGTTCTTCACATGCCGAGGGTTGACCAACATCAACTCCCACTCCGCCTCCTCTTCGAGGACATGCCAGACCGGGCGCCAATACACCCCGGTGGCCTCCATCACCACCTGCGTCACCGCCTCGGCGGCCAGCCACTCCCGCAAAGCGAGCAGGTCGCCGGTGAACGTCGAGAACTCCCGGACCACCTGTCGGCGCTTGCCGTTCTCGCCGGGGGTGCGCACACAAGCCATCACCGTTTCCTTATGTACGTCCAGTCCGGCGATACGGTCCACTAGCACTTCCATCGGCCATCACCCTTTCAACAGTCCAATGTCGGGCGTGCCGCCCCGGGGGGCCTCGTGGCGATCAGAAAGACTCTGACACTCGTCCTCGAAGCAACAATCCAGGGTGCCTGCAGGCCCCCGACGCCAGTCTGACCTTCGGGCTCACCAACCGCACCAAGAGCGCTCGACGTTCGCCAGGGCGACACCCCAATATTCATACCCCACGGGTGCGCCCCGCCAGGGGCCCATCAAAGTCTGACCTGCGGTTTTATCTCGAAGGAGCACCGGCCTCCGGAGCCGAGTGCGTAGGTTCGAATTCTACCGGGGGCACCAGCCCTGACCAGCGGAAACGGGCAGTTCAAGGGTTATACATTTCTAACCGCTGCAAACCGTCAGAGACCGCGGTTTGCCGCCCTGATCGGGACGAGTGTGGGAGGAGAATTCGCCCGAAGGAGTAACGGCCGAACCGGCGACGTCGACGTGGGTATGGGTTCGTGGGCTATCGACGGTCGCCCCATTCACGATGCCAGTACTCGGCGTTTGCGGTGCCCACTCGGAGGATGGCGTCGGGGCCGATGGATGATGGCCAAACTCGAGCATGTAAGCGTCGACAAGTCCATCGGCACACTCCCCAGAGGCCCCCTCATCCCGGTCGCGGGCACTGACCCGTAACCGGTAGCTGCCTGGCGGTATCTCCGCTAGCACGCCGCTTGTCTCCCCGGCCCAAGACATCCACTGGACTACTGCGCCGGGAGGAATCGTGATGGATACCTCGACGACGTCCTGGTACGAGTCGTCGGCCTCGGGCGCGTCGTCACGCAGGACGATCCTGAGCGAGGAGCCACCCGACCGACGGGCAAGGTTTACGTACACGCCACTGCTATCCGCCGAGCCAACCAGCCCGTTGACCTGCCCCTCGAAGAATCGGTCGACGTCGCCGTCGAAACCGCCTGTGTCAGCCCAGACCAGATCGAACTGCCCGTAGTCGGTTTGGATCACTTCGTCCAACAAGATGCGCTCCACATCGCAAACCTAAAGCCCGGCATAACGATTAGCGCCGAACGATCGATCCGGCCTCCGTCCGCCAGAGCTACAGAATGTCGGGGTCTGAAGCGCTCGTTGTTACCCAGTCGGTGTGGTGGGTACCCATGCGGCGGCGAGCACGCCTTGTTTCACTAGGACGAGTTGCTGACCGTCGATGCGATAGAGGTTTCCGCCGGCTAGGGCCGCGAGTTGGCGTCCAGACGGGTCGACGATCACGTTGCCCAATTGGAAGTTGCTGGGGATAACGGACAGGACGCGCCCTGTCCGAGGGTTGAGCGTGTCGATGGAGGAGATGTTGCTTCCAGGTAGAGGAGACGGGCAGCTGGCGGCGTCGATGCCGCAGAACGGAGAGACGACGACCAGGTTCCCGTCGGGCAGGTACTGGGGCGACGTGTAGTGGCCGTCCGCGATCAGCACGGTCGGGTTGGTCGGGGAAAGGTCCTCGGTGACGTCGAGGAATCGGATGCCGGAGTTGGCGACCAGAAGGGTCCCGACGGCTAGCTGGGTGCCGTCGGGCGACCACGACAGACCGTCCACCTGGCCGGTCACCTGTCCCGCCGGGGCTTGGGGGGTCAGGTTCCAACTACGGGTGGCACCGTCGGTCAGGTTCGTTACTTCGACGTTTCCGGGAGGGCAGTAAGCAACGGCTGCCTGCACCGCGACGTAGGCGAGGTCGCGACCATCGGGGCTGACGGCCGGACTGGCGGCGTTGTCGGCGACGACTCTCTCGGTCCCGGTGGCGAGGTCGACTGAAATGATGTCGGTATCGCAGCCGGCGCCCACCGCCAAGGTGATATATGCCGTCTCGCCGGTCGAGTTGATGGCCAACCCGCCGGTCCCGCTATCGCCGACCTCGATGGAGCGCTCGACTTGCCCGGTTGTCGGGTTGAGCAGTTCGAGATGACCGCCGATCATGGCCGCCAACGTCGCACTCGCCCGAAAACTGGTGGCGGGCGGTCCGGTGACGGTGACCTTCGTCGAAGTGGCCCCGCCCCGGTCGAGGACGATGCCACCCACGCTGGCGGCAATGATGACGATCGCGGCCGTCACCGCGACAGTGTTACGGCGGCGCCGCCGCCGCACCTCGGCCAGCCTTACGAGGGCTTCGAACGGCTTTGGCTGGCGGACAGGATTGTCGATCAGGTCTCGGACGGCGCTGTGTAAATCAGCCATGTGGAGCCTCCTCGGTGGGCTCGGGGGTCGGGTCGAAGTCAAGAAGCAGTCCGTTCAAGCGGGCGCGGGCGGTCGCGAGCGACGAGGCCACCGTGCCTCTCGTCACGCCCATCACCAACGCGATGTCGGCCTCGGTCAGATCGGCGATGTAGCGCAAGACGACCGCCAGGCGTTGTCGATCCGGGAGGCCGCGGACGGCGTCCCACACCTCAGGATTGCCCGTCGTTGCCGACGCGGCTGACTCGCCGTGGGAGCGCCGGAATAACCGTTGCTCGACGGCGCGCCGTCTCAGACGGCGCTTCATTACGTTCAAGGCCACCCGGTACAACCACGCCTCGGGGGAATCCATAGCCTCGACCCGCTCACGCCGAGCCAACGCTCAGCCGAACGCCTCGTCCGTGGCGTCTTCTGCCACGTCGGCATCACCGCACGCCACGAATACCAACCCGACGACTCGGGGATGCACTCGGCGATGCCAGCTATCGAACTGCTCCACCACGTCTATCCAAGTCACGACCCCCCACCCAATGTTGACTCAACTCAGAACATTCGTCGTGTCCGCCTGGCTCGATCCAAACGAACCGAGTTCCGCACTTGCTGAAACTTGGAGATCGCCGGCTTCAATGTTCAGCGCCCCGGCCTCCAAGCCCGGGCCGCTGGTAGCTGAACACAGAGACAGACGTGAGGGTGCACTCGCTCTCCGGCTCGAGCGCGCAGGGGGTCTCGACGGTTTCGGTCGGGCTGTCGGTCGGGCCAGGGCCGCGTCGATGCGTTCATTGGCGAGCGTCTCGTCGCCGGCCAGCGCCCGACAGAACGGCTCTCTCTAGCCGCCGTACCCTGCTCTGCACGAGGTCATGTCGCACCATCGCCAGCGCGCTACGAAGGGGAGATCCGGGCGGAATTGTTGCGCTGGCGATGCTGGAAACGGTTGAGTTTCCGCTGACATCGGGGTATAATCGAACTGACGTTCGATGCGATCCATCGGGCGGGATCGTCGGCGCAGAGCCGGCCTGGCCACCCCTCCACCAGTTGGACGACCCGCCATGTGCCAAGGGCTGCGCGCTCTTCAACAATCGATCACCACCTACGCCGGCGGGTTCGACGCCGAGGCGTTGACGGCGGCGCAGGCGGGCGAGGTGGTCCGGTTGTGCGCGCAGATCGAGGCGTCCGCGGCGTCGATCAAAGTCCTGGCCGCGGCCCGCTCGGCTGAGGCCAACAGCTGGCAGCACGACGGCTACCGCTCCGCATCTGAACAGCTCGCCGCCCAGGCGGGCATGAGCCCGGCGGCCGCCAAGCGGGCGCTGGAGACCGGCCGCCGCCTCGCCGACCAGCCCGAAGTGGCCGCCGCCGCCCTGGCCGGGGAGGTGTCACTGGAGCAGGCCACCGCCATATCCGACGGCGTAGCCGCGGATCCGGCCCAAGCCGCTGCCCTCATCGACAAAGCCAAACACAGCTCCCTACCCGAGCTCAACGACGAAGTCGCCAAGGTCAAAGCCGCCCGCCGCGACGCCGAACAACACCACCAGGACCGCCACACCAAACGGTCGCTGCGCCGCTGGACCGACCGAGACGGCGCCTTGCACGCCCACCTGTACGGCCACCCCGAAGACGGCGCCCGACTATGGCGGATGCTCGACCCCATCCGACGCCGACTCAACATCATCCGACGCCAATCCGGCGCCACCAGCGACTCCCTCGACGCCCTCGACTACGACGCCATCATGACCATGGCCGCCATCGCCAACGGCACAGACGGAGAACTCAGCCTGGCCGACCTGGTCGAACTAGGCCTGTTCCCCCAACACGACACCTCCACGCTGACCGGGCGGCCCGCCCCGCCACCACCGCCACCCGCCGGCGACCCCGACCTGTACACCACCGCCGACCCCGCCGGCCGGCCCGCCCCGGCGCCACCACCACGACCCGCCGGCGACCCCGGCCTGTACTCCACCGCCGACCCCGCCGACCCGGACCTGTTCTCTACCGTCGACGCCGCCGATCCCGCCGATCCCGCCGACCCCGCCGATCCCGACCACGCTGCCGCCGCTGCTGCCGCCGACCGCGCCGACCCGGCCGATCCCGCCGACCCCGCCGATCCCGACCACGCTGCCGCCGCTGCTGCCGCCGACCGCGCCGACCGCGCCGACCCGGCCGATCCTGTCGATCGTGTCGATCCCGCTGCTGCCGCCGACCGCGCCGACCGGGCCGATCCTGTCGACCGCGCCGATCCCGACCACGCGGCCGCCGCTGCTGCCGCTGCTGCTGGGTCGAAGCCGGGTCGCCGTCGGAAGAAACTGGCCGGAAGCCCGATCCGGGTCATGGTCCGCGTCGATCTCGACGCCCTCCTTCGCGGCGTGGCCCTCGACGGAGAGCTGTGCGAGATCGCCGGCTACGGCCCGGTGCCGGTCTCAGTCGTCGAGGACCTCCTCGCCACCGAGAACCCCTTCGTCGTTGGGATCCTCACCAAGGCTCAGGCGCTGGTAGGCGTCTACCACCACGGACGCCACCCCAACACCTACCAGCGGTCCGCCCTGGACTTCCTCTATCCGACCTGCGCCGCCCAGGGCTGCTCCTCACGGGACGGGCTCCAGTACGACCATCGACACGATTACGCCAAGACCCACTACACGGCCTTCGACCTCCTCGACCGGCTATGCGGACACCATCACCGCCAGAAAACCCACCACGGCTGGGGCCTCGTCGAAGGCAAAGGCAAACGGGCCTTCGTCCCATCCCACGACCCCCGCCACCCCAGCCACACCCCCACAACCCCATCACCAGCCGCCCAGCCGCCATAACCAGCCGGCTCAGCCCGCCCAGGACCAAACGGGACCGACTTCTAGGGCTATGCCCTGGACCAGCGGACGTTCGGACCACGGCAGCCCGTGGTCGTCACCGCTCGCCCCGACGCCGCCCCACTCAGCCTGGCCCACTGCGAGCGAACCGAGCTGCCCGAGTCGGCCCTCAAATGCTGCCTGGCCGCCCTCGATGACGGAGCCGGCCGCGACGAGAGCCCGGGCGGTCGGTAACAGCGCGTCGATCCCTACCGGCAGAAGCAGACGATTCCATGTCAGTTGGCGAAGAATCATCGGTGGATGGTCAAGGGCGAGGGACCACTGGGCCGATAAGGATTGCAGGTCCGCAGAGTTGGGTTGGGCGCCCCGTTCACACTTGGAGAACCAGTCGCCGTGATCGTCGTAGAGAACATGTCGAAACGCTTCGCTGGGGCCAAGGCAGTCTCCGATCTCAGCTTCGTGGTCCGACCCGGGGTCGTCACCGGGTTCCTCGGCCCGAACGGCGCCGGCAAGACGACAACCATGCGGGTGATCATGGGTTTGGAAGCCCCGACGTCAGGGCGGGCCACCATCGGCGGTTTCGCCTACCGGGACCTGCCCGTGCCGCTCAAGGCGGTCGGCGCCCTCCTCGACGCCAGAGCGGCCCATCCAGGCCGCGACGCCCGCTCCCATCTGGCCGCTCTGGCCGCTTCGAACCGGCTGGCGAAGAGCCGGGTCGACGAGGTGCTCGGCCTGGTCGGACTCGAGACGGTTGCGCACCGCCGGGCCGGAACATTCTCCCTAGGCATGGGGCAGCGGCTCGGGATCGCCGCCGCCCTGCTGGGCGACCCCGCGGTGCTGCTGTTCGACGAGCCCACGAACGGCCTGGACCCCGAAGGGATCCTCTGGATCCGGAATCTGATGCGGGACTTGGCGGCGGAAGGGAGGGCGGTGCTGGTGTCTTCGCATCTGATGAGCGAAATGGCTCTGACCGCCGACCATCTGGTGGTCATCGGCCGGGGTCGGCTGATCGCCGATGAGCCGCTGGAGGCGTTCGTAGCCCGCACCTCGACTGAGACGGTCCTGGTCCGAACGCCCGAGCCGAACCGCCTGGCTGCGGTCTTGGCCGGACTGGGGGCCTACACGACCACCGGAGACGGGATGCTGGAGGTTGTCGGCGTGGAGGCCTCGGTGATCGGCGACGCGGCTCTGGCGGCGGGGGCGGCCATCCACGAGCTGACTCCGGTGCGGGCGTCTTTGGAGGAGGCGTTCATGGAGCTGACCCGTGACTGTGTCGAGTACGCCGCCGCCACGGCCCTCAGGTGAGCGTCGTGACCGGACTTGATGCCGCCGTACTGGTTCGGCCGACCCGTTGGGCCGGCTTTTCCGCCGCCTGCCACAGCGAGTGGATCAAATTCCGGTCGTTGCATTCGAACCGGGCTGCTTTGACCGGTGCTGCGGTGCTGACGGTGGCCATCGGGGCGCTTCTGGCGATGGCGACGTCCAGCCACTTCCACCCTGGGCTGGTGGCCGGACAGGCCGCCTGGGATCCGACTTCGGTGAGCCTCATGGGGATCGGAGTGGTGGAGTTGGCCTTGGCGGTGTTGGGGGTGGTGATGATCAGTGCCGAGTACCCGACCGGGCTGATCTGGGTCACGTTGTCTGCGGTGCCACTCCGGGGCCGGCTATTGGCGGCCAAGACGGCGGTGTTCGCTCTCGTGGGCCTGGTGGTCGGGGAGTTGCTGAGCTTCGCCGCGTTCGCGGTAGGCCAAGTGGTCATCTCCGGCTCCGCGCCGACCGCATCGCTGGGCCAGCCGGGCGTGTTGCGCGCGGTGGCCGGGACGGGGTTGTTCCTGGCGGTGATCGGGATGCTAGGGGTGGCGGTGGGAGCGCTGGTGCGGTCCACGACGGGCGGTGTGGCGGTCATGGTGGCGTTGATGTTCGTGCTGCCGGGTCTCGGCCAGGTGCTGCCGGAATCGTGGCGGGACCCGATGCTGGAGTTCTGGCCCACTCAGGCTGGCGGGCAGATGCTCAATGTCGCACCTCAGGCGCATGCGCTCGGCCCGTGGGCGGGGCTCGGGCTGCTGGTCGGCTTCACCGCGCTCGTCGGAGCCGCGGCCGCCGCTCGCTTCGTCTACGCAGAAAGCTGAGCCCCTCGGAGCCCTGACCTTCCCGCTCAGAGGCCGATGAGCAGACCGGGAGCGACCAGCGACCGGACTGCTCGCTGCAAGGGTTCCCGCGCCTCGGCGTTGCCGAGGGCCACGTGGGCCCGGAGCAGCAGGCTCTCGGCCACCGAGGAGGCCACGATCGGCGGGGCCGGCAGGCCTGTCGGGTCCCCGTTGATCTCGGCCAGTAACGCCAAGGCCGCGATCTCCGTGGGCCGGGCTTCCAGCACCCGGGCCGCGCCTACCGCTCGCTCAGCCCACGTGCCGGCTTCGGCGGTGCGACCGGCCAGCAGCAGGGCGAAGGCGGAGAGAACCCCCACGGAATCGGCCACCACGCTCCCCTCGTGCGGCTCCAC
>Ga0302325_10003861_pt1 | contig 35019 bp, 29 predicted proteins | sample Palsa_T0_2_FD_201948 | JGI IMG/M metagenome (GOLD analysis project Ga0302325, IMG submission 201948) | Peat permafrost microbial communities from Stordalen Mire near Abisko, Sweden - Palsa_T0_2 | ecosystem: Environmental > Terrestrial > Soil > Palsa > Peat permafrost | place: Sweden: Abisko...
GGAGTCACCTCCGTCGCTCCCCTCGTATAGGGCTTGCAGTGCCTTCAGGCCGGACGACTCGAGCATCTCGATGACCTCGTGAATGGGCTGGTTCGGACCAGTGACCTGCTCGAGCGCCTGGGCGCCGGCGCTGCCCCGAGATGGGAGGTCGGTAGTGAGCAAGACGAGAGGCGTGTGGCTGACCTGGCGGAGAACGGCGGCTTTTCCCAAGGCCTTCCAGAGCGTGTCCGTACGCTTCAGACCGGCGCGATGGCTGGTAAAGCTGCCCGACACGTCGAAGAACCACAGCTCCCCTTTGCGGTCACGCGCCGCGAAACTGACCGCAACACCACCCGGTTGACGTTGATCCGCACGGATGTCGACAAAACCGGCAGCCTCGATGACCTGACGAGCGATCTCCTTGGCTGCCCGTCCTTCACGAGCGGCTCGAACCTGGAAGTCCTCGTCGTCGCCCGCAGGAACGGGTACCGCCGGTAACCGAACCTTCGTTGGCGAATCCCGGGTCTCTGAGGCCAGTCGCTGGTGCTCCTCGGCCACACGCGCTTCGGCAAGGCGGATGTAGGACTCGTCGAGGTCGTAGCCGACATAGTGGCGACCCGCGCCCGCCGCCGCCACCGCAGCCGTTCCCGAACCAAGGAACGGATCCAGGACCAGGTCACCGCGGTAGGTGTACAGCTCGATCAAGCGGGCCGGCAGCTCGACCGGGAAGGGGGCGGGGTGGCCTACTCGTGTGGCACTCTCGGCCGCGATCTCCCACACGTCGAGCGTGTTCTCCATGAAGTCTTCGCGGGTCATCGACGCCTCGGATGGAAGTCGCTCCTGGGACCGCTGCCTGGCCGGGACGGCCCGGTCGAAGCGGCCCTTGCTGGCCACGATCACTCGCTCCGTCAGGTCTCTCAGGACGGGATTTCCGGGCCGTTGGAAACTCCCCCACGCACACGATCCTGACGACCCGCGCTGCTTCAACCAGATGATCTCGCCCCGCAGCAACAAGCGGAGGTCGTCTTGCAAGATGCCGATCACGTCGCCGGAAAGCGACCGATACGGGCGACGACCGAGATTGGCGACGTTGACTGCGATTCGCCCGCCCGGCTCCAGTTTGCGCACGCATTCCGAGAACACATCCCGGAGCAGGTCAAGGTATTCGAGGTACGTCGCCGGAACCCCCTGTTTCCCCAGCGACTCTTCGTATTCCTTCCCCGCGAAGTACGGAGGCGACGTCACCACCAAAGCGACCGATGCATCCTGCACCTCGTCCATGCGGCGAGCGTCACCCAGGATCAGCTTGTCCAGAGCCTTATCCGGATAGACGGTCGCATCACCGGAGAGGACTGGGGGCGTGAACCGCCGGTAGAAACCGCTGGCATCGTGACTCTCGCGCCTCGACACGCCGAATGCCGAGGTGGAAGTCGACCGTCGGGTCATCGCTCGCCGATCCTACGTGCCGCAGCCCAACGCCAGGGTGACCTCGCTGGTAGCGCCACGGCGGTCGGGCGCCGGCCTCATCCCAGGGCGCTACGTGCTACTCCGTGTCAACCATCGACACTTCGTAATGCATCGTCTGGTATCGGGAGATCTTGTGTCCGAGCGGGATTACGAAGCGCTGGAACACCGGGTAGCGCTGGGCGATGATGTGGCGCGCGTGCAGTTCTTCCTCGCCGCTCAGCAAGCGGGCTCTCGCACGCACGGTTTGCCCTTTCGGCTTGCCGCGCACAGTTGAGGGCGCCATCACGAGTTCGGGGTTGTTTCGGATTCGCTTCGTCTTCCACGCTTTGTGGTAGCTGCGAAAGTAGGCGTGGTCGCCCTCGACGGCCAGGTTGACGGGTGTCGCCACGGGAGACCCATCTCGCTTGTAGGTCGTAAGGAGCACTGTCCACGAACGGTCGAACGGTTCGAGGGTTGCCACTGTGCCGGGCATCTGGACCTCCATCCCTGGGGGGAGTGAACACTCTCCGTTTACAGAGAGAGTATTCTCTCTCCATGCCCGAGGGCAACCTCTCCGAGGCGGCCGAACGGCTCCTTGCCGCCGCTATGCGGCTGTTTGCCGAAAAGGGCTACGAACGGACCACGGTCGGGGAGATCCAGGAGGCGGCGGGCCTCACGTTTGGGTCCGGAGCGCTCTACAAGCACTTCCCCTCCAAGCAGGCGGTCCTAGCCGAGGGAGTCGAGCGTTTCGTGGAGAGTGCCCGGAGCGAACGAAGGATGCTCGAGTCCCTCGCAGAGGAGCCCAGCTCCGACACCTTGAAGGCGATGGCGCGACAGGCGATGTCCGCCTTCGACCGCGACCGCGATGCCCTGCGCATCGTGTGGCGGGACCTCGAGAGATTTCCTGAGCTCCAGGCCAAGGTACGCACGGAACGGATCCGAGCGACCTTCGACGACTTCTCGGCGTGGCTCGGACAGCAGGCCGACTTGGGACTCCTACAACCTCATGACAGTCAGGCCGTGTCGGCCGTCGCACTCGGTTCGCTGGCCTTTTTCCAAATCTTGAAGTTCCTGATGCACGACACGCCGGCGGGTATTACCGAGGAACGTTTCGTGGACGCCTGGACGCAACTGTTGAGGGGCGCCTTGTCGTAACGGCGGCCCGACGTGGGAACCCCAAACCGGGTCCAGTCGCCAGCGGCGACGCACCAGTCAACCCATGGTCTTGGCCCCGTCGAGAGACTCGCGGATGATGTCGGCGTGGCCGGCGTGCTGCGCGGTCTCGGCCAGGATGTGCAGAATGACGCGGCGGGCCGACCAGCGGGCCCCAGGCTCGAACCACGGGGCCTCCGGGAGTGGGTGGGAGTCGTCGAGCGACGGCAACTCAGTCACGAGGTCGTCGGTGCGACGGGCGGCCTGGTCGTAGCGGTCGAGCAGGTCGGCGAGAGTGTCGCCCTCCGACATGCGAAAGCCGGCGGCGTGCACCGCCGTCGTCTCCTCGTCCGCGGCGGCTCCGTTGGCTGGGGCTCCCTGCTCGATGAAGTCGGCCCAGCCCTGCTCGACCAGGCTGACGTGCTTGATGAGCCCACCCAGGCAGAGCTCGCTGGTGGTCGTGCGCACCGCCGCCTGCTCGTCGGTGAGCCCTTTGACTGTCTGACGCAGGAACGACCGGTGCTTGGCCAGGGTGTCGATCAGGTCGGTCCGCTCGCTGTGTTGATCACTTCGCTCAGTAGTCATAGCCACGAGCATGACCGCCCATGCGGACAGATCTTGTCCGCATTGAGCGACATTCGAGGGAACGCCTAGGCCCAGGACGTTCTCGCTGAAGAAGGCGGGGGGATCCGCGGGCAGCACCTCAACCGACCGGCACCGGGCCCATCCCGAACTGCCCGGGCAGCCGATCGACACCTTTTACGATCATCCCGAGAAGAATACGAAGAGTAGGAAGAAGAAGAAAGAAGTGGCAAACGACGATTCTGGGCCCGACACCTTGTATTTGGCCTTTCGTCCCGAGCGATCCAATCAAGTCAAGACGCGCAGTGGACCGCAAAATGAACATCCGTTCTGCGCAATAGACAGTAGTAACCACTTTTGGGTTCGTGAGATGGATAATTGAGCCGCATTTGCCCCTTTAATGGCGGGACGCATGCGGGTACGATTCGTGGCTACCGGACAGCCCGGTGATGCGGGGCAAGCTGAAGGGGTAACACGTGCGTCGAACTCGTGTGGTCTATATGAAGGTAGTCAAATGGTAGAGAGCGGCCATGGATTACAGGCCCGGAGCCGAATCCGGCGAGCCGCTTACTCGGCTACCGCGCTCGCTGTCGTGGGAGGAATCGTCGCCGTGCTCGGCGCTCCCATGAAGTGGATGTGTTAGGGCGACAAGACGGTCCTGTAAGGCGACCGGACCTGCACCTATGACTTCTCCACGCCATCCGTCACTCAGCCTCTACATCAAGCTCGTTGCCTTCGCCGCGGTTGTCGGCGTGGGGTTTGACGTGTGGAGCTCGGTCCGTTCGCCCGTATTCGGACCCCATCCAGCCGAGTTCGCCTTCTTCGCCGCTTGCTGTTTGGTGACCGAGTTACGACCTCTTCGTTGGCTCCGGCTCCAAGACGGCGGAGAGGTCACGGCGAGCTGGACCTTCATGTTGGCCCTCCTACTCGTCGCCCCACCCGCGGCCCCGGTGGCAGTTTCCGTGATCGTGTTCGTCACCGGTGACCTGGTGAGTCGCAAGTCACCGCCGAAGGTGCTGTTCAACGCCTCGCAGATAACGATCGCCTTGACGCTCGCTTACGTCGTGCTCTGGGCAGGTCACCAACAGGATGTTCTCGTCCGGGCCGGCAGTCCAACCCTCTGGTGGTTCGTGGCATTTGCCGTGGCTGCCGCCCTTGCATTCGCAGTAAACAGCCTGCTCACTTGCATTGCTATTGCCATCCATCAGGACTGCTCAATCAGCCGCACCATCCAGGAAGGCGCGATTGTCCATCTGTCCACTGACGGGATGTTGATCGCGCTGTCGCCAGTTTTTGTGGTTGTCGGTGAGCGGAGCCTCCGGCTTGTCCCCCTGCTCCTGGTGACGACTTGGGTGGTGTACCACAGCGCCGCCTCGGCGCTGGCTCGCCGCCACGAGGCGGACCACGACCCCTTGACTCAGCTGCCCAACCGGCGCGTGTTCGACAGCACCCTGGCCGCCGCCATCGAGAAGGTGGAGCGCTCCGGACAGTCCGTCGGCGTCGTAGTCCTCGACTTGGACCGGTTCAAGACGGTCAACGACGGGCTCGGCCATCAGGTCGGCGACCAGGTGCTCCTCGATGTGGCGGCCCGCTTGAGAGCCGCTTGCCGGCCCTCCGACCTGGTGGTCCGTCTGGGTGGCGACGAGTTCGCGATAATCGTGACACCAGCCTCGTCCGTCGAGGCCGTCGAAACGCAGGCTCGGCGATGCTTGGCCGCATTTGCCGACGAGATCACGGGCGCCGGATTTCCAGTCTCGGTGAGCGCCAGCGTCGGCGTCGCAGTGCTTCCCGACCATGCCGCCGACGCAGAAACTCTGGTGCGGCACGCGGACGAGGCGATGTACCGGGCCAAGCAGGGCCGGCTCGGGGTAGTCGTCTACGACAATGAGTTCGAGCCGGTATCGATCGGCCGGATCGGCTTGCTCACCGATCTCAGCAGAGCGGTCCAGAACAACGAGCTGTTCCTTGTGTACCAGCCGCAGATCAGCCTGGTAACCAACCAGATCGTTGGTGTGGAGGCCCTGCTGCGCTGGCAACACCCACGCGTTGGGATCGTCGGCCCAAGTTCGTTCATGCCGCTGGCCGAGCACACGGAGATGATCCGGCCCATCACCGACTGGGTGCTCGGTGAAGCCCTGGCCCAGTGCGCCCGTTGGCAGCATCGGGGCTTTTCCCTGCGAATGTCGATCAACGCTTCGGCCTACGACATCAAGGAGAAGCAGTTCGTCACGACCGTCGGGCGCCGGCTCCAGGAGACTGGCGTCTCGGCCTCGTGCCTCGAGCTGGAGATCACTGAGAACGCCCTGACCGGAGGCACGTCGGCCGTCTACTCCGTCCTGGCGGCGCTGCGCAGCTTGGGCGTGGCCATCTCGATCGACGACTTCGGCACCGGCTACTCGAGCATGACCCAGCTCCGGGATCTCCCGGTCGACCAGATCAAAGTCGACCGGCAATTCGTGTCTCGCATGACCACGGACAGCCGTGACGCCGTCATCGTCGAATCCATCATCCGGCTCGGCACTTCCCTCGGCCTCGAGACCGTCGCAGAGGGTGTCCAGGATTCGGAGACGGCCACGCGGCTCCAACAGCTGGGATGCGAGATGGCGCAAGGCTTCTACTACGCCAGACCTGTGGCCGCCGACCGCATCGAGGACCTCATCGTCCGGGGCAAACGCAGCCTGTCGGTGCCGAACGCGCCGCAAGGGGTTGGGGCGTGATCCTTGGCATCGCCGTCGCCATAATCGCCTTGACCGTGCCGCTTTCCGGAGGCTCGCTAGCCCGTCTCGCAGACGTACGCTTTCGCCGGGTGGGGCTGATCGCGGCCAGTCTGGCGATCCAGGTGCTGATCATCTCGGTCATTCCTGGTCGCATCCCCGCATGGTTGGCTGCGGCGCTGTACGTCGTCTCCTACGGGCTGGCGGCCGCGTTTGTTTGGGCGAACCGTCGGATTCCGTGGCTGTGGCTGGTCGCCTCGGGGGGACTGAGCAACCTGATCGCCATCGGCGCCAACGGCGGGGTCATGCCGGCATCTGCCCGTGCCCTCGCCGCGGCGGGGCGGCCGTTGCACTCGGCGCAGTTCCGCAACTCGACAGACGTCGCGAATGCCCATCTTCGCTTCCTCGGTGACGTCTTCGCGGTCCCGAGCGGCTGGCCCCTGGCCAACGTGTTCAGCATCGGCGACGTGGTGCTGATGCTCGGCAGCGCCTTGCTGCTCCACACCATCTGCCAGACCCGCCCGACGCGCTGGTACACCCGCGCTCACCGGCCCGGGCGGATCCCCTCTTCCACCCGACCGCCGACGGACTTGTCCACCTTCCTGTCGTAGTCGAACACGCTGGACAGCGTGGGCTCCTCGACGGAAGCACGTCGCCCCCTCATTTGCCCCGTGGACGAGGGATGATGGTGCGCCATGCCACCGATTCGCCGTCCAGTCTTCCCGACCCGTCGGGACACCATCGGCTCCGTGTCCGGAGTCGCCCTGGTGATCATCTTCGGGGCGGCGATTCTGCCCTTCAGAGGCCACCTGAGTGTGGCGACCACGGCCTTGGTCTTGGTGGTGCCGGTGGTGGTCGCCGTGACCATCGGCGGGTTCGCGGCGGGGATCACCGCCACCGCCACCGGGTTCTTGGTCTACGACTTCGTGTTCATCCCGCCCTATTACACCCTGTCGGTCGGCGCCGCCGAGAACTGGGTGGCACTGGGCGTCTACGTGGTGGTGATGGTCGTGGTGGCCCGAGTCGTGGCCCGCCTCAACGAAGCCCGAGCCGAGGCCCAGCTGCGCGCCGTCGAGGTCCGCCGGCTCTTCGACCTCTCCGAGCTCCTGGTCCGCGAGACCTCGGCGCCGGCGCTGCTCGACACCATTGTCACCTCCGTCCGGCAGGCCTTCGATCTGGACGGTGCCGCCCTGCTGCTCCCGGCCGACGGCGAGCTGGAGTTGGTCGCGTCCGCTGGGGTGCCGCTGTCGGACGCAGAACTGCACCTGCTGTCCGCCAACGCTGGGGTACCAGTGCAGCTCGGCACCACGGTCGTCGAGCGAGGGCGGATACAGGCTGTCGTCCTGACGGCCTCGGGGCAAGCCATCGGTTTGCTGGCACTGCGAGGGCTGAGCGGCGCCCAGAAGGACCGGGAGTTGCTGGGCGCCTTCGCCAACCATCTGGCCCTGGCCCTGGAGCGCTCGCAACTGCGGGAGCAGGCTGTCCGGGCGGAGCTGCTCGAGGAGGTCGACCGGTTGCGCCGCTCGCTGGTCGGAGCGGTATCGCACGACCTACGCACACCGTTGGCGACGATCAAGGTTTCGGCGTCCACCCTTCTCAACCCCGAGTCCTCGATCTCGTCAGACGACGTCAGGGAGCTGGCTGGTCTGATCGACGTCCAGGCGGACCGGCTCAACCGACTGGTCACCAACCTGCTCGACATGACGAGGATCCAGTCGGGGACTCTGGAGCTGAGGAGGCAGCCCACCCCCGTCAGCGATCTGGTCGACGAAGCCATGTCCGTGCTCGGCCGCTCGGCGGATCTGGCGCGGGTCAAGTGGCAAGCGAGCGGGGACCTGCCCCTGGTGGACGTGGACCACGTGTTGATCTGCCAGGTGCTGGCCAATCTCATCGACAACGCCACCCGGTACGCGCCGGAGGAGACCCTGGTGACGGTGTCGGCGACATTCTCTCCGGGAGGACCGGTCGAGGTCGCCGTGACCGACCGCGGACCCGGCGTGGCGCCTGATGAGCGCGCCACCATCTTCCAGATGTTCAATCGGCGCCAGGCCGGTGGACGCGGCGGCCTGGGCCTGGCCATCGCCAAGGCCTTCGTGGAGGCTCATGGCGAGCGCATCTGGGTCGACGGAAGTAGCCGCGACGGGGCCCGTTTCGTCTTCTCCCTGCCCGTCAGCCGCCGGTGGGAGGCGAGCTGAACCGTGGCGACGATGGAGGGCGACAGCACCGACGTCGTCGATGCGGCCGGTCACTTTCGGATCTATCTGGGCGCGGCAGCCGGCGTTGGCAAGACGTTCGCCATGCTGAGCGAAGGCCACCGCCGCCAGAAGCGGGGCACCGACGTCGTCGTTGCGTTCGTCGAGTGTCACCGACGGCCGTCCACCGAGGAGCTGATCGACGGCTTGGAGGTCATCCCCCGTCAAGTGATCGAGTACCGGGGCAGCCCTTTCGAGGAGATGGATCTCGACGCCGTTCTCGCCCGGCGGCCGACGCTCGCGCTCGTCGACGAGCTCGCTCACACCAATGTCCCCGGATCGCGCCACGCCAAGCGGTGGAAGGACGTCATCGAGCTCCTCGGCGCCGGCATCGACGTGATCACCACTGTCAACATCCAGCATCTCGAGAGCATCGCCGACGCAGTCGAGCAGATGACCGGGGCCCACGTCCGGGAGCGGGTGCCGGATTGGGTCGTGCGCAAGGCGGATCAGATCGAGCTGGTCGACTCCTCCCCCGAACAGCTCCGCCGCCGGATGCTGCACGGCAACATCTATCCCAAGGAGAAGGTGCCCCAAGCACTGACCCACTTCTTCCGCACTGACAACCTGATCGCCTTGAGGGAGCTGGCGCTGCGCTTCCTGGCTGACGAGACGGAGGAAGAGCTGCTCGAGCACCTCCGGCGTCACCAGGGTCCGGGGCTGTGGGAGACGACCGAGCGCATCTTGGTCGCGGTCACCGCCGCTCCTGGCACCGACACGCTGCTGCGACGGGCGGCGCGGATCGCGGCGCGGGTCAAGGGCGAGCTGGACGTGGTGCACGTCATCTCCGTAGACGGCAGCCGGGAGCGGGATCAAAAAGCGATCGACTCGCTACGCGAGCTGGCCGACGACCTCGGAGCGCGCTGGCACGAGCTTCGGGAGGAGGACCCGGTCCGAGCCATCGCCGGCTTCGCCCGGGACCACCAGATCACCCAGATTGTCATCGGGTCCAGCCAGCGCAGCCGGTGGCACGAGCTCATGGGCGGAGGGTCGATCGTGCGCCGCATCCTCAAGGAAGCGGGCGCGGTCGGCATCGACGTACACGTGATTGCCAGACGCCAGATGCCGCCTGGCGAAGCAGCCGGGGCGCCCGCCGGCGAGGATGAGTGACAACAGCCGTTGCGACGAGGGCCTCATGCCAAACCGGCGGACCCGATCGCGTCCAGGAAGCGGGCAATGATGGGACCGTCAGTCGGACCCCCGTTGCCAGTGCCCTGGACCACGATGGCGAAGGCGACGTCGCCGCGGTAGCCGATCAACCAGGCGTCGGTCGGCTGCGGGCTGCCGCTGCCATATTGGGCCGTGCCGGTCTTGGCGTAGGTACCGGCGGGTAAGCCGGTGCCGGCAGCAGTCCCGGAAGCGACCACCTCGGCCATCATCTGCCGCAACTCGGTCGTCACCACCGCTGGTAGGGCGTGCGTGGCTGCCCCGTCGTCGGGCGCACCCGCCACCAGCCGCGGCGCCCGCACGGTGCCCGTGTCGACGGCGGCCGCCACCATCGCCAGGTCGAGCGGAGAGACCACCACCTGGGCTTGGCCGATGGCGGTGGCGGCCAGGGCGGCCCCATCCTCGGGGGTCGGAACACTGCCGCCGAACGCAGCGATGCCCATCTTCGGGGTCGTACCAATCCCGTAGAGGGCGGCGGCGGCGGGCAGGCTAGCCGGCTGAAGGTCGGACGAAGCCAGACCGATGAAGGCGGTGTTGCACGACTCGGTGAACGCCTGGGCCAGATCATCCACCGGGGCGTCGCCCTCGGCATTGTGGAACACCTCGCCGTCGACCGTCAGCGTCGGCGGACAACTCGCAGGCGACGACGGCGACAAGCCCGCTTCCATCAACGCCGTCGAGGTGATCACCTTGAAGGTCGATCCCGGCGCGAACTCTCCTTCCATTGCCTGGTCGAACTGCTCGGCGGCGGGCAGGCTCACCGCCGCCAACACCTGCCCGGTGGACGCCCGGACAGCAACCATCGCCGCATCATGGGTCACGGGAGCCAAGGCCGCCTCGGCGGCTAGCTGGACCGTTGGGTCGATGCTGGTCAGGAGCGCCATCCCCGGCTTCGGGGAAAAAGTGGCGGCCGTGGCGACGGTCTTGCCATCTGCACCGACGACCGTGACGGTGCCACCAGGGGACCCGGCCAGCTCCGTCTGGTACGCCGACTCGAGGCCCGTCTGGCCGACCGTGCTGGTCAGGCTGTAGGACGGGCCGAGCTGTTGCAGCTCCTCCGCGGTGATCGGCCCGACGGTTCCGACCAGGTGGGCAGCCAACCCAGGCGTGACCGCGGTGCGGGCCGAGGTCTCCTGGAACACCGTGCCCGGGATCTCATACAGGGTGCTGGCCTGCCCGCCCAACTGCTCATAGCGGGCCTCGGTCAGTTGGAAGACCGGCTCGAAGAAGCTGGGGTGGGCGACGGCCGCCGCCAACGCCGTGCTCACTTCGGTGGCGGTGGCTCCCGCCGCCACCAGCGTGGCCGACACTGCGGCCGGATTCTTGACTCTGCTCCCCTCGATCCCGACCACCACTATCGATTCGTTGGCTGTCAAGGGCGTACCACCGGCCCCGAGGATCGGAGCGCGTGGAGCCCAGGTGCGCGTCAACTCGAGTTGATCACCCGGCGCTACGGCTGGGTAGATCGAAGAGGGCGACCATTCGACCAGCCAGTGTCTCGATCGGTCGACCAGGTCGACAGTCGACTGGACCTGCCATGTCCCGATTCCGGTCAGGAGATACCGCGACGTGACCGCGGCCGTGGCCATGGATCCCTTCCGCGTGACGACACCCACCGCGTGGGTAGCGCCAGTCGCCTCGAGCCCGGCAGTCACGGCCGGCCCGGCCGTCGCGAAGTCGGGCGAGGGTCCCTCGACGAACTGGCTCATGTCGACCCAGTCACCTCGGTTCCACGCGGCCACGAAATCCTGCATGGTGGCTTGCGGGCTGCCGGAACCCCCTCCGCACGCGGTCAAGGTGGCCCCGGTGAGGGCAAGGAACACCGTCGCGGCGAACACCCGCCGGACCACATCGGTCATTGCGCCACGCCGCACCGTGCCACTCTCCCATACCCGTCGAGCCCAGATCGGGAACCCTTTAGGACCGGACCATCACTTCGCCGGAAGCTCCTTTCGGGCAGGCTGGGGACATGACGTTGCTCGACGAGCCCGGCTCCAGCCCCGGCCCGAAGGCGTCCGCGCCGACTTCGTATCCCGGTCCGCTGTTGCGCATCGCGGGCGACTATGCGTGGCGCCTGCTGATCCTGGGCACGATCGTGTACTTCGCGGTGAAGCTGCTGACCCATCTGTACTTGGCGGTCATCCCGTTCCTGGTGGCGCTGTTGGTGACCGCTCTGCTCCGACCGATCCTCAACTTCTTCCTCCGGCGCGGCCTGTCGCGTGGCCTCGCCACTCTGGCCACGCTTCTGGTAGCGGTGGTGGTGCTCGGAGGCGTCATCACTCTCGTGGTAATCCGTGCCGCCGAGCAGGCGCCCCAACTCGGCGACGAGATCAACAGTCTGATCCCACAGGTCAAACGCTGGCTGATCACCGGACCCCTACAGCTCAACCCCGCCTCGGTGAGCAACCTTTCGAAGACCCTCAGCAACGACGTCAGCAAGAACAGCTCGGCCATTGCCTCGACCGCCCTGTCGACGGGCAAGACCGCGCTGGAGGTATTGGGCGGAATCGTGCTGGTGCTCATCCTCACCGTGTTGTTGCTCTTCGACGGACCGCGCGTATGGAGCTTCCTGCTCAGAGGCGCCCCAGCTCCGGCCCGCCCGCGCGTCGATGCGGCCGGGCACGCCGCCTGGCAGACCATCAGCCACTACGTGCGCGGCACCCTGGTGGTCGCCGCCTTTCACGGCATCGTGATCGCCGTCACCCTCACCATCCTCGGCATCCCGTTGGCGTTTCCGTTGGCCGTGCTCGTCGGCTTGGGCAGCTTCGTCCCCCTCGTCGGCGCGGTGGCGACGGGGCTCTTGGCCGTGGGGGTCGCCGGCCTGAGCAAGGGCTTGGTCGCCGCCATCGTCGTCGTCGCCGTGCTCCTCATCGACAACCAGATCGAGGCGCACGTCTTGCAACCCTTCGTCGTGGGCCGCTACGTACGCATCCACCCGCTGGCTGTGGTGCTGGCCCTGACCGCGGGCGCTTTGCTGTTTGGCATCGTCGGAGCGATCATGGCCGTGCCGACAGTGGCCTGCATCAACAGCGCGGTTCGCGCCGCCAGGGATCACCCTCTGGAAGGAGACCTGATTCCACCCCCGGATGGATGACGGGACCGGCTCGGTCGCCGTAGCCTTTGGGTGTGGCCAGGGACGACGAGTTCCGCAAGGTGGCGGAGGACATGAGGGCGCTGGCGCGTTCTCTCAGCCGCGACTTCAGGGAGGCGGTCGATCAGGCGCTTCAGGGTGGAGCCGGGCCTGGTCGAGCCGTCCACCATGGCCTGCGAGATATGAAGGACGAGGCCCGGCGGGGCATGCGCGCCGGCTGGGCCGACGTCCACTACCGGCGCCACGGCCACTCGCGGTCGCCCTGGGGCTGCGGAACGGGCTGGGGACATCCCCCCTCCTGGGCCGCACCGCCCCCGCCCGACCCCTCGACCGGGGAGCCCGCCCCGCCGGGTGCGGAATCAGACGCCTCCTCGAGGAGACCACCGCCGCCCGACTGGGCGCCGGGCCGGGGCTGGGTCGGACCCGACGGTAGGCCCGTTGGGCCGCCCGGGACTGGCCCCTCGTGGCACCAGCACCAGCACCGGCCCCGCCGCCAGCGCAACCCGCTGCCGCCGGTGCTGCATCGTTGGGACGCCACCACCGTCGTCGGCATCTTGGCCGTCCTGTTCGGCGTGGCCTGGCTGATCGGGGCGACCGGGCTATGGCACATGTCGATCGAGGGTGTGGTCGCTGTCGGGCTGATGTTGCTCGGCGCTTCGCTGGTCGTCACCGGCCGCACCGATTGGAGCCTGAGCCGGCACTCCTGGCCGGTCTGGCTGGGCTTCGGGATGATCGTCGTGCTGATCGCCACGTCGACCACCTTCGGCCTGGGCGGAGCCCTCAACAACGTGTCGTTCGGGAACAGCACGGTTCAGGTCAACAGCACGCCCTGGCCGAACGGAACGATCCACGGCGGCTTCGGCGACCTCACCGTTAACGTGACCGCCCCGCTCGTCAAGGACGAGACCCTCAAGGTGGTGAGCGTGGCCGGCAAAACGACCGTTGTTCTTCCGCAAAAGCCCAACTACAACGTCACGGTCGATGCTCGGGTGGCAGCTGGACAGGTCTGCGTCGAGGGGCAGGTTGCCAATGGCCCCGGAGCCCAGTACCGCGGGACGCTGGCCGGCCCGCCAGGGACGAAGACCACCCTCACCCTCGATGTCCACGAGTCGTTCGGTCAGATCGTTATCGGCAGCCAGGGGTGCGCACACTCATGACCACGGCGATGGCGACCTACCAGTACCGGACGTCACGCGTGGCGGTGGGAACTTTTTTCCTCCTGCTGGGTGCCGCCTTCGTGCTGGACAGCGTGGGCGCCTTCCGGGTGACCGCCGCCCTTTTCTGGCCCTTGTTCGTGATCTCGCTCGGCGCCGGCCTGCTACTCCACCGGGCCCGTCGGATGCAGGTCGAGGAGGATCGCAGCGCCCAGCTGGCCGTGGCCGAGGAGCGGGTGCGCATCGCCCGTGAACTGCACGACATCGTGGCCCACGGGGTCAGCCTGATGACCATCCAGATCGCCGCGGCCCGCCGGGTGGGAGCCACCAAACCGGACACCGCGACCGAGTCGCTCGAAGCCGCCGAACAGACGGGCCGTCAGACCCTCACCGAGCTCGAAGGCATGCTGGCCGTCCTGCGGGGTGCCGACGCCTCGATCGGCGCCGCCGCCGACCGCCCCGGCGGCCCCGACGACGCCGGACCCCGCGTCCCCCTCCCCCACCTCTCCGACCTGCCGGCGCTGGTGGACACCGTTCGCCAGACCGGCCGGACCGTCACCTACAACACCCTGGGCGACCCGCCCCCGCTGCCGGCCAGCGTGGAGATGATCGTCTACCGCCTGGTGCAGGAGGCGCTCACCAACGCGGTGCGCTACGCCGGGGAGAGCCCGGTAGACGTGCAGGTGATCTACTCGCCCACCGCCATCACCGTGTTCGTCGACGACGAGGGGACCGGCCCCCCTGCGAGCGGGGCCCGCAACGGCTCGGGCGGCGGTCACGGCCTGGTCGGGATGCAGGAACGGCTCGCCGCCCTCGGCGGGACCCTTGAGGCTGGCCCCCGCCGGCCCGGACCCGGCTGGCGGGTGCACGCCAGCATCCCGGTGGTGCTCATCAACGTCAACGTCGCCTGAACTAGCGGTCGCCTGGCCACGGCTCCTGCGTTTTGTGAGATATTCGACATCCATGTGGTGTCGAACATCACAATAGAGGGGGTGGCCGTGCCCCCCTGGGGGTGAGATCTGCCGAGGTCCCTTCGCCGGCGCCCAGGTTTCGCCACAATCAGCCCGCCGGCACGTTCCCCCGGCTCGGCCGATCGCCGCGCAACCAGAGGATCGCCACCCGGGGCCGGCGTGACCGGCGAGACTGGTGGCGTGATCCGCCTGCTCTTAGCCGACGACGAAGCGATGGTGCGCCGGGGTTTGCGCCTGGTCCTCGAGACCGAGGACGACCTCCAAGTGGTCGGCGAGGCCGCGGACGGGATCGAAGCCATCGAGGAGGCCAACCGACTCCACCCCGATGTGGTGCTCATGGACGTCCGGATGCCCCGTCTGGACGGCGTGGAGGCCTGCCGGCGGCTGGTGGAGGAGAGCCAGACGAAAGTGGTGGTGCTGACCACGTTCGACCTCGACGAGCACCTCTTCGCCGCAGTGCGGGCCGGGGCGAGTGGCTTCCTGCTCAAGGCGTCGCCGCCCGAGGAGCTGGTCGCCGCCATCCGGGCCGCCCATGCGGGCAACGCCCTCGTCGAGCCGAAGATGACCAAGCGGCTGCTGGACGAATTCGCCCGCCGGCCCGACGCCCCGCCGGCCGGGCATATTCCCGACCGGTTCGCGGAGCTGACCGAGCGGGAAGTGGACGTGCTGCGCGAGATGGTCCGCGGCGCCAGCAACGCCGAGATCGCCGAACGCCTGTACATCAGCGAGACGACCGTCAAGACGCACGTGAACCACATCCTGAGCAAACTCGGCGTCCGCGACCGGATCCAGGCGGTCGTGCTGGCCTACGACCACGGGCTGGTCGAGCCCGGCGGAGCCGTTCGCTGAGAACAACGAGAATCCCCCTCTGGGTGGAGACCCGAATCGCTCCCGGGGACGATGTCAAAAATAAGGCGCCGTCGTAGCCTTTGTCGTGAAGGAGGAATCATGTCCAACTACGACTTCGGCACCTACGGGGGCTCCACCCATCAGAGCGCACACGGCGAGCCGGACGACGGCGGCCCCCGCCGGCACAGCGTCTTCAGCCTTATCGCCATGATCGCGGTCGTGACGGTGATCACCATCATCGGCCTCAGCGTCGCCTTCTGGGCGCTCAGCCTACTGTTCCACCTGGCCGGCTTGATCGTGAAGGTTGCCATCGTCGCCGCGGTGGCCGCCTTGGTGTGGCGGCGGTGCTGCCGGCGCCGGTCTCAGGACCACGTCTAGCACCCTCGGGCGCCGGTGGCGGGCGGGACGCCACTGGCGCCGTCAGTCGACGGCGTGGCGCTCGAGCAGGCGGCGGGCGATCACCAGACGCTGGATCTCGTTGGTCCCCTCGCCGATCATCAGCAACGGGGCGTCGCGGTAGTAGCGCTCCACGGGCAGCTCGGTCGTGTAGCCATAGCCGCCGTGGATGCGCATGGCCTCGGTCGCATTCTCGAAGGCCGCCTCCGACGCATACAGCTTGGCCATCCCCGCCTCGATGTCGGCGCGCTCGCCCCGGTCCAGTTTCTCCGCCGCCGAACGGGTGAGCAACCGGGCCGCCTCGACCCGCACACCCATGTCCGCCAATTTGAAAGCAATGGCTTGGTGCCGGGCGATCGGCACTCCGAAAGTTTGGCGTTGTTGGGCGTACGAGATGGCCGCTTCGAAGGCCGCCCGGGCCACCCCGACGCCACGGGCCGCGATGTTGACCCGGCCCAACTCGAGCGCCCCCAGGATCTGCGGCAGGCCCTGCCCCAGTTTGGCATCCGGCCCACCGAGGACGGCTCCGGCGGGTACGCGATGGTCCCGGTAGATCATCTCCACCGTCTCGATGCCCCGGTACCCCAGCTTGTCGATATGGCGGGACACCTCGATCCCGCCGAAGGTCGGCCCGGGGTCCTTCTCGACGATAAAGCAGGTGACCCCTTCGGGCGTGCGCGCCGCGAGCGCCACCACCCGGGATCGCAAACCGTTGGTGACCCACATCTTGGTGCCGTTGATGACGTACTCGTCCCCATCCGGTACGGCGCGGCACTGCACGGCCCGCGTGTCGCTGCCGGCGTCGGCCTCCGACAACGACAGGGCGCCGCGCCGCTCCCCGCTCGCCATCTGGGGCAGCAGGCGGTGGCGCTGCTCGTCGTCACCGTGCAGCCGGAGGAGGGTGGCCGCGATCATGTGGGTGTTGAGCACCCCGGTGAGCGACATCCATCCGGCAGCCAGCTCCTCGATGACCCGTGCGTAAGTGACCACGTCCAGCCCCAGTCCTCCGTACGCCTCCGGAATGAGGGCCCCGAAGAGACCGAACGCGGCAAGCTGCTCGACAAGTTGTTCCGGATAGGTGTCGGAGTGCTCGAGGTCCGAGGCGACGGGCATGACGTCCCGTCGTACGAAACCGCGAACTGCTTCGACCAGCTCGTCCGCGGTAGAGGCGTCAATCCGAGGCATGGCCATAGAGGCTATTGACATACGCCGCGTCGCCGCCTTGAATTGGCTGACCAGACCGAATCCATTCGGGTCCTGGACAACAGCGTCGGTTACCGACGGGACAGGGAAAGGAGGGCACCGTGGCAACATGGAGCTCGTCCGAGGAGGACGGTCCGCCCCGCTAGCGTGGGTTCGGTTTCCGAGGAGACTCCGAGCCCCGTTTCAGTAGTCACGGTGAGCAGGCCCTCGACTTGGTCGGCCCTATGGCCGGATTGCGTTGCGGCGTAACCCGGGACGAGGCGGCCCCACAACAGAGAGTGGCGCTGGCGCCGTGATGTTGCAGGCCGGCACAGGAGAGACCCATGTGGGTACTTTCCTGTGCCGGTTTGGCGTTCGGCGGATGGTTCCGGCCGGCCGGGCGTGCCAGCATGGCGGGGTGCAAGAACTCCCGACCAGCACCGCCGACGGGGCACTGGAGCGGCGCGGGACCGGTGAGCTCACCCCAGCCGAGGTGGCGAGCCGGCGGCGCAACCGTCGATGGCTGGGCCTGGTGCTGGGTCCGTCCATCGTGATCGGTGGGGTGGCCTTGGTCGCGGCGTTCGTCGCCAGTTCGGGCGGACCCTCGGTGCACCCCCTCAGCGTGCCGGCGGGCTATCAGGCGGTGAGCGACGGATACTTCGCCTATGCCGTTCCATCGAGCTGGTCCCAGAGTGCCGCCTACACCGACGACGTAGGTGACCTCGACACCCAGGGACAATCCGGATGGGCGGCCGAACACGTCGGTGCCCGGGCCACTCCTCCTGTGCCCGGAGAGACGCCCCCGACCTCGTTCGGCACCTTCGGGGAGTCGCGGCTGGTCCCATACCGGATCGGGCCGGCGACGCCGACCCGGGTCACGGACGCGACCGTCGCCTACCGCTACACCCTGACCCGGCCCGGCTTCCAGGCGACCGCAATCGACGCCTGGCAAGCAAACTCGGGAGCAGAGATATGGCTGCTGGTGGACGCCGATGCCAGCACGACTGCCGCCATCCTCGCCAGCCTCAGAGGCTGACCCGGGCCTTCCAGTCCAGTCGGCACCAGGTGAGGCGGCGGCAGCTCGGGCAGCGCATCAAGCAGGACAATCTGCGGATCGGAACCCACACAGACGGGATCAGTTGGGCGGCTAAGCCCGCCAGGCCCAACGGGGTGCGCGCTCGGCAGGAACCGCACTCGACCACGACCCGGCCGCCCCTGGCTCCCGGCGCCGTGGGGCTGCCGTCCGTCGTTGTCGCTGCGGAGGGCGGTCCGGAGGGTGGTTCGGGCCCGGAGAGCGACGAGAAGAGCGCCCGCCGGCCGGTCGACCGCGGCCCTTCGGTCTGCGTATGCTGGCCGGCGCCGCTGACCGCGTCCTCTGTGGCGGGCGGGGGCGTGCCAAACAAGGCGCGCCGGCCGAGCGGATCGTCGGAGCGGGTCACTGGGACCCCGCCCAGACGGCGTCGATGCCGGCGGCCAGCGCCCGATAGGCGTCCGCGCTCGGTGACCGCGGGGCGTGGCGAAGCACCGACGCACCACGCCCGGGTGACTCCGCCACCCGCACCGACTTCGGGACCGGCGGGTCGAGCACGGGGAGACCGTAGGCGACCGGAACGTCGGCCAGAGTGGACTGGGCCAGCCGGGTCCGCGGGTCGTACATGGTGGCGACCACCCCGAGGACCTCGAGATCCGCATTGGTAAAGGAGCGGACGTCGCCGATGGTCTCGAGAAGCTGTCCGACACCGCGGTGGCTGAGGGTCTCGCACTGGAGGGGGATGAGCACCTGGCGGGCTGCGGTGAGTCCGTTGATGGTGAGAATGCCCAGGGACGGCGGACAGTCGATCAGGACGACGTCGTAATGGTCGCGGATCGGCTCCATGGCCCGAGCCAGGGCGTACTCGCGGCCCGGACGGGTCAGCAGGTGGACCTCCGCCCCGGCCAGGTCGATGCTGGCGGGCAATAGGTCAAGGTCGTCGAGGACCACCAAGACTTCGGCAGCCGGGGTCCTCCCGACCAGGACGTCGTGCAGCGAGACGTCGAGCTTGTCCGGGTCGGTGCCGGTCGAGAAGGTCAGGCACGCCTGCGGATCGAGGTCGACGAGCAGGACCCGTCGGCCCATCTCCGCCAGCGCCGCACCCAGGGAGTGCACGGTGGTGGTCTTGGCCACCCCGCCCTTCTGGTTGGCCACCGCCAGCACGTTGGTCACGGACCTAGCCTAAGCGCCTGGCGCCGCGCCCCCGCGCCACTCGTTCACGGCACCGCGTAGGCGAAGATCCCCATCCCGTTGTAGACCAGCGAGTCCCAGGGCAAGAAGGGCCCGTTGATGATCACGTTGAACCCGCCGGTCGGGCCGGGGCCGGCATCGCCCTCGACGGTGTCGATCGCTCCGTCCGGCCACACCTGAGCCACTATTCCCATGTGTACGGCGGTCGCGACACTTGATGGGCCGGTGCCGTAGAGCACCGCGTCGCCAGGGACCGGTCGAGCGGTCGGAGGCAGGACCCGGGTGTGCTGAGCTGCCCAGGTATAGACGTCGCCCACGAAGGCGTATGAGGGGATCGGGACTCCCGACTTCTGCCAGACCCAGGTGGCGAACAGCGCGCACCACGCCTCACACGGGCCGTAGGGGTTGCAGAAGTAGCCGGAGACGGGGTCGGCCTGCACCTGGTCGGTGGCCACGGCCACGATGCGTCCACCCCCGCCCGGCTGGCTGAAGACGGTCGGGAAGGCGTCGGGTTCGAGGAGCCAGTACCCCAGGCCCTTGGCAGTGGCCACGATGTTGGAGATGGGTTCGGTTCGCGTCACGTCGAGGTCATTGCCGTAGAACTTGGCGTCGCCGAGCGAATACACGGCCCCGTTGGCGTTGGCCAGCCAGTAGCCCCGACCGTCGACCGTCGGAGCCATACCGACCACCCAGTCGGCGATCCCGTGCGCTTCCGAACCTTCGAAGGGGGCGTCACCGAAGGTGAAGACGCCGCCGTCAGCAGCCGCCAACCAGTACCCCCTGCCGTCCGCGGTGGCGGCCATACCGACCACTGGCGCGACGAGGTTGATGCCCCCGGTAGACCCGTAGAACCCGGCGTCTCCGAAGGTAAAGATCCCGCCGTCCGCGGCCACCAGCCAGTATCCCTTCCCGTTCGCCGTGGCGGCCATGTCCACGATCGGCTGGTTGAGCCGGATACCCCCCGTCGATCCGTAGAACCCGGCATCGCCGAACGTGAAGATCCCGCCGTCGATGGCAACCAGCCAGTATCCCTTCCCGTCCGGCGTGGCCGCCATGCCCACGATCGGCCCGTTGAGGTCGAATCCGCTGGCCGAGCCGTAGGAAACCGCTCCGCCGTAAGGGAGCACCGAACCGTTGGCGGTCACCAACCAGTAGCCCGGGCCCTTCGGATTGGCGGCCATGCCCACGACTGGTGCCGACAAGTCGGTGTCCGTCGGCGCCCCCGAGTACACCGCATCACCGTAGGGCAGCACCCCGGAGTCGGCGAAGGACGCTGCGCTGACCCTGCCGGCCGGCAGTTGGGCGGCCGGCAGTTGGGCAGCCGGCAGTTGGGCAGCCGGCAGTTGGGCAGCCGGCAGTTGGGCAGCCGCCGCCGGCGTCACGCCCCCGACCGCAGCAGTCACGGCCAACCAGGCCATGAGGACGACCGAAAGCGGACCTGCTCGATCCCGGACCACTCGACTCCACCCCACGCCGGGCTCCCAACTCTCTACTGCACGCGTCGCTCTCGCCGAATCGATGCTAACTCAATCGCCCCGGGGCCAGGTCGCGCCCGGATCAGCGCGGTCTACTCCTCGGCTGCGTTGATGTCACCGGCTGCGACGGCGTCGACCTCGTCGAGCTCGGAGAGGGCCGCCGCGAGTTCATTGACGGACGCCCTGCCGTGGACATGCAAGGTCACTTCTACCATGGGACGTTGCTGGCTCACTCCTGTCGGCTGCGAGGCTCCTGACTCCCGGTAGCCAAGCGATTCCGTGGAGACCTCGTCGATCGCGAATCCTCGGGTCGTTGCGACTTGGAGGAGGTGCCGCAGGATGCCCCGGCCGTCGGGGTATCGGATTCGTAGCACGGAAATGGCGGTCGAAGATCGGGGTAACCGGCGGCTGATCTGCGGGAACACGATAGCCACCACGAAGTACAAGACCGTGGTGAGCGCCGCCAGGATCGGGAGTCCCGCGCCGGCGGCCGCTCCGATGGCTGCGGTGACCCAGACTGCGGCCGCGGTGTTGAGACCACGTACCGAATCGCGTTTCACAAAGATGAGCCCGGCACCCAAGAACCCGACGCCGGTAACGATCTGGGCGGCCACCCGGGACGGATCGAGGATCACCCGACCGGGTTCGAGGACGTCGGTGAAGCCGTACTTGCTGATGAGCATGAACAAGGCCGCGCCCACGCCGACCAGAGTGTGGGTTCGTAGCCCTGCGCTCTTCTGGCGTATCTCCCGCTCGAGACCGATGAGGGCAGAGAGCAACAGCGCCAGGCTGAGCTCGCCGGTCTGGCGCCAGCCTTCGCTGTTGAGGGAGCTGACCGCGACGAGATGTGCGGTCGGGATGGTGACCATTGCCATCCGCTTTATAGTAAACGATGAGAGAACAAGATGAACAGAAGGTGAAGGAAGCCGGGGAGCTGGCTGGGGTGCTGATGACGTCTAGGTCGCAATGATCGTGGTCGGTCATGGTGTGCTCCCGGTGGCGGCCGTGGGTCGAGCGGCGCCGAAGGGGGTGGGCCAGTCAGCGAGGTTGTCGATCTGCACGGTGGCGCCAGTGTGGGGGGCGTCGACCATCTCGTCGTTGCCGATGTAGATGCCGACGTGGCCGGGCAGGCCAGGAAGGAACTCGCCGGGGTTGAAGAACACCAGGTCGCCGGGCTCGAGGGCGTCGAGGGGAACGTGGGGCAGGGCGGACCACTGGGCTTCAGAGGTGCGGGGGATGTTGACGCCGGCGGCGGCGTAGGCGGCTTGGGTGAGCCCGGAGCAGTCGAAGCCGACGCCGGGGATCTCGCCGCCCCAGCGGTAGGGGGTGCCGATCTGTTTGAGCGCGTAGTTGACCGCGACGACGGCAGCGGGGCCGGGGGCGGCCGCCGGGGCGGCGTAGGCGGCGGCGTCGGTGAGGACCTGGGCGACGTAGCTGTCGTCGTGGTTGTAGGCGTATATGGCGGCGGGGATGTCGGCGCCGTGGCCGGCGCCGTTGGCGCAGAGGTCCCGGGCCGCCGCGTAGATGGCGTCGGTGGGGTCGAGCGGGGTGGGCGGGTTGGCGCCTCCCGGCGGCACTGGGTTGGCGTATTCGGCGAAGGTGGAGGGCAGTTCCTGCATCATCCCGACGGCCCCGGCGGACGAGGTGTGAGCGTTGCGGCCTTGGTCGGTTTCGACTTGTCCGATGCCGGCCAACACGGTCCAGGGCAGCCCCGGGCAAGTTGCGGCGGCCGCTTGGTAGGTGGCGAGGTAGTTGACTGGGATCTCCGCCAGCGCCTGGGCGGAGGGCATGATGTCGCTGGAGAAGAGCTGGCCGGCCAGGGTGGTGAGACAGGCCACGGCCGCGGCAACAAGCAGCACCACCACGCCTGTTCCACCTCCGATGATGGCGGCAACCACTTTCATGATATTTCATTATTTTACATTTATTTTGCTCATGCAAGAGGTGACGACGCACCGATTCGAGCACCGGTACGCTCTGGTCGCACTCGAACCGCTGGAGGCTCGTTGAGGTCGTCGGTCGCGGACTATCAGGTCATCCGGGCGCTGCCCTCCACCGGAGCGGGCCAGTCGCGTTACCTTTGTCGACCGCCGCAGCGCCTCGACCAAGACGACGGTCACGTCATGATCACCGAGCTCGGCGTTGACGCGGCCGGGTGGCGGGAGCTGGCCAGCGCCCTGTCACGGCTGGCCGCGGTGGGATACGCCCGCTCGTTGGCCCTGATCGAAGTCGGGCCAGACCTCGATCCCGGCGGGGCGGGAGTGTATTTGGCCTCGGAGTCCGCACCCGGGGGTAGCGTCGCTCGCCCGACCACCCCGCTCGACCCTGTGGCCCAGACCCGAGCGGTGGCCGAAGCGGCACGCGGCGCCCACGCCCTGCACGAGACGGGGATCGCCCACGGGTCTATCGATGGCCGATCGATCCTGCTGACGGAGCGGGGAGCGGTACTCGCCCCGCCGGTGTTGGGTGGTCCACCGGGTGCGGTCGCCAGGATGACCGACTGGCGGGATGTCGTCGTCTTGGACCCGGCCATCCTGCGGGGCGAACAGCCGACGCGATCGTCGGATGTGTGGGCGCTGGCGGCGACCTTGCACGGTCTTTTGAGCTCGAAACCCCTCTACCCGGATATCGACAGGGACCCGAACGTGACCGTCGTGCAGCGAATCCTCTTCACCCGGCCGGACATCGACCGTACGCTCCCCGGCGGGTTGGTCGAGACCCTGTCGGCTTGCCTGGCTGACGACCCGAGTGACCGCTTGCTGTCCGCCAAGGAGCTCGCCGACCGGCTGGCGGTCGGCGGGGTGGCCGTCGGCGGGGTGGCCCAGTGATCGACCGGATCGAGGTCACCCCGGGACCGGGCACCGTGATTCGTTTCGGCGGGATCGTGGCCTGGGCTGATGCCGGCGCCTCGGCGGCCCTGATCAGCTTCCTCGCCCAGTCCGCCCGCAATCTCAGCCCGTCGTCGCGGGGCGGTCGTCAGATCGCCGACCACATCGCGGGAGTACTGGGCACCCGGGATCCCGAGCCCCTCGTGGGGTTCGCGGTCATTGGACCGAGCGACCACGGGTGGGCCTCGCTTCTCCATGGCCCGGTCCAGGTGTGGGACGGTGCTAGGTGGCTCGCTCCACCTCAGAGTCCTGGGTGGGTCCAAGCCATCATCACTCCGAGGCCGGCGATCACCGTCGGCGCCTCAGGCAGCCCGACGCCACTTGCCCACCCGGACGCCATGTGGGATCTCGAAGCGGGCGTGGTTCCCGGCGCCGGTTTCGTGTTGGTACCGACCGGGGTGCCCAGCCGCGTCGCCGACGAGCACCCGGATGACCGACCCGAGGCCGAGCCAGAGTCACAGCCAGAACCTGAGCTGGTACCGGAACCGGAGCCCGAACCGGAGCCCGACGCCATCACGACCATGCTCGCGTCCTCGCCGCCCACGGTCGTGCTGCCGGTTGTCACCCTCGACGTCGAGCCGGAACCCGAACCGGAACCCGAGCCGGCGCCAGAGCCGGTGCCCGAAGCGGAGTGGCAGCCCGATGAGCCCGGGCCGACACCCGAACCCGAGCCGGGGCCGGCACCCGAAACGCCCGAAGAGGCTGGACCGACACCCGACCCGGCGCCCGAAGCCGAGTGGGGGCCCGAAGAGGCCGAACCGTCACCCGAACCCGTACCGACACCCGACCCGGCGTCGGAAACGCCCGAGCCAGCGCCGGAACCCGAGCCCGAACCCGAGTGGGGGCCCGAAGATCCCGGACCGACACTTGAACCCGGACCGACACCCGAACCCGGGCCGGCGTCCGAACCAGTACCCAGGCCACGCCGGCCGCTCGTCCCCGGGCCGGCCGGATCCCTGGACCTGCGTTACGCGACCACTCCCGCTGGCCCACCCCTCCCACGCGGGGCGACGCCCGACCAATTGATCGCCGGCGCGCCCGTCGTGGCGGGCATCCTGTGTGCCCGCGGCCACCTCAACCGACCCGGGCTCACCGCCTGCGCCCGCTGCCGGACCGTCATGCCCGACGGATCCCGGGACCCGATCAGTGGCACCCGACCGTCGCTCGGGGTGCTCGTCGCCGACGATGGTGCCATCTTCCGGCTCGACCACGGCTACCTCGTCGGGTCGGACCCCGGGCGCGATCCGACCGTAGGCGGGGGCCTGGCGCGCCCGCTCACCCTGACCGGCAGCGACATCTCGGCGTCACATGCCGAAGTGCGCCTCATCGACTGGGACGTGACCATCCTGGATCGGGGCTCGACCGCGGGTACCTGTGTGTTCGAGCCGGGTTCCGCCGAGTGGGTCCGCCTCAATCCATTCGAACCGAGGGTCGTCCCGCCGGGCGCCCACGTCTCGTTCGGGCAGCGCGTCGTGACCTATATCAGCCCGTGGGTCGCTCCTGGTTGAAAGGTGGCGGCCCCTGTGCCTACCCGATCCGACTGGTGAACTGCGGGCAGTAGGCGTCCACCGCGGCGTCGACTACCGCCCCGAGATCCTCCGAGGGGAGCGGGTTGCTTCCCTCTTGCAGGATCATCCGGTCGGCCAGCTCCTCGTAGGAGGCTCCGGACCCGAAGACTTCGCACACGGCGTGGCCGATGCGTATGAGCTGCACGTCGGTCCGGTAGGTACCGATGTCGGGAGCGTCCACGTGCACGGCAGACAGGAACGCCTGATCCGCCGAGCTCGCTCCGGCCGACCCTCCCCCTCCGCAGGCGGCCAACAGCAGCCCTATCGCCAACCCCGCCACCGCCCCGCGGACGCGACACGGCGACCTACCCAAAGGACCTGCCGTCACTGGTGTGGAGTGTAGGGGCGCCACCCGCCGTACTTGGTGCACGCCCCATTTCGCTACCGCGACCCGCGCCCCATCGACAATGCTGGCTGGCGTGGCCGCTGGCTCCACCATGTACGAGCGGGCAGGAGGTGAGGAGTTCTTCGAGACCCTGACCCGGCGCTTCTACGCGGCCGTAGCCGACGACCCGGTGCTCCGGCCGCTGTATCCGGACGATCCGGCCGGATTGGAGGCCGCCCGCCGTCACCTGGAGTTGTTTCTTATCCAGCATTTTGGCGGCCCTGACGTCTACCGCTCCGAGCGGGGCGAGGCCCGGCTCGGATGGCGCCATCGCGGTTTCTCCATCGGGCCGGCCGAACGGGACGCCTGGCTGGCGCACATGCGCGCCGCCGTGGGCGAGGGTGGCCTGCGCCCGCTCGACGAAGCGCAGATGCTGACCTTCTTCGGGGCGTCCGCCAACCATCTGGTCAACCGTCCGTGAACGAGCATCACTCCTTGGATGGTGCACCAATACGCAACGGGAGCATCGTGGCCGATCGTTACGGCCATGGTCTCCCCGTCGTCCTCCTCCACGGCCAGCCCGGCTCCGCGGTCGATTGGCGAGCAGTGGCGCCTCTGCTCTGGGACGACTTCACCGTCGTCGTCCCCGACCGGCCCGGTTACGGGCGAACCGGCGGCGAAGCTCAAGGGTTCGACGAGAACGCCTCGTCGCTGGCTGTCCTCCTGGACGGACTTTCCATCAAGCAGGCCGTGGTCGTCGGGTTCTCCTGGGGCGGTGGGGTGGCCCTGGCCTTCGCCCAGGCGTTCGCTGACCGCACGGCCGGCCTGGTCCTGGTCGCCTCAGTCGGGCCCGGTGAGGCGTTCGGATGGGAGGACCGGATGCTGGCCGCCCCGTTCGTCGGTGAAGCCTTGGCGGCCCTCACACTCGGCACCGTCGGGCGGGTGGTCGGCAGCGCCCGGGTGCAGTCCCTCGCCCGCCGGTACTTGGACGGCCGGGCCCGCGAGGCCGTCACCGTGCTGACCGGAATGACCGGGGCGCGCCCGGGCGCAGCCGTGTGGCGATCGTTCGTGATCGAGCAGCGAGTCATCCTCCGCGACGTGGAGGGACTCAGCCGGGGCCTGTCAGCCATAACCGCCCCGACCGCCGTCCTCAACGGAAGCGCCGATCGGGTCGTGCCCCCCCACGTCGGGAACCGCCTGGCCGCCACCATCCCGGGGGCCTCTCATACCGTCGTGGCCGGTGGTCATCATCTGCTGCCCCGAGAGCACCCCGAAGCGGTGGCGGCGGCGGTGCGCGAGGTGGCCGAGCGGCACCGCGGCTGAAACAGGGCACGGTCGAGACTCACCCGAACCACTCATTCTGAGCCCGGATCCCGGGCGTCGCGGTCCGGGCCGGTCAGACGGCGAGGAAGCGCCGGACGGCGAAAGCCGAACCGACTACACCCACCACCGCGCCGATCCCGAGGATCACGATCCCGGTGAGGATGGCCTCGTGGGGGGAGACGTACAGCCGGTTGGTCCCGAACACCGTCTCGTTGCCGACGAAGGAGGCGATGGTGTTGCGCACCCCGTAGGTGATCGCGAAGGCGATGATGGCGCCCACGATCCCGTGCACCAGACCCTCGAGCATGAACGGGATCCGGATGAACCAGTTCGTCGCCCCCACCAGCTTCATGACCGCGACCTCTCGACGGCGGGCGAAGATGGCCAGCTGGATGGTGTTGACGATCAGGGCCACCGCCCCGACCATCACGCCGATGGAAAGGAACAGCATGATGATCCGGAGGGTCTTGAATTGATGCAACAGGGTGTCGATCTCCTGCTGGGCATACGACACCTGGAGGACACCCTGTTGCCCTTGAAATTGCCGGCCCAGCTCGCCGATGTCCTGGGCCTTGGTCGGTACGACCCGGTAGGACGGGGGCATGTCGGCGACCGTGAGCACTCCGACGATGTCGTTGTTGCCGCCGAAGATCTCCTTGAACTCCGCGTAGGCCTGCGCCTTGTCGACGAAGTGGTACTTCTTGACACCTGGCGTACTGGCCAGCTCCTGACCGATGGCGGCGGTCTCGTCGGAAGAGACACTCGGCTGGAGGAAGATGGCCATCTCCACCCCACCCCGCCACTGGATGGACGCCTTGTTGATGGCCTGGCGCATGATCAGCACGCCGCCGAGCGCAGTCAAGGACACCGCCATGGTGACGATGGCCGCCACGGTCATGACGAGGTTGCGGCGCAGGTTGCCGGCCGTCTCGCGCGCCACGTAGCCCGTGGAGATCGCCACCTGGTCCTAGGCCCCCATCCCGTACACGCCGCGGGCCTGGTCCCGGATCACGGTGCCCCGGTCGAGCTCGATGACCCGACGCCGCATGGAGTCGACGATGCCGTTGTCGTGGGTGGCCATCAGCACGGTGGTGCCAGTCCGGTTGATCCGGTCCAGCAACCGCATGATGCCGGCCGTGGTGGAGGGATCGAGGTTCCCGCTGGGCTCGTCGGCCAGGAGTATCAGCGGCCGGTTGACGAAGGCCCGGGCGATGGCCACCCGCTGCTGCTCGCCCCCCGACAGCTCGTGGGGCAGGTTGGTGAGCTTCTTGCCCAGCCCGACCAGGTCGAGGATCTGGGGCACCTGGCTGCGGACGACGCTCCGGGGCCGGCCGATCACCTCGAGGGCGAACGCCACGTTCTCGTACACCGACTTCGTCGGCAGCAGCCGGAAGTCCTGAAAGACGCAGCCGATGTTGCGGCGCAGGTACGGCACCTTCCAGGACGACAGGGCGCCGACATCCTTACCGGCCACCCACACCCGACCCCCGTCAGCCTGCTCCTCCTTGGTGACCAGCCGCAAGAAGGTGGACTTGCCCGAACCGGACGGCCCGACGAGGAAGACGAACTCTCCCTTCTGGACGTCAACTTCGACGTCTCGCAGAGCGACGGTCGTCCCTTTGTATGACTTGGTGACGTTCTCGAACTTGATCATGGAAAAAGAGGTGAGGCAAGCGCGGGTACGCCCACCCCGCACCCATCGCCGGATGAGTTTAGCCCGGCCGGACCCTCAGCTGGCGCCAACCCCCGCACCAGCCCGGCGCCAACGCAGGTAGGCCTCCATAAACTGATCGAGGTCCCCGTCCAGGACGGCCTGCACGTTGCCGGTTTCGTAGTCGGTACGAAGATCCTTTACCTGCTGGTAGGGGGCGAGTACGTAGGATCGGATCTGGGCACCCCAGCCAATCAGGGCTTGCGGGCCGGCCATGGCCGACATCTCGGCGTCGCGGGCCTGGCGCTGCTGTTCGGCCAGCTTCGACGCCAGGATCTGCATCGCCTTAGCCTTGTTCTGGTGTTGCGAGCGCTCGTTCTGCACGGCCACCACCGTGCCCGTCGGGAGGTGGGTGATCCGCACCGCCGAGTCGGTGACGTTGACGTGCTGGCCGCCAGCCCCCGATGAACGATAGGTGTCGATGCGGAGTTCCTTCTCGTCGAGGTCCACCTCGCCGGATAGATCCTCGAAGAACGGCACCACGCTCATGGATGCAAAGCTGGTCTGGCGCCGAGCCTGCGAGTCGAAGGGGGAGATGCGCACCAGGCGGTGCATACCCCGCTCGGAGGTGAGCAAACCGTTGGCGTACCGACCCCGGATGATGAAGCTCGCCGAGAGGATCCCGGCCTCCTGACCCGCGCTCACCTCCTCGATCTCCATCTCGAAGCCCCGGCGTTCCGCCCAACGCTGGTACATGCGCACCATCATCTCGGCCCAATCCTGGGCGTCCGTTCCGCCGTCCTTGGCGTGGATCTCGCAGACGGCGTCGCGCTCGTCGTGCTCACCGGTGAAGAGGGAACGCAGCTCGAGGGCGTCTAGCTCGGCGCTGACCAAGGCGACCATGGCGTCCAGCTCCGCTTCCACGGAGTCGTCGCCTTCCTCGACCGCGAGCTGGTAGAGGGTCTCGGCGTCAGAGATCCGACCCTGCAGGCTGTCCAGCAGGTCGATGTCGGTCTTGGCCTGGCCGTACTCACGCGTGATGCGCTGGCCGACCTCGGTGTCGTCCCAAAGGTCCGGGCGGCCCAGCTCGGCTTCCAGCTCGGCCAACCGGATCCGCAAGCCGTCCAGGCCGAGGTAGTGGTCAGCTTCGGCCAGGCGCCGGCGTAGCGCGCTCAGGTCAGCATCAAAATCGCGCACCGTGATCGAGGTCCCTAGCGCCCGTGGCAGAACTTGAACTTCTTGCCGCTCCCGCACGGGCAGGGGTCGTTGCGCCCGGCTCGGTCGAAGGCCGAGTTGTGGACCACCGGCTTCTCGATCTCGATGTCGCCCGTGGCGACCGGGGCGGCGACCTGGCGCTCCCCTTCGGGCTCCGGAGCGAACACGACCTCCTCGCCGGGCGCCGGTCCGGCGGCCAGGGCCCGCTGCATGCCGCTGGTGCCCTGCACCGGGTCGTCGGGCGCCTGGTACTGAGCGCCGGCCAAGGCATCTTCTTCGGGCGCGACCTGCTGGAGGACCTGCACCTGGGCGTGCATGGCGATCTTGACGTAGTCGTCGTCGATGCTGGACATGAGCTGCCCGAACATCTCGTAGCCGTCGCGCTGCCAGGCGACCAGCGGGTCCTGCTGGCCCATGGCCCGCAATCCGATGCCCTCGCGCAAGTAGTCCATGTCCGATAGGTGCTCGCGCCACTTCTGGTCGATCAGCTGCAGCATCACCTCACGCTCCAGCACGCGCATGGTGTCGGCCCCTCCGGGCATGTTCTCCTCGCGCTGCTCGTAGTAGGCGATGGCCTCGCCGGCCAGGGTCTCGTAGATGGCGTTGCTGTCGGGCAACTCGGCGAGCTGCTCCTTGGTCGTGGTGGTCGGAAAGTAGAGGCGGGTCTCCGTCAGCAGCCCATCGAGGTTCCAGTCTTCGAGGTAGTCCGAGCCGGCGCAGTTGGCCGTGACGATGCTGTCGATCGCGGAGGACAGCACCTCGATGGTGCGGGCTCGGAGGTCTTCGCCCTCCAGGATCTGGGCCCGGCGGGCGTAGATCACCTTGCGCTGCTCGTTCATGACCTCGTCGTACTTGAGGACGTCCTTGCGGATCTCCGCGTTGCGGGACTCCACCGTGTTCTGGGCTCGCTCGATGGCCTTCGACACCATCTTGGAGTCGATCGGCACATCGTCAGGTAGGGCCCGGCCCATCACCCACTGCATGGCGCCCGTCGCGAACAGCCGCATCAGCTCGTCCTCGAGGGAGAGGAAGAAGCGGCTCTCCCCCGGGTCGCCCTGGCGTCCGGACCGACCGCGGAGCTGGTTGTCGATACGGCGGGATTCGTGGCGCTCGGACCCCAGCACGTAGAGGCCGCCGAGCTCCCGGATCTGGTCCCCCTCGGACGCGCATTCCGGTTCGTACTTGGCGACCAGATCCTTGTGGCGAGCCTGGCCTTCATCGGAATCGGGGTCGAGCCCGCTGGCCCGGACCTCCTGGTCGGCGAGCAGCTCGGGGTTGCCGCCCAGCAGGATGTCGACCCCGCGGCCCGCCATGTTGGTCGCCACCGTCACCGCATGCAACCGGCCGGCTTGGGCGACCACCTGCGCTTCCCGAGCATGCTGCTTGGCGTTTAGGACGTGGTGGGGGATGCCCCGACGCTCCAGCATGGCGGCGAGAACCTCGGACTTCTCGACCGAGGCCGTGCCCACCAGGACCGGCTGGCCCTTGTCGTGGCGTTCGATGATGTCGTCGACTACGGCTTCGAACTTGGCCTGCTCGGTCTTGTAGATCAGGTCCTGCTCGTCCCCTCTGACCATGGGCTTGTTGGTCGGGATGGGAACGACCGGCAGGTCATAGGTTCCGGCGAACTCCGAAGCCTCGGTTTCGGCTGTGCCGGTCATGCCCGCCAACTTCTCGTAGAGGCGGAAGTAGTTCTGCAGGGTCACGGTCGCCCAGGTGTGGTTCTCCTCCTTGATGGTGACCCGCTCCTTGGCCTCCACCGCCTGGTGCAGGCCGTCGGACCACCGGCGACCCTCCAGGATGCGCCCGGTAAACTCGTCGACGATCTTGACTTCGCCGTCCGCGACGAGGTAGTCCTTGTCCCGCTTGTAGAGCTCTTTGGCCTTGAGGGCCTGAGTCAGCTGGTGGACGTAGTTTGAGGACACCAGGTCGTAGAGGTTGTCGATCCCGAGGGCCCGCTCGACCTTTTCGATGCCCTCCTCCGTCGGGGCGATCGTCCTTTTTTCCTCGTCGACTTCGTAGTCGACCTCACGCGTGAGCGAACGAGCGACCCCCGCGAACTGGTAGTAGAGGCGGGCCGACTCCGACGACGGGCCGGAGATGATCAAAGGGGTCCGGGCCTCGTCGATCAGGATCGAGTCGACCTCGTCGACGATGGCGTACGGGTGGCCTCGTTGCGCCATGTGCTCCAGCGATCGGGCCATGTTGTCCCGCAGGTAGTCGAATCCGAACTCGGTGTTGGTCCCGTAGGTGACGTCGCTGGCGTAGGCGTCCCTCTTGGCCTGCCAGTCGTCGAGCTCCGGCGACACCCGGCCGACGGTCATCCCGAGGAAACGGTGCACCTGTCCCATCCAGTCCGCGTCACGCCGGGCCAGATAGTCGTTGACGGTGACCACGTGGACGCCCTTGCCAGTGAGGGCGTTGAGGTAGACAGGCAATGTCGACACCAGTGTCTTGCCCTCGCCGGTCTTCATCTCGGCGATCCACCCGAAGTGCAACGCGGCACCACCCATGAGCTGCACGTCGAAATGGCGCTGGCCGATGGTGCGCCGGGCCGCCTCGCGGACGGTGGCGAACGACTCGACGAGCAGGTCGTTGACGTCCTCGCCCCGCTCCAAGCGTTCGCGAAATTCGACGGTCCGGTGCGCCAGGGCCTCGTCGCTGAGGGCCTGGACGCCGTGCTCGAGTTCGTTGATATCCGGCACCAAGGCCTGCAGGGCCCGAACCTTCTTGCCCTCGCCGGCGCGCAGGATCTTGGAGAAGACACTCATTGGCCCGGCATTCTACCGGCGGGCCGGTCGCGGCGGCTCCGCGACCCCGTCGCGCCTACCCTCTCGACGGTGCGCCCGGCCATTCCTGCCCTCTCCGCCGGCCGGCCTCGCATCCTGACCCGCGGGCATGCGTCCGTCGGCCGGCGTCACCTCGCCGTGGCCCGGATCCTTCCCCACGTCCCGATCGCCATCCTGGTCGGGGCCTACGCCATCCGCTTCAGCCTGCTCAGCGTCAGCGTGTACGACGGCTACGGGACGCCGGCGTATGACATGTCGATCCCTGACCAGGCCATCTGGCTGCTGAGCCGTTTCCACGCTCCGTTCAGCACGGTGATGGGACGGGACGTCTTTGGCGACCACACGTCGTTCATTTTCGGCCTCCTGGTGCCGCTCTTTTGGGTCTACCCACATACCGCAGCCCTCCTGGTTGTGCAGGCGATGTTGGTGGCCGCGGCCGCCATCCCCATCTACCTCTACGCCCGTCACCGGGTCGGCAGCACCGTGCTCGCCACCCTCTTGGCCGCCGGCTACCTTCTCAACCCCGCCCTCCAGAACGGCAACCTCGAGCAGATGCACGTGGAGTGCTTCGAGGTGTTGTTCATCTCGCTGGCTCTCTTCGGCGCGCTCGAACGTCGAGGTTGGGTCCTGGCGGTGGCGACGGTTGGTCTGGTGCTGTGCAAGGAGGACGTCGGGCTGGTCGTGGCGCCGCTCGCCCTGTGGGTGCTGTGGCGGCGCAACCGCAAGTGGGGCCTAGAGCTCCTATTCGTGGCCGCGGCCTGGTCGGTGGCCGCGTCGGCGATCATCTACGCGTTCGTCGGCGAGACCAATGTCCACACCGGGAGGATCCCCTTTGGTGGCCTGACCGGGACCTTGCGGACCATCGTGAGCCGGCCGAAGCAGTTCTTCGACTACGTGCGCAGTGGCGGGCGCCCCTGGTACGTGTGGCAGATGGTGTTCTCCGCCGGCCTGGTGTTCCTTTGGGCTCCGGAGGTGGCGGCGATCGGGATATTCACCTTGACCGTCAACGTTGTCAGCTCGTATCCCTACGACCACCAGATTCTCTATCACTACTCGATGCCGCTGGTTCCCATCCTCACGGTGGGCACGGTCTTCGCGGTAGGCGCTATGAAGACGGTCCGGGCCCGCCGGATCGCCACCGTCGCAGTGACTGTCTGCAGTCTGTGGGCGTGCCTCTTGTGGGGGCTGGCGCCGTTCTCGGAACACACCTACGCGCACTGGAGCCCGTCGAGCCCGCAAGTCCATGACATCGACATCGTCCTCAAGGCGCTGCCCCCGAACGCGGTGGTGTCCGCCTACTACCCGTACGTCGCCCACATCGACCACCGCACCCGGATCTACATGTGGCCGAACCCGTTCCGAGCGGAGTACTGGGACACGTTCAAGCAGGAAGGGCAACGGCTGCCCTTCGCCAACCAGATCCAGTACCTGGTGCTGCCCACCGACCTGACCGGCAGCGACGGTCAGGTCTTCGCCTCCATCGCCAGCCAGTTCAAGATCATCGCTCTGGCCGGCGACGTCGCCGTCTACCACAAGCTCGGGCCGTAGCCGTCCATGCCGACGCGCCGGCTCCGGCCGCATCCGGGCGCGCCGCAGCCCGAGGGTCGCCGGCTCCAGCCCCACCGGCGCCGGCTCCAGCCCCACCGGCGCCGGCCGCAGCCCCACGGGCGCCCGCCGCAGCCCCACGGGCGCCGGCTCCTGGCCCACCTGCGCCGGCCGCAGCCCTATGGGCGCCGGCTCCTGGCCAACCTGCCTGTGGCGTTGCTCATCGGCGCCTACACCCTCCGTTTCAGCCTGCTGTCCGTCCAGGTGCAGGACGGCTACGGCACCTTCGCCTTCGACATGGGCATCTTTGACCAGGGGGTCTGGCTGCTCAGCCGCTTCCACGCCCCCTTCGTGACCGTCATGGGGCGAGACCTGTTCGGGGACCACACGTCATTTATTCTCCTGCTGGCGGTGCCGCTCTACTGGGTGTGGCCCCACGCCCAGGCACTACTCGTCCTACAGACCTGTCTCCTGGCCGCGGCGGCGGTGCCCATCTACCTGCTCGCCCTCCGCCGCACCGCGAGCGTGGTCATCGCCACGGCCCTGGCTGGGGCCTACCTGCTCAATCCGGCCCTGCAGAACGGCAACCTCGAGCAGTTCCACGCGGAGTGCTTTCTCGTGCTGTCCGCGGCGCTGGCGATCTACGCCGCTGTCGAGTCCAAGCCCAAGCTGCTCGCCGTGGCGGTGGTGGCGTCCCTGCTGGTCAAGGAGGACGCCGCGCTGTTGATGGTTCCCCTAGGGGTGTGGGTCTACTTCCGCCGGGACCGCGAGTGGGGCGTCCGGATCATGGTGGCGTCCGTCGCCTGGATGGTCTTCGCCTACACGGTGGTGATCAACTCCCTGCTCGGCACCGTGACCTTCTACGCCAACCGGATCCCGTTCGGGGGGCTGGGCGGGTTGGTGTCAACCGTCGTAGCCCACCCGGTTCGCTTTTGGCGGTACACCCGCAGCCAAGGCCGGCTCTTCTACCTGTGGCAGATGGCCGCCTCCTTCGGGCTGGTGTTCGTGGCGGCGCCGGAGGTGGCGGCCATCGGCATCCTCACCCTGAGCGAGAACGTGCTCAGCACCTTTCCGTACATGCATC
>Ga0302325_10003862_pt1 | contig 35016 bp, 34 predicted proteins | sample Palsa_T0_2_FD_201948 | JGI IMG/M metagenome (GOLD analysis project Ga0302325, IMG submission 201948) | Peat permafrost microbial communities from Stordalen Mire near Abisko, Sweden - Palsa_T0_2 | ecosystem: Environmental > Terrestrial > Soil > Palsa > Peat permafrost | place: Sweden: Abisko...
GACCTTGATTGTTCGAGCGAAGAGCGGGTCCAGGGGGACCCGCGCAGACCAGGGGGTCTGCCCCACGAATTATGCAGCATTCCCAGCGTCGGGAAAACTAAGTGGCATTGGGCAGGATTGCCCGCCCCACAAATGCGGCGTGATGTCTACTTGCCGGGCTCGGGGGATTTCAGAATCCGCAGCACTGAGAGTATTGTGTTCCAACTGCGCGTTGTCGCCGGCGCCCCAAAGAGCCTGTCGATCTGGCCGAGGTAGCCAATCGTTTTCATGCGGCGGCGGTACACCCCATACACGAAGCGATTCTTCGAGCCCACGATTCGCACCAGCCACTCCCCACCTTCCGGAAGAGCAATCGGAAGAGAAACTCCGCGGCGTCCAGTCTCCGACAGGATGCTTACAAATTGAACAACATCCGCGGGCGGCGGATCGGTTCCAAACGGATTGTCCATCTCCAGTCGAATCAGATCGCTGCCGTCGCAGAAAGCGATGGTTGCTTCAAACGGCAGCTTCCGGCGCAATTCGGCAAGGAACTTTGCGCGCAACCCAGGTTTGCGAACGACAAGCGTGCCTGCGGCACCCACGTTCACGGCATCGTAGATGCCCAGTTCTTTGGCGAGCACGCTCGGACGAAAAGCCCGGTGTCCTCCAACGTTGATACCGCGGAAGAAAACGATCAAAGCCATGCTGCCCATTGTCGCAGCACCGAAGTATCGAGGAGAAGCGGAAGCGGTTGGGCCTGACGATAGAGCTCCCGGTAGCTCGGTCGACGTGCTTCCTCTCAGGACTGTTTCATTGAAATCGTGGACGATCTCCACGAAAAGGTCAGGCTTATTGAGACGGAAACGCGAGCCGCGCCTGGGAGCGGTCTATAACGACCGGCGGTAAGTCCCGCACATCTGTGCCTGCGCACCAGACAAGTCTGAGCCTCAGGTCTTACTGAGCGCCGCCGGGCGAGCTTCGCTCGCCTAAGCCGGCTAAAAGCCGTCCCCAGAGGGGACCCCAGGGCAGGATTGCCCGCCCCACAAATAGAAACCGGCGGCGCCGGATGCCAATTCTTTCGAACGGCCCCCGGCCCGCCGGTTCGCGCCACTTCAACTGAAGATATTGATTGCAAGACACGTGCCAGTGCTGCAACTTAATAATCAAAAGGACTTAACTCCCGTCCGTCCCGCCGTGCCGGAACCTATTACACGCCCGCCTTGCAGAAATTACGCGCTCTTTACCTCCGTGGCGTGGTGCCGGACGTCGACTCCCTTGACCAGGGACACCACGTCCTCGGCGATGTTGGTGGCGTGATCGGCGATGCGCTTCCAGATACGGACAGGTCGTAGGCCTGTCCTACTACCCGAACCTGCCCGTAATGTTTTTTAGTAACAGTATTGCGTCTAGAGGGTGTTCCGGAGCCGACGCCGCCATTCCTGGAAACACGATCGCAATAACCGAAAAACAATTTTTCCTTTTAGGTCCGCAATCAAACGGAAATGTTGACGCTATTGCCGCGGCTGAGGCTGGAATTCGTCCAAAATTGACGATGCCAAGGCGACCCGCATGGTAAAGTTAAGTATCGGGCTACCGCGTGGATGGGAATCGCGCGCGGACGAAGCGCGCATTCCCGACAGGAAGCGTACAAATATGGACCCACGCTTTACGGATGCAGGCCTGCTGGATTGGCTGGAGGAGGCGGACGATGCCGCACTGGACGCTTTGTCCTTCGGAGTTGTAGCGATGTCGAAGGACGGCACTGTGACCAGCTATAACGCGGCGGAAAGCAGACTGTCCGGCCTGACACCGGCCAATGTCTTGGGCCGGACTTTCTTTTCATCGGTGGCGCCGTGCACCAACAATTTCTTGGTTGCGCGCCAGTTCCAAACCGAACCGGCGCTCGACGCCCTCATCGATTACGTCTTTACGTTGGGCATGAAACCCATCGCCGTAAGGCTTCGGTTGCTGAAGCAGCCCGCACGGCGCAGGATGTATCTCGCCGTTGAACGGAGGTAGCTCCCTGACCGCCTACGAAACGGCCGCGACGGAAGACCTCCTTCAGTTCCTCTATCTGATGCCCGTCGGCATAGTGAAGTTTCGCGCCGACGGCGCCGTCGAGATGATGAACCCCGTTGCTTCAGCGCTTCTCTTGTCCATCGGCTCAGCGGACGAGCTTCAAGATATATACTCGGCCCTCGCATCCGTCGCGCCCGATCTGCGCCGGTGGGTGGCGCAGTTTGCCGGACCGGCCGGGACCATCGTCGATCAGCATCGGCTTAAGACTCGTGCCGGCAGGCAGGCGCTGGTACTGTCGCTCACCGTCAACCGGATTAAAGACAACGTCTACATGGCGGTGCTAACGGACGTGAGCAGGCTCGCGGAACAGGAAGAGAAACTGTACGTCGATCGGCGAAAATTTTTCGCCATCTTCGACCATGTGCGCGATTATGCGATCTATACGATCACGATTGACGGCCTGATTGAAGAATGGAACCAGTCGGTGCAACGCTATGCCGGCTGGCTCGCCGCCGATGTACAGGGCCGAAGCATGAGTATGTTCTTCCCTCCGAACGACCCCGACCGGCCGAGTATCGACCGGCTGCTGGCCGAGGCGCAGCGCATCGGCTCCACGGAGACCGAGGGCTGGCGGCTTAAGCGCGACGGCTCCCGCCTGTGGGCGAACACCATCGTCACCGCGCTGCCGGACGAGGCCGGGACCGTGCGCGGTTTCGTCGTGGTTTCGCGGGATATTACCGAGCGCAAGCGGCTGGAAGACGAGATGAAGAAGCTCGCAACGCTAGACCCGCTTACTGGCGCCTACAACCGCCGAAAAGGCGATGCCATCCTCGCGGTGGAGCTCAGCCGGCGCCTGCGTTATGGGCACAAGTTCGCGGTCCTATTGCTGGACATCGACCATTTCAAGGCAGTCAACGACCGGTTCGGGCACCAAGCTGGCGATGCGGCGCTCTGCGCACTCGTTCGAACCTGCCATGACGCGCTCAGGTCCATGGACATGGTGGTGCGCTGGGGCGGTGAAGAGTTTCTGGTGGTATTGCCGGACACCGCGGCGTCCGAGGCAATGTCCTCCGCCGAGCGGCTACGCGCCGCGGTTGCAACGACGGAGGTTACCGCCGAGGGCATACCCATCCGCTTCACGATCAGCATCGGCGTCGCGGAGTCGGCGGGCGAGAGTCCGAGCGAATTGCTGAGTCGCTCCGACAGAGCGCTATATGCCGCAAAGACTGGCGGCCGCAACAGGGTGGTATCGGCTCCATGAGGAGCGATCCGCGAGTCCGAGCCATGTCCACAAAAAAACCACGCCGGTTCGGACGTGCCAAAACGTTACGGGAAGAAGGCCTCGGAAAACTGTGAGCTTCGCCCCGACCTCCAAGGGACAGGCCCGGAGGCCTGTCCTACTTATGGCACAATCTTCGAAGAGTACACGGCTGCCGCCGCCAACTGAGGCGCGTTTGAACAGCGCGGGAACACCTTCAAATCCGCGGCTTTATCTGGCGTCCGCTGAGAAGGATTCGTGGATTCCCCGCGTGATCGAGATCACCCGGTCCGGGACAACCGTGGGGATCGGTTACGCGAAAGAGCGGAGATTCGCCGGCATGGCGACGGGATTCATCTATGCGGACGCGACGCCGTACGCCATGGTGGTTTCCGAGCCCGAGCAACGGGAACTGGTGTGCGAGCGCGCCATTCGGCAACCTGTGAATCGACACGGATTTTGGGTTTGCGCATCGTCGCGCCGTCCCCGTTGAAAACTCAAGAATTAAAAAGACTTGACGGCGGCCATGCCAAGAACGGCCCGGAACCTATTACGCGCCCGTCTTGCAGAAATTACGCGTTCTTGACCTCGGTGGCGTGGTGCCGGACGTCGACTCCCTTGACCAAGAACACCACGTCCTCCGCAATGTTGGTGGCGTGATCGGCGATGCGCTCGAGATTGCGCGCGACGAAAATCAGGTCCACCGCGGCGGGCACCGTGCTGGGGTCCTTCTGCATATAGGCCACCAGTTCCTGGTAGACCGAGTCGCGCAACGCGTCCACTTCGTCGTCGGCGGTCAACACGCCGGTGGCTTCCTCGGCGTCGCCTTTCACGAACGCATCCAACACCCGCAGCAGCATGGATTCGACCAACTGCGCCATGCGTGGAATATCGATCAACGGCTTGACCGGCGTTTGCGCCACCAGCGAAAGCGCCCGTTGCGCGATGTTCACCGCCAGGTCGCCCATGCGCTCCAGATCGGTATTGATTTTCATGGCCGCGGTCAAGAAGCGCAGATCCCTGGCCATGGGCTGGCGGAGGGCGAACAGGCGGGTGGTCAGATTATCGATCTCGATCTCCATCTGGTTGATGCGGGCTTCGTCCCGCAACACCTGGCGGGCCAGCTCCGGGTCTCGATCCACCAGCGCGCGCACGCTGCGGTGGATGGCAGATTCCACGTAGCCGCCCATTTGCAGGACTTTTTCGTGCAGTTCTTCGAGCTCAACGGAAAATTGCCGCATTCATCTCCCTAATTCCCGGCCTTTTTCTGGCCGCGGACAGGCCGGAGGCCTGTCCTACTACCCGAACCTGCCCGTGATGTAGTCCTCGGTTTCCTGCTTGGTGGGATTTTTGAAAATGACCTCAGTCGTATTGTACTCGATCAACTTTCCCAACAGGAAGAAGCCGGTGCCGTCGGCGACCCGGGCCGCCTGTTGCATGTTATGGGTCACGATCACAATGGTGCACTGGTCTTTCAAAGTGAATAGCAAATCCTCAATCTTGGCGGTGGCGATGGGATCGAGCGCCGAGCAAGGCTCGTCGAGCAGGAGCACCTCGGGATCCACGGCCAAGGCGCGCGCGATGCAAAGGCGCTGCTGCTGGCCGCCCGATAGGGCATACGCGGACTTGTGCAGCTTGTCTTTAACCTCGTCCCAGAGCGCGGCGCGCTTCAGGCTGTGCTCCACCGCGTCCTTCAGCGCGCCGGTAAATCCATTGACCCTCAATCCGTAAGCCACGTTGTCGAAAATGGATTTCGGAAACGGGTTGGATTTCTGGAAAACCATCCCCACCCGCCGCCGCAGCGCGGTCACATCCACCTGCATCACGTCTTCGTCGTCGAGCAGAACCTGGCCTTCCACGCGCGTGTTGCGGATGGTCTCGCTGATGCGATTCAGGGTGCGCAGGAAGGTGGATTTGCCGCAGCCGGAGGGCCCGATCAGCGCCGTAATCCGGTTGGCGGGAACTTCCAGGGTGATATCGTGCAGGGCTTGATAGGCGCCGTAGTAAAAGTTAAGATTGACAGCCTTGAGCTTGCCTTGCTGCCCCACCGGCTTCGCGGCCGGACTCGCGGAAGGTGGATTAGCGGTGCTCATAATCATTGGTCTTACGATGGGCTTATCTTTGGGGCTCATCTTGACGCTCATTTTTGGACTGCAATTCCGCGCGACAGGATCAAACGGGCGGCGACATTGGCCAACAATACAAGGAACAAGAGAACCATGCCGGCCGCCCACGCCTGGCGATGCCAGTCTTCCCACGGCGCCGTGGCGCGATAGTAGATCATCACCGGAAGCGAAGCGGTGGGCTGAGTGAACCCAGTACTCATGTAATCGCTGCTTCCGCTCGTGAAAAGCAGGGGCGCCGTCTCCCCGGCGATGCGGGCCACTCCCAGGATCATGCCCGTCGCGATTCCGCGATAGGCCGCCGGCACCACTACGGTGGCGATAGCTTTCCATTTGCTCGCCCCCAATGCCAGGGCCCCTTCGCGCAAGGTCTGGGGTACGGAGTTCATGAACTGCTCGGTGCTGCGGGCGGTAATTGGAATCAGCATCAGCGCCAGGGCGAATCCGCCGGCCAGCGCGGAGTTGATATGCATGGGAACCACCACTACCGCGTAGGCGAAAATCCCGATGACGATGGAGGGTACGCCATTCAGCAAATCGGCCATATAGCGCACCAGGAACGCGAAGGTCCTGCCGCCGAATTCGGAAAGGTAGATGCCCGCCATAAAGCCCACCGGCAGACCGGCTATGGTCGCCAGCAGAATGATTTGGACGCTGCCCACGATGGCATTCGCCATGCCGCCGCCGGTTTCGCCGGGAGACTTCGGCAGCTTCGTGAAAAAGTCCCAATCCACCGATCGCCAACCATTGTAAACCAGATAGCCCAAAAGCAGAAACAGCATGGAAACCGCCACTACCGCGCAGACGCCGGTCAGGCTCAGCATGCAGTAGCTCAAGGTCTTTCGCCAGCGGTTCCGCAGCGTCATGACTGGGCGCTCCCGCGGCGCGTGGTGGCGATGATTAGCAAGCGCGCCAAGGCGTTGATTACGATGGTCAAGAGGAACAGCACCAGGCCCAGTTCCACCAGCGATTGCAGGTACAGGTCTCCGGTGGCCTCGGAGAACTGGTTGGCGATCGCCGCCGCTATAGTATACCCTGGCGCAAACAACGAGGCGTGAATGCTAGGATCGTTTCCGATGACCATGGTGACCGCCATGGTTTCGCCCAGAGCCCGCGCCAGGCCGAGGAAGATCGAGCCAAAGATCCCCAGCCGGGCGTAAGGCACCACGGCCTGCCAGGTGGACTCCCAACGCGTCGCGCCGAGCGCCAGCGCGGCTTCCCGCTGTTCGGTGGGCACGTCGAGCAACGCTTCGCGGGATATGGAAATGATGAAGGGCAGGGTCATGATGGCCAGGATCGTGCCCGCCGTAAGATACCCGAAGCCGTAAATGGGGCCCGAGAATAAGGGCAGGAACCCCAGCGTCTTTTTCAGGGAAGGCTCCACATAATCGCGCATTAACGGCACCAGGGTGAAGAGGGCCAGCACACCGTAGATCACGCTGGGCACCGCCGCCAGCAATTCAATGAAGAACGTGAATATGCTGGAGATACGCGCGGGCGCCAGCTCCGAGAGAAAAATCGCGGCCCCCACGCCTAGGGGAACGGCAACCAGCAGGGCGATCAGCGATGTGATCACGGTGCCATAAATAAACGGCAATGCGCCGAACTGACCGCTCACCGGGTTCCACAACGACGACGTGAGAAAGCCGAAGCCGAACTTATGCCGCGGCAAGGCGGACGTGACCCAGAGTTGATAGATCAGCCCGACGGTAACCAGAAGGATGCTGGAGGCGAACGCCAGGGTAATCAGACGCGCCACCTCATCCCCATTGCGCAGACGTTGCAGCAACGCCGGCGCGCGGCTGGGAGGAGGCGCGCTTACTGCCGCCGAAGTGGCCATAATTACTTGATCAGCGCGATTTGCTTTTCTTCTTTAGCGACCACGCCCATGGGTAAAGGAGCGTAGCCCAGCGATCCGGCGTATTTCTGCCCGTCGGTTAGCATCCAATGCAGAAACGCGACGATGGCTTTCTTCTTCCCTTGGTCGTCGATTTTCGATGGTATCAACAACCAGGTAAAGGTGGAGATCGGGTAAGCCTTCTTGCCCGGCTGATTGGTAATGGAAACGCGGAAATCGGCGGGCATATTCTCGGTTGCCGCGGCCGCCGCCTCCGTGACGCTTTCCAGGTCCGCTTTGAGGAACACTCCGGCGGCATTACGGAGGAAACCGTACGCCATCTTGTTCTGCAGCGCGTAGATGAGTTCCACGTAGCCGATCGAGTAGGGCGTCTGCTTCACGGTGCCCGACACGCCTTCATTTCCCTTGCCTCCCAAGCCGACCGGCCAGCTTACCGACGTGCTGGAGCCTACCTTGGACTTCCATTCCGGGCTGACTTTGGAAAGGTAATCGGTAAATACGAAGGTGGTGCCGCTGCCATCGGAACGATGCACGACGACGATCTCATTATCCGGCAGTTTCACGCCAGGGTTGGCCTTTGTCAACTCCGGGTCGTTCCACTTCTTGATCTTGCCCAGATAGATTCCCACCAGGGCTTCGGGAGTGAACTTCAAGTCCTGGGTCACGCCAGGAATATTATAACTAGGAACTATACCACCCAGCACCGTGGGGAAGTGCAGCGGTTTGTTTTTGAACTTGCCGATCTGCTCGTCCGTCATGGGCATGTCCGAAGCGCCGAAATCCACGGTGCCTTCGGAGAACTGCCGGATTCCGCCGCCAGAGCCGATCGATTGGTAGTTGATCTGAGCGTCCGGATCGACTTTGGCGAACTCCTCGAACCACTTGCCATATATCGGATTCGGAAACGTGGCCCCTGCCGCGTTGATCAGCACCTTGGCTTGCGCGACGGCCAGCAGGATCGCGAGGGCGCCAAAGACGCCCAGCCACAGACTATTCTTCTTCATGAATGACTCCTTTTTCCAGGTTCTCATGTCGTGGGGCGGGTCTGGAGACCCACCGCAGGCGTGGACGCCCGCCCCACACAGCCTTTTAGTAGTGGGGCGCCTGTCCCGGCAGGGTGTACCGCAAATCCAGGAAAAGCAGGTTGTTGTGCGTATCCTTTGGCGACCCCGCAGCCACATACCACGGATCGCGGAACAAGTAGGAATACTGGAAGATAAAGCTCAACGCTCCATAGTTCGGGTTCTTCCAGAACGTCTGGTTGAAACCGATTGTGCCCTCCTGGATGGTCCGGTTTTGGCTGTTGGCCGATTTCGAATAGCCGTAGCCGGCCAAGGCGTCCTTGTTGGTGGTATCGATGACCGTGTCCCTCCCAATGTAATCGGCGCCGTAATAGGCGAAGAGCAGGGTGTTGTGCACCGTGTATTCGAAGCCATCCGACGTGGCTTGGGAATGCAGCGCCGAAGGCGCGCCATTTGCGAGGATCACCAGATCGGGGGCTTGGCCGAAGAGATACCGGCCGGCCCCATCGCTCAGGAACGTGTTGACGATCAAGTGGAAGTTCTTCACCAACTCCAGGTTGAAGTTGGCTTCGCCGCCACCGCCCGCTTTGGTGAAGCTTTGGCTGGTCACGGGATTGTAAGTCTTAAACGAGCTGAGGACGCCGCCAAACTCGATGTGCATCAGCTTGTCGTTTACCTTCGGATCGAACGCCAGCTTGGCCTGGAAATCGGGGGTCAGGTTTGCCGGAGTGAAGGTGGCAGCGCCCATGTCGATTTGCGTGTTGGTGAAAGGAGTGGAGTACGCACTGGGAATAACGATCGAGCCTCCGCCGGAGGAGCCGCCGCCGTATTGTTCGGACTGCTCCATGGCGAATCCCAGGGTCACGGTGTCGCTGGGGTGATAGACGGCGCGGAACTGGGGAGCGCGGGTCCAAGGAATACCCACTTGGTAATTCGTATCCATATCCTGGGAATAGAAGACGTCGCTAGGCAGCGGAGAGATCCCTACGCGGCCCGGCGTCATCATGCTCCAGGACTGTCCGCCCAGGATTTCCCATCGCCCCTTCTTCAGGTCCACAAAATAAAGCCGCATGCGGAAGCTGTTGCTGTTCGAGGTTACGCCCGCGTTGGTGGACTGGGTCCCCAAAAAGTCAGACTCCCAATACCCGAGTACTTTCATGCCATGAACCAGCGCGTCGACGCGTGCGCCGATACGCGAGTTCTGCGCGCTGAAGCGGAACTCGCTCAACTTTCCCAATCCCGTCGAGACGTTGTTGTAGGGGGTGCTTCCAAAACTGGAGCCGATCCCGCTCCCTTCGTCCGCCGAGCGGAAAACGGTCGTGAAATCCATAAAGCCCAGCGGCGTAATAGTCGCCGTGCCGATGTGTATTTGTAAAGGCGATGCGGGCGCGGTGTCCAACTGCGGGAGGGCTGCCGCCGCCGCCATACCGGTATTCAGCACGGGCGCTGCGTCACCCGCCGGGACGACCGGCGTGGTACTGGCCACCTGGCCCAAGCTGGGCGGTTTGGGCCGGCTGGCCTCGTCTAACACTTTCTTCTCGTCCTCCATCGCACGGCGAAGCTGCTCGATTTGCTCCTGTTGAGCAGCCAGTTGCGCTTTCAAACGTTCGATCTCAGGGTTGGTGGCAGCGGGCTCCTGGGCGCGCGCGGGCACCCCGAGGGTGCCCAAAAAGAGCAGGACTCCGCCGAGCGTCACAAGTACTCTTCTCTTCATTGAAGCTCCTTATGAGATTTGGAAATCACAGCCGAACGTCCTCCGTCTAACGGGAACAGCTTGCAGGCGAGCGAATCCCCTGCACTTCGGCCTCAATTAGGGTAACGGCAGGCGATTATGGGTTGATGACGGAATTGTTAAGTTCCGGTTACGAAAACCCTGAGAGCCGTGCGGGCAGGCGCAAGCGCCCGCTCCACATTTCATGGCGCGATCAGCGGCGAAGGGCGCGGGGTTTGGGGAAGGCTGCCATCCACGTCGCCCAAGAATCCCCGCAGAGAATCCAGAAAAGCCCGGCCGCGCGGGCGTCCGTTGTTGCGATCCAGTTCCAGACGTTGCAGGAAGACCAGTACGCCAAGCACATCGGCGTCGCGCGTGCGCGACAAGCCGGTTTCCTCGCGTTCGCTCTTGCGAAAATTCTCCAGATTGGTTTGCGTCTCGCTGAAAATCCGATTCGCCAGCGCATTCACCGGCCGCGTTTCGTAATACACTCCGCTTTGCAGCGTGCGGTGCGTGCGAATGAGCGCGTCAAGCGCGTCCCGCACATCGCTATCCACGGCGCCGGGAGTGCCTAAGGCGGCCAGCACGAGGCCGTTCATAGCGCCCACCAGCAAGAGTTCGTGCTCCCCCAGGAACTCTTCCGTAATGCGAATATCCTTATTGGGAACGTCATCCGGATTCACCGGCTCGGTGTGCTCGTGCTTGCGCGCCTCCTGCAGATAGGGACAATCGAGCGGGCAGTCCACGGTGACCTCGCGCTCGTTGCCGCAGCATAGCGTGCAGATGTCGCCGTGCACGCCGGGGCAGAAGCGGCGGGGTTTCCGGATACGGCATATTGCGCAAGCCATTCCCTTAGTATAAAGGGAGACAGATTATGGATCGAGGCAGCTTTGGAAAGCTGCGGGCCGATCAGCGGCGGTAGCCAACCGCCGCGCAGGATACCATCCTGCCCCACATGGCGCCGGCTATTTTGAGTTCCAGTACGCCTGCTGGCCGATGTAATCGTCGTCCGGCAGGTTGGCCAGGATCAGGCGTCGAATTTCGAGCGGGTCGGTCTCGCCCTGCTGGTGGTAAATGACGTGGCCGTCGATCCCGATCAGAACTGTGTACGGCACGCCGGCATTCCACGCGGGATCGAAAGCCGCCATCTGGTCGTAAGTTTCGTTCGTGGCGAAGATCAGGTTCTTGCTGGAGGCATGCTGCTCGTCGAGGAATTTCATCACGCCCTTCCTCTCGTCCGGGAAATTCACGCTCACCGTCACCAGGTCGAACGCCCGCTTGCGATACATACGGTACATGGTCTCGAACTCGGGAAACTCCGCCGTACACGGGCCGCACCAGGTCGCCCAAAAATCCACCAGCAGGACTTTGCCGGTTCCGTTCTTGCGAAGGTCTTTCAGTTCGTCCAACCCCGCCGGAGCGAGCGCCACCGGTTCCTTGGCGATGCGGGCCATCTCCGCTTCCCCGCCCGCCTGCTTGTAAGCCCACTTGATGGAGCAGCCCACCGTGGGGGTCTTTTCCATCTTGACGGGATCGCCGGCCAGCACCGCGTCGATGGCCAAGCGCGCATCCTGCCGTTTGGCGAGCGCCTCCCGCGGGCTGGAATCCACGCGGCCCTGGTAGCGCAGCTTACGCTCCTGGTCGAACACAAACACGTGCGGCGTGGCGGTGGGGCCATAAGCCCGCGCGACACTCTGCGTCTCGCCGTCGTAGAGGAACGGAAAATTGAAATGCCGGTAGTCCGCGCGGATCTTCATCTCCGGAAGCGAATCGGCAAGGTCGGTGTAGCCCAGCTCATCCAGGCGCACGGCTTTCGGATTGTTGGGCTGAATCGCCACCAGCGCGACGCCGCGGTCCCGATAATCTTCGGCCAGCTTCTTGATGCGGCCTTCGTAAAGCTGCGCCGTGGGGCAATGCACGCAGGTGAAAACGATCACCAGCACTTTGCTCGACGCGAAATCCTGCAAGCGGTAATTCTTGCCGTCGGCGGCCGGCAGATTGAAATCCGGTGCGGCCGCGCCGATGGCCAGCGTGGGCGGATTGTCGTCCGCACGGACTGCGCCGGCGCATGCCAACAACAGGGTAACGATTGTGAGTCTCATATTCTTACGCATGGCGCGCGGCGAAGCGCCGCCGGTCGATGGCCGGAACGCATTCGGGCAGGCGCGCGTCCGGCGCCGGATCGCCGGCCTGCATGCGAAGCGGAACCACGCCCGCCCACACCGGCAGCGCGTAGTCTTCCTCGTCGTCGATGGGCGGACCCGTGCGCACTTTCGCCGAGACCTCGTCCAGCGCGAGCGCCAGCACGGTGGTGCTTTTCAGTTCCTGCTCCGTAGGTTGGCGGACTTCATCCCAGCGGCCCGGCACAATATGGTTGGTGAAGTGAGAGAGCGCCGCGGCTTTCTCTTCCGGATCCGCGACCACGCGAGCCTGGCCAAGCACCACAACCGAGCGATAGTTCATGGAGTGATGAAAAGCCGATCGCGCCAGCACCAAGCCATCCACCAGGGTCACCGTGACACAAAGCTGGGCGCCCTGGCCGAGCGCGCGCAACATACGGCTGGCGGCGGAACCGTGAATGTAGAGCTGGCCGCCGGAACGGGCGTAGCCGGTTGGAATCACGTAGGGCTGTCCGTCCACCACAAACCCCACGTGGCAGATGAAACCTTCATCGAGGATGGCGTGGACTTGCGCGTGGTCGTAGACGCCGCGCTTGGGCAGACGCTTCACTTGGGTGCGTTCGGTGGGTGTGTATGTCTCCATTGGTATTAGTTTAGCAGCGCGTGTCAGATGTCACCGCGGGCAAGGTTGACAGGCGAAAGCGCCTGTCCCACTGCTTTTCATCGGCCGAGCATCGGGAAGAGGCGCCGCAAATCTTCGTCGCTGGGTTGGCGACCGTATTCGCAGACCTCGAAGGCTTCGGCATGTTGGATCTTGGCGGCGCGCTCCGGACCGTACCATTTCTCCAGCGCGCGTCGCACGGCTGGCGCGATCTCGCCCGCACGGCTAGCGGCCAGCCAGCGCTTGCGTTCCGCGGGATCTTTAGGCACCGTATCGAGTTTGCCATCCACCCACGGCAGCCATTCGTAAACCTGCGAGACGTGCGCATCAAGGGCCGCGACCTTCAGATCGAAGACGTCGTCAATGCCGATGGCCACATCCGGACGAAATGGCGACGGCTTCTGGAAATGGTCTTCGTAATACAGGAACACCGGATTCTTGCGCAGCGGCGGCGTATCGGGACAAATGTTGGGAACCACCACCATGTACGCGGCATCCTCGACCAGCACGCCCGTATAGCGGTGATCCGGGTGATAGTCATTAGGCCGCGGCGCGAGCACGATATCGGCGCCCCACTGCCGTATGCGCCGGATGATCTGCTCGCGCACGGCGATAGTAGGCAGCAACTCGCCATCGTGGTTGTCGAGCACTTCGTAGGTAATGTCCAGCCGCCGCCCGGATTCCTCCGCTTCCGCGCGGCGGCGCTTGGCCAGCGCGCCGCCTCCCATGGTCTGATGGCCGGCATCGCCATTGGTCACCGAAACGAATTTCACCGCGGCCCCCAGCGCGCGAAACTTGGCGGCGGTTCCGGCGGCGCGGATGTCGCAATCGTCCGGGTGCGCGCCGCAGGCGATCACGCGCAGCGGACCATCCTGCGCCAGCAGCGCGGCCGCCGGCAGAAGCAGAAAAACGCCCAGACGGAGCATTTCAGACGTCTCCGAATTCGTCTTTCCAGACCGCCTCGCGCTTTTGATAAAGCGCCGTTCGGCCCAGGATCGCAAACAGCGTGCTGATGGCGGAGCGCTCGGCGACGTTCTCCACCTCGCCGTTCTGAATGCGCGTCAGGAAAGCCTCGATGGCATCGTTGGTGATGTCGCGCGGGGAAGTAATCGTCTCGGCGTCCTTGGGGCCTTTGTGATGAATCATGCGGGCGCGCGAGGTTTCGATGACGCCCTTGGTGCCGGTGAACTCCTCGCCGACGCGCCCGAATCCGGGCGGGCAGATCTGGTTGGCTTCGAAATTCACGTGGATGCCGTTGGGGAATTCGAAGGACAGCGTGAGGTGATCGAGGATCTCCATCGAGGTGCGCACCTTGGTGCCGGCCATGCCGACGGCGCGAATGGGCCGCGCGTCCAGGAACCAGTGCAGCACGTCGAAATTGTGGCAATCCTGCTCCACGATGAAGTCGCCCGAGTAATCCCGGTAGCAGAACCAGTTGCGCAAATGCTCGATCTTGGGATCGTCGTACGGCACGCGCTTGAACGGATCGCCGCTGATCCAGAACGCGCGGGCGTTCACCAGCTCGCCGATCTGTCCCTCGCGGATGCGCTTGTAGGCTTCCAGATAAACCGGGCCGTAGCGCTGCTGGAATCCGACCGAGACGTTCTTCTTGGGATCGGCTTTGCGGCTGGCGGCGATGATCTTTTTGACGCCTTCGAGGTCCACCCCCATGGGCTTTTCGCAGTAGACGTGCTTGCGCGATTCGATGGCGGCGGCCAGCATGCGCGGGTGCTCGAAGGGCGGGGTGGCGATGATGACGGCGTCCAGATCGTTGGCCGCCAGCAGCTTTTCGTAATCCTTGTAGACGGCGGGCTTTTCGATCTTGATTTTCTGCGTGCCGATTTCGATGCGATCGTCGAACAGGTCGCACAACGCGGTCACGCGCGCGCGGGGGTCGGCGTTGAAGATGGTGGCATCGTACTGGCCGCGCCCGCCCACCCCGATCAGGCCCACGGTGATTTTGGAATTTGCCTGCGAGCCGCGGACGGACTCCGGACGGACGATGGTGAAGCCGGCGGCTAACGCGGCGCCGGTGTTTTCGATGAGATGCCTGCGAGTCATGATGGAAGAGATCTCCTTAGCGGATTATACGACAATGCGTTTCTCGCAAAGACGCAAAGGAACCGCCAAGGCCGCCAAGAAGAAAAGCAAGAAACCTACACAAGATCTTCGGGCGGTTTGGCTTCGGTCGCGTACATCCTTTGGCGCGCGTGATGGTGGATCTCGCCGAGGTTCAATCCGGTGAGCGCGGTGGCGATGGCGCCGGTGACCAGCATCGGCACCGTCAAGGCCAGGAACAGCACAATGGAGAAGTCTCCGGCGTCGTTGCGCTCCACGCCGAAAACCTTCAGAGCGATCAGGCACGCCGCGTTGATCAGGCCGATATTGGCTGGCGCGTTGGGGACCACGGTGCCCAGCCGCACGATGGCCAGCACCGCGACGGCGTCCCAGGGGGAGAGATCCAACTGGAAGGCCTTCATCAGCGCCCAGTAGGAAAGCACCTGCAAAACAAGATAGAGGAAGCTGACCGGCATCACGCGCGCGAGCGTGCGCCAGTTGCCCATGGTGTGCAGACCGTCCACTACATGGCGCAATACCGCGGCCCAGCGGCTTTCCCGCACCATGGCGTGGGCGTGACTCTTGTGGATCATCACGTAGGCCAGCAGCGCGATTCCGGCGACGACCACCACTTCCAGAACGCGCACCGTATACGTCAACCAGCCGGGTATGCCCTTGAGCTGCTGCGCCACGACGACGAACGACAGAACCATCCAGAAGCCGTCGATCAGGCGCTCGATGGCGGCCGAGGCGAAGACCACCGAGATCAGTTGATCGTTCCAGTGCGCCACCAGATAGCAGCGGATCAGCTCGCCGACACGCAACGGCAACACCTCGTTGGCGAACAGCCCGACGAAAATGGCCTGCACTGTGCTCCAGAAGGGCAAGCGGTCCACTGGCCGATAGAGCAGAATCCAACGCCACGCCTGGCAGACGTAGACGGAGAGGTCCAGAGCCACGCCGAGCGCGACCCATTGCCACTCGAGTTGGCGGAGTTGCGGGAGCAAATCGGCGATTCTGTAACTGTGGAACACCCAGAACAGGCAGCCGATGGAGATTGCGTATCCCAGAACTTGCGGCGCCCAGCGGGGCATTTTGCGGCGCGCGTCCCAGGTGCGGGCCAATCGGGACGGCACGCGGTTGGGATCGGGGGGTAGGGATGGATCGATTGGTGGGGGCCCCAAGTGCTTATCATAGCTGGAGCCGCGCTTCGCGCGGCGGGGCCGGGGGTTAGGGGCCGGGGGCCGGGGTTGTGTTCCGGCCTGGATGCTGTCATGGCAGTTTCGCCAGAGCCGATAACCTTGGTAAGCCTATGATTTTGCGCGACCTAGCGCTAAACTTGTTGGCGACGGGCGGGCAATAAGGAACGGCGCCATGGCATATTCTCCGAAGCAGAAGCGCGTGACATTCACTGTTTTGCTGCTGGGAATGGCCTTAGTGGGTTGCCGGTTCGTCAGGATGATGCATCCGGGCGCGCCACCAGATTTCAGCGATTCGCGAAGCGTGTACCGGTTTGCTGGGGGCCGCTGGACTTCGCTGCCGCACCTCCGGGGCGGCACGGAGGGGATCGAGATTTCGCGCAGCGGCTCGGTGTGGGCCACGGCTCCTGGATGCGAGGGTATCGAGCGATGGGACGGCACGCGCTGGGTCCATTACAGGGGCTCGGACTTCGGCGCCACCAGCAACGAGTTGCCCGGCGGTTTCGCGGTGCAGGGCGATGCAGTATGGGCCGCCACAAACGACGGAGTGGCGCGGTTCGATGGCCGGCGCTGGCGGCTGTATCCGGAAGCGGTGAAAACACCGCCCGCCCTGGCTACCGCGGCGGGGCTCTCCGGCGTGTGGGTGCTGGACGACGATGGGAACCTTGCACACTTCGATGGCGAGCGATGGAGCTTCGAAGACCTGAAGGACTCTCCGGTCGCCGCGGACTGGAAGAAGCGGCTCGAAGAGGATGTGCCGGAATTGCGGGTGACCGGCGACGGCGCGGTGTGGCTGATGTTGCGCGCGCTCTGGCGGAGGGATGGCGCGGGCTGGCGCGAGGTCCGGCGCGGCGATTCCGCTACGATGATCGGCCAGGGCGGCGACTCCGTGTGGCTGGGGGCCGGCTCATCGATGCTCGAGCTGAAGCCGGACGGCAGCACCGCCAGGAGTTTCGATCGACGCGACCTGCCGATCCAACAAGGCGCGGCGATCTACCGCGTGGCGGTGTCCGGCGGGAAAATCTGGCTGGCGACCACCAAGGACCTGCTGGCTTTCGACGGAAAACAGTGGCAGCGTTTGGGCACTCCGCCGGGAACCGCCTTTGTGCGCGAAGTGGCGCTCGGAGGAGATGGAAGCGCTTGGGTGGTGGCGGAGCGGCGGTCGATTTTACGGGTGGCGGGCTGGCTCGCGCTTCCGCTGGCAGCGTACGCGCTGACGCTGCTGGCGATCGGCGGGCTGCTGGTGATGTGGGTAAAATCCATGGCGGAAGAGCGCTTGGAAGCGGACCAGGCGGTGGTGCAGGCGGCCGGCGCAGTGCCTGGGCTGGATATCGCGGCCAGGCGGACCGAGTTGAAGAAACGCACACGCATCCTATTGTGGACGGTGCCGCCGTTTTTGATTGGCTATCCTTTTGTGGTGAGGGCCGTGACGTGGGGCCAGGTATATCTGCGGAGCTTGTGGCCCGGTGCGCCGGAGTGGTCCACGTGGGTGGCCGCGCTGGCGCCGGTGGCATTGCCCGGCACTTTCCTGGTGTGGAGATGGTACCGCAAACAGTCGAAATCGGGGCGCACGTACGGGAGGGAGATGCGGGTGGTGCTAAGCGGCGCGGTGTTCCTCTTTTTGATCAACCGGCTGCCGGCGCCGCATTCCCTCGCGGCTGGGGTGGGGTTCACGATCGGGTGCATCCTGCTCTTCCCTGCGCTGCTGCTTTGGCGGGACATTTTGGCGGTGCACTTGACGAAAAAGCCTTGGCTCTCGGGCGAATACGACCGCGCGCTTGGCCGGCTGCGATGGCTGAGCTTTCGCAGCCCGACGCCCCAGATGCTCCTGTTGGAGGGTATCATTCAACAGATGGCCGGCCGGGGCGCGGAAGCAGGGCAGTGCTTGCGCGGGGCGCTGAGCGTGGCCAGAAGCGCGACCCCCGAATTTCGCAGCCGCGCGCTGTGTTGCCTCGGGTTCACGCTCACCGATCTGGGCCGGTATGAAGAATCGCAGCGCTGCATGGAAAGCGTGCTGGCGATGGGCGACAAAACGGGGAGCGCGAGAATCGGGATTGCGGACATGCTGCTCGAACAGGGAAAAGAGCCGGAGAAAGCGCTGGCCCTGATCGAAGAGGCCATCAAGATCAAGAAGAGCCGGCTGGCACTGCCGGAGCGCATGGGAAGCAAAGCGTGGGCGCTGGCGCTGATGGGAAGGCAACGGGAGATGGATGAAGCCGTGGCCACGGCGTTGGGGGCGACCGACCAATCGTTAAAGGCGGTGGCCGCCAGCGTACACCGGCGGATCGGAAAAGCGCTGGTTGCGGCGCAGCGCGTGGCGGAGGCCATCGAGCACTTCCGCACGGCGGTCCGGTCGGATCCGCAGGGGCAGATCGGAACGCTTTCGCGGTTGGAACTGGAACGGCTTGGGGCGCTGGGGGGTTAGGGGGCACCGGATGAACGCGGATAAAGACGACTATATGAAGACCGCCTCAATAGTGCGCGCGATGGGCGTGCTGCCGATTCTGGCCTGCGCCGGCGTTTGCCTGGCGGCGCCGGCCGGCTCGGGCCCACTTTCCGGCGCCGATCTGGCCGGGGCGTCGCTCAACCGCGGCATCGCCCATGTGGCCAAGGGAGACTACGACCTGGCGATACGCGACTTCGACGAAGCGATTCGCGACAGGCCGGACCTGGCTTCGGCATTCGAGAACCGTTGCCGCGCCTATCATCACCAGCACGACGATGCGCGTGCTTTGCCGGATTGCGAACAAGCTATCCGGCTGGATCCCAAGGCGGCCCAGCCACTGTACGGGCGCGGTTCGATTCGATTGCATGCCGGCGACTACGATCGCGCGATGCTCGATTTCGAGCAGGCCATTCGGCTGGATCCGAACCTCGCCTTGGCGTATGCCGGCCGCGGGTTCGTGTATCTGAAGCGGCGCCAATACGACCAAGCGATCCAGGAGTACGGCAAAGCGCTGCGCCTCGGTCCGAGTGGCGACCTTTATTACAACCGTGGCTGGTGCTACATGCAAAAGCCCGACTACGAATCGGCCATCCGCGACTTCGACCAGGCGATCCGCCTGGATCCCAAACTCGCCCAGGCTTACAGAGTGCGCGCGGCGGCCTACTTCGAGCGCGGCCGGTACGACGAGGCGATCCAGGATTACGGGCAGACGCTGCGCCTCGCTCCGGATCCCGGCGCCTATTACAACCGCGGCCGGTGCTACCTTCGGCAAGGCCACTACGGGCGGGCGATGCCGGATTTCGACCAAGCCGTCCGTCTTGCGCCCAATGTGGCTGCGGCCTACAGCGGCCGCGCGTACGCCCACACCAAGCGGTACGAATACGACCAGGCGATCCAGGACTACGACCATGCGTTGCGCCTGAGTCCAGGCGCCGACGATTACTACAGCCGCGGCTGGGCCTACTACCAGAAGGGTGCCTATGTTTTCGCGTTTCGGGATTTCGCGCGGGCCTCATGGCTGCGGCCGGCGATCCTGGGCCGATGGATCTGGACTCCGCTTTTGCCCGCGCTCTGGCTGGTCTCCGCGTTGCTGCGGCGGCGGAAGGCGAAGCAAGCTGAAAGCAACGGGACGGTCGTGCCCGATGCGGCGCGTGTGTGACTAGAGTCTATCCGCTGGCCCTTACACGGCTGTCCCTTCACTAAGAACGTCTTTGGAATCGCACCCTCGCCCGCGAGCGTGAACGCACCGAAATCCTTACACCATTCGCCGTCCGGCACTTAGGGATTCGTTTTGATCCACTTAGTCAACCGAATCATGTCGTCTTCGGTGATGGACCGATCCTTGACTCGCTGTTGAAGGTGAACACGGACGGCCTTTGGCAGTTGCGTCCAGTCGACATGCGGCATGAATTAATCGTGGTAATCCACGCCGAAGACTTCTTTCTCGATCTGTTTCCATTGCCCCTGCGAGTTGTTAGCGTCAGGCTCACTCCGGAAGGTCCGAATCATCTCCCGCAACTTCCCTTCTCTAGCTTCAATGACACGTTCGACCAGAGCTTCGCCGGATTGCAGCACGGACGCCATCTGCTCGTTATTGATGCTTTCGGCAGCGTCGATCAGGCCCCGGGTCCCGAGGGAACGCGCGGCTTCTACGATGCAATCGACTGGAACGAGCATGGAGCCGTCTTGTTCAACGTGTCCCATCAGAAAAACCTTGTCGCCAAAACGTGCGGTCATTTTCCGCAGCTCGGCTGGCGAGAGCGTCACGTCTTCACTCGCCAGCTCGGTCACGAATTGCTTGAAGGTCAGCATCGTAGTTTCGCTACGTCGTCCCTTCATTATGCACTTTTCTTGGTTAGCCGTTAGTGCGGTGGCCGTTAGTGGGGTTCTTAAGCATTTTTTGGGAAGACAACCGCTCCCTGACGGTCCTTGCGAAATCAAGCGAGGACGAGCTGCGCTCGTCTTGGCAGGCGAAAGCGCCTGCCCCACCACACCATCCGGGGCCCCACCGCTACCAATTCACCAGCCGCCGGATGCCCCGCGCTTGCCGCTTACTGGCGATGAACTCCTGTTCGTTACTCAGCGTGATGAGCCAGCGCTGGCTGCTCAGCGCGCTCATCTTGCGGACGTGATCGACGTTCACCAGGGCGTTGCGGTGGATACGCTGAAAGCTGGTGCTTCGCAGCCGCTCCTCCAACGTCTTGAGCGTCTGGGTGGCCTGGTAGCGCTTGCGCGCGGTGGCGATCCAGACGATGTCGCCCTCGGCATGAAAGGAGAAAATCTCGTGGGCGTCGAGCAGGAAATATTCGACGCCGGCTTTGCCCACGATCTTCTTCAGACGCTGTCCGGGAAGCAGCGGCCCGGCAATCTCCTGCAAGTGCGCCAGCCTCTCGACGGCCTCCTGACCGGTGATGCGCCGGACCTTTTCGATGGCCGCCGCCAGCCGGTCCTGCCCGACCGGCTTCAGCAGGTAATCGATGGCGCCGGCCTCGAAAGCCTCCAGCGCGTACTGGTCGTAAGCGGTGACGATCACGATCACCGGCATGTGGGTCGAGTGGCGGATCTTGCGGATCACTTCGAAGCCGCCCATTTCGGGCATCTGGAGATCCAGCAGAACCAGGTCCGGGTGCTGGCTGGCGATGCGCTCCAGCGCCGCTACGCCGTTGTCCGCCTCGCCCACCACGTCAACGCCGCGCATGGATTCCAACTCCTCGCGCAGCACTTTGCGCGCGACCGGCTCGTCGTCCACGATGAGAGTCTTTAACCCCATCTCTAGGAAAGCGCGGGCGTCCCTACGAGTGGGGACGCGGTACGCATGCGCGCGTGCGCCACAGGGAGAGTGAAGGCCACCGTGGTAACGCCGTTGGCCGCTTGAATATCGAAGCGGGCTTCGGCGCCGTAACACAGCTCCAGGCGGCGGCGGACGTTGGTCAGGCCGATGCCCGATGGCGGCGACAGGCCAGGAGGCCTGTCCCACATGCCGGAGTTGGACACCTCCACGGAGACGGCCCGATCGTTCGCCCGGATCTTGAGATGCACGAACCCCTCTCCCATACGGGAGGCCACGCCGTGCTTCACCGCATTCTCCACCAGCGGCTGAATCGAAAGCAGGGGGATGGTCACGCGCAGAGCGAATTTGTCGGCGTCCACCTCCGTGTGCAGCTTGGAGCCGAGGCGCAATTCCTCGATTTCCAGATAGGCGCGCACGATGCGCAGCTCCTCTTCGACCTCCACCAGGGTGCGTTCGGAGCGCAACAGGTAGCGATACACGTCCGCCAGATTCAACACCAGCCGGCGGGCCTCCGCGTTACCGCGATCGATGGCGCCGTACAGCGTGTTCAGGGAATTGAACAAAAAGTGCGGGTTGATCTGCGCCTGCAGGGCCTTCAACTCGGCCTGCGAGACCAGGTTTTGCATCTGGACGCTGCGGAGTTGTTCGACCTGTTCGGCGACGGCGGCGCCCAGGCGCGCCAGCACGCCGAGATCTTCGCTGAGATAGCGCCGGCCGCCGCCGCGCGGGCCGAGCAGGAGATATGCCGCATCGCCGCGCGCGAAGCGCATGGGCAGCACCGCCTGTACCCACGATGGGACCGCGAAGTGCGCCGAATCGAGCACGGCTACGGGGGCCAAGGGCGGGCGTCCGTCCGCTGGATTCAGCTCGGTCAGTTCCCAGCGCGCGGCATGCAGGAAGCGGGCGATGGCCTGCGCGGCCAGGCGCAAGAAATCGTCTTCCGCGCCGGCGGCGAGCGACAAGTCCTGCAATTCGCGCAGCGCCTCATCCACATTGGAGCGCAGGAAGATGGCGCTGGTCAGCAGACGTTGGACGCGATTGTGCGCCCAGACAAACAGGGTCAACAGCAGGCCCGCGGATACGAAGATCACGCCGGCGTCGAAGGGGTGTTGCAGGTGCTCGGTGAGCACCCGCGATTGCAGGATACGGATGGAGGCCAGCAGCGCGGCGGCCGCCAGCGTGGCGTTCACGATGAAGCGCAGAAACGCATCCATGAGCAGAAAGCGATAATCCTGCAGCAATACCAGCAAGGCCAGCGGCAGGCCCGCGTGATGCAGGGCCGCCTCCTTGGACCACGCGAGCTGGGCGTGGGCTGCGCCGAAGTGGGCGAACGAAATCGCAAAGAGAAAGAGGCCCATGGCGCCGGCCAGGCGCGATCCGGCCGCGCGGTTCTCCGGGCGCCATTCGAGGATTACGGAGAGGATGGTGAGGGCCGCAAATCCGAGAGTCACCACCAACAGCGCGGCATAGTGCAATGCGGGCGCGTGCGTGAGCCAGTCGGCCAGGTGGAGGGCCACGGCCACGCCGCTGAGGACGTAACCGCCGATCCACACCGCGCGGCGGCGCGATCGCAGGGAAATGTGCAGCAAGACCGCCGGCAGCAGGCTCAAAACGGAAAAGCTGAGGGCCACGATGGCGCCCACGACGGGGCCGCCGCGGGGACCCGCTGCCAGCCCTACCAGGGAGCCGAGATTCCAGAGCATGGCCAGCGCGGCGGCCACCAACGGCAGGCTGCTGCGGTCGTCGCCCGCGCGCCGCCGGTTCACCAGGAAGAAGTACAGCAGCATCCCGAAGATGACCGCGCCGGCGCAGTGGCCGATGGTGTTGACGAGAACCGGCTCGTGGATGCTTAGCCAATCGGGCATGAGGAAGCTGTCGGCTTTCAGGCGTCAGCTTTCAGCTTACAGCAATCCTTACGCCCGGCAAGGTGCCTCGTCTTGGGCGGCGGGGTTGCTGGGCGCGGATCGCCCTCGCGCGATCAAATGCCCCCGCCGATGGCTGCGGGGGTTGCGGCGGGTCGGCGGACGCTGGCCGAATTGCTCACGGCGCGGGTATTCTTCGGACCGCTGAGCCGGATTGACTTTCGTCGTCGAGTGGTGCCACACTGACAGTGTGCGGCGGCGAGAAAGGGAGTTCTCCCGCACTACGCCAATCGCTCCATTCATGGAAGCGACAAGAGGGGGAAGCACGATCGTGTCAGCGTACCTTTCTCACAACTGCATCATATATTCTCGTTCCAGCGAGGAGACTGCGCGATGAGCCAGTCTCTTGTCGCCCTCAGCGTAAAGCTAGAAGCACGCACGCGCCAAGACGGCAAGGTATGGCTAGCATGGTGTCCCGCCCTTGATGTCATGACTCAAGCAGGGAGCGAACAGGGCGCCCTTGTATCTTTGCGGGAGGCGGTCGAACTATGGTTCGAATCGTGCCTCGCCCGCAACGTGCTTGACAAAGCGCTGACTGAAGCCGGCTTCTATCGAATGCACCCCGGAGACGCAGTTCCTTCAAGCGGCAGCTTTGTTGCGGTAGAGAGCAAACATACTCGGACCCTGCCTGGCAGCGTCGGCGCCGCCTTTACCGGAAAGCGGGAAATCGAGGTATCTATCCCGGCGTACGTAGCGGCGCAACGCGATTCGTCGAGCAACCCACGTGCGTCCCATCGATTGGAAGAAACTCGTCAAACTGTGCGAGGGTGAGGGCTGCCTCCTGGATAGGGAGAAAGGCGACCACTACATCATGACCAAGCCGGGCCTCGCGCGCCCGGTCGTAATACCTAAGAAAAACGATCTGTCTGAAGATATCGTTCTTTCGGTCGGAAGAACCTTAGGGCTGAACCGCAAGGCAATTGAGCACAAATTAATTCCGAAACGCAGAAAGGGCAAGGCAAGCATTCCATCACACCTGGCACCGCCAGGATCATAACGGTCAGCTCCCGATCCAGCAACGCAAGGTTAGGACATTTCCTGGGCACCCTTTGGACACCTACCCCGCGTTGCGCGGTCACTGAAATCGCGTTATCATCACGTCAGATCACCCTCGGTTGTTTCTAACTCGGTATTTTCACGCGCCGCCCAGCCAGGAGATATAAAATGAAACGCAAGCAGGCACTTCCACTGCTATTCCTTTGTGTTGCGCCGTTCGAGATCTCCACCCCCGAGATGCACCTGCTTCCCCTGTCCTGTACGCAGGTATCCGCCCAGCACGTCCATTTGCGGGAGTTGCCTCATCTGCACGAGGGTGACTTTTCCGAAGGATTGGCAGGCTCCCCCGCCTCTCCGTACCATCTGTCTGGGGCGCCGGTGACGGACCGCCCAGGCTCGGTGAATATTTAAACCACACAACCTTAACCCACCCCCGACCCTTCGGTAGTGGTGTTCGGTTGTGTTGGAATTCGCCGGGCGAGCGTCTGCGCCTAGTTTGCTCCACAATAAGCGCTAAAATGTTTCCGAGTATATGGACTGGACTGATTCCTTTAAATGGGCTGAACCCCGCCACGATACCTATCCCGATTGCGGACTGAAGACCAGTTTTCAGATTGTCTGCGAGATTGCGCGGATGAACTCGGAGCAAGCGGACGCTCATAATGATCGACCGAGGACAAGCCGATTTAGGACTGCGGACCTGGGTACGAGCTTCATGGTGTTTCGCAGCCGCCCGTTAAATGGTGGCGATGACCTGACCACTGTTTACTTTGAACTGCAACCTGGGCAGATAATTGTCAGCCGTCGAGAGGATCTAGCCGCGCCGAGGATTACATTGTTCTCCGCAATGAGCGTACCGCCAGAGGGGGGTCGTTGCCTCCTGAGCGTGACGAGCGATGCCAAAGGAACGGAGCCGTTGACGCTGGGCGAAACGGTTCGCAAGGCGCTGTTGGATCTTTTCAGGGGATAGTCTCGTTAACAAAAGGCAACGTTGACGGCGCTGGCACCCCATCTGGACAATTGAACATGTCTATCCTCGGAAAGTCCCTGCGAATTGCAGCCGTCGCGCTTTTGACCTGCATGTCCGTAGCGGTTGTCGCGGCTAAAGATCGTGCGTGGCAGCTTGGCCGCGTATTTGATTCCACAATGAGCCGCCAAATTGTAACCCTAGGCAGCATCACGAATACGTCCGGCACTACGACCGCATCCGGCGTTGCCGCGGCTAACACCACCGGTACGGCAACCACCGTTGGCAACACCACGACATTACAGGGCGCAACGGACATGAGCGGTACTGCCACCGCCAGGGGCCAATCCACCAGCTACACGGCGATCCAGCGCGCCGCAGTCCAGACTAACGAACTGCTGATTGTTGCGGACAAATATCTGTACGTGATCGAGGATTCGCGGAGCTACGTCCCTGGTCGTCCGATAATGAACGCCATCAATAATAGACACCATGGGTGTCGGTTCATCGTAGGCGAAGACATCAAGTACGCCCAGGAAAAAGGCTACCTGTGGGTGCTTGATCCCGATGGCAGGGAGTGCAAAATACCAATCATGCGGCAGCAGGCGAAATAAGGTTACAGTTAGATCCGTGGCTCTTGCTCGCCATGGCAGAGCGTCCGTACGACGATGTTTCGGGCGGCTTGCCACGCCGAGAGTTTTTCGCCTTCGCAGGCATCCGATTCAAACCAAACATTGTCGGCTGAAGCGGCGAAACCTATTGTCGTCGCGCGAGACCCTTTTAGTGTGAATATCACGGTGATGGCTTCCCCGTCTCTCTTGGGCTGACCGTCGATTTTCAGCCATCGTTCGATTTCGGCCTTGATCTGATAGGAGCCTCGCCAGAAGAAGATCTTTAGAACAACGATTTGTATGTGGCCATCGTCCCTCGTCATTCCGAGATCCTGCTGGATGACCATTGACGTTCCCTCGTCCCGGTCCTCAAGGATTCTGGCAGGGCACTGGCGCCCTTCCTTGAGCCTATTGTAGCTGTCTACGTGGTCTTGAACTGCCAGCCGGAATTGGGTCCACATCGGGACGATATTCCGGTCAATGATGGCACGCGTCAGATTCAATTCGTCGAATTCATTCACAGGGGATTCTCCATCTTCCTAGGCCAGCAATTCCGCCAGCGTCCACCGACCCGCCGCAAGCCCCGCTGCCATCGCCGGAGTCGCCTTAATCGTGCGGTGCACGCGGCAGAAATTGTAGTACGCGAAATGCAGCGCAAGCGCGGCCTTCAGGTTCCCCCACTTCTTTGAGAACGCATACGTCAGCCGGGTGAGCCGCTTGCACCACTGCCGCAAGCTCCCGTTCTGGCGCTCGATATGGGACGTGCAGATCCGTTGCATGTCTGGGTCTCCCGAGACGGGCTTTGATTCCGCGCTCACCACTTCCGGCGGGCTGTACCGGCGTTCGCCTTCGGGAGTCTGGGCGTAGACCTTGATGAGTTGGGCGTAATCGACGCGGCTGCCCAGGTGCTTGCCCACGGCGTAGGGATACGTTGCGAGGCCATCCGTGGTCAATTGGAAGCGTTTCTCGGGATGCGTCGCGGCTGCCAACTTCGCCATAAACCGGCCCGTGCTGGTTTCCGTCCGTTTGCCCAGTTCAAAGCAGAGCACCAACTTGGAATGGCGTTCGATCCCGATGAAACACCACGCATCGCCCAGGTACATATCGTCACCCTCGAACGGGTTTTTGTGGCCTTCCTTCTTGCCCACGAATCCCCAGATTTCATCGGCCTGAACATCGGACACCGGAACATTGCGGATCTTGGTTGCCAGCAGCGCTTCGCAACGTTGGCCCGCGTCCACCACAAGCCTTATGATAGTTCTCTTTTCGAGGCCCGTGATGCGCGCCGCACTGCGGATGCTGTTTCCTTCAACGATGAGTGTCAGAGCCAAGAGCGCCCGGTCTTCGTCAACTTGCTTGTGGCCGATCACGCCGTACCGCTTCGGTTCGCTGAAAGTCTTGCCGCACTGGGCGCAGCGGTAGCGCGGCGTCCCGTCCCGGCGCTTTCCATGTTTCGTCATTTCTAACCGGCAATTGTGGCACGTCACTGTGAATCTCCTTGTGATTCACAGCCAAAAGCCGGATACTGGGGTTGTCGGACCTGTACGGCTTCGGCTGTGCAGTTCGTGCCCCGGTAACGATTAGCGTCGTTATCGGGGCTTTGTCTTTCACTCTTTTATTATACGTGAGCGGCACGCGTAGGTCAAGCCGCGCGCGCTTTTATTTGTCCGTTGCCTTCGTAATCCGCTTTCGTATACAATCGGGGTATGGCAAAAGCACGGCTACCCCCGGAGTTTCGCGAATACCTTGCAAAATTAGGCAGAAAGGGCGGCTTGAAGGGCGGTCGCGCGCGGGCCGACGGTATGACGCCGGAACAGCGGAGCGAGAGCGCGCGAAAAGCGGTCCTGGCGCGTTGGGCGAAGAGAAAATCGGTACAATGAAATCCGGGGGCTGGGTCGTGTCCCTTAACCCCCCGGACTCTCCTGTGGGCTTACGCCCTATGGTGGCAGATCGACGGTAAGGGCCAGATCTCCGATTCGCACCCGGATTCTGGTCCGCCGCCTTGTTCTGAGGACGGTAATTGTCATCGCGTTTTGCTCCTTTCGCCACAAAAGCGTGTGGCTGTTACCTTACATCCTAAGCGTACGCGCAAACTCGCAGAAGGCAAATGACTTATTGAATATGTCAGGGGAGGACGAGAGGTGACGTAAGCGTGACGTTAGGGTGACATTCGGACGTATTGGTGGCGTTGCGTGGCCTAACTGAATTTGATTGCACGTTTCAGGGCGCGGCTGAACACTTCCTCGTACTTGCGGACATGTCCGAGTCGGACGTTCCCCCCGGCCTCATGTCTCCGCACAGAGCGCACCGTGATATCCATGCGTTCGGCCAACTCCTCAGCGGTAAACTTGGCCTCGTTCCGCAGCGTCTTTAGTGTCTCGCCAAGCGGTGCGGCCTTCCCCCTGGCTGGAAAATCTCGCTCTCGCACAGCGGTAATAAGGCTCTTTTCGTATTTCCGCCAGCGCTCCGACCTCCTAACGCGCGCATCGGTATCCGGGGAAAAGAATTCAACATTTGACAGCGAACTTGAACCGATCCGGCCCTGGAAATTCTGCCGGTATTCGTAACGAATGAGATGATGCAAAAACAGGTCCGTCTCCCGGCGTGCGAAATCTAACGTCCAGGTTCTCTTTCGGACCAGCGCGCATGCCTGTTGGCCAAAGGCAGAAAATATTACCGCTACGGATTCCTTGACGGCGTCTTCAAACCCACCTGTACCCAAGGCCGCGCTCACCGGCTTTCTGGCTTTAAGTCTCGCCAGTTCGACCGCGTCAATACACTCCTGCGGAAATCCAGGCGGGTAGTAGTCCATCGCTCCTTGCAGCGATCCCTTGAAGTGGAATTGGCCGCCAACAGGTCAAGGTTCCCGCTTTTATCCCGGTTCATGAGGCTGGGACTAGACGGCCACTGGAAAGTTTACCAGAATCGGCCCGATGAATATTTAACCAACACAACCGAACACCACTACCGACCCTTCGGCGTGGTATATTTATACATAGCAGTGAATAATTAACCAATGAGCCACGTCGCTGGAATCGTCGGATATCGCGGCTATAGCGGAGCCGAGCTCGTCCGCATACTGGAACGCCATCCGCGCGTCACGCCGGTCTTGCTGGAACACCGTGAACACGCCGCGGTCCACCCGCATGGCCCAGGCTCATCCGGCCTCCGGCATGCCCCCTGCACTCCCGACGCCGTGGCCGCCGAGGGGATCTCCATCGTCTTCCTGGCTACTCCACCCGAAGTTTCCATGGAACTGGCGCCCGCCCTGCTCGCCGCCGGCGCCAAGGTCGTGGATCTGAGCGGGGCCTTTCGCCTGCGCACACCGGCCGCCTATTCCGCCTGGTACAACAGCCCGCACACGCAGCCCGAACTGCTAGCGGAAGCCGCCTACGGGCTGCCGGAATTCTGCCGCGAACGCATCCCCGCGGCGCGCCTGGTGGCGAACCCGGGCTGCTATCCGACCGCCGCCAACCTGGCGATCCGGCCGCTGCTCGACGCGGGCGTGGTGGATCGCGCGGCCGGCATCGTGTGCGATGCCAAATCCGGCGTGAGCGGAGCCGGCCGCAAGGCGGCCCTCGAGACCAGCTTCTGCGAGGTGGCCGGGAACTTCACGGCCTACGCGGTGCTGCGCCACCGGCACGTCCCCGAGGTGCTTATGATTTCCGGCCTGGAGGAGCGCGAGCTCAGCTTCACGGCGCAGCTTCTGCCGGTCGATCGCGGCATCCTCGAAACCATCTACTTCCGCGCGCAACGGCCCATCACCGCCGCGGACCTGCTGGACATCTATGCGCAGCGCTATGCCGGGGAAGCCTTCATCCGGCTGTATCCCGCCGGCCACCTGCCGGACCTGCGCGCGGTGGTGCGTACGAACTATTGCGATATCGGAGTCACCGTGGATGCCGCGACCGGTCGCGCGGTGGTGGTCAGCGCGATCGACAACCTGGTGAAGGGCGCGGCCGGGCAGGCGGTGCAGAACATGAATCTGCTGCTCGGGTATCCGGAGACGGAGGGGTTGCTGTGAAGCTGCTGGTAAAGCTCGGCGGCACGCTGCTGGATACGGACGCGACGCGCGCGCGGCTGGCGCGGCAGATCGCGGCCATTGTGCGTGCCGTCCCGCGCGCCACCCAGATGGTCGTGGTACACGGCGGCGGCCGGCAGATGACGCAATACCTCGCCGAGCGGGGCATCGAAAGCCAGTTCGTCAATGGGCTCCGGGTGACCACGCCGGCGGTCCTGGATGCGGTGGTCAAGGTGGTGGCCGGCAGCGTCAACCGGCAACTGGTTGCGGCTTTGAACCAAGCGGGGAGCCGCGCGGGCGCGCGCGCCGTGGGGATATCCGGGATCGACGGGGGCCTGGTGGAAGCCGAACAGATGGACGCGGCGCTGGGCAGCGTCGGGCGGGTCACCCGCGCGGACCCCGCGCTGCTGGATGCGCTGCTGGCGGGCGGCTTCCTGCCGGTGGTCGCGTGCGTGGCGGCGGACCGGGAAGGCCGCCTCTATAACGTCAACGCGGATCAAATGGCGGCTGCCTGCGCGGTGGCCTTCGGCGCGGACCAACTGATTTTCCTCAGCGACGTGGCGGGTGTTCTGGACGCCGGCAAACGCCTTCTGCCGCGGCTGACGATGGCGGACAGCGAATCGCTGATCGCGGCGGGCATCGCCACCGGCGGCATGCTGGCCAAGCTGGATGCCGCGCACGGCGCGCTGCGCCAGGGCGTGCCGCAAGTGCGGATCTGCTCGGGCGCGGCGGATGGCGTCCTGGAACGCATCCTGGCCGGAGAAGAACCAGGCACGCGCTTGGCGATGGAGGAGGTTTGCGCCGGATGATCAGCGGTCTCAGGGAAGCTGCCACCTTCGAGCCGGCCGGGCAAGCCGGGCCGCATCGGGAGTTTGCAGTCCGAAAAGCCGGCATGCACGATATCGGGCCGATTCTGGCTCTGATCAACGGCTACGCGGCCAAGGGGATCATGCTCCCGCGCACGGAGCTGGAAGTCTCCGAAGACATACGCGACTTCTCGGTCATCGTGACGGATGGACGGCTGATGGGATGCGGCGCGCTGCATTTTTACACTCCCTCCACCGCCGAGATTCGTTCACTCGCCGTGGCCGAAGACGCCAAGACCCATGGCATTGGCAGGCGGCTGATCGAGGCTCTGGTCCGGGAAGCTTCCAATTTTTCGCTGGACGCCGTGTTTGCGTTCACCTACGTAGCGGATTTCTTTCGCAAAATGGGTTTTCAGGAAGTGGAGCGCGGCGAGCTGCCGCTCAAGGTCTGGAAGGATTGCGTGCGCTGCCCGAAGTTTCAATGCTGCGACGAGATCGCGGTCATGCGCGTTCTGCGGCCGGAGTACCGTAGAGATTTTCAACAATATCGCCAGTCTGAAGATTCCCCCTTGATTCAATTGCCGGTGCTGCGCGAATCGGACGGGGGATAGCTCCGTGCAATACCCCCAAATGCGGGGCCTGTTCTGCATCCCAAAATAAATAGTCGCGATTCCCGGAGAAAATCCGGTTGTAATCTCCTTTTAAATAGGATAAAGTAATCCTTAACACCGGAAGTGAGGAAACATGCGAGCCCAAACGGTTGATGTGAAATCCTCGAATGGCCGGGTGCTTTGCTGCACCGTCTTTCGCCCCGGCGGCAAGAAGTTGCTGGCGAAGGGCCATGTCATCAGTAACGACGACATCCGGGTCCTTGAATCCGAAGGCATGGACTCCATTTGGGTAACCGAGCTGGAGGAGGGCGAAGTTGGCGAAGACGACGCGGTCTGCGCGGTAGCCAGCGAGATGGGCTGCGGAAGCTTCGAGATCCGCCTGGCGGCGGGCGGGCGGGCCAATCTGCAGGCCACCGAAAAATGTTGCGTGCTGGTGGACGACGATCTGCTGAAGCAGATCAACTGCGCGGCCAGCGTGGTTATCGCCACGGCGCTGAATTTCAGCTACGCGCTGCCGGGGCAGCGCATTGCCACGGTCAAAAGCGCGCCATTTGCCGTTTCCCGCGCGCAGTTGGATGTGGTCACTGGCATCCTGAAGGAGCGCGGTCCGATCTTGCAGGCGCGGCCCATCCGGAACCCCGCGGTGGGCGTTTTGTACACCGATCCGCGCAACGGGGAGCGCGCGCGGCAGTTGTTTGAGAACGTCATGCAACAGCGCCTGGATCGTTTCGGCGTGTCGGCCAGTTTGGCGCTAACCTGCATCGAGGATGAAGCCTCGGTCGGCGGATGCCTGCAACAATTGCTGCGGTCGAAACCGGCGGTGATCATGATTGCGTCCACTACCGCCCCGGCGGGTCCGGACGACATCGTGGGGCGGGCCATGGGAAAGATCGGCGGCCACACGGAACGGTTCCTGGCGCCGGTGGAGCCGGGCAACCTGCTGTTGCTGGCCTATAAGGACGGCATCCCCATGATCTCGGCTCCCGGTTGCTTCCGTTCCGCCAAGACAAATGTGGTAGATTTGGTGCTTCCCCCGTTTATGGCACGTTACCGGGTCTCAGGCTGGGAGGTGGGCTGCCTGGGACATGGGGGCTTGCTCGGGTAACTGAAACGATCTCCTCCACCCCTGCGGGTTGTAACCTCCGAAGCAACCTTGCAGGCGCTTCTCGACCGGGCGCATGAACTCGCGCCCGGTCTTTTTTGCCTTGGTGGCTGCCATCTTTTTGGGTGACCTTGGCGGGTCCTGGAGGACCCGCGCGGACCTGGAGGTCCGCCCCACTCTACAATGGAAGTATGTCCGACTTGCTGACAATCGCCGGCCGTTCCTTCCAGTCCCGCCTCATCGTGGGCACCGGGAAGTATCGCAGCTTCCAGGAGATGGCCCGCTGCCACGCGGCTACAGGCGCCGAAATGGTGACCGTCGCCGTGCGGCGCGTGAATCTTACCGACCGCTCCAAGGAATCGCTGCTCGACTACATCGACCGGTCCCAGATCTTCATCCTGCCCAACACCGCTGGTTGCTATACCGCGGACGACGCCATCCGCACCGCTCGCCTGGCGCGCGAGGTGGGTCTTTCCAACTGGATCAAGCTGGAGGTGATCGGCGACGAAAAGACGCTCTTCCCGGATAACGAGGGCCTGCTGGAAGCCACCCGGGTGCTGGTTAAAGAAGGCTTCGTGGTGCTGCCTTATACCAACGACGACGTGGTGAACGCGCGCAAGCTGATGGATGCCGGCGCCGCCGCCGTTATGCCGCTGGCCGCGCCGATCGGCTCCGGCATGGGAGTGCAGAACAGCGCCAACCTGCGGATCATGCGGGAAACGATCACCGCCGTGCCGCTGATCGTGGACGCCGGCGTGGGTACCGCGTCGGACGCCGCCATCGCCATGGAGCTGGGCGCGGACGGCGTGCTGATGAATACCGCCATCGCCGCCGCGGAAGACTCCGTGAGCATGGCTAAAGCCATGAAACTGGCGGTGGAGGCCGGACGCCTGGCCTACCTCGCCGGACGCATGCCGAAGAAGCTGTACGCCAGCGCCAGCAGTCCGCTGGTGGGCGTGGTGGGGCAGGCTTCGTAGCTCCCCGCCTGACGCTAACGCCTGATTTGCCAGAGCACGAGGCCAATCTTCTTTGGCTCGGTGAGGAAGGAATGGATTGATCCAGCGGGTACCCTCTTCCAGCAATTGGGCGGCGCCAAACGCCGCGGAGTATACTGGCAGGAGGAGAACAAATGCCTACCGCGATCAAACAACGACGGCGTACGGCAAACCCGGCGAAAGCGAAGCAGGGCTCGCGACCGCGCGTTGCCCGGGAATTCGCCGCAGGATCGCTGGAGGCTGAGCTGTCAGTCATCGGAAGGGCAGTGCCGGACCAAGAGTGGGCCGGACTCCCCGCTGATTACTTCGCCAACCTCGACCACTACCTCCACGGCTCCCCAAGAAAGTGTGGCTGGTCTTCGCGGACACGCTTTACTGGGGTGCAACCCTAAATCCACGTGACCAGTATCGCGTGCAGGTAATCCACGCTCGCGAGGCGCTTGGAGAGATCCGCCTGGTTACGACCGACGAGGTTCTGACCAAACTTCTGGACGGCTTGGCTCAGCGCGGTGCGCATCTCCGGCAGGCGGCCGCGCACGCGGTCCGCAAGATCCCTCGACGACCGGCGCGTCACTGTTCATCCACAATCGCGTGAGTCCTTTCTAGCGGGCTTGCATTTGTATGAGCAACGCCACGACAAGGGCTACAGTCTTGTCGACTGCATATCTTAAATAAAAGATGGTCAACGATGCGCCGCCAGGGGATCGCGGGGGTCCTGACCAACGACCGCCATTTCAAGCAAGAGGGCTTTGAAGTCCTACGCCGCTGAGAGAGCGCAACTACGCGGCCGCCTTCACTACCCAGCCATCCGCCAAATTGATGATCCGGTTCCCGTATTCGGCATTGGCCTCCGAATGCGTCACCTGAATGATGGTGGTGCCTTCGTCGTTCAACTTCTTGAACAACTCCATGATCTCCTTGCCCTGGCTGGAATGCAGGTTGCCGGTGGGCTCATCGGCCAGAATTAGCTTGGGACTGGCGATCACCGCGCGCGCCACCGCTACAAGCTGCTGCTGTCCGCCGGAGAGCTGGTTGGGATACAGGTCGCGCTTGCCGACGATATGGAACCGGTCCAGCGCATCGCACACCAGGCTGGCCCGCTCGGACGATTTGACGTTCCGGTAAGACAGCGGAATGTCCAGGTTCTCGTAGACCGTCAGGTTGTCGATCAAGTGGTAGCTCTGGAACACGAAGCCGATGTACTTCTTGTTCAGCTCCACGCGGTCCTTGGGCTTCATCTTGTGAACGGCATGGTCCAGGAAATAGAACTCGCCGGTCCATGCGCCGTCCAGCATGCCGATGATGCTGAGCAGGGTGGATTTGCCCGCGCCCGATGGACCCATGATGGTCACAAACTCGCCTTCCTTGATATCCACTTCGATGCGTCGCAGGACATAAGTCCGGCCGTAGCCCGCTTCGTAGAATTTGTCCAGATTCGCGGTTTTGATCATGTGTTTCTATTCTACTTGACGGACGAGCGGCGGATGGGTCCCGGTCGTGACGGAATGGCGGATCGCCGGCGCGTCTACAGTTCCGAACAAGACACAGTCTGCATAGATTTGTGGGGCGGGCACGATTGCCCAATGCCACTTAGTTTTCTCATCGCCGAACACCTGCATTAATCGTGGGGCGGTCCCCCTGGACCGCGGCCGACGCCCTCGTCGGTCGTCGCGGCCGGTGAAGACCTTGATTCTTCGAGCGAAGAGCGGGTCCAGGGGGACCCGCGCAGACCAGGGGGTC
>Ga0302325_10003863_pt1 | contig 35015 bp, 32 predicted proteins | sample Palsa_T0_2_FD_201948 | JGI IMG/M metagenome (GOLD analysis project Ga0302325, IMG submission 201948) | Peat permafrost microbial communities from Stordalen Mire near Abisko, Sweden - Palsa_T0_2 | ecosystem: Environmental > Terrestrial > Soil > Palsa > Peat permafrost | place: Sweden: Abisko...
TATGACGGTCGCCCTGGCGGCGCCTTCGATAGAGGCTGTCCGGCGGGGCGACTTCCGCATCTGTGTGCGGGGCATGTCCGGCCCGCCCGGAGTCCGGATGCTGGGCCGTTTCTGCCATGTCGATCCGGAGATTGAAGCGTGCGTCCGCGCGCACCTGCGCATGGAGGAAGCCCACGACGAAGACGCCGTTTACGCGGAGATCGTGTACCTGCCGGAAGGGCGGCTGGGCAACGTGTTGTGCCGTCCGGTGCTGCGGGATTACGAAATCACCTATCTGGGGCGCTCCGGCGCACCACCCGAGCGGCAACTGCCGCTTTCCGATCTGCTGGTCTCGGTGGGCGAGGATGGCAGCATCACGCTGTACTCCCAGCGCCTGCATAAGCGCGTGATTCCGCGCCTCTGTAACGCGCATGGCTACCTGAATCCGAAGGTGCCGCCGGTCTATCGATTCCTCTGCTACCTGCAGCATCAGCACGCGCCGGCCGGGCCCGGGTTCCACTGGGGCCCGCTGGAGTCGTTGAAGAAGCTCCCGCGCGTTCGGGTGGGCCGTGTGGTGCTGGCCTGCGCGCAGTGGAAGCTGAATTCCGATGAAGTGAAGGGCCTCACCGCGGGCGGGCGCTTCGAATCGTTCGCCGCGGTGCAGCAACTGAGAAAAGAGCGGGGCTTGCCGCGGTGGGTCCTGCTGGTGGAATCCGACAATACGCTGCCCGTGGATCTGGACAATCCGCTGAGCGTGGACGCCATGATCCACGTTCTGAAGCGGACGCATTGGGCCACCTTTCAGGAAATGTACCCGGCGCCCGGCGAGTTGTGCGTTTCGGGGCCGGAAGGCCATTTTCATCACGAAATACTCGTGCCATTTTGCCGGCGCCCGCGGGTTGGCGCCGAGCGGCAGAAGATCGCCGAGCAACGGCAGCGCTCCACCACCGGAGCCGACCGGCAGATCGCTCCCGCGTTGCGGACCCTGCCGCCCGGCAGCGAATGGCTGTACGTGAAACTGTACGGCGGGTCAGCCACGCTCGACGACCTGCTGACCTCCGAGCTGCCGCCGCTGCTGCGCTCCGCTTCCCGATCGGGAATACTCTCACGCTGGTTCTTCCTGCGTTATGCGGATCCGCACACGCACCTGCGGCTGCGCTTCCAGACCCCCTCGGCGGAATGCCAGCCGGCGCTGTTGTCGCTGGTGTCGGGCGCCTTCAACCCCCTGCTGGCCGCGGGCAGGATCTGGAAGATCGAGTTCGATACTTACCAGCGCGAGATCGAACGGTACGGCGGACCCGAGGCGGTGCCGGCGGCCGAGGACATTTTTTACGCCGACAGCCGGGCAGTCCTCGAGGTGCTGCAAGGCCTGGATGGCGATGCCGGTGCGGATCTGCGTTGGCGCATTGCACTGCTCGGCGTAGACCGGCTGCTGGCCGATTTCGGCCTCGATCTGGCTGGGCGCCGCACGGCGAGCGAGCGCCTGCGCGACGGGTACATGGCCGAGTTCCACGCCGGCGCGCCGTTGAAGAAGCAATTGGGAGACCGGTATCGCGCCGAGCGGCAAAAGCTGGAAGGAATGTTCGATGCATCCGCCGCCCCTTCGTCCGCGGCCGGGATTGCGCATCAGGCCTTTGCCGGCCGTTCGGCGGCTTTGAGAGAGCCCATCCGGCTGCTTCGCGCTCTGGAGCAGGCCGGAAGCCTGCTGACGCCCCCAGACGATCTGTTGAGCACCTTCGTGCATATGCATGTGAACCGCATGATCCACTCCGCGCAGCGCGCGCACGAGCTGGTTCTCTACGATTTCCTTTTTCGAATTTACGACGGACAAGTTGCGCGCCGGGAAAAGTCTGCGCCGCCGGAACCCGCGCACGAACCCGAAGACACGCAATTAATCGAAGCAGGAGCACTCCCATGAAACACGCTGCCGACGATTTGGATATTCTGTTTTTCTCGCGCGGCCGGGGCAAAGGTCATGCCGTGCCCGATTTGACCGTCCTGGCGGAGTTGCGCCGCTTGCGGCCGGGTGTGAAGGTCCTTTTCGCCTCTTATGCCGCCGGAGCCGAAGTGTTTGCCGCGGCCGGCGAGCGGCTGGTCCGTCTGGAACTGCCCGAGAACAATCCATTCGTGGACACCATGGTGCTCGCCGCGCACACCATCCGGCAATACCCGGCGCGGCTGGTGGTGAGCCACGAGGAACTGGCCGCGCTCCCGGCCGCGAAAGTCGAGCACTTGCCCACCGCCTTTCTCAGCCACTGGTTTCCGCCGCAACTGGATCTGTCGGTGCGGGCATTGCATTACGCCGATGAAGTGCTGTTCATGGAACGCCAGGGCTTGTTCCTGGAGCCGGAGGAGGTGCGCGGCAGAGTCCGCTATCTGGGCCCGGTCTTAAAGCATTTCCGGTACCGTCCGGAGGATCGCGGCCGCGCCAGGCGCGAGCTGGGATTCGCCCCGGATGAGTGCGTCGTCCTGATGCTGCCCGGGAATCCCTCGGAGGAAATGGCGCCCACTTGCGATCTGGTGCTGAATGCATTCGACCGGCTGGAGCGGAGCTCGAAACGCCTGTTGTGGCTGGCCGGCAGGGACCGGGAGAACGTCGCGCGGCAGGCCGGCACGCGCGCCAACGTACAGGTTATGGACGTGGACTGGCAGTTAGACCGCCTGATGGTGGCCAGCGACGTGGCCCTTACCAAAGCCACTTACAACATCGGGCGGGAGCTGAGCGTGCTGGGGATTCCATCCATCGCTCTGTCGTACGGACAGAACTTCATCGACGATCTGTTCGCCCGGACGTTCCCCAACAACACGTTTCTGTGGGCGCGGGAAACGGATGCGGCGGCCCTTACCGGGCACATCGAAGCCGCCCTCCGGCAGGGCTTGGGCGCTCCGGACCCGGCGGCGTTGGAAGGCGCGGGGGCCGTCGCGGTAGCCGGGTGTCTGGCCGCGCGGCTGCAAGAACTGGCGCCGAATCCCGTTCCGCTCAGCGCCGCGCGCGCGATGTTCGAACCGGAAGCGGCGCATGCGGCAGAGCGGCTGAATTGAGTTTGTCCGGCCCGCAAGAGGGCAGAAAGGAGACCATGACATCGCCGTTACCGGCCGAGCCAACCGTGCTGCCGGCATTTGATGCCGGGGTGGAAAGGGGCGGCCAGCCGATTCCCTCCGAGGTCGTCCTTTCGGATGGCGCCACCACCTGGACGGCCATCGCGCGCGGGTTGGGCGTGATTGGTTTGCGGGTACACGTGCCGGCCGCCGATGCCGGCGGGCTGAGCCCAGGGCAGGCGATCGATCTGCATTGGGAGCGTGCCCCCATCGGTCCGCTCGACACTTCGGCGCGGGTCGTAACCATAGATCCCGCCAAGAGTCCGCGCGGCCAAGCGGTGGCTTCCATCTCGTTGGACCTGGTGGGTCTGAGCAATCGACAGCGGCGCGAACTGCGGGAACAGCTAAGCTCTCTGCCCAGCGTGATTCTCACCGTGGGTCTCGATCATCCCGTCGGGGAAGCGGACACGGCCTCTCTGCGCATCGTGGATGCGGTAGACCTGGACGGCGTGCTTTCCCGCCTCGCGCAGGAGGACGCCGTCGCGCTGGTGCTCGGGCCGCGTTTAGGCCCTTGGGAGGCGCACGCGCTTCTGTCCCGCGTCCTCGCGGAGTTTCCCGACAGCCCGACGGTCAACATCGTCCTAGGCGCCGGCCCCGAACCGGAGATCTTCCAGGAGTTCGTCAATCGCGATCGCATCTTCTACCTGTCGCGCAGCGCCATCACCCCCAAACAGCTCGGCCTCATACTGGCCGCGGCTGTCCGTCATTTCCAGAGCAAGCTGGAGGGCACGGCGGATGCTTTCGCCGGCACGGATTCGTCCGCGGAGCGCCTGTTGGACTTCTGCATCCGGCTGTCGGCACAGCAGGATCTTCCGAACGCGGCGGGCCTGCTCGTGGAAACGGTCCGCACATACCTGGCCGCCGAGCGCGCCCAGTGCCTGATCTACGACGCGGAGAAGGAAGTGCTCACGGCGCCCGAGGCGGCGAGCGAAGAGTTGCGGATAGAAAGCGCGGCGGCCGGACTGGTGGGGTACGTCGCGCGCACGGGCGAATCGATTGAACTGGATCGGGTTGCGGACGACCCTCGTTACGACCGGGAGGCAGACGATCCGGAGGGGGCGGGAGACGCACATTACGTTGCAGCGCCGGTGTGCGGTCCCGGCGACGCGGTTTTGGCCGTGGTCAGCGCGAGCCGCGATCGCGACGCCGCGCCGTTCTCGCCGCAGGATACGGAAATGCTCAAGCTGCTGGGCACTTGCGCCGCTCCCGCGTTCGCCGTGATCCTGTGGCAAACGCGCATCCAGAACCTGCTGCGGAGCCGCGCGCATGTGGCTGGAAGCGCCGATATTTTCCGGCAGGAGGCTCTCGAATACCACAACCGGAGCTGGGATGAGGAGGGCGAGCTGTTGAGAACGCCGCCCCGCTGGCTGAGGAGAACCCATTGGATCACGCTGGTTTTGCTGCTCATGATCTGTCTGTACGCGTCCCTGGCGCGTATCAGTGAGACCGTCTCGGGGCCGGTTGTGTTGCGGGCGCGCAACAAGATCGCGGTGACTGCCGGCGTGGGCGGCCTGGTCCGTTCGGTGGAGGTGTCAGTCGGCGATCGGGTGCGGGCGGGCGATCTGCTGGTCCGGCTTTACGATACCGCCGGCGCCACCACCCTGGAACGCTTCCGGGAACAGTTGCAAGCGCCCAGCGATGGCATAGTGAGCGACATTCGGGTTCGCCCGGGACAGCAAATCAACGCGGGCGAGCAGGTGGCCAGCATCGTCGACGAAGGGGCCGGATACGAGTTGATCGCGCTGCTGCCGGGATCCTACGCGCCGCAGATCCAGCCGGGCATGCCGTTCGTGGTGAAGCTCGCGGGTTATCCGGACTCGCGCCAATCGATCGGTATCGATTGGGTGGGCGCGGAAGTGGTGGGCCCGCGGGAGGGCGCCCGGGCGGCCGGGTGGGAGAGCGGCGATGCGCCCGCGGTGGGCGGGCCGGTAATCGTCATACGGTCGCAGTTGTTCTCCACGAAGTTCCGGTCCGGCAAGCGCGAGTACACATATCACGACGGAATGACCGGAGATGCCGAGTTGACGGTGCGCTCGGAGCCGATGCTGGTCAGTCTGGTTCCGGGTCTCAAGGAACTTTGGAGGAAGTGAGGCGAAGATGCGGGACACGGCGGATTTTCTGCGAAAATTTCCCGACTTGCATCGCCTGGCGCTGTGGCCCACGCGCCGGCGCATTCCGGTGGTCCGCCAACTGGCTATGGCGGACTGCGGGGCCGCGGCGCTCGCCATGGTGCTCCGGTATCACGGGCGGGACGTCACGCTGGACGAGCTGACGCACAAGCTGGGACCCGGCCGCGGGGGGTCCACCGCCACATCGCTGCTGCGCGCCGGCCGCGCCTACGGCCTGCGCGGGCGCGGCGCGCGCGCCGACGTGGAGAACCTGAACGACCTGCCGCCAGCCACCATTCTTTACTGGGAGTTTCGTCACTTCGTGGTTCTGGAGGAAGTGCGCGGCCGCTTCGTGGCCATCGTCGACCCCGCCCTGGGACGCCGTTCGGTTCCGATCGACAAGTTCCGCAAGGCATTTACCGGCGTCGCGCTGATTTTTGAGCCCACCGAGGAGTTCCAACGCGGAGGGTCGAAAAAGAAAAAGCTGGCGGGCCTGTTCGGCCAGGTGCTCGAACAGCGCGATCTTTTGACGCGGATTATCACCACTTCCGTGCTGACACAGGTCCTGTCGCTGGCGATGCCCCTGTTCACCGGCATCCTCATCGACCGGGTAGTGCCTCACCGTGACTATTCCCTGCTATTGGTACTCGCCGTCGGCTATTGCGCGCTGCAACTGTTCAATGTGATGGCGGGGTTTGTCCGTTCTCACCTTTTCATCCATTTGCGCACGCACCTGGAAATCCGCTTCACGCTGCGCTTTCTCGATCACCTGGTCGATCTTCCTTACTCATACTTCCAGCAGCACACCTCGGGCGACCTGATGGTGCGGTTGGGCAGCAATAACACCATTCGCGATATGCTGACCTCCACCACCCTGTCGGCCTTCCTGGACGGCACCATGGCCAGCCTCTACCTGATTTTGCTTCTGATGGCGAGCCCCCCGTTGACGCTAGCGGTCATTCTGATGGCCCTGGCGCGTTTCCTGCTGCTGGCCGTGGTGCGCTGGCGTCAGCGCCAGTTTCTCTCGCAGAGCCTGGAAAACCAGGCGCGCGCCCAGACTCAAGAGGTCGAATTGCTGGGCGGGATGGAAACTCTGAAGGCCATGGGGCTGGAACACCGCGCCGCGGAGAGCTGGTCCAGTGTTTTTGTGGAGGGCCTCAATATTTCCATCCGGCGCGGGCGCTTGGATGCCTTTTTTAATGCCATGCTCAGCCTGCTCGGAACGGCTTCGAGCCTGGCGCTCATGTTCTATGGGGCTTATCTGGTGCTGCGGGGCACCTTCTCCCTGGGAACCATGATGGCCTTCAGCGCGCTGGCGGGCGGCTTCCTCGGCCCGCTGAACAATCTGGTATCCGCCGGACTGGAGTTGCAGATGATCGAGGTGTATCTGGAACGCCTCAACGATGTCATGGATACGCCCCCGGAACAGGAGCTCGGCGCGGCCGTTCTCCCGAAACCGTTGACCGGCGCGGTGGACCTCGAAGACGTCTCATTCCGCTATGGACCGCAGGATCGTTTGGTCGTGGAGGAAGCCTCGGTGGCCGTAGAGGCCGGCTCGCGGGTGGCGTTGGTGGGCCGCACCGGTTCGGGCAAATCCACGCTGGCGAGGCTCATGGCGGGGCTCTACGATCCGGTATCCGGCCGCATTCTGTTCGATGGCCGAGATCTCAAGACGCTGGATCGCCGTTCGGTTCGCAGTCAATTGGGGATCGTGACGCAGGATACCCAGTTGTTCGGCGGTTCCATTCGCCGCAACATCGCTTTGGCGGACCCGCAGATGGGATTGGACCGCGTGGTGCAGGCCGCCCGCCTGGCGTGCATCCACGACGAGATCGCAGCCATGCCGATGGGCTACGAAACACCGCTGGCGGACCGCGGGCTTTCCCTGTCCGGCGGACAACGCCAGCGTCTGGCCATCGCACGCGCGTTGGCCAGCAACCCGCGCATCCTCATTCTGGATGAAGCCACCAGCCACCTGGACGCGGTCACTGAAGCCATGGTGAACGAGAACCTGAGCTCGCTGCGCTGCACGTGCATCGTGATTGCGCATCGGCTCAGCACGATTCGGGATGCCGACCTGATTCTGGTACTCGATAACGGCCGGGTGGTCGAATCGGGCAACCACGCACAATTACTTGCCAAGGCTGGGCACTATGCCCGGCTCCTAGGCAGCCAACGTGACGAGTACATTGCGGAGCCAATCTATGACAGTCGCAGTTAGTGAAACCAGTGAAGTACGATCCGCCGGGCGCACGATAGTGCGGAACGGCTGGACTCCCATTATTCCGCCGTCCAGCCACCTCGCGGCACGCGCCTGGGAGGCCGTGCATGCGATCTCGGATGCCATTCTACAAGGGAATTACCCTCCCATGTCGCGCGCGGCCGTGCCGCACCGCACGCACGACGATGCGTTGTTGTTCGGCTGGCTGGGCCGCGCCCTGCATGAAGGAGCGTGGATCGAACGGGCGGCGGAACGCCTCAACGCGGCTACCGACAACGTCGCCGGCGCGCAGGGCTATGCCGGGCTATTCGGCGGGTGGTGCGGGCTGGGCTGGACGATCGAGCATCTCTCGCCGCTATTTCAAGACTCTTCGCCCTCCGGCGCGGCGCAGCCGCCGGAAGAAGACCCAAATGAGGAGATTGACGCCGCCCTCCTGCGGCGGCTGGCCGGCGGTGACTGGCGGGGCCAATACGATCTGATCGGCGGCCTGGCGGGTTTCGGTGTGTATTTTCTGGAACGTCTGCCGTCGGCCGTGGCGGTTCGGGGAATCCGGCTGATCGTGGCCGAACTGGAGAAGATTTCCGAACGCGCCGATGGTGGAATCGCCTGGCACACCAGTGGTCCCCTGCTGCCGGAATGGCAACGTGAGCTCTGTCCCGACGGATACTATAACCTGGGTGTCGCGCATGGCATCCCGGGCATCGTTCATTTCCTGAGCGAGGTGTGCGCGCACGGTATCGAAACGGATCTGGCGCGGCGTCTGCTGGAGGGGGCGATCGCATGGCTGATGGCCCAGGAACGGCCGCCCGGATCCCGATCGCGATTTGGGTCCTGGATCAGTCATGGCGATTCCAGCGATTCACGCCTGGCATGGTGCTATGGCGACCTCGGGATCATGGCCGTCCTGCTGCAAGTGGCGCGCCGCTCCGGGCGAGAAGACTGGCGCCGGTACGCGCTCGGCCTGCTGGACGAGTGTCTGAACTGGCCGGAGGCCTACAACGGAGTGATCGATGCGCCAATCTGTCACGGTGCGGCCGGCATCGCCCACATCTTCAACCGGATCTATCAGACCGATGGCGACCCGCGGTGCCTGAAAGCGGCGCTGGCCTGGGTGGAGCGTACCCTCGAGATGCGCCGGCCCGGACTGGGAGTAGGCGGATATCTTTCGTTCACGAGGCCGGATCCTTTGGCGGCGGAGGTGTGGGAGCCGAGCCCCGCGTTTCTGGATGGCGAGAACGGCATCGCCCTGGCGCTGCTGGCCGCGCTGACACCGGTGGAACCGGATTGGGACCGGATGCTGCTGTTGTCCGGGAGATAGAAATGCCGGCGCCCGCTTCCTCCGCGCGTGTGGCCCATCTCGGAGTAGTCACCCGAGATCGGCTCCCGCAACTCAAGCGTTGCGTGACCAGTTTTCTGCGGCATTTGCGGGACTGTGGCCGCGTCTGCGAAATCGGCGTCTGTGACGATTCCGAGAGCCCTGCGGTGCGAGAATCGTGCCGGGAACTGCTCGGCGCGCTCGCCCGCCGCTACGGCGTGGCCATCGGCTATGCGGGCCGGGAGGAGAAGACGGAGTATGTGGACCGCCTGATCGCCTTGGGCATCGCCCCCAGCGCGGCGCACTTCGCCCTGTCGAACACCTCGGAAATCGCGCAGTCCCCCGGCGCCAACCGTAACGCATTTCTTCTGCACTTTGCGGGCGCCGCCTTCCTCGCTTGCGATGACGATTGCGTATGCCAAGTGGAAGATCTGCGGGAGGGCTTGCAGACGGCCACAGCCGCGGCCTTTGCCCCGACCGCGGACCGGACGCATTTTCTCGCCAGCGAGCGGGCCGAAAGGCGGCCTCCCGGCCCGTCTCGAGACCTGGTGGCCGCCCACGAGGAACTGCTCGGCAGACCGCTCCGCGAACTGGTGTTCCCCATTTGTTGTAACGGTGGTCCGCGGCGGGCCGCCGCTTTCGCTCCGCGTGTCTTCAGCGATCTGGCCGAGGGCAGGGGACGGGTCGCTGTCACAATTTCCGGCGTCCGCGGAGATTCGGGGATTCCGCATGCCGTTCCATTTATGACCGCGACGGGCGAGGGGCGCGCCCGGTTTCTCGGGGCCTGGGCCGCGGGGAACGGATGCCACGCAACGCGCAGCGTGAGAATCGGACCGGAGAATCCAATCCTGTCCTGGCAGGGACCTCTGGCCACCACCACGGCGACCGGATTCGACCATCGGGAGCTGCTGCCGCCATTTAGTCCGGCCGGCCGCGGGGAAGATTCGTTATTCGGATTGATGCTGGGGAAGTGCGCTCCCGACGCCTACATCGGCTATGTTCCCGCCACTCTGCTGCATGCCCCGGCGGGTCCGCGGAGTTACGGGCCGCTGCCGGCGAAGTCGGGCCTGATAGAGATTTTGGGCTTTGCGTTGAGCGGCTGTGCGGACCCGTTCGCCGGCTCCCCGGTGGAGCGGATGAAAGCCATCGGCCGGTACCTTGCGGACTGCGGCCGAGCCGGCTTCGAGGACTTCGTCGCGTATCTCCTGCGTTCGGCCAGACGCGCCCGGTGGAACACGATCGGCGGCTGCGAACGCCTGCTGGAGGCGTACCGTGGCGAGCCGGCGTTCTGGGCCGCCGAGATGGAACGGTGGATTGCCAGTCTTGAGAGCGGCCTGACCGGAGGGGATGCCGCAGTCCCGGCAGATCTGGTTTCCGGGGGCGCCGCCGCAGAAGCCTACCGCTGGGCTCAATCTTACGTCGCACGCTTCGGCGAACTGCTCGCATGCTGGCCGGACATCGTCAGCGCCGCCAAGCAGTTGAATGCGGCGGGCCACGGGGTTTGCCGGACCCTGAACCGGCCGCTAATGCTTTCCGTTAACAGCAATTGTGGCGGCTTATGATCCCACCGTGCTGCATCTGCCCAGATGATGCCGCTGCCGGCTATGCCGCCGGCTTCCCAGGCCGGGCAGGGGCCCCCGGCCGAATTCCCGACCTCTATCGCCGCAGCCCGCCAGGGGTTCCAGATACTGCTCGAAATCACCACCGAACTGGGCAGTTCTTTGTGCGTGGACGACACGCTGTTCCTGCTGGCGCGACCACGGAACACTCTCCTGCCTCAGCCGTCCCCTACCGCGCCGACATGAGGACAGTTCTGCATTACCCCGGTATTCGGGTTCGGCACCAAAACGATCGATGCTTGACGTCCTCAGGATGCCCGGATCAGCCGATACTCCGGCTGCCACATCGCGTCTTGCACCTGCTGTACGATGTCGCCGAATTTGACTCGGGCCAGGCCCTCCGCATCCGCGGCCTCGGCGACGGCCACCGCCACCGTCGCCGACACGCTGCGCAAGTCGTCAATATGCGGGAGCAGCGACGCGCCCGGCTGGCGCACAGTCACCAGACTGGACACGGCACTCGCCGCCGCCGCGAACATGCCTTGGCTGATCCGGCTGGCTCGCGAGACAATCGTGCCGAGCGCCAGACCGGGGTACAGCATGGCGTTATTCAACTGGCCGATGACGTACGTCACTCCCTTTTGGGTCACTGGGGCGAACGAACTGCCGGTGGCGATCAGCGCCCGCCCGTCGGTCCAAGCGAGCAGATCGGCCGGGTTGGCCGCGGCCCGAGCCGCCGGATGGCAGAGCGCGAAGATGATCGGCCTCTCCGTATGTGCAGCCATTTCCCGAACAATCGCTTCGGTAAAGCTGCCACCCACCGTCGACGCGCCGATCAGCATGGTCGGTTTCACCCGCCGCACCACCTCGGCCAGGTCCACGCCGTTTCCGTTCCCCTCGTGTTTCCAGGTGTGGCATTCGGCGGGCGGCCGGGCGTAGGCGGCCTGGTAGTCGTGCACCTGTCCGTCCATATCGGCGGTGAGCAATCCCTGGCGGTCGACACACCAGAAGCGCCTGGCTGCATCCTCTGTGGAGAGTCCCTCACGCACCATGGCGTCGCGAAGCTGGTCGGCAACTCCAACACCTGCCGTACCGGCCCCGAAAATGACCACGCGCTGGTTGCGCAGCGGCGTCCCGCAGACGCGGACGGCGGAGATCGCCGCCGCCAACGTGATGGCGCCGGTGCCCTGCATATCGTCGTTGAAAATGCACATGCGGTCGCGGTACTTCTCAAGGATCCGCCGCCCGTTACCAGGGGCAAAGTCTTCCCACTGCAACAAGGCGTTGGGAAACAGCTTGATCGCTACTCTGACGTAAGCATCGATGAAGGCATCGTAGCGCTCTCCGCGTATGCGGGCGTGGCGGTTCCCGATGTACATGGGGTCGCTGAGCAGACTCTCCCGGTTGGTGCCGACATCCAGCATCACCGGGATTGCGCGCGTGGGGTCGACGCCGCCCGCCGCTGTGTAAATTGCCAGCTTGCCGATCGACACTTCAATGCCTCCTACCCCCCAATCGCCGATTCCCAGAACCTGCTCGGCATCGGTGGCCAGGATCAGGTCGATATCGCCGGGGCCGGCGCCAAGGTTGGCAAACGCTTCTTCGATCGCGTCGGCATGATCGATCGAGAGATACACGCCCCGCGGGCGCCGGCACTCATGATTGTATTGCTCCATCGCCATGCCCACCGTAAGATCGTTGACGATGGGAATCATTTCGCGGAGGTGCTCCGAAAATAGCCGGTAGAACAAGACCTCGTTGCGGTCGTGCAGGGCGGTCAGGTAGACGTTCTTGCTGACCGCATCCGCCAGCTTCTCGTACTGAACGTAGGCGCGTTGGACCTGCGCGGCCAGGGTGCTGATATCCGGCGGAAGCAGACCCGTAAGGCCCAGCGCTTTACGCTCTTCCACCGTGAAGGCGGTCCCCTTGTTCAACAGCGGTGAATTGAGCACGGCCAAGCCGCGAGCCTGAGTCTCGCAGCAATGGTTTCCGTTCTGGCGGGGCTTTGTCATCGGCGCCAATAGCGGGATAACTCTATGTCTCATGCGGTTGCCTCATTTCATGTGTTCTGTCTGGCGCGGCGCGCTACCGAATGCATTTTGCGACGCCACGGACGGCGAAGGCCGCACCCAGCGCCATCAACTTGAATACGTAAGTGCCGGCGGGCAAAACACCCCAACCGGCGAGGTGCACGCCTGGAATCTCCACGGGAGCGCTAAAGGTGATTACGGTCTTACGGTTCCAATCGTTTGCTTGGGCGCTGGGAATGAGCACCGCGCTGATCAGCGCTGCGAAACACATCTTCGTTGTCGCTTTAAACAGATTCATCTCTCTTCTCTTCCTTTGCTTCAGATCGGCGGGAGGCAGATCTCGGCGCGTTTGGCCCGCGCCCTTGACCCAGGCATGTTTCGCGCCGAATCGTTTTTGAGCGTATATGCGCGATTCCACAGCCCTTTCGAATGGTTGAGCCATCGGGTGAGGGATTGGCGATGATACGGCGCATTGACCACATGTGGTCAGATGACTCAGCGCGGTCATTTTCCCGGCTCAATCGCTACTTCTCCGCGGGGTCTGGGGCGTGGGCAGATATGGCCTATGTGGATTCGGTACGTGATGGACCCCGGAATGCCTTATGCAAAGTGCAGCCGGCAGAAAACGGGCTGGGGGAGGAAGACAGGATGTTCCGAATGGTTACGAACATTGCCAAGTGGGTATTCATTCCGGTGCTGTTGATTGGATCGCTGTTTGCCTGTTGTGCCGCGAGTTACGAGCCCCTGGTGGATCTTGCGATTGGTCTCGGCGCCATCATCTTTGTGCAGCGGGCGATCTGGTTAAAGGAATATTTCTGGGCCGCCGGATTCCTTGCGATCGTGGTAGTTTTCACGCCACTTCCACTTGTGGTTAAGGCGCTTTTCTTGATGGGATTGACTTGCGCCGCGACCTTCGCAAATCTGTTAGCCGCATTCCGGACACAACCAGCGCCGGCAAGCTAACGCCAGTCAGGATATTTGCGTGTGACCTAGAAACGGAGATTCCGATGAAGAACCCTAAAACGGCCAGGACAGTGCTGACATTTGCGCTCTCGATGGCAATTCCCGTCGCCGGGATCGCTCAGATTTCAGCTACAGCGATTGCACCGACCCCAATTGCAGAGGTTGCCACGCCCGCGGCTACCGAGATTGCGCCAACCCCAGTTATAGAAACTGCTCCGACCTCGGCTATGGCGGTTGTTCCGCTCGATTGGCAAGGCAAACTGCGGTTCCATGCCGAAAGCGCCTTTGGGCCGTGGGCCGTCGCGGGCATCGGCGCATATGCCGGATTTCTCCAGGAAATTAACTCTCCGAAAGAGTGGGGGCAAGGCGACGCCGCCTACGGCGAGCGTTTCGCATCCACGGCTGCCTGGGCGGGAATCCATGGCGTTCTCGCATTTAGTCTGGATTCCACGCTGCATGAGGACCCACGTTACTATCGATCGCAGATCCCGGGATTCTGGCACCGGTCGGCACATGCGTTGCGCGGAACACTCCTTACGCGGACCGACTCGGGCGGCGAGACGTTGTCCGTCTGGCGCATAGGCAGCGCCTACGGCGCAGCCTATATCTCCAACTTGTGGTATCCGGACCGTCTGGATACCGCCCGCCAGGGATTTGTCGATGGCTCCATCACACTCGGGTTCGGTCTGGCCAGCAATCTGGGATCGGAGTTTTGGCCGGATATCAAAAACAAACTATTCCACCGCAAATGAAGATGGGGCCATGATTGGGCATAAAGAGTCGCGGCTGTTTTGGAAACTGCCATCGGCGGCCGCGGTTGGGTTATTGGTCCTTTTCTCGGCCCAAAGCGCCTCTTCGTATTCCATTCTCACTCACGAAGCCATTATCGATTCCACTTGGGATAGCGCGATCAAGCCCCTGCTCCTGAAACGATTTCCCGCCGCCACCACGGCTGAGCTGAGACAGGCGCACGCCTATGCCTACGGCGGAAGCATCATTCAGGATTTGGGATATTATCCGTTCGGCAGCGCGTTTTACAGCGATTTGACTCATTACGTACGGAGCGGCGACTTCATTTTGAATCTGATTCGAGATTCCCAAGACCTCGACGAGTATGCCTTCGCGCTGGGGGCGCTGGCGCATTACGCGGGAGACAATAACGGCCATCGCATAGCCGTGAACGCCTCGGTGCCCCTGCTGTACCCGAAGCTCCAACTGAAATTCGGAAAGTGGATCACGTACGCGGACGATCCGTTCTCACACACCAAGACCGAGTTTGGATTCGACGTGTTTCAGGCCGCAAAGGGCCGCTACGCCTCGGACGCCTACAAAGGCTTTATAGGCTTTCAAGTCGCGAAACCCGTGCTCCAGCGGGCGTTTCAGGATACTTATGGAATAAGGATCGAGCAGGTCTTCTTCGACGTCGATCTGGCGATCGGGTCGTACCGGCGTGCGGTGGGGACGGTGCTTCCGGCCTTGACCAAAGTCGCTTGGCAGATCAAGAGTCAGGAGATCATGAAGGACGCTCCCGGCATCACCCGCCAGAAATTCCTGTACAATCTGTCCCGCTCCAGCTACGAAAAGAACTGGGGCGCCACGTATCGACGGCCGGGTGTCCGGTCGAAAATGCTGGCAGGCCTCTTTCATATCGTGCCCAGAGCAGGCCCATTTAAAGCGCTGGCGTTTAAGAGGCTGACACCGGAGATCGAAAAGCTGTACATGGCCAGTTTCAATGCTTCGATCGGTGCGTATCGCGAGTTGCTTGCCGGCATAGGCAGCGGACGGCTTAACCTGCCTAACGACAATCTCGACATGGGAGAAGCTACGAAGGCTGGCCAATACAAGCTGGCTGACACCGCTTACGCGAAACTGCTGAACAAGTTGGAAGGCCACTACGCAGATATGCCGCAAGACCTGCGTGACGACATCCTCGCTTTTTATCGGGACCCCAGCCTTCCTATCGCGACTAGGACAAACGAAAGCGAGTGGGTACGGCTGCAGGAGGAGATCAATCACCTGACAGCCGTAGACCGGGACCTTACAGCGGCGAACTCCAAAGTGTCTACGAGCGCGCTTATTTCCAAATGATGAATAAATCGAGCCTCGCTTCGAAAGTCCGCTGGTGTGCGCTGGCGGGCCTGTTGGCGGCTCCGGCAGCGCCCGCACAGGAGGGCAATCGAATCGCAGGGCTAAGTCCGGTGCTCACGGCCGGCCGGGCCGCGCCGTCCAGCGACGAGATCCTTGCCAGACTCGAGACCGAGAATAATAGACGTCATGTGCTGCTGAAGGAGTATTCAGGTTCGCGTCAGTACACGCTGTATAACGACCGGTTCGGCAAACAGGCGGCGGCGGCTGTGCTCATGAGTTACCGTCAGGTGGAAGGCGAGCGCTACACCGTGTTGACCCGATCCGGGTCGGACAGGCTCGGCGGCATAATCGATAGGGTACTCGCGTCCGAGGCAGGCGCGAGCTTACCTCCCGAGAATGCCCGCCACGAGATTACCTCTTCTAACTATCGGGTGCGGCTGGTCGGAATCGAACTTACAGCGGGGCGCAGTTGCTATGTCCTGGAACTGGCGCCCAGGATAAAAAATCGGCTCCTGATCGTCGGGAAGGTCTGGGTGGATGTCGGCAGTTACGCCGTAGTGCGGCTTGAAGGACAGTTCGCGGCCAGCCTTTCTATATTGGTCGGCGCGCCCCGCATTAGCGAAGAATTCGTCGAAGTACACGGTTTCTGGCTGCCCGGGCACGTGCGATCGGTTACATCCAGTTTCGTGCTTGGTCCGACCGAACTGGACATTCTTTTCTCGAACTACCAGCTCGATCGGGATTCGGGTTCGCTGCAGTGAATGGCCGGCGGCCGCCTCGTGCGGCTCGATGACGCCGATCACCGGTGGAGCCGGAAACTGGTTACGCTTCCCCACATCCCGGTCGCTTGCAATAACCAGACGCAGACTACCACAACTACCAGGACATTCAGAATCGTTTTGATACTGGAGGCCATGGGAATGTACCGGTTGACCAGGTACAACGCCACACCTACTATGATCAATACAACCACAAGATTTATCAGCGGCATCTTCTTGCTCCTTCGATCGGGTAGGAGCAATTAGGTGCCCAATGCCCAGGTGGCCACCGGGTCGCCAGGCAGGCTTATGCGCGCGGTCGCGAAGGCCCCGAGTTCGCGCCGTGTAGGCGTCCCGCACTGACCCGCGCTCGCCAAAATGGCCAAATATGGGTGCGCGACAGAGAAGTGGGGATCCGGGCCACGCGACTTGAGCCGACGGATCGCAGAGAAGCGAAAAAAGTCATTCGGCAATTGGCCTGAAGACGATGGAACGTAACAAACAGAGGCGCTTAACAGCCAGCCGCCCGTGACCGGGTTGGCCCTCCCCGGCGGGGGCAGCGGAAGCGCAAATACGCGAGGATCTCGCGGTTTTCTTTGAGTTTTTCGCGCCTCTCCACTTTTGTACCGCACACCCGCCAAATATCGTCTGCAAGCAGCGGCGCACGGCGCGGGTGTTAAGATAGTATCTGGCTGCCGTTCTCGGCTTCCAACTGTTTGCGGGATACTTTCGGCGTGAACCGATATCGTCTCTCAGGCGGCCTTGGGCTGCCCGGACCGGCGGCGGGAAGGCGTAAACGCGATGTGCTCCGTTGGGTTGGAATCACCAGCCGCCCGCTGGCTGGTGGAGAACGGCCCAAGAGAACTTGAGATTCTGTTTCGCGCGATTCTCTATCACCCTTCCACGCCCATCCTCATCACCGACGACAATGGCAATTCCAGGGACGCCAGTATTGGCGTGGGCAAGCTGTTGGGGCTGCCGCGGGAAAAAATCATCGGCCGCCCGGTCGGCGACTTTGCACAGCCCGACACGAAGCCTGAGATTTCGCAGCTCTGGAGAGCTTTGCAGGAGCAGGGGGAACAAGAAGGTACGCTCCGGCTGCTGGGACCGGATCGAAGCCCGCTGGAAGTGGAGTACACGGCCAAGGGAAACGTGTTGCCTGTGCGCCACATTCTGGTCCTGCGCGACAAGACCGCGCCTCCGAAAACAGAGCATGGCTCCACTGACGGCATCCCGGCGTGGGTACAGGATTATGCGCTCTTCTTGTTGGACGTGGATGGACGGATTGTCACCTGGTATTCGGGCGCGGAACGCATTTACGGTTACAGAGCCGATGAGGCCACCGGGCAACATGTGTCCCTTCTCTATCCCAGCGAAGAGATCGTCCGCGTAAATCTGGAAGAAAAACTGAAGAGGGCCGCAACCGAAGGACATTTGGGAAACGAAGGCTGGCATCTGAAAAAAGGCGGGGCGCGATTCTGGGCCAATGTCATTACCATGGCCTTGAGAGACGAAAACGGAGAACTGCAAGGTTTTGCGAGAGTGGTGCGCGACTTCAGCGAGCGTCACGAAAGGGACGAGAAGTTGCGGCGCAGCCGGGCGCGCGTCCGTCCAGTACCGTCGGAATCGACCATTGCCGGCATCGTTTCCGGTGAGTTCGACCATGTTCCCGAGGCGAATGACGCGTTTCTCGAAATGGTCGGATACAGCCGCGAGGATTTGCTGGCAGGCCGGCTGCACTGGCCCGATCTCACACCGCCGGAATACGCCCCACTGGACGATCTGGCCCATGAAGAAGGCCTGAGGTTCGGAGCCTGCACGCCTTTTGAGAAGGAGTTGATTCGAAAGGACGGGTCCCGAGTCCCGGTTCTGGTTGCCACCGCTGTATTGAAGCTCTCTCCCTTCCGCTGGATCACGTTCGTGCAGGACCTCCGGGAGCGGGACCGGCTGGAGAGTGTGGAGCCCGACGATGTCGAACCCAAACAACAAGACTTCCAGGAAATTGTGGGCGCCAGCGCGGCTCTGCGGCGGGTTCAGCGGCAAGTTGAAGTGGTTGCCCCAACCGATGCGAACGTGTTGATCCTGGGAGAAACCGGTACCGGGAAGGAGTTGGTGGCGCGCGCGATCCATAGGATGAGTCCCCGCAAGAACCTTCCTTTCGTCACGTTGAACTGTGCCGCTATTCCGACCGGGCTTCTCGAAAGCGAGTTGTTCGGGTACGAGAGAGGGGCCTTTACCGGCGCCCTGTCGCAAAAGATCGGCCGTTTTGAGATGGCCCACCGGGGAACTCTGTTTCTGGATGAGGTGGGCGATATTCCGCTGGATCTGCAACCGAAGTTACTGCGGGCTTTGCAGGAGAAAGCATTCGAGAGACTGGGTGGCACCAAAACGATCCCCATCGACGTCCGGCTGGTGGCCGCCACCAACCGCAACCTTACCCAGATGATGGGGGACAAACTTTTCCGCAGCGATCTTTACTACCGGCTGAAAGTCTTCCCGATCACGACGCCTCCGTTGCGCGATCACCCGGAGGACATACCGATACTCGCCCGGCACTTCACCAAGAAATACGCCGGAAAAATGGGCAGGCAGATTGACAAGATCCCGTCGGAGACGATGCGCGCCCTGGTGAGCTGGCAATGGCCAGGGAACGTGCGGGAGCTCGAGAACTTCATCGAACGGTCGGTTATCCTCTCCACGGGGGCAAGCCTGCGGGCTCCTTTAGCCGAGATACGGCAGGATGCGGCAGAAGTGGCAGGCGGCGTCACGCTCGAGCAAGTGGAGCGCGACCATATCATCCGCGTGCTGCGGGAGAGCGACGGGGTGGTCACCACGGCCGCCACCCGTCTCGGACTGCACCGGACGACCCTGAACGCCATGATGCGGAAGCTGGGCATCTCGCGGAAAGACCTATAAGAATTCAGGAGCCAGAAGTCGGAAGTCAGAATCGCACCGCGGCCTCGCGGGTTAGGCAAATTCAGCATGCAGGTGCATGTTCTGCATCTCGGCACGTGTTATTGTTCCGGAAACGTCTCCTGTTGCAATCGTGTTGTCCAGCCGCCAGCCGGCCAAAACCGCCGAAGGGTTCCCGCACTCGCGCGCCTCATGGCGAACGCCGCTTGCAGTCCACAAATACAAGCGGCACAAGCATCTTCGAGGACGCAAGGGGAACTGACCGCGCCTCGTCAAGTGACCATGGGTGGTCATTCGCCGGGCGATTGTCCCTTGCGGTTGCAGGGTTCGCAAACTGTTTTTAGCGAGCCGGCTCAACAAAACATGAAGTTGGTGCGACTCGTGCTCTAGGTTGAGCTGTCGCCCACCGCCCCTACGGGTTCACCGGGTCGACGGAAGAGGCAAAAAATGCGAATGATATTAGCGGCTACTCTGGCGATTGCGCCCCTTGCGATTGCGCCCCTGTTGGCCAAAGACAACGATTCTGTAAAGCGGCTCAATGCAACGGCCGTGGTGTTCTCCGAGATTATGGCTACACCGGATAAGGGCATCCCGGAAGACCTGCTGGCGCGCGCCCGTTGCATCGTAATCGTCCCCAGCGAGAAGAGCGCGGCTTTCATATTCGGGGGCAAGTACGGAAAAGGTTACGTGTCGTGCAGGCGTGAGGGCGGTTGGTCCGCGCCGGGCACGGTCATCATCGAGGGCGGCAGCTTCGGCTTCCAGATAGGCGGCTCTACGACGGATGTCATCATGCTGGTGATGAACCGGGGCGGAGAGGACAAACTGCTTTCCAGCAAGTTCACCCTGGGCGCGGACGCATCGGTTGCGGCCGGGCCGGTGGGTCGTACTGCGGAAGCTCAAACGGATCTTCAAATGCACGCCGAGATTCTCTCATGGTCGCGGTCCCAGGGCCTGTTTGCGGGCGTTGCGCTGGAAGGCGCCACCCTGCGGCAGGATCTGGACGCTAACGCCCAGATCTACGGCAAGAAACTCGATAACCGGGAGATTCTGACCACCTCTGTGCACGCCACAAGGGCCGCCGCGAGACTGATTGGCGAACTGGACAAGCACCCGGGACACGAGCACGCGACTACGCCAGCCGGCGGCAGCCAATAGTCTGGCGATAAACAAGAACCGAGAGGTAACACCAATGAAACTCATCGGCGCATTCCTTATGGTGTGCGGACTCTTATCGGCCCAGGAGCCGCGGACTCAAGACGAGAGCGCGGCTCGGATGGCGGCCGGAGCTACGTCCACTTACCGCCTCACTCTTACCGAGCGGACCGTGAAGGCCATCAACTACCGGCACCGCGGTTCAACAAGAATCGACTTTCGGGGAACGGAGCTTCTCCCGAATGCTCGTGGTGAGGCCAAAGTCGAGAGTAAGCCGGGCAACATCGCGATCGAAGCGGAATTCGACGGCCTGCAACCGGCGACGCAAAACGGCGCCGAATACCTCACTTATGTATTGTGGGCTGTCACCCCGGAAGGACGCACGGCCAACTTGGGCGAGGTCCTCCTGGATGGGACGAAGGGCAAGCTGCGCGTGACCACCGAACTGCAGGTGTTCGGGTTAGTGGTCACCGCCGAACCTTACTACGCGGTCACCCAGCCCAGCGATCTTATTGTGATGCAAAACATGGTGCGCGCGGACACTAAGGGGAAGATCGAGGAGATCGACGCCAAGTACGAACTGTTGCAGCGCGGCCAGTATCAGCGCTTGGCGAACCCGCTGGCGCTGCAGTTCGATCGGAAGCAGCCGCTGGAACTCTACGAAGCCCGCAACGCTGTGCAGATCGCGCGCGCTGTAGGTGCGGATCGTTTTGCCGCCGAGACCTTTCAGAAGGCTGAAGCAAGCCTGTCTCAGGCCGAAGCCTACCAGGATCGTCACGCCGGCAATAAGTCCGTAATCATGACTGCCCGGGAAGCGGTGCAGACGGCGGAAGACGCGCGGACGATCGCCGTAAAGCGTCAGGACGCAGACGCCCTCGCCGCGGAGCGGCAACAGTCGGTAGATCGCGAAGCACGTGCCGAGAGCGGACGCGCAGCCGCACAATCGGAAACGGATCGCGTTACACGGGAAGCCGAAGCGGCGCGGGTCGCAGCGCAGGCAGAGACGGAGCGCTTGACGCGGGAAAAAGATGCGCAGGCAGCGTCCTCTCTGGCGGAAGCAGATCGCGTGAGACGCGAAAACGACGCGCGCACGGATGCCGCCGCAGTCGAAGCCGATCGCTTGAAACTGGAGAACGCGGTGAACGCTTCCGCCGGTGCGTCCGAGATCGATCGACTGAGGCGGGAAAACGAGGCGCAAAGCGCGGCCAGCCAGGCCGATCTCGACGCCGCGGCCAAGCAGACGGCGCAGTTGCAAGCGGATAAGGCTGAACTGCGAACTCAGTTGTTGAGCCAGTTCAACGCCATCCTTCAGACGCGGGATACAGCCCGTGGTTTGATCGTGAACATGTCGGACGTCCTGTTCGACACCGGCAAGTATTCGCTGCGGCCCCTGGCGCGCGAGAAACTGGCCAAGGTGGCCGGTATCGTCTCCGGGCATCCGGGTCTCAGACTGGATGTGGAAGGTTATACGGACAATGTCGGCGGGGACGACTATAATCAGCAACTCTCCGAACAACGCGGCGAGGCTGTGCGCGGATACCTCACCGGCCAGGGAATGGCGGCGGGATCGGTCACGTCGAGGGGCTTCGGCAAGACTCAGCCGGTAGCTTCCAATGACACCGCGGAGGGCCGGCAGCAGAACCGGCGTGTGGAACTGGTGATCTCCGGCGAAATAATTGGCAGGGAGATCGGTACGCCGATCGCGGCCCGGTAATACGGAAGAGGATTCGACAATGTCTACTGCAATTGCATCGGCGGGCCTACTGAAAACGTGGGCCCCGCCGGCAACGAAGCCGCTCGACGAAGCGGTGTGGTGCGCATGGGTAGCGAAGGGCCGGGCGCAAGAGAGGCGGAGCGACGCAGCGCACATCAAAGCTGTGAAGTGGGTTTCGATTGCGGGGCTGCTTGTCGCGGCGGGGTTTTGGTCGCAGCTTGCGCCGTACGAGGTTATTATCCGGTTCATTGTGGCTGCCGGCGCAACGATCCTGATGTTCCAAGCCTTCGGTGCGAGGCATTACGCCGTGGCAGCGGTCTTCGGAGCGCTTGCGTTGCTCTACAACCCGGTCGTGCCGGTGTTCAGTTTTTCGGGCGACTGGCAGCGCGCCATGGTAGTAGCAACCGCCATCCCGTTTGTCGCAACACTTACCTGGCGCAAGAATACGGAACGAAGGAGCGCACGAACATGACGAACACAGATCCAGCATTCCGTGAAGGGGATGAAGTCGTGCTGGCGACCGGCACCTATCGGGGTACCCAAGGTATTTTTCTCCACCTCAGACCGGACGTCAAGTGGGCGGATATCACGGAGCGCGACGGCAGCATCCGGAGTCACCCCGTGGAATGGCTCGCGCATGCCGCGGGCGCAAACTAATGACGGCGACAGACGAAATCACAGCCGGGGACATCTTGATTGAAGAAGGCACGCATCTGCCGGATTCTCTGATGCTCCAGGGCAAGCCCGATTCGAACGGATGGACAGCGCTCAACGGCACCCGTTCCGCGTTCGAAACGGAAATTCGGGAAGCAGGTTGGACCTTCTTCTTCCTGGCGGGAGAAATCAAGTCCACTGTCTTCGGATTCGACAAGCAGAGGGCGCTGCGCACAGCCCTGAAGCGGCTCATCGCGAACGTGAAAACCCACAACTGCAACGGGATCGATATTGCGCAAGTAACAGAGAAGACGTTCCTCAAAGTGCCATATGTGAGTGTTACCGCGCACGCTCGGCACTTACAAAAGGGCCTGACCTTTTCGGGCCAGGCTATCACGGACTCAATTTAACTGGAGGCTAACGGAATTATGAATATTCGACCCCTATACGACCGCATCGTGGTGAAGCGGATCGAGGAACAGGAAACCACGCACAGAGGCATCATTATCCCGGATTCGGCTAAGGAAAAGCCGCAGGAGGGTGAAGTGATGGCCATCGGAAAGGGTAAGCGGCTCGATGATGGCAAGTTGGTCGCCCTGGACGTCAAAGCCGGCGACCGCATCTTGTTCGGCAAATATTCCGGCAACGAGATCAAACTGGACGGCATTGAGTACATCATCATGCGCGAAGACGACATTCTCGGAGTTCTGGATGCAGCGCCCAAAGCGCTTCTGAAAGCCAGCTAACTCAGGACTGACAAGGAAACTATTTCATGGCAAAACAGATTGTATATAGCGATCAATCCCGGCAGGCTATCCTGCGCGGCGTCAATCAGTTGGCCGAGGCGGTGAAGGTCACCCTCGGACCCCGGGGGCGAAACGTCGTTCTAGAAAAGAAATTCGGCGGGCCGACCATCACCAAAGACGGCGTGACGGTGGCGAAAGAGATCGACTTGAAGGATCCCCTGGAGAACATGGGTGCGCAGATGGTGCGCGAGGTTGCGTCGAAGACCTCCGATGTGGCAGGCGATGGCACCACCACCGCCACGATTTTGGCCCAGGCAATTTACCGAGAAGGCGTAAAGGCGGTCACGGCAGGAGCGAACCCGATGGCTGTCAAGCGCGGCATCGATAAAGCCGTGGAAGTGGCCGTCGCGGAAGTCAAAAGGCTCTCCAAACCCGTCACGGGCGACATGATTGCCCAAGTTGGCACCATTTCGGCCAATAGCGACGCCACCATCGGCAACATCATTGCCGAGGCTATGAAGAAAGTCGGCAAGGACGGCGTGATCACGGTCGAGGAATCCAAGACGATGACAACCGAGTTGCAGACTGTGGATGGAATGCAATTCGACCGTGGCTATCTCTCACCTTACTTTGTGACCGACAACGAACGCATGGAATGTGTCTTCGAGGATCCCTATATTCTCATTCACGACAAGAAGATCGGCAACATGAAGGATCTACTGCCGATTCTCGAGCAAGTGGTGCGGGTGGGCAAGCCGTTGCTGCTGATCGCCGAGGACGTGGAAGGCGAAGCGTTAGCGACGCTAGTGGTCAACAAGCTGCGCGGCACACTCAGCGCCTGCGCGGTGAAGGCTCCGGGTTTCGGCGACCGCCGCAAGGCCATGCTCGAGGATATCTCGATCCTGACGGGTGGCAAAGCCATCATGGAAGAGACCGGCATTAAGCTGGACGGCGTCAAGCTGGAGGATCTGGGCCGCGCGAAGCGCGTCACGGTGGACAAGGACGTCACGACGATCATCGACGGCGCCGGATCGCAGAAGAACATCGAAGGCCGTATCAAGCAGCTCCGCGCCCAGATCGACGAGACTACCTCGGACTACGATCGGGAGAAACTCCAGGAGCGGCTGGCGAAGCTGGCCGGCGGCGTGGCGATCATCAAAGTCGGCGCGGCGACAGAGACCGAGATGAAAGAGAAGAAGGCCCGCGTCGAGGACGCCCTGCATGCCACTCGCGCGGCAGTCGAGGAGGGCATCGTGCCGGGCGGGGGTGTTGCCCTGCTGCGCGCCTCGATGGCACTCGAACATCTGAAGCTCGAAGGCGACGAGCAGTTTGGCGTCACCATCGTGCGCCGCGCTTGCGAGGAGCCGGTCCGCCAGATTGTGTTGAACTGCGGGACCGAAGGGGCCACCGTCGTGGAGAAGATCAAGACCCAGCAGGATCCTAACTTCGGCTTCAATGCCTCCACCGAACTGTACGAAGATCTGGTGAAGGCCGGCGTAATCGATCCCACCAAGGTGACGCGCACGGCTCTGCAGAATGCAGCTTCCATCGCGTCTCTCATGCTTACGACCGAAGCCACGATCTGTGGGGTGGTCGAGGAAGTGGATGGCTAGGCTTATTCACGGATCTACCGGAAAAATCTAAAAGGAGAATAGAAAATGCCCGAACTAAACGCAGTGGTAGCAGTGTATGGCACGCATGTCGAAGCAGAAGAAGCGGTGAAGGAACTTCAACGCGCCGGAATCGACATGCACACCCTGTCGATCATCGGCAAGGATACTCACACCGATGAACACGTGGTGGGTTATTACAATACCGGCGACCGGATGAAGTACTGGGGCAAAATGGGCGCCTTTTGGGGAGGCTTCTGGGGATTGCTGTTCGGATCGGCCTTCTTTGCCATTCCCGGTCTCGGTCCAATACTCGTGGCCGGTCCGGTGATTGCGTGGATCGTGGGAGCCTTGGAAGGCGCAGTGGCAGTTGGCGGTTTGAGCGCCATCGGTGCGGGGCTCTTCAGTATGGGTATTCCGAAGGATAGTGTCGTTAAGTACGAAATGGCGCTCAAGACGGACAAGTTCCTGCTGATGGTGCATGGCGCGACCGGCGACGTCGAAAGAGCGAAGAATATTATCGAAGGTACGCGGCCGCTGCATGTGACACTGCACTCGCCCGAACCGGTTGGCGTGGCTGCGCGATAGCGCTGGAGTTGGCAAGCGTTCCCGAGGACAACCAGCATGTTGAGAAATACTGCCGATTTGAATGGTTTCGCGATTCAAGCTATGGATGGCGAGCTTGGAACCGTAGATCAATTGTATTTCGACGATGAGACATGGGCGATCCGCTATTTCGTGGTGGAGACCGGCGGCTGGCTTGGCGGCCGCCGGGTCCTCATTTCGCCGATTTCCGGGGCGCATGCGGACTGGCAGGCCAGGCGTGTGGATGTGGCGCTGACGAAGAACCAGGTTGAACACAGCCCCAACGTCGACACGCACCAGCCCATCTCCCGGCAGCACGAGGCCGAATATTACGGATATTACGGTTACCCCTTTTATTGGGATGGCCCCTACCTGTGGGGCCCGGCATTCTACCCGGCGGGCTTGGCTGTTCCGACCTTTGCTTCCAGGGAAGCCTTGGCAGAGAGGATCGCCAGAGAGATGACGGATTCACATCTCCGCAGCACCGAAGCCGTCACAGGTTATAACATTGAGGCGGCTGACGGCGAAATCGGCCACGTGGACGGGTTCGTCGTGGACGATGAAGCCTGGGCGATCCGCTACATCGAGGTGGCAACGCGGAATTGGTGGCCGGGCAAGAAGGTGCTGATTTCGCCCGCTTGGATCGAACGTGTGAGCTGGGCGGATTCCAAAGTGTACGCCGGCCTGTCGCGGGAGGCCATCCGAAACGCTCCGGAGTACGCCGAGGCGATGCCGATTACTCGAGAGTATGAGAACCGGCTGTACTTTCAATACGGCCGGCCGCCATACTGGCTGCACCAAGCCGAACACGAGCCTTCCCTTGCGACGAGCCGCGCTTAAGAAGCGCACGGGCGCTGTACAATCAATTCGAAGGCGCATGCGGTGCGCGCCGGAGCAGGAGCTTAAGGCGCAAAAATCATGAGCGAACAAACCGCTGTGAGCCACCCCACGTACCGTCTTCTGCCTACGGAAATCGAGGGAGTCGATTCGTTGGCGGAACTCGCCTTGGATATGCACTGGTCGTGGAATCATGCTACCGACGAAGTGTGGCGGCAACTCGATCCCGAACTATGGGAGATCACGCATAACCCCTGGGTGGTCCTGCAGACGGCATCGCGCGATCGGATCGAGCGCGTCCTAGCCGATCCCGCTTTCCGGAAAAATGTGGATGGCTTGGTCGAAGCCGGCCGGCAGGCGGCGGAAGCGCCAGCGTGGTTTCAGCGAAATCATCCGAAAGCTCCACTTACTTGTGCCGCCTATTTCAGCATGGAATTCATGTTGAGCGAAGCCCTGCCGATCTACTCGGGCGGGCTTGGCAATGTGGCCGGGGATCAACTCAAAGCCGCCAGCGATCTGGGCGTGCCGGTGGCCGGTGTGGGACTGCTCTACCAGCAAGGCTATTTTCGCCAGGTGATCGGCAGGGACGGAGAGCAACAGGCTCTCTACCCGTACAACGATCCCGGACAGTTGCCTATTACGCCGTTGCGCCAACCAAACGGGGAGTGGTTGCGGTTGGAGATCGCGTTGCCTGGGTACTCGGTCTGGTTGCGCGCCTGGCAGGCGAAGGTCGGCCGAGTGAAGCTGTACCTGCTGGACAGCAATGACGCGGCAAACTTCCCCGCTCGCCGGGGGATTACCAGCGAGCTGTATGGGGGCGGACCCGAACTGCGCCTCCAGCAGGAGATGCTCCTCGGAATCGGCGGCTGGCGGTTGCTGCGCGCGCTCGGCCTCGAACCGGAAATCTGCCACTTGAATGAAGGGCACGCGGCGTTCGCCGTCCTGGAGCGCGCCCGCAACTTCATGGAAGAGACAGGACAACCCTTCGAAGCCGCACTGGCGGTCACACGAGCGGGCAATCTCTTCACCACTCACACTGCGGTGGCCGCCGGTTTTGACCGTTTTCCGCCCGCGCTGATCGAGCAATATCTCGGCGGATATGCCGAGAAGAAGTTGAGCATCGCACTTCACGATTTGCTGGCCCTTGGCCGCCAGAACCCGTTCGACTCGTCGGAGCCTTTCAACATGGCGTATCTGGCAATCCGTGGGAGCGGGGCTGTAAATGGCGTCAGCCGCTTGCACGGAAAAGTCAGCCGGCGCCTCTTTCTGCCTCTGTTCCCGCGCTGGCCGGAGGACGAAATCCCGATCGGGCATGTGACTAACGGAGTCCACATGCCCACCTGGGACTCGGCTCCTGCCGACGATCTTTGGACGGAAAGCTGTAAGAAAGACCGCTGGCTGGGAACCGCCGAGACGCTGGAGCAGGACATATACAAGGTCTCCGACGCCAGGCTGTGGCAATTTCGAACGGCCGCAAGCAAGTCTCTGGTGGAGTACGCTCGCGAGCGACTGTCCCGGGACCTGACCGCAACAGGTGCGCCATCCGAGGAGGCCGAAGCCGCAAAGCACCTCTTTGATCCCAACGCGCTGACGCTCGGCTTTGCGCGCCGTTTCGCGACCTACAAGAGACCAAACCTGCTGCTGCACGACCCGCAGCGGCTGCAGCGTCTGTTGACCAATCCACAACGTCCGGTGCAACTCATCATCGCCGGCAAGGCGCATCCGGCGGACCAGGCGGGACAGGACCTGATCCGGGAATGGATGCATTTCATCCGGCGGCCCGAGACGCGCCCGCATGCGATCTTCCTCAGCGACTACGATATGCTTCTGACTGAGCACCTGGTGCAAGGAGTGGACGTTTGGCTTAACACGCCCAGGCGGCCCTGGGAAGCTAGCGGGACGAGTGGCATGAAGGTGCTGGTCAATGGAGGCCTCAATCTGTCGGAGTTAGACGGCTGGTGGGCGGAGGCCTACACGCCGGAAGTTGGATGGGCGTTGGGGGACGGGCAGGAGCACGGCGACGATCCCGCTTGGGACGCTGCCGAGGCCGAAGCGCTCTACGAGCTGCTGGAACAGCAAGTGATTCCCGAGTTTTATGCCCGCGACGGGCAGGGTATACCGGAGGCCTGGGTAGCGCGGATGCGGAAGAGCATGGCGAGCTTGACACCACGCTTTTCCGCGGACCGCGCAGTGCGCGAATACACGGAGCAACACTACCTCACGGGTGCGGAAATCCTCCGTCAGCGTGCCGCCGGCAAGGGTGCAGCAGGCGGGCAAATCGTTAATTGGAAGCACTCTTTGGAAACGGAGTGGCCAGCGCTGCGTTTCGGTGCAATGAAGGTCGCGACCGCCGGGGAGCAGCACGCGTTCGAGGTAGTGGTCTATCTCAATGGTCTGGACCCGAATGCGGTGCGAGTGGAGCTTTATGCCGACGGCGTCAACGGGGAGGGCCCTGTCCGGCAGGAGATGGAGCGCATTCACCATTTGCCAGGCGAATCCGGAGGCTACGCTTATCGCGCACGAGTGCCCGCGAGACGTCCTGTAACCGACTATACGGCGCGCTTGATACCGAGCTGTGAGGGCGTTGCGATCCCATTGGAAGATGGACAAATCCTATGGCAGCGATGATGCCGCGGCAGTTGCTGAAAAGGGTTGAGATATGACAACTAACGTACTCACCCCTGAACCGGCCCACGAGACACCAGGCGTACTCACCCCTGAACTGCTTCACAAGATGGATGCCTACTGGCGCGCCGCCAACTATTGGTCGGTCGGCCGGATTTATCTTTACGACAACCCGCGGCTTAAGGAGCCGCTGAAACTGTCTCACGTAAAGCCGCTGGTAGGCGGGCACTGGGGCACGACTCCGGGTCAGAACTTCATCTATGCGCACCTGAACCGGGTCATAAAGAAGTACGATCTGGACATGTTGTATATCGCCGGTCCACCGCCTGACTTATCGCCGGACCAACCGCAACCTGCACGTCCGAGGTTACAAGGAAGACCATCACGACGGCCTTCGACATGAGAGTGCAGAACGACCTGGACCGGTTTCACCTGGTGCAAGATGTGATCGATAGGCTGCCGCATTTGGGATCCAAGGGTACGTACCTGAAGCAGACGATGCAGGACAAACTCATCGAGCACAAGCAGTATATCGACAAGCACGGGGAAGACATGCCGGAGATTCGTAACTGGAAGTGGAGTTTGGGCGAAACGCCGAAGGGGGACCGCAATGGCAATTCAACTCAATGAAGAAAACGATGGGAAAATCCTATCCGTTCACGTCAGCGGGAAACTGGCAGCGGCAGATTACGAGCACTTTGTGCCCGAGTTTGAGCGCCTGATCCAGCAGCATGGAAAGCTGCGGGTGCTGTTCGACATGACCGGTTTCCACGGCTGGGAAGCCGGTGCCCTGTGGGAGGACATCAAGTTCGACGTCAAACACTTCGCCGACATCGAGCGGCTCGCGATGGTTGGGGAAGCCAAGTGGCAACAGGGCATGGCGGCGTTCTGCAAGCCGTTCACGAAGGCCACGATCCGATATTTCGACCACGCGCACGCCGCTGAAGCGCGGAAGTGGTTGGGCGAGGGCCAATGAGCGAGGGTAACTACGGTCACCCTGGAAACGAAGGGCCGGAACACAGCCGCGCGCATCTTGGTCATCGTCCCTACTGGAAGCGGGCGCACCGCGATTGGCGGGTTTGGGTCGGCCTGTTTTTTTGTTTAGCGGCCATCATCATCTATGTGCTGAGCGAAGACTTGTCGTTCATGCCTAGCGGCCATCCGCGGCACGCGCAGGCAGATTCGGTCCGAAGATAGCGAGCTCTATGTATCCTCTACGATTCGAACCGATCTATCAGTACCGGCTGTGGGGCGGCCGGCAATTGGCGAACCTGCTCGCCGCGCCGCTGCCGGGCGACGGCCCTATCGGCGAGGCGTGGATACTCAGCGATCGCGAAGATCATCCGAGTCAGGTTGCCAATGGGCCGCTCAAGGGGCGGACCATCGCTGAATTGATGGAGCAGTGTCCGGTGCAATTGATGGGAAAGCTGGCCGGACGCTTTCCCCGATTCCCGCTGCTGCTGAAGTTCCTCGATGCACATGAGATGCTGTCGGTCCAAGTGCATCCGTCGGATGCGAACAAGGACTTGCTGCCAGCCGGCGAGAGTGGGAAGACCGAGGCGTGGGTGGTGCTGGAGGCGGGTCCGGGGAGCCGCATCTACGCGGGCCTGAAACCAAACACCACGGCAGACATTCTGCGGCGCGCGCTCGCGAATGGGACGGTGGCGGAGCACCTCGGATGCTTCGTTCCGAAGGCCGGCGACGGCGTGTTCATACCGGCTGGGACGGTTCACACGCTGGGCGGCGGCGTAGTGGTGTTCGAAGTTCAGCAGAACAGCGACGTGACGTTTCGCCTGTACGACTGGGACCATGTGGACGCCAAGACTGGCCAGCCGCGGGCACTCCAGGTCGATCGGGCGCTCGCCTGCATCGACTTCGGCGATTGTGCGGGTGGCCGGGTGGCGCCCGTGGTGGAGGCCACCACGCCTGTGGAGCGCGAGAGGCTCTTCGACTGTGCACCTTTCCGGCTGTGGCGTCTGCGTGGCCAATCGCCGTTTACCGTCGGCGCCGCGGGTGTGCCGCGCGTGCTGGTTTGTATAGAGGGCAAGGGGCAGCTGGAGTACGGCGGCTCCACTTATCAAGTTGGAAGGGGTGACGTGTTTCTGTTGCCGGCGGTTCTGGGACCGTGCACTTTTCAGCCGCGTGGGGTGGTGAACGTGCTGGAGATCGAGATACCGGAATGAAAAAGCTGATTGTTTACGATCTGGACGGCACCCTTGCCGAAAGTAAATCGTCTCTCGATGCCGAAATGGCGACACGGCTGCACGACCTTCTCGGCGTCGTCAAAGTGGCCATCATTTCCGGAGGCGATTGGCCCCAGTTCGAAAAGCAGGTGCTCTCCCATCTTCCCCATGACGAACGCTTGGCGAATCTATCTATTCTTCCCACCTGTGGGACCAAATTCTTCCAGTACAACGGGGATTGGAAGAAGCTGTATTCGGAAGATTTCACGGCGGAGGAAAAGGCGAAGGTTCTAAGTTCTCTCAAGAAGGCGGCCAGTCAAGCCGGATTCGAGGCCGCGAAGGTCTGGGGAGAAGTCATTGAAGACCGGGGAAGCCAGATCACATTTTCCGCGTTGGGCCAGCAGGCCCCCTTGGATGAAAAAGCGAAGTGGGACCCCGATTACGCCAAGCGGAAGAAGATCAAAGCGATCCTCGACGCCCTCATTCCCGAGTTTTCGGTTCGCATGGGTGGCGCGACGTCCATTGATGTGACTAAGCCGGGCATCGACAAAGCCTACGGGATCCGAAAGCTGCGAGACATACTCGGCATTTCACTGAAAGAGATGATTTTCATAGGCGACGCCTTGTTCCCGGGCGGAAACGACTATCCGGCTGAACAAGCGGGCGTGGTTTCGATCCCGGTGCGAGGTCCCAATGAGACTAAGCCGGTCACCGAGGCAATCATCGCGTGTTTGAACGGCGATCGGGATATTTGATGAGCGGATTTAAGCTGCAGCGCCTGGGGCTGGTGATGGAGCCGGAACCGGGCAATCCCCAGGAGGTCGAAGGCGTCCTGAACCCGGCGGCCGCGCGTGGTCCCGACGGCCATCTCTATCTGTTTCCGCGGCTGGTGGCGAAGGGGAACTACTCGCGCATCGGCATTGCACGCGTGCGGTTCAATGCGGCCGGCGACCCCGTAGGCGTCGAGCGGCTGGGCATCGCACTGGAGCCGGAAGCCGGGTATGAGCGACGGCCGAACGGGGGCGGGGGCTGCGAGGATCCTCGGATCACGTTCGTGGAACCGCTGCAGCGCTACCTGATGACTTACGCGGCATTTTCAGCCCGCGGCCCGCGCATCGCACTCGCAGTGTCGGAAGATCTCTTCCACTGGAAGCGGCTGGGGCTCGCGAGCTTTTGTCCCTTTCAGGGCGTTGCGCTCGACGACGTGGACGACAAGGACGCGAGTCTGTTCCCGGTCGCCATCCCGAATCCATCCGGACATCCGGAACTGGCCCTTCTGCATCGGCCGCTTTTTCCCGGTACTCGTCCCGAGGAAACCGCCAACCGCCCGGCGTTGCGCGACGTGGACCTCAATCGGGAAAGTATTTGGATTTCCTACTGTCCTATGGAGCCCGGTGGCTGTGCGTCGGATTGTTTCGGTAAGTTTACCTCTCATCACCGGTTGGCCACACCGGTGTCGCCTTGGGAGAGGCTCAAAATTGGCGCGGGCACCCCGCCCATCCTGACCCGGCACGGCTGGCTGATCGTCTACCATGGGGTAAGCGAATTCGTGGAGCCGGGCAACGCCGGACACCACTTATGTTACTCGGCCGGTGTGATGGTGTTGTCGAAGGATCATCCGCAGAACATCCGCTATCGAACGGCCGAACCGGTGCTGACGCCGAGGCTTGCGCAGGAACGCAGCGGCACGGTTGCCAACGTGGTGTTCCCCACCGGGATCGACCGGCGCGACGATCTTGGCAAACCGGAGCGCTTCGACATCTATTACGGCATGGCCGATAACCGGATTGGTGCGGCACGCCTTGACCTGCCGGACGTCCTACCCCAAGGAGGAGTCGCCGACCGGAAAGAAGGGCAGGTGTAGCGTGCCAGTTTACACGAATTCAGAATGACGAGGATAGCCACCGTGAAACAAACCGCAGGTAAGCCCAAATCGAAGCCGGCCAGGAAGCCGCTTGACCTTACGCCGCGGCGCGGCCACCACGATGGGCAGGCGGATCAAGACTGGCTTGAGGCGGAACGCGAGGTTGCAGCGAAGGGATCAAGATGAAAATCGATTCCAAGGATTTCCGGGTGCGGCCCGGAGAAAAGGTCAAGCTCAGAGAGTGGCCCACGCGTGTGAAGGCCGTTTACCAGTCTAAGAGCGAGTATCGAAAACTGCTGGAAGCGCACGTTGCGGATCTCAGCTCGCTGCAACGCCTGCACTACGCGTCCAACCGCTATGCATTGCTGCTAATCTTCCAGGGGATGGACGCCGCCGGCAAGGACGGCGCCATCCGGCACGTCATGTCCGGGGTCAATCCGCAAGGCTGCCAGGTTTCCAGTTTCAAGCAGCCCAGCGCCGCCGAGTTGGAACACGATTTTCTCTGGCGCACGACATGCCGGCTTCCAGAACGCGGGCAGATCGGCATCTTCAATCGTTCCTATTACGAGGAAGTGCTGGTGGTCCGGGTGCATCCCGAGATTCTCCGCAGCCAGGGGCTGTCCGAAGAGTTGCGCGACGAGAAAAGCATCTGGGAGGAGCGCTATCGGTCCATCGTGGACCTGGAGAGCCACCTTTATCGCAACGGCACGCACACCATCAAAGTTTTCCTTCACCTCTCGCGGGACGAACAGCGCAAGCGATTCCTGGAGCGCATCGATGAGCCGGAAAAGAACTGGAAGTTCAGCCTCGCGGATATTCACGAGAGGAAGTACTGGAAGGATTACATGGCGGCTTATGAGGATTGCCTGGACGCCACCAGCACCCATCATGCGCCCTGGTATGTCGTTCCCGCCGATGACAAGGAAAATTCCCGGTTGATTGTTTCCCAAATCGTGCTTGATGCGCTCGATGAACTGAAGATGGCATATCCCAAGACCACCGCGAAACGCAAGGAAGAATTGAAATCGATACGCAAGCTGCTGGAGAAGTAGGATCGCCGTTCAATGACTCCACCCGGCCTTACCAGCGACGAAGTCCGGCGCCGGCTCGAGAAGTTCGGCCCAAACGCCGTGCCCGATACGTCGCTGCATCCGTTGGGCAGGGCGCTGACCAAGTTCTGGGCGCCGGTTCCATGGATGCTCGAGGCGGCGATCGTGCTGGAGTTGGTCCTCGGCAAGTATGTCGAGGCTGCCATCATCGCCGTGCTGCTGGCCTTCAACGCGGCTCTTGGGTTTTTCCAGGAAGGGCGCGCGCAGGCGACTCTGGCCGCGCTAAAGTCGCGTCTCGCGCTGAACGCGTCCGTCCGCCGCGACGGTACTTGGGCGACCGTGCCCGCGGCCGGACTCGTGCCTGGCGATTTGGTCAAGCTCTCGCTGGGCGCCGTGGTTGCCGCCGACGTGCGCCTGACTGAGGGATCGGTGCTGCTCGACCAATCCATGCTCACCGGCGAATCCGTTCCGATCGAAGCTGGCGCCGGGTTCGAAACTTATGCGGGAGCGCTGGTGCGGCGCGGCGAAGCGGTGGCGGAGGTCACCGCGACCGGAGCGCGCACCAAGTTTGGACGCACCGCGGAACTGGTTCGCACCGCGCACGTAGAGAGCACCCAGCAGAAAGCCGTTCTGCGCGTGGTGCGCAATCTCGCCATGTTCAATGGCGTCCTCATTGTGATGTTGGTGGGGTATGCCCACATTCTCAAGATGCCGCTTGGAGAGATCATTCCGCTGGTGCTCACGGCGGTTCTGGCGTCGATCCCGGTAGCACTGCCGGCCACCTTTACGCTGGCGGCGGCGATCGGCGCGCGAGCCATCGCAAAACAGGGCGTTCTGCCGACGCGGCTCTCCGCCGTGGATGAAGCGGCCAGCATAGACGTGCTGTGCGCGGATAAGACCGGCACGCTGACGCAAAACGAACTGACAGTCACCGCCGTGCATGCCATGGCCGGCTTCGACGAG
>Ga0302325_10003864_pt1 | contig 34994 bp, 30 predicted proteins | sample Palsa_T0_2_FD_201948 | JGI IMG/M metagenome (GOLD analysis project Ga0302325, IMG submission 201948) | Peat permafrost microbial communities from Stordalen Mire near Abisko, Sweden - Palsa_T0_2 | ecosystem: Environmental > Terrestrial > Soil > Palsa > Peat permafrost | place: Sweden: Abisko...
TGCATCAGGACTGAGGGCCGCGGGAGCTATGTCCTGCTGAGCCTGGGTGTACTGGCGTTCCTGTGGGCGTTCCTGATCTGGGTGGCGCGCGGCGCCGACTTAAACCTTGTCGACCTACTGGCGGAGTCGCTCGCGTATTCGACGCCGCTTCTCTACGGGTCGATGTCGGGCATGATGTGCGAGCGCTCGGGAGTCGTCAACATCGCGATAGAAGGCCAGTTCCTCTCGGGCGCCTTCCTGGCGGAAATGGTGAGCAGCGCTACGAACAACCTGTGGCTCGGGGTGGCAGCCGGCGCCGTGGCTGGCGCTCTGTTTGGCTGGCTGCTGGCATTCCTGGCCCTGCGGTACGGAGCCGACCAGATCATCGTCGGCGTGGTTATCGTCGCCTTCTGCACCGGCCTGACCAACTTCTTAACCGAGCAGGTGCTGAGCCCGGACCAAAATTTGAACGCCGGGCTCGGTTTTTCGTCATTCGGGATCCCGTTGCTCGACAAGATCCCCGTTATCGGGCCAGCGCTTTTCAACCAGAACGACTTCTTTTACGGAGCCATCATCCTTCTCGTGCTGATGCATATCGGGTTGTTCAAGACGCGCTGGGGCCTCCGCTCGAGGGCGGTGAGCGAGCACCCGAGGGCTGCCGAAACCGTTGGTATCCATGTACTTTCAGTTCGCTATCGCAACGTGATATTGGGCGGGGTGATCGCCGGCATCGGCGGTGCGTGGTTCACGGTCGGCAGCGGCGAGGAGTTCTCGGCGGGCATGACAGCAGGGCTCGGCTACGTCGCCCTGGCGGTGATGATCTTCGGGCGCTGGCGCCCCTTCAGGGCGCTCTCCGCAGCGTTGCTGTTCGGCTTTTCCCAGGCGCTCCCGGGCTACCTGGAAGTGCTGAACGTGAGCATCCCGGCCCCGTTCTTGTCGATGGCGCCGTACCTGATCACCATCGCCGTCGTCGCCGGCCTCGTCGGGCGAGTGCGCCCGCCGGCCGCGGACGGCGTCCCCTACAGCCGCGAGTAAGGGGCAGGGGGCGCCCTACCTCCAAGAGCGCGCGCCAGGCTCGGCCACCACCCGGGCAGCCGCGGCGAGGCCGGCCCTCAACGCCTGCTCCGGCCGGTCGCCACTGAGCCGCCGAGCAAGGAACGTCCCCGTGAAGGCATCGCCGGCACCGGTCGTATCGGCCACCTCGACTTCGTCCGCAGAGCAATGAAGACGGTCGGTCCCCGGCCCTGACAACAGCGCTCCCTCGGCCCCGAGAGTCACCACTACCTCGCGGTAGTGCGGGCGCAATGCTGCCAGGACATCGTCGGGGCCTATGGCGCCGGTCAAGGCCCTGCCCTCGTCGAGGTTGGCGCAACACCACTCGATGCCTTTGGTCCAAGAAAGGAATGCTGCCGGTCCGACGGCAGCGAGCGGCCCTGCCGAGCAGGGGTCGACCGATCGTGTCATCCCGGCAGCGGCGGCAAGTTGAAGGGCCGCCAGCCCAACGGGCCGGGTCGCCTCGTCGAGCAGCTCGTACCCCGACAGGTGGAGGTGCCTTCCGGCAACGAACAGAACGGGGTCGAGCGCGTCGGTGCCGAGCCCGAGGTTGGCGCCGCGATCGGTGAGCATCGAACGCTCCCCGGAGGCGTCGATCAGGGCGACGACCACACCGGTGCGCTGCCCTCGGCAAACCTGGAGGTGCACCTGGGCCCCGGTGGCAGCAAGCGCCCCTGCCGCGGCGCGGCCGAACTCGTCGTCGCCGACGGCGGCTACCAGGTGGACCTCCGCGCCGGCAGCGGCGAGCGCCACGGCCTGGTTGGCAGCTGACCCACCGGGGGAAATGACGACCCTGGAAGGAGTATCGCTGCCCCGGTTGAAGGGCCCAAGAGGGACTACGACAACGTCGACCATGACGTCGCCGATAATGACGACCACTGGTCGTTGCACCGGCGACGCCATCGTTGGGCAGCGTAGTCATGGTCGGCGATGAGTAGTGTCACCAAACGTGCCAGCTCGAAGAGACCAGGATCGACAAGACATAGCGCCGGCCAAAGATCCCAGCCAGGGTGCCGACTGGGACCTGCTCCGGCGGGCCGCCGACGCGGCAGCAGCCCACGCCTACGCGCCTTACTCGGGACTGCGGGTCGGCGCAGCCGGGCTGGGCGAGGACGGCACCGTCGTCAGCGGGTGCAATATCGAGAACGCCTCTTTTGGCCTTACCCTCTGCGCCGAATGCGGGCTCGTCTCAGCCCTGGTCGGCGGTGGGCACGGTCGGCTGGTAGCCGTGAGCGTGACAGCGGGGGACGGGCGCCCGCTGGCGCCGTGCGGCCGGTGCCGGCAGCTGCTGATGGAACACGGCGGCCCTGGCCTGCTCGTCGACGGGGGGCCGACGGTGCCGCCGCAACGGCTCGCTGAACTGCTCCCGGGCGCTTTCGGCGCCGCCGATATCGCGGGCCGGGGGGGCCAGGGCGATGTCTCCGGATAGCGGCCCGGCGGCTAGCCCGAGACCAAGTGGCCCGCCACCGAGTAACCTGCCGTCCCGCTTCGACGCGGTCGACCTCGTGCGCGCCAAACGCGACGGGGGCGAGCTCACCGATGAGGAAATCCGCTGGCTGATCGACGCCTACGTTGCCGGCACGGTCCCCGACGAGCAGGTCGCCGCCTTGTTGATGGCGATCTACTGGCGGGGCATGTCGCCTAGGGAACGGGACAGCCTCACACTCGCCATCGTCGCTTCCGGCGAGGTCATGGACCTGTCAGGGCTCTCCCGCTCAAGCGTGGACAAGCACTCCACCGGGGGTGTCGGAGACAAGGTCTCGCTCGTGCTGGCGCCGCTGGTGGCGTCGCTCGGGGCGGCGGTACCACAGCTGTCGGGCCGCGGGCTCGGGCACACGGGGGGGACGCTCGACAAACTCGAGGCGATCCCGGGGTGGCGTTCCCAGCTCACAACGACCGAGATCCTGGACCAGCTCGAGTCTGTGGGCTGCGTAATATGCGCGGCCGGTGCTTCGCTGGCCCCGGCAGACCGCAAGCTCTACGCCCTGAGGGACGTCACCGGCACGATCGAGTCTGTCCCGCTGATCGCTTCGTCGATCATGTCCAAGAAGATCGCCGAGGGGACTTCCGCCCTCGTTCTCGACGTGAAGGTCGGTTCGGGCGCTTTCATGACCGAGCGCAGCCGAGCCGCCGAGCTGGCCGTTGCCATGGTCGAGATCGGCAGGAGCGCCAACATGAAGGTGGCGGCGCTGCTAACGGCGATGGACGTGCCCCTTGGCCGGGCTGTCGGCAACGCCGTCGAGGTAGCTGAGGCGGTCGAGACGCTGGAGGGCCATGGCCCCGATGACCTGGTCGCGGTTACGGTAGCCCTGGCGGAGGTCATGCTCGAGCTGGCCGGCCTGCCCGGGGACCCGCGCCAGGCGCTCCAGAACGGCTCGGCCCTGGCAGTCTGGCGGGCCATGGTGCGCGCCCAGGGCGGCGACCCCGATGCCCCACTGCCCCGGGCCGTCGTGGTCGAGCCCGTCCTGGCCGAGCGCGACGGGTACCTGGCTCGCCTGGAAGCCCGCTCGGTCGGCGTAGCGGCTTGGCGTCTCGGCGCGGGCAGGGCCAAAAAGGAAGACCCGGTGCTGGCCAGTGCCGGGGTCCGATGCCTGGTCAAACCAGGAGAGCCGGTAACGAAGGGCCAGCCGGTCCTCGAGCTGCACACCGACGACCCGGCCCGCTTGGAGCGCGCCAAAGAGGCGCTCCGCGGCGCGCTCGAAGTCACAGCCGAGGCACCTGGCGGCGCGCCTGGCCCAATCGTGATCGAGCGCGTGGGCTGAAGCCCAGGACTGGTGCGGTTGGTAGCGTACGCGTATGCCGGAGATACATCTGACCCTCGAACAGATCCGCCGGGCACCCAAGGTGCTCCTGCATGACCATCTCGACGGCGGGCTGAGGCCGGCTACGGTCGTGGAACTGGCGGACGCAATCGGCTACGAGGATCTCCCGGCGAAGGACCCTGACGAGCTCAGCCGGTGGTTCGTAACCGAGACGCCGCGGCGGAACCTCGTTCGCTACCTCGAAGGCTTCAAGCACACGGTCGCGGTTATGCAGACGGCAGAGGCGCTCGAGCGTGTGGCCCGCGAGTGCGTGGAGGACCTGGCCGACGACGGGGTCGTCTATGCCGAAGTCCGCTTCGCCCCTGAGCTCCACACGGAGGCCGGCCTCCGCCTGGAGGCCGTCGCGGAGGCGGTGCTGGCCGGCTTCGCCGCCGGGATGGAGCACGCCAGCGACGCTGGGGCCCCCATCGTGGTGCGGGCGCTGTTCACGGCGATGCGCACAGCTGCCCGCTCGCTCGAAATCGCCGAACTGGCCGTTCGCTACCGCGACGTCGGGGTCGCCGGCTTCGACGTGGCCGGGCCCGAGGTGGGGTACCCGCCGACGCTCCACCTCGAAGCGTTTACCCTTGTCCAGCGGGAGAGCTTTCATGCCACCGTGCACGCCGGCGAAGCCTTCGGGCTCCCATCCATCTGGCAAGCTCTGCAGTGGTGCGGCGCCGAGCGGTTGGGCCACGGAGTGCGCATCGTGGACGACATCACCGTCCATGACGACGGCGCGATAACCCTCGGCAGGCTGGCGAGCTACGTCCGGGACTGCCGGGTCGCCCTCGAGCTTTGCCCGACTTCCAACGTCCACACCGGCGCTGTCGCCAGTCTGGCCGAACACCCGATCAGGATGTTCCGGCGGCTTGGTTTCCGGGCCACCATCAACACGGACAACCGGCTGATGAGCGGGGTGAGCCTTTCGTCGGAAATGGCTCGTTGTGCAGAGGTCTTCGGCTGGGACTGGGCCGACCTGCGCTGGCTTTCGATCAACGCCATGAAGAGCTCATTTTTCGACTTCGACGAGCGCCTGGCGCTGATCAACGGCGTGATCAAGCCCGGCTACGACGCCCTGGCCGCCGAGTCCGCTTTCCGGGTTTCTGCTCCCGGCATCGCCGGCGCGGCACCACGCTGAGCCAACTGAGGGGGCGCCGAGCCCCACTGGGCCGCCAGTTCCTTCGGCAGTAGCATGTCGGCGTGGACGATCCTGAGTTGCTACAGCGGCACCGCAAGGTCCTGCCGTCGTGGCTAGCGCTGTACTACGAAGACCCGCTCGAGCTCGTTTCCGGCAAGGGCTGCGTGGTGACCGACGCCGAGGGCAGGGACTACCTCGACTTCTTCGGCGGGATACTGACGACCATGACCGGTCACTCGGTGCCGGAGGTCGTGGAGGCAATCCGGGAACAAGCTGGCCGGTTGCTCCATTCTTCGACGCTGTACCTCATCCGCCCCATGGTTGAACTTGCCGAGAAGATCGCCGGCTTGTCCACCGTGCCGGACGCCAAGGTCTTTTTTGTCAGCTCCGGGACGGAGGCCAACGAGGCGGCTCTGTTGTTCTGCTGTACGGCGCGGCGCTCCAATCAAGTTCTGGCGTTGCGTAACAGCTATCACGGCCGGTCGTTCACGGCGATGTCCGTAACCGGCAACCGCTCCTGGTCTGCCTCCAGCCTGAGCCCTCTGCAGGTGAGCTACCTCCACAACGGGGACCGCCGGCGCAGCCCGTTCGCCCACCTCGACGACGAGGAGTTCAACGCCGCCTGTGCTGCAGACTTGCGCCAGGTAATCGATACGACGACCGCCGGCGACGTCGCCTGCATGATCGCCGAGCCGGTCCAGGGGGTGGGCGGCTTCATCGTCCCGCCCGATGGTTTCTTCGGCTCGTTGAAGCGCGTGCTCGACGAGTACGGCATCCCCTTCATCTCCGACGAGGTGCAAACGGGTTGGGGCCGCACCGGCTCGCACTTTTGGGGTTTCCAGGCACACGGGATAACTCCTGACCTTCTGACCTTCGCCAAGGGCATAGGCAATGGCATGGCCATAGCTGGGGTGGTGGGCCGCGGCGACCTCGTCGACTCGCTCCAGGCAGCCTCCATCTCTACCTTCGGCGGCAACCCTCTGGCGACCACCGCCGCATTGGCGAACCTGGACTACCTGCTCTCCCACGACCTCCAGGCCAATGCCAAGGCGGTCGGGGACTTCCTGTTAGCGGGGCTCCGCGAATTAGCGAAGCGTTCCGACATCGTCGGAGAAGTCCGTGGCAAAGGCCTCATGATCGGCGTGGAACTGGTGGAACCCCACACCGAGACGCCGTCGGCGCGAGCGGCCGGGCGCGTCCTCGAGGAGACCAGGGCACGCGGCCTCCTGGTCGGCAAAGGCGGCCTCTACGGGAACGTGCTGCGCATCGCACCGCCCCTATCGGTGAGCATGCAGCAGGCTGAAGAGGCGCTGGCGTTACTGGGCGACGCCCTTCGGGCCGTCGAGATCTGAAAATCCAGAGAGGAGCACAACGTATGTCCGAGATCGTGCGAGCGGCGCTTGTCCAAAGCAGCTGGACCGGCGACAAGCAGTCGATGATCGAAGCAAACGTAGAGTTCGCGCGGGAAGCCGCCTCGCAGGGGGCTCAGGCGCTCTGCTTCCAGGAACTCTTCTATGGCCCGTACTTCTGCCAGGTCCAGGACTCCCAGTACTTCTCTTTCACCGAAGCCGTCCCCGGCGGCCCCACCACCGAGCTGATGTGCTCCCTCGCCCGCGAACTCCACATGGTGCTCGTGGTACCCGTGTTCGAAGAGGAGCAGCCGGGGGTGTACTACAACACCGCCGCGGTCATCGACGCCGATGGCACCTACCTCGGGAAGTACCGCAAGACTCATATACCTCAGGTCCAAGGGTTCTTTGAAAAGTACTATTTCCGCCCTGGCAACCTTGGGTACCCGGTGTTCCAGACCGCCGTCGGCCCGGTCGGGGTTTACATCTGTTACGACCGCCATTTCCCAGAGGGCTGGCGGGCGCTCGGCCTCGCCGGGGCGCGCATCGTGTTCAACCCTTCGGCAACAAGCCGAAGCCTTTCCCAGTACCTGTGGCGCCTCGAGCAGCCGGCGTCCGCGGTCGCAAACGAGTATTTCGTCGGCGCCATCAACCGGGTCGGCGTGGAGCCGCTCGGCGATGACGACTTCTATGGGAGCTCGTACTTCGTCAATCCTCGCGGCCAGCTCGTCGGCGACGCGGCGCCAGACGACAAGAGCGCGGTCATAGTCCGCGACTTGGACATGGACCTGCTGGCCGAGGTGCGTCAAACTTGGGCGTTCTACCGCGACCGCAACCCAGCCGCGTATGCACCCCTCGTCCAACCTTGAGCTAGCCGAAAGGAGCCGGCTGTGCGCATTTTGATCTCCGGCGGGACCGTTGTCAGCCCTACCGGTACGCAGGCCGCAGAGGTCCTTGTGGACGGCGAACGAATCGTGGCGCTTGCGGCACCGGGATCGGACCTCGCGAACAGCTTCGCCGAGGGGGCTCGGCGTGTTGATGCGTCGGGGCGTCTCGTGATCCCAGGCGCAGTCGACGTCCACACCCACATGGAAATGCCCTTCGGCGGCACCAGTTCTGCCGATACCTTCGCCACCGGGACCCGGGCTGCAGCCTGGGGGGGCACCACCACCATCGTGGACTTCGCCATCCAGAGCAAAGGTGGGACGCTGCGCGCAGGGCTCGACGCGTGGCACCAGAAAGCCGAAGGCCACTGCGCCATCGACTACGGGTTCCACATGATCGTTTCGGACGTGAACGAGCAATCGTGCAAGGAAATGGACCAGCTCGTCGGCGAGGGAGTGACGAGCTTCAAGCTCTTCATGGCCTACCCCGGAGTCTTCTACTCGACGGACGGGGAAATCCTTAAAGCGATGCAGCAAGCCAGAGATTCGGCGGCAACCATAATGATGCACGCCGAAAACGGGACCGCCATCGATGTCCTCGTCTCCCAGGCTCTCTCCCGTGGGGAGACTGCTCCCCGCTTCCACGGGATTACCCGCCCAGACCGGCTCGAGGCAGAGGCGACGGGCCGTGCGATCGCCCTAGCCAAGGTGGCAGGTGCGCCGGTGTACATCGTGCACCTGTCCACGACCGGCGCGCTCGAGGCGGTCGCCGAGGCACGCGACCAAGGCCAGAACGCCTTTGCCGAAACCTGCCCGCAATACCTGTTCCTTTCGGCGGACGACCTCGCCCGCGACGGCTTCGAAGGCGCAAAGTACGTCTGCTCCCCGCCGCTACGCGCCAGGGAGCACCAGGCAAACCTATGGCGGGGGCTGCGCACCAACGACCTGTCGGTCGTATCCACCGACCACTGCCCATTTTGCTTCAAAGAACAGAAGGAACTTGGTCTCGGGGACTTCTCCAAGATCCCAAACGGCATCCCAGGGGTTGAGCACCGCGTCGACCTCACCTTCCAAGGCGTGCTCGCCGGAGAGATCGCCCTGGCCCGTTGGGTCGAGGTCAACGCCACCACACCTGCTCGGATGTTCGGCCTTTATCCCCGCAAAGGGGTGCTGGCGCCCGGGTCGGACGCCGACATTGTGGTGTACGACCCGGCGGCTAAGCAAACGATCTCGTCGGCCACGCACCACATGAGCGTTGATTACTCGGCCTACGAAGGCAAAGAGGTGACCGGTCGGGTCGACACCGTCCTGTCACGTGGCCAGTTCGTGATCGACGCAGGCCAGTACGTGGGGAGCGAAGGGCACGGCAAGTTCCTCATCCGAGGTGTCAACGACTACCTGGTCTGACACACAGAGCTACCGCTGGGCAAAAGGCATGGCGGGCCGGAAAGGCCTGCCCGATCAGAAGGGCGAGCGATTTGAAATTCGGCGTGGTCCTGCAGACCGATCCCCCTGCTAGCCGGGTGATCGAGCTAGCCCAGCTCTCGGAGTCGCTCGGCTTCGAGTATGTCTGGACGTTCGACTCGCCCGTGCTCTGGCAGGAGCCGTTCGTCATCTACTCGCAGATCCTCGCCACCACGAAGTCGGTGATTGTAGGCCCAATGGTGACCAACCCATTGTCCCGGGACTGGGCAGTAACGGCCTCGCTGTTCGCAACGCTGAACGAGATGTACGGCAACCGGACGATCTGCGGTATCGGCCGGGGCGACTCGGCCGTGCGCTTCATCGGGCGGGCGCCCGCCAGTCTGGCCACGCTCGGCCAGGCGATAACCGCCATCAGGGATATGGCCGAAGGGCGCTCAGCCAAGCTGGGCGAAACTGCGGTCGCAATTCCCTGGGTGCAAAACGGTCGCCTGGAGGTTCTGATGGCCGCCTACGGCCCCCGTGCCCTCGAGCTGGCTGGCCAGTGCGCCGACGGTGTCATCCTTCAGATCGCTGACCCCTTCGTCGTCGGATGGGCGGCCGGAGTGGCCCGTTCTGCTGCAGCCGCGGTCGGCCGCGACCCCGCCGCGTTCAGAATCTGCGTCGCCGCTCCGGCCTACGTAGGTGACAACCTGGGAGCTCAACGCGACCAGCTGCGCTGGTTCGGGGGGATGGTCGGCAACCACGTCGCAGACATCGTCGAGCGCTACGGTGCTGCTTCTGGCGCGGTGCCCGAGGCATTGACGGCCTACATCGCCGGCCGCAAGGGCTACGACTACAACCACCATGGCAAGCCCGGGAACCCGTCAACCGAGTTCGTGCCGGACGAGATCGTCGACCGTTTTTGTGTCCTTGGGCCGCTGGCCGCCCATGTCGAGCGGATGGAGGAGCTCAAAGCCATCGGGGTCGACCAGTTCGCCATCTACCTGATGCACGACCAGAAGGAAGCGACGCTGCGCGCCTACGCGAGCGACCTCCTGCCGGCCTTCGCTAGGTAGATCCCGGCCCGTGGTACTGCCCAGCGACCTCGTGCCGCCCGGCGACCTCGGGCTGCCCGAGGACCTCGTGGCCCGGGCCGAAGCCTGGATGGCGGAGGATCCAGACCCGCAGACCCGGGCCGAGCTGGCGGCTCTCCTGGAGAGGGCAGACGAGGCAGGCCTCCGGGACCGCTTCGGCCGTCCGTTGGAGTTCGGCACGGCGGGCCTGCGCGGGCCACTCGGAGCCGGCCCAGCGCGCATGAACCGTGCGCTCGTCCGCAGGACGAGCGCAGGCTTGGCCCGGTACCTCCTGGACCGGCAGCCCCTGGACGGGTACCTCCCGGGCCAGGGCGACCGCTCCGCTGGCACCCGGCTTGGAGCCGTCGTCGGCCATGACGCCCGGCACCGTTCGGCGGACTTCGCGCAGGACACCGCGCGGGTCCTGGCGGCGGCAGGCTTGCAGGTACTCCGGTTCGAGCGAGCGCTGCCGACGCCCATTATCGCCTTCGCGGTGCTCCATCTCGGCGCTGCAGCGGGGGTCGTGGTCACCGCCAGCCACAACCCGGCTCCCGACAACGGCTACAAGGTCTACGTCGGCGACGGTGCACAAGCTCTGCCCGAGGATGCCGCCGCGATCACCGCAGCGGCGGCGACCAGCGCGGTCCCCGATGACGCTGCAATTTCCGGCGAGTTCGACGGACGGCTCGCCGACATCGACGAGGCAGAGCTGCTCGCGGCATATCGCCGTGCGGTCCTGTCAGCCGTACGTCCCTCCGGGCCTCGCCGGCTACGCACCGTCTACACTCCCCTCCACGGGGTTGGCGCGGCCGTTCTGCCGGGTCTCTTCGAGGAGGCGGGTTTCGAGCCGCCGGCCCTCGTCGCCGCACAGGCTCGACCGGATCCGGACTTCCCCACCACGCCGTTCCCTAACCCCGAGGAACCCGGGGTGCTCGACCTCGCCCTGGCCGATGCCGAGCAGGCACGGGCGGATCTCGTCCTGGCAAACGACCCTGACGCCGACCGCCTGGCCGTCGCGGTGCCGGCTCCCGGGGGCGCCGGGTTCCGGGTGCTGACGGGCGACGAGCTCGGGGTTCTTATAGCCGATCACCTCATGGCGACCACCACAGGCGCCGACCGGCTCGTGGCGACCACGGTCGTCTCATCCTCCATGCTGTCGGCCCTGGCCCAGTCGCACGGGGTCGCCTATGTCGAGACGCTCACGGGCTTCAAGTGGATCGCCCGGGCGGCTCGGCAGCGGCCAGGCCACCGCCTGCTGTTCGGCTACGAGGAGGCCCTTGGGTATGCGGTCAGCACTGCGGTAGCTGACAAGGACGGCCTGTCCGCTGCTTTGGTTGTAGCCGGGATGGCGGCCCGAGCCAAGGAGGAGGGCAGCTCGTTGTTGGAGCGGCTGGACGCCCTCGAAGCGCTCGTTGGCGTGCACTCGACCGCCCAATGGTCCCTTCGCCTGGCAGGGAGCGACGCCATGGAGGTGATGGCATCGCTGATGGCACGTTGGCGCTCCGCACCGCCCGCCCAGCTGGCCGGCCTTCAGGTGAACGAAGTTCGCGACCTGGCCCGGGGAGACGGCGACCTTCCGGCGTCGGACGTCCTCGTCCTAAGGCTGAGCGGGCTCGGCCGCGTGGTCCTGCGGCCGAGCGGCACCGAGCCGAAGCTCAAGGTTTACCTGGAGGCGACGACCGGCCCGTGCACCCTGGATGATCTCTCCGAGGCCCGGCGCGCGGCCCGGTCCAGGCTGGAGGAGCTCCGCCGAGAGGTCGCCGGCTACATTGGGGCCCGGTGAGGGCACCTAACGGCATCGATGGGGCCCGCCAGCAAAGTTCGGAGGTCACCCAGGCACAACGGGACGGCAAGCCCATTGTCGCCCTGGAGTCCACAATCATCGCTCACGGTCTTCCCCGGCCGCGCAACCTCGAGGTCGCCCGCGAGCTCGAAGCCATCGTGCGCGAGCAGGGGGCATGCCCGGCGACAATCGCCGTCCTCGACGGGGCCCCCCACATCGGCCTCGAAAGTGACGAGCTCGTCCGGGTGGCCGGGAGCCCGGAGCTCCGCAAACTTGGGCGGCGTGACCTGCCGGTGGCTATGGCCCTGGGTGCGAGCGGGGCAACAACGGTTTCGGCCACGGCATGGCTCGCTGCGGCAGCCGGCATCCGGGTCTTTTCGACTGGCGGCCTCGGCGGCGTGCACAGGGGTTTCGCCGAGTCCTTCGACGAATCAGCGGACCTTGACGTGCTGAGCAGCACCCGCATCACCGTGGTCTCGGCCGGCGTGAAGTCGATCCTCGACGTCCCGGCGACTCTCGAGCGACTGGAGACGTTGAGCGTGACGGTGGTCGGCTTCGGAACGGGCTCGTTCCCCGGGTTCTACCTTCACAGCTCTGGGCGCCCGCTCGATTGGACGGTCACCAACGCTGCCCAGGTCGCAGCGATCATGCGGCGTCAGGATGTGCTGGGGATCGTCTCAGCCGTCCTAGTGGCCAACCCCGTCCCGGAGGCTCAGCAGCTGGGCCCGGAGCTCCACGACCGTGCCCTAGCGCAAGCGCTGGCCGCCGCCGACGCCGAAGGTGTCACCGGCCAGCGACTGACGCCCTACCTGCTGGCCGCACTGGCGGCTGCCACAGATGGTGCCTCACTGGAGGCCAACCTGGCCGCCGTCAGGGGTAACGTGCGCCTCGGTGCAGAGATCGCCATCGCGTTCTCCTTGGGGACGTAATACTCAGGCGTTCAGACCCCCAGCGGGTGCCACACTGTTTTGATCTCGACGAAAAAGAGCATCCGCTCGGGCCCTGGCTCCGCAGACCAGTCTGGGCCGAGTTGCTCTCGTCGCAGAACGCGCTTCACGTTGTCTGCGGCTGCTTCCTCGAGCCGGGCGTCGAGCCCTTCGGGTGCTCCCGCCAGGTCGATCGCCTCGACGTCGCGATGTGCCGCCAGCACGGGCGCCAGCTCGGCGCTGCGCCCGCTCAGTATGTTGACCACCCCGCCCGGGAGGTCGGAGGTCGCCAACACCTCGGCGAGGTCGAGGGCGGGTAGCGGGTGGGCCTCGCTGGCGACTACGACGGCCGCGTTGCCGCTCGTGATCACCGGGGCAAGTACGCTTACGAGGCCGAGCAGCGAGGACTCCTGAGGGGCGAGGACCCCAACAACTCCGGTGGGCTCGGGGATGGAGAAATTGAAATACGGCCCGGCCACCGGGTTCGCCGACCCGGCCACCTGGGCGAGCTTGTCCGCCCACCCCGCGTACCAGACAACGCGGTCGACCGAGGCGTCCACTGAGGACGAGGCAACCCCCGTGGTAAGGCCCTCCCCCACAACGAGTGCCTCGACGAACTGGGCGCGACGGCCTTCGAGCATCTCGGCGACCCGATAGAGCACTTGGCCCCGCAGGTAAGCAGTGGCCGCCGCCCAGCCCGGCTGCGCCTTGCGCGCAGCTACGACAGCATCACGCAGGTCCTTTCGCGACGCGAGAGCGGCATTGGCGATGGGACGGCCGTCCGGGCTGGACACGACGTAGGAGCGCCCGGACTCCGAGCGTGGGAAAGCGCCCCCGACATAAAGCTTGTAGGTCTTGCGGACGGCCACCCGCGTCTCGGGCACCTGGCTCTCAGGGGCTGGGCTGTCAGGGGCCCGGCTGTCAGGCACGATCGCTCCCGAGTGCGCTCTTCAAGTAGGCAGCGAGCCCGTGGCGTCCACCCTCCCTGCCGAAACCGGATTCGCGATAACCGCCGAAGGGGCTGGAAGGGTCGAACCGGTTGAACGTGTTCGCCCAAACCACCCCGGCACGCAACCGGGAAGCCATATGAAGGATGCGGCTGCCCTTTTCTGTCCAGACCCCGGCAGATAGCCCATACGTGGTGTTGTTCGCCTTTTCGACAGCTTCATCGGGAGTGCGGAACGTGAGCACGGACAGCACCGGCCCGAAGATCTCCTCGCGGGCGATCCGCTGCGCCGGGACAACGTCCGTGAACACTGTCGGAGGGAACCAGTACCCGCGCTCGGGCAGCTCGCAGGCAGGGGACCAGCGCTGCGCGCCTTCGGTCTCGCCAGAAGCTGCGAGCTCGCGGATCTTGTCCAACTGCTGCATCGAGTTGATGGCCCCGATGTCGGTGTTCTTGTCGAGCGGGTCGCCCAACCGCAGCGTCTCGAGCCGCCGCTTCAGGGCTTCCACCAGGCCCTCGGCAATGCTCTCTTGGACCAGCAGGCGAGACCCGGCGCAACAGACCTGGCCCTGGTTGAAAAAGATGCCGTTTACGATGCCCTCGACTGCCTGCGACAGCGGGGCGTCGTCGAAGACCACATTGGCCGCTTTGCCTCCAAGCTCCAGGGTGAGGCGCTTACCCGTGCCGGCAAGAGTGCGCTGGATTTGCTTACCGACCTCGGTGGAACCGGTGAATGCCACCTTGTCGATGCCCGGATGGGCGACCAAGGCTGCGCCGGTAGCCCCGGCTCCGGTGATGATGTTGACGACTCCCGGTGGGAGCTCGGCCTGCTGGAGGATTTCGGCTAGCAGGAGAGCCGACAGGGGGGTCGTTTCGGCGGGCTTCAAGACACAGGTGTTACCCGTGGCAAGCGCCGGCGCGAGCTTCCAGGCCGCCATGAGGAGAGGGAAGTTCCACGGTATTACCTGCGCGACTACCCCGAGAGGCCGGGGATCTGGCCCAAGGCCGGCGTAGGCGAGCTTGTCCGCCCAGCCAGCATGGTAAAAGAAGTGCGCTGCCGCCAAGGGAATGTCGACGTCGCGGGACTCCCTGATCGGCTTGCCGTTGTCGAGGGTCTCGAGGACCGCCAGCTCGCGTGACCGCTCCTGGAGGATACGCGCGACCCGGAAGATGTACTTGGCTCTCTCCTTGCCGGGCATTGGCCCCCAGACCTGCTCCTGAGCTCGTCGCGCCGCCGCAACCGCTCGGTCGACGTCGGCATGGCCCGCCGAGCCGACCTCGGCCAGCACTTCTTGCGAGGACGGGTTCTCGGTCTTGAAGTGCTCGCCGTCAAAAGGGTCGACGAACTCCCCGTCAATGAACAACCCATAGGAGGGCTTGAGGTCGACGACCGCCCGCGACTCGGGCGCAGGTGCATAGGTGAAACGGGGCATGGAAGCTCGCTCTACTCGATGCTGAAATCCTGAGAGCCGGCGTAGGCGCCGCTCTGTTGCTTGTAGCGCTGCATCAAGAGGTCGTTGAGCAGGCTGGATGCGCCAATGCGGAACAGATCCGGCTCCAGCCACGCCTCACCTGCCACCTCATTGACCAGTACTAGGTACCTGATGGCGTCCTTGGTGCTCCGGATGCCGCCGGCCACCTTAACCCCGACGGCGCGGCCCGACGCGTCAGCGAAGTCCCGGACGGCCTCCAGCATCACGAGAGCAACCGGCAAGGTCGATGCCGGGCTGATCTTCCCGGTCGAGGTCTTTACGAAGTCGGCCCCGCCGATCATGGCCGTCCAGCACGCGCGCCGGACGTTGTCGTAGGTCACGAGCTCGCCCGTCTCGAGGATCACCTTCAGGTGCGCACGCCCGCAGACGGCTTTTACGGCCCGCACCTCGTCGAGCACCAACCCGTAGTGGCCAGCCAAAAAGGCGCCCCGGTCGATGACCATGTCAACCTCATCGGCCCCGGCAGCGACCGCGTCGGCAACGTCGGCGAGCTTGACGGGCAACGAGGCTCGGCCCGAAGGGAAAGCGGTGGCCACCGAGGCGACCTTGACCGCGCTGCCGGCGAGAGCGATCTTGGCGCAAGGGACAAGGTCCGGGTACACGCACACCGCCGCTACCGGCGGGACACTCCGGTCGTGGGGGCTCGGCCGCCTGGCTTTGCCGCAGAGCGCTCTTACTTTCCCCGGGGTGTCGGCGCCCTCCAACGTGGTGAGGTCGACCATCGAAATTGCAGCGTCGATTGCCCACAGCTTGGCACCGGCTTTTATCGAGCGGGTCGCCAGGCTCGCGGCGCGAGCCTCGGCCCCAACCTGGTCGACGCCCGGCAGGCCGTGCAGGAAGCGCCGCAGCGACAGCTCCGAGCGAGCGAGGTCGGCCAGCTCGGCAATGCCGGCCCGTTCCGGCATGGCTCCAGGCTCGTCCAATTGCCGCCTCTCGACTACCCTTACCTGGTCACCAGTTTGAGCGCTCATTGCACCGGCCAATCTAGCGTTCAGCCTTTGAGCAGTTGCTGGGACTCCTCCGGCGTAGGGAACGAGGACTGCGTGCCGCGGCGGCTGACACTGAAAGAGGCGCACCGTAGCGCCAGGGCCATGGCGTCAGGGGGAGCCAGCCCGCTGGCAAGCCCGTAGCCGAACGCGCCGACAAAGGCGTCACCAGCGCCTGTCGTGTCGACTACCTGGCTAAGTGGCGCGGGCAGCCTCATTACCTTGCCGTCGGTCACCACCAGGGCACCAGCCTCCCCAAGCGTCACGAGCAACCGGGGTGAGACGCTCGAGGCGACCGCCAGTACTTGGTCGTCGGTAACCGAGCCGACCTCAGTGCTAAGCCGTGTCGACGCCAGGGGTACGAACTCGGTCTCGTTCGGGATGAGCCAGTCGGTCAACGCCAGGAGCTCGGGATCGATCTCTGCCGCCGGAGCAGGGTTGAGGATCGTGATCGCACCGGCACTGCGAGCCGCGCCGAATGCAGCCAGCGTCACCGGTTGCGGGACCTCGAGTTGGCCGATCACGACCTGAGAAGGCTGCGCCAGGACCGTCTTGACAACCTGTTCGGGATCCAAGTCACCGTTGGCTCCCGGGAAAGCGGCGATCCGGTTGGTCCCGTCGGCTTCAACCCAGATCGGCGCCGCACCAGTGGCCGCGGACGAGCGGTAAATGAACTGCGCGTCGATGCCCTCTGCCACCAGGTTTTCCACGGCCTGGTCGCCAAACGCATCAGTCCCGACGCAGCCGATCATGCGCACCGAGGCGCCCAGCCGGCGGGCCATCACCGCCTGGTTGGCGCCCTTGCCCCCAAACCCGATCTCGAAGCGGTCCCCGATAAGAGTTTCGCCAGGTTTGGGCAGGCGGGGCACGTAGCTGATCATGTCGGTCATGATGCTGCCGACGACAGTGACCGTAGGCAGCCTGGGCATCGGCCAAACGCTATCGCGTCAAATGGCCACGGCTAGGGCCGCCATCGTGGCCAGAGGTCCCGCCTAACGATCGATCTTGGTGAACTTGTACTCGTTCAGTTCGGGGAACGCGTCGACCAGGTCCACCACCCGGTCAATAGTGGACTCGGCGACCTTGGCGTTGCCCTCGGGCCGGTGCATCAACCGGACAAAAACCGCCCTGTCGCCGGTAATAAAGGTCGGCACACCGAAGACCTCCCAGCGCTGTACGGCCTCCTCGTGCTCGGCCCGGGCGCGCTCTGCCGGCCAACCGCTCAGGGCCTCCTCAACCACGGCGGCGCCGTCGACGCCGACCCCATCTAGGACATCGACGATGACCTGCCTGTCCCGTAGGTCGAGGCTCTGGTCGTGGCGGGCCCTAAACAGGGCGACGTGAGCGTCCAGAAAGCGGTCGGGTTGCTGCTCCCGCAGGACAATGCCCGCCAACCCCGCGAGCACGCCCGAGTGGGCGGCGGGTGAACCCCACACGTCACCGTCAGTTTGGTGGGCTTGGCTCAGCGAGAAAAAGCGGAAATGCACATCCCAGTCGGCGCCACCCTGCAGGCCGACGGCAAGGTGCTCGTGGGCGTTGCGGGCGAACGGGCAGAGATAATCCCAAGTGACTTCGAACGAGCTGCTCATACTCGTTACAACAGAAGCGGTCGGCTCATTGTTCCGCCGGCTCACCAGGCCCTGACCTTGCCGAGGCGGCTAACGCCAAGGAGGATGGCAAAAGCAACGGCGAGCTGGACGAGCGCGAGGACCATCGCTTGCTCATGCGAGCCATAGAAGACGGCGTTATACAGCGCTATCGGCATCGTGGTCGCCATCGGCACCGATCCTGCGACGATCATGGTCGCTCCGAAGTCACCCAAGGCCCGGCCGAACGCCATCGCGACACCTGCGGCGAGCCCGCGCCGGGCCAGCGGCAGCGTCACGATCAGCGCGGTCCGCCACCCGGACAGCCCCATGGCGCGAGCGGCTTGCTCGAAGCGGGGGTCGACACCGGCGATGGCTGTTCGTGAGAAGCGCAGGCAGTAAGGGAAAGATTCGATGATCTGCGCGATGACGATCCCGTTGAACGTGAAGTTGAGAGGGTGGCCGAAGAGGCGCACCTCCGCATCTCGGATAGGCCCGGGACCTCCCATTCGGGTGAGGAGGTACCAGCCGACGACTGTGGGCGGGAGCGCCATAGGCAGGCTCAACACGGTCTCGATCACGTCGCGCCCAGGGAAGCGGCCTTTGGCGAGAAGGAACCCCAGCGCGCTCCCGACGAGGGCCACGACGATCGTCGCCTCGAAGGCCGCGTGCAAGGAAACCGACAATGGGCTCCAGACCCAGGGCGGTATGCCGAGCTCGTTCAGCCACGCGTGTGGGACCTGCCCGGTCACACTGGTCCGTTGCTCTGCGGTGCCCCCGGCGGAGGCTCTGAGCACACGGTTCGCTCGACGATGCGCGTCCCGGTCACCCGCCCGTGGTTGTAGGCGATTATGACGTCACCCAGCTCCTCGGCTTCCTCGGCATCGTGGGTCACCAGGACCGCCGGGACACCCGAGGAGATGATCACCCCTCGGATCAACGTTCTCAGCTCACGGCGAACTGCGGAGTCCAGCGCTGAGAGCGGCTCGTCGAGCAACACAAGTGCCGGGTCCCCGGCAAGCCCGCGTGCCAACGCCACCCGCTGGCGCTGGCCACCCGACAGGGAACCCGGTGGGCGGTCGGCGAAACCCTCTGCGCCAACCCGTTCGAGCCAGGAACGGGCGAGGGCGCGCCGGGCCCGGCGCCCGCTCGCCTGACGGACGGCGAGTGCCACGTTGTCCAGGGCAGAGCGGTGCGGCAAGAGCAGGCCGTCCTGGAACACCATGCCGATGCGGCGCTCTTGGGTCGTGACGTACGTACGGCGCGCACAGTCCGTTACGACCTGCCCGTTTATCGCGATGGTGCCGGCATCGGGACGGATGAGGCCTGCTATGAGCGCGAGGGTCAACGACTTCCCGGCCCCTGACGGGCCGAACAGTACGGACATCCCTGACTCGACTCTGAGCGCAACGTCGAGTTGGAACTCGCCGATCTGACGCGCGACCGCAAGCTCGAGCGCAGGGGTCATGCCCGGCTCCTACCTAGCAGCCCGACGCCGGTCATCGCGATGATGGCCATCAAGACCAGGATCAGCAGCATCGTGTCCCGCTCGGGTGTGGTGAACGAGTCGAGGACCGCTAGCGACATCGTGCGCGTTTTACCGTTGATGTCCCCACCGACCATGAGCGTGGCCCCATATTCGCCGAGGGCACGTGCGAACCCGATCGTGAGCCCCGCAGCGATCCCACGTCTAGCGAGCGGAAGGGTGACCAGGAGCGCGACCCGCCAATTTGGCAGGCCCATCGTCCGCGCGGCCTGCTCCAGCAACGGGTCGACCCCTTCTATGGCCGTACGGGCTGCCCGCAGGCAAAACGGGTACGCGGCCACCGCCGCGGCAATTATGCACCCCGAGGCGTTGTAGACAAACACATGGCCGGTCACACGGGTCAAGAACCCCCCTGCAGCCGTACCCGGGGAGAGCACCTCGAGCAGGTAGTAGCCGACGACCGTGGGCGGGAGGATGATGGGGAGGCTCCCGATTGTTTCGAGCACATCCCGGCCGGGGAAGCGGGCTTTCGCAAGCACGTACCCCGAGGCGACTCCCGTGGCCCCAGCGATTAGCCCCGCCGCAAACGTAACGCGCAACGAAAGAAGGAAAGGGCCAGAAACGATATCCCAGTAGGCGATGTAGCCGGCCAGGAGGTGGGCGGCACCGAACCCGAGCCCAAAACCCGCCAGGACGACTACCGAGATGACGGCGGCCTTTTGCTTGCGATCGAGGGCTCGCGCGGTGTTGTGCTCCCGCTTCACTCGCGCTGGTTGTGCTTCAGCTAGCTGATCGGGTCATACCCGAAGGCGGCTAAGACAGCCTGTCCCTTAGCGGAAAGCAAGTACTGAATGAACGCAAGGGCAGATTTACCGTCTGGGCTCGTAAGGTCGGTAGCTGCGTTCTGACCTTGGTCGTCGTTTTCAACAACCACCCACTGCCTGATCGGCTGGTAATAGCCGTGCTCGCCCACGAGGGTCTTCGGGCTATCCATCCCATCTTTCCCGAAGTTCCCGGAGCTGATCCTGGCTGCCACGTTGTCGTGCATGCCGCCAACATAGTCCCTGTCGGTGCAAGGCTCGGCGCTGGCGATATGGGTCGTCCAGCCGTTCCCTACGGTCGCGCCAGACAGGTCCGTCACACCGCATTCGGGCACCTCTGCCCAAAAGTCAGTGTCGTTACCTCCAGGAGAGACCTCAAATGACTTCGGCAGGAGCGCGATCTGCGAGGTGCCGGCCACGACGCTGTCCTGCGTGTAGGTCACGTTATCGCCGAAGATGATTGGGAGCGAAGGATCGGAATAGTTGCCGTTCCCGTTCTGCCCTCCCGACGAGGGGCTCGTGGTGTTGTAATTATCCAAATCGGACCCCTTGTCAGTCATCCGGTCGATCTCCGCACATGCCTGATCGGAGGCCGTGGCACCGAGGGCCTTGTCTGGGTTGGCGTGGTAGTACTGGGTAGCAGCCACGTAGAGAGCCTCCATGCCTGCGAGCCCATACGGGGCGTTTGGCGCGACCTTTGACGGCCCGCAGCCGGTGCTTGCGAAAACCCAGCCGTTCTTCGGGTCGGCAATTGCCAGGTAACCACCGACATTATGAGAGGCCGTGCCACCGTACGATTTTTTCGTGTGGGCGAGCAGGTCGCTCCAAACCAGGGCCATGGTGTACGGCGCTTCCCCCGCACCAGTTTTGGTGAAATAGCCACTAATGGGCTCCGCGCACGTCGGAGAACCCTGTGCCGGCGCTAACGTCTTCCCACCGTTCCTGCAAGAGAAGATCGCCAGGCGTCCGGTGGTGTACTGCGCGCGGGTCGACCCGATACCAGGGCATGAGGTGCCGTTGTTATTTCCGCCATTTGCGGGAGAGTACGTGGCTGAATGCGCGTCGATGCACTGGCCCTCGGTGTACTTTGGCACCGCCCCCGGGTTCGCTTCAGCAGGAGCGCCCGCGGGAATTGTGTTGTCGACATTGGCCTCATCGGCCGATGCGAACAAGGCATCACCGGCAGGCGAGTTGCCGGCGCCGTCCGATGCATAATCCACGCCTCCGTCGAGCTCTCCTGCAAGGTGGCCCGACCCCGCGAAACTGAATGTCACGCTGTTGCCGCCGTTGGCCGTCTGGACGAAGTTCTGGGTCATGAAGTCGAACGCCGGTTCGGTGTTCGACGCGGCGAGGAAGGTCGTGCCGGTCGGTTGGGCCGAGACGGAGCCGGCACCGACCCCTACCGAACCAGGTAGTACCGCAAGGACCAGCCACGATGTGCCTACGAGACCGGGCAATAAGAGCTTCTTGAACAACCGAGTGTCCCTTCAGAGTGTGGCCAGACGAGTCGCGCGATGGCGTCAGATGGTGCCGAGCTTAGGTAGAACCCCTCCCCCGGTCAAGGCAGGTCGTAGCTTTTACGGCTGATCAGCCCGCAAATACGGCTCACAACGCATGTTCTGGGGCTAAATCGTGTTGCCACGTTGGATGGGCAACGACCACGACCTGGGTGGCCCAACGGCCGCAGCGTGCTCGGGACTGACGACTAGCCCTTCAGGGACTGACGACCAGCCCTTCAGCCGGCCGGCGATTGGTAGGAAGGCGAGCCGACGACGATTGTCCCGCATCCCGTCCCGGGTAGGTACACAACCGAATTGTAAACAGGCGCAAACGCGAGCAAACCCTCATTTCGCAGGGTTGAGATGGACGCGTACTTGCCGTACTTGGAACAGCTCGCCTTCTCCGCCCTCATAATTATTGCGCTCTCAGACCCGATCGCGCCGGTCGTCCCTTTGTTCGTTGTGGCACCCGACAGCACGTACACTGCGAAACCTACGATGAAAGAAAGGGCCAGAACAACCCCAAGAAGGTGGCGGGACGAGAGTTTTTGGGACGTCAGAATGCTCCTCTCAATCATGGCGACGCCGACGGGGCCACTTAGGACATTATCCTCCACTTTATAACGGGGCGAAATGATAGGGACGGCTCTCGGTCGAACATCGACGTGGCTCTCGCATAAGTTATGGCGTGTGCACCGGACGCTCTTTGAATGTCCCCCACGCGCCTCTGCACCAGCTTGACAGACGCGCCGCTAGGCGTCTATGATGTCCTAGTACTCCGGACCCTGGTACGCGGCTTTGCAGCGCCTGAGGTAGGAGCACGCTATGGCCCTCGTCGGGATTTTTATCCTTTCTGACCGACCGCCGCTTAACTCCAGGCTGGCCGCGCCCCGAAGGTCCCCGAGGAGGCAACGCCCATTTGGATTATCTTCGCTGTGATACCTATCGCGCCACTAGGTAATGTCCTTGGCACTTCCAGAAGCGGGCACCGACCCGAAAGCTCGGCCCGAGCGGTAGTTGGCTGGTCCGTCCAAGGATGTCGATGACAAACCTGACAGAAGGCCCGATGGCCAAACAGACCCTGTTCACGAGGGCCCTGGTTGAGTTGGCAGACACGCTGGTGGCGGACTTCGATGTCATCGAACTGCTGACACGGTTGGCAGACCGCTGCGTCGAGGTGCTCGATGTAGGCGCGGCCGGCCTGATGTTGGCTGGTGCCGACGGCGAACTGCGTGTAATGGCTTCTTCCAGCGAGGCGATGCGGGTGCTGGAACTATTCGAGCTGCAGTCAGAAGAGGGCCCCTGCCTTGATTGTTACCGCAGCGGCAAGCCGATAATGAGCAAGAACCTGGCCATAGCAAACAGTCGCTGGCCCCGGTTCGCAGCCGAAGCCCTCGCGTCCGGGTTCCGCTCTGTGCAAGCCTTGCCCATGCACCTGCGGGGGACCGTCCTTGGGGCTCTCAACCTTTTCCACGCCGAGGTGGGCGAGATGCAAAGCACCGATGTCGAGGCCGCCCAGGCCCTGGCTGACGTTGCGACAATCGCCATACTCCAGCACCGCGCCACCCTGGAAGCCCAAGTCGTCAACCAACAGCTCCAAAACGCGCTCAACAGCCGGGTCGTGATCGAGCAGGCCAAAGGGATGGTGGCGGAAAGACAAAACCTCAACATGGAGCAGGCGTTCTCGGCCTTGCGTAACCACGCCCGCAACCACAACCTGCGGCTGGCCGACGTCGCTCAGGCGGTTATCAGCGGCTCCCTGGCTGCGTCCGCCTTGGACCATTTGAGCCAAACGGCACTGGCCCGACCACGGAGGTCGACGATCTAACCTGCGCCGGCAGGTCCATTTCCTGGGGTAGCATGACGCTGACGCGAAACAGCCCCAGACGTGTTGGGCCAGTATTGGCTGGCTGGGGGCGGTACTCCGGACCTCGGTGGCGACATGGCAACGCCTGAGGTAGGAGAGCCCATGCTACGTTCGGTTCTCGTTTGTCCGCTTTCAGTGCGGCGCTCCTTCTATGGATCTGGCCCTCGCGCGAGCAATTATTGCCGTGCGGTGGACCGGCACTATCAAATCCGCCACTGACCAAAGGAAAAGATGACCTATAAACGGCAAGGACGGCACTGGCGGCATGCTGCGCCCAGGACGGCAATCGTGGCGACACTCTCCATTGTGGGCGGCTTCTTGGCCTCTACCACCCCACCCGCCCTGGCGGCCACTACAACCACCGTAGCAACCACGACGACGACGGCACCGACGACGACGACCACGGCGGCTGTGCCGGGTTCTAACTGCGCTGCTCCGGCCAGCGGTACCGCCCTAAGCCGCACCGGTTGGGTGGCAAGTACTAATGCCCCTTCCAGCAGCGCCGATGCCCCCGCCAACGCTGTGGACGGCAATCTGACGACTCGCTTTAGCACCAACGAAGACCAGGCTTCGGGAACATACCTAAGGGTGAGCTTCGGCCGTGCGGAGAGCTTCTACGAGCTCAAGATGGGCGTGCCCAACTCGCCCACAGACTACGCCCGAGGCTTTGACGTCGATGTCTTCAACGGCACCTCATGGGTCACCGTCGCCCGCTGCACAGGCACAACCAACCCTGAAACGGTCAGCTTCGTGCCGCAAACAGGCACCTACTTGAAGGTAGTCCTTACGTCGGCCGTCAACGAGTGGTGGTCGGTCGACGAGCTGAACCTCTTCGGCCAAACCCCGGCCACGACGACTACTACGACGCCTCCCGTAGCGCGTACCGCATCGTCATTGTGGTCATCAGCCAACCCGGCGTCGGTCGGGGAGGCGATCACCTATACCGCCAAAGTCCTCCCCGTCACAAGTGAGGGCACCGTCAACTTCTTCAACAACGGGGCGCCCATCGCCGGTTGTGACAAGGTAGCGCTCAGCGCCTCGGGCGAAGCAACCTGCGCGGCCACGTATTTCTCCAGCGAGCATCAAAGCGTACAGGCCTTCTACTCGGGCGAAGCCCTCTTCGCGGCTTCCAGCTCGGCCCTCTACGCTGAAGTCATCAACCTACCCGGGGCCGGGTACTGGCTTGCCAGTGGCAACGGCCAGGTCTTCGGTACCGGAGCGGCACAGTCGCTCGGAGGGGTAGCAACCTCCGCCACGACTGGCGCGGTTGTGGGCATAGCTGCGACCCCAAGCGCCAAGGGCTACTGGGTCGTAACCGCCAACGGTGGGGTTAGCGCCCTAGGTGACGCCAAGTTCTACGGCGACTTGCCCGACCTGGGCAAGCACGTCACTGACATCGTGGCCATCGCCCCCACCAGCGACGGCCTGGGCTACTACCTCGTGGGCGCCGACGGCGGCTTTTTCACCTTCGGTGATGCCAAGTTCCACGGTTCGCTCCCGGGCATCCACATCCGCGTCAAAGACGTCGTCGGGATGGTTGCCACCCCCGGTGGGGGCGGCTACTTGCTTGTGGGCTCGGACGGTGGCGTCTTCAGCTTCGGCGCCAGCCATTTCTATGGGTCGCTTCCTGGCCTGGGCAAGCACGTGCACGACATCCGGGCGATCCTGCCCTCCTCCACCGGACAGGGCTACATCCTCGTGGGCGCCGACGGCGGCGCGTTCAATTTCGGCTCGGGAGCAAAGTTCCACGGCTCGCTGCCGGGAGAAGGGATAAGGGTCGCTGACATAGTGGGCCTAGCCCTCAGCCCCGACGATGGCGGTTACCTGATGGCCGGTTCCGACGGCATGGTCTACGGCTTTGGTGACGCACATGCCGGGGGGATCCCAGCCGGGGTCGCTTCCAACCTGCCGGTAGCGGCAATAGCGGGCACATAAATTGCATCTCCCGCCCAGCCCTACTGGCTGAGCGGGCCAAGTGACAAGCGAAGGCCCTGGAGCGGAGCCGAATGCTCCCCCAGGGCCCTTTGTCTTTGAAGTTCCCATGTAATTGCTAGATGACGAGGAGGCTGGGATGTCCGAAACCGATGATCAGGCCATGGAGTTACGGTTTGGCGTCCCTAGCCTGTTATGGTGCACGCGCTCCGCCCAAGTTGTACGGTCAGAGGGGCACGACAAGGGCCCCTACGTGCCGAGCAGGCCTGAGCCGGCTAGGGGCGGTGCTCCAGACCCTGGTAACGCGATCTCGCGCTGCCTGAGGCAGGAGAGTGCTATGAGCCTTCCCGTACCCCCTTTGTTCACCGTTGCTGACCGACCTACTCCGGCCGCCGGCGCAAGGGAGTCTGGGCCTATTGTCGTGTGGCTCCAAGGCGAGCACGACTTGTCCACCGACGAAGCCCTGTGCAGGGCGCTGGCGCGTGCCATAGGCCTCGATAGCACCGGGCTCGTGCTGGACCTGAGCCAGGTCACGTTCATCGCGGTATCCACCCTCAGGGTGATCGTGCGCGCCCGGCAGTTCCTTCTCCACCAGTCCCGGTCGTTGACCGTGCGGTCGCCGTCGCCTTGTGCTCGACGGGTGATGGGTGCCTGTGGCCTGGACGATCTTTTCGGCCCCAATCCAGAAGCTATCAGTACGGATTTGCTGGGCGAGGAGGAAGGGAAGGCGCTCGGGACCTGGGTAGAAGTGCCACCGGCCCGCCGCGCGGTAAGCGGAGAGCGGAGGACGAACTTACCCGACGGCGGGGGGCGGTTAGCTAGAAGTGGCGGGTGAACGGAGAGAACGTATCCTCGGCCTGCTTATTGGTGGCAGGGACGGCGCCTTCGGCACGAAGCGGTTGTGCCAGGTGTGCGCCGAGGTCACCGCCATGAGCGGCGCTGGCATCATGCTGATGGCGGCCGACGTCCCTCAAGGTTCCCTGTGCACCAGCAACGACATGAGCGACTTGATCGAGCAACTCCAGTACAGCCTAGGGGAAGGGCCGTGCGTGGACGCTTACAACCAAGACTGGCCGGTGCTCGAACCCGACCTGGTTCATCCCGAGACGCCGCGCTGGCTGGCATTTGCGCCTGCGGCTGTCGCCGGGGGCGTACGCGCCGTCTTCGGCTTCCCCCTCCAGGTGGGATCGGTGCGCCTCGGTGCGCTCAACCTTTGCCGCGAGCAGGCCGGCTCGCTCAGCGATGAGCAGCACGCCGATGCCCTCGTCATGGCGGACATCGCCGCTCAGGCCGTCCTTGTCATGCAGGGCAACCAGCCCTCCGGTGAGCTCGCCGCCGAACTTGGGGCGGGCGCCGACTTCCACTACGTCGTGCACCAGGCCTCCGGGATGGTCGCTGCTCAGCTCGAGGTGAGCGTGCGCGAGGCCCTCGTCAGGTTGCGGGCCTACGCCTTCGGCAACGACCGCTCTCTCACGGATGTGGCGAAAGCCGTGGTGGACAGGACGCTCCGCTTCGACGATCCCACCCGTGAGGATGCCTACCATGAGTGAGATTGGGCAATGCTCACTGGGCCCACAGAAGCTGTCGCGGTTTGGACCGTCTTGCCCTGACGGCGGCCCACCAAACCATCTTTGACCTGCCCGAACCTGGCGGAGAGGGTGGGATTTGAACCCACGGTGAGTTTCCCCACACACGATTTCCAATCGTGCCGATTCGGCCGCTCTCGCACCCCTCCAGCGTCCAGACAGGCTAGCCTGAAGAGACCGCGTACACTTGGGCCGGGCATTGAGTGGGCTTGGTGCCGGGCGCGGCGGTCGGGTCCTGCGCAACGGGGCGCCGCAAACCGGGTCAGGGCCTGACGGCAGCAGCCCTCAGCGGACCGCGCTGTGTGCCGTAGGAAACCTGACCGTCGCGCCGAGCACCAAGCCCCGCCCGAGGCGGAGGCTTCGCCCGAGCGGGCCCGGGGGCCACCACGGCGCTAATGGCCGGGCGAGGCCCGGTCACAGCGTAGGCTGTACGCCCGTGCCTGAAGACCTCCCACCCCCCACCGACAGCCAGCCCTACCAGGCTCTTTACCGGCGCTACCGGCCGCGGCGCTTCGCCGACGTCCGCGGCCAGGAACCGGTCAGCCGCGCCTTGCTCAATGCTGTGAGGGAGGACAAGGTGGCTCACGCCTACTTGTTCAGCGGCCCGCGCGGCACCGGGAAAACCTCGACCGCGCGCATCTTGGCCATGGCGCTGAACTGCGAAGCACCCGCAAGCGGCGAGCCGGACGGTACGTGCGCGTCCTGCACCGCCATCCGCGCCGGGTCGTCGATGGACGTCTTCGAACTGGACGCTGCGTCCAATCGCAAGCTCGAAGAAATGCGCGACCTGTTGTCACGTGTGGCTCTCGGGACCCCGGGCCGCTGGAAGGTCTATATCATCGACGAGGTCCACCAGCTCACGTCGGACGCGGCAAGCGCTCTGCTGAAGACCCTCGAAGAGCCACCAAGCCATGTTGTCTTCGTGCTGGCCACGACGGACCCCCAAAAAGTGCTCCCGACGATCCGGTCGCGGACGCAACATTTCGAGTTCCGGCTGCTGGACGGCGACCTGCTCACGGACCTGCTGAGCGGTATCAACCAGGATGCTGAGCTCGGTTTGTCCCCAGAAGCCGTCGAGCTAGCGGCCCGCAAGGGTCACGGCTCCGCTCGGGACGCAGAGTCCGCGCTCGAACAGCTGGCAGCTGCGGGCGGCGGCGAAGATGACGGTAGCCCGCTGGTCGAGCTGGTCGACGCCCTCTCCGAGCGAGACGTCTCCCGGGCCCTCCAGGCCGTCGCAAGCGCCATCGCGGCGGGCAGAGAGCCCCGCCGGCTGGGGAGCGACCTGGTAGAGCACCTGCGCAACGCCTTCTTGGCGGTCCAAGCGCCATCTCTTGTGCTGTTGCCCAGCGCCCTCACGGCCAAGCTTGCCGAAACTGCAAGCCAAATGGGCCTACCGTTCCTCGTGCGGTCAATGGAAGTGGTGGGGCAGGCTTTGGTCGATATGCGCGACTCCGTAGACCCCCGGGTCACGCTCGAGGTTGCCCTCATCCGCCTCGCCTCGCCTCCTGCCAGCACGAGCCTGACAGATGTACTGGAACGCCTGGCGCGCCTCGAGCGGGCCACGTCGGAAAAGGGCGCGACGGCTTCTGCACCGGCCACGGCGGCGCCTGTGCCCCCGGCCAGCCGACCTGGCGCGGGACCACCACCACCACCACTGCCCCCAGCTACCCGACCTAGCCCGCTCGAGCCCGGGCCCGCGGTGGCCCAGGGAGCTGGCCAACCAGCGCAGGCTCAGCAACCGGCGCGGGATCAGCAACCGGCGGGCCCCGCCCAGGCCCGGGTCGCGCTCGGGGCGTTCCAGCGTGGCGGCTCTCCGCCAGCGAGCCCAACAAGCGATGCTCACTCAGCTTCGCTGCCGAGCCGGGACGAACTGACCAAGGCGTGGGGCGACGCAATCCTCGACAGGCTCTCGGGCACCGCAAAGATGTATATGGCTCGTGGCCGGTTCGTCGAGGTCAAGGGTGGTGCAGCGGTCTTTGCCCTCCCCGATGCTGCGTGGCTGACCAGGGCCAACAACTACCTGGACGAGGCCGAGGGAGCTCTCACCGCCCACTTCGGGCGCCGGGTGCCGCTACGCCTGGTCCTGGACACGGGAGCGGTAGCAGGCGAGGCGCCCCGCGGGGCTTCGCCCGGTGACGAGGAGACATACGACCTCGACGATGTAGCCGACATAGCCGACGCCCCCGCGGTGCCTGCCGTTCCCCCCGAGGAACGCTTACTTCAGGCCTTCCCAGGCTCTGTCCTGGACGTCTGAACCGATGTACGCAGCCCCCGTCCAGGACTTGATCGACGAGCTTGGCCGCCTCCCGGGTGTCGGTCCAAAGTCGGCCCAGCGCATCGCTTTCTACATCCTTAAGTCGCCCGCCGAAGATGCAGCCCGCCTCGCCGCATCGATCAATTCCGCCAAGACGAAAGTCACCTGGTGCCATCGTTGCTTCAACGTCGCAGAGGGCGCAGAGGGCGCCGAATGCGGGATCTGCACAGACGGCAGGCGGGACCCCTCGCTCCTGTGCGTCGTCGAAGAACCTCGCGACCTGGTCGCTATCGAAAAAACTGCCGAGTTCCGGGGACGCTACCACGTGCTCCAGGGAGCGATCAGCCCTATAGACGGGGTCGGCCCCGAGCAACTGCGTGTACGGGAGCTCTTGGGGCGGATCGAAATCGAGGGCGTGCAAGAAGTGATCTTGTGCACCAACCCCAACATCGAGGGCGACGCGACGGCACTGTACCTGGCGAGCCTCCTCAAGCACCTTCCGGTCAAAGTGACGAGGATCGCGAGCGGCCTCCCGGTCGGGGGCGACCTCGAGTACGCGGACGAGCTCACGTTGGGAAGAGCCCTCGAGGGCCGGCGCGAGCTCGGCTAGTACTCATGAAAGCCCACGTTGTAGACGGCACGTACGAACTGTTCCGCCACTATCACGGGGCACCTCCTCACGAGAACCGAGCCGGGGAAGAAGTGGGCGCCACCAGGGCGGTGCTCGGTTCGCTCCTCGGGATGCTCGAAGGCGGGGCGACTCACATAGGCGTTGCAACCGACCACGTCATCGAGTCGTGGCGCAACGAGCAGTGGCCTACCTACAAGAGCTCAGCCGGCGTGCCAGCGGACCTGCTCAGCCAGTTCTCGCTCTTCGAAGAAGCGCTCGAGCTTATGGGCCTTGTCGTGTGGCCGATGACCGACCTGGAAGCTGATGACGCATTGGCGAGCGCGGCGGTGGTCCTGAGCGAAGACCCCCGGGTTTCACAGGTCCTTATATGTACCCCCGACAAGGACCTGGGCCAGTGCGTGCGAGGGGCCACGGTCGTCTGCCTGGACAGGAGGAAAGGGGTCATCGTCGACGAAGTCGCCGTGCGAGAGCGCTTCGGCGTCGGGCCCGAGTCCGTGCCGGATTGGCTCGCGCTCGTGGGAGACAGCGCGGACGGCTTCCCGGGGTTGGCCGGTTGGGGCGCAAAAGCCGCTAGCGCTGTACTGGGCCGTTATGGCTCCATCGAGGCTGTCCCGCCGGTCGCGTCGGCCTGGGAGGTGGACCTGCCTGCAGCACGCGCGGCCAGCCTGGCAGCAACGCTCGAAATGGACTACGAGCGGGCGATGCTTTTCAAGAAACTGGCGACCTGCGTCGTGAAGCGGGACATCCTGCCTCCAGGGGGTGCAGCCCTCGACAGCCTGGCCTGGCAAGGGCCGGACGCAGGGTTCGGCGTAATGTGCGACCGATTGGAAGCACCGAACCTGGTGCAGCGCAGCAAGGAACTACTCGCTCGGCGGGCTCAGTCCGGCCCAAGCGACAGCTGAGGAAGGTCGACCACTTCGCTGAGCAGGCCGTGGTAGCGCGCCCGGCTGAGCGGGACAGCGCCCAGGCTGGCAAGGTGCGGGGTGAGCCACTGGACGTCGAGCAGCCGGCCGCCTCCCGCCCGCATGGCCTCGACCAGGGCGACGAGCGCGACCTTGGAAGCGTCGCGTTGGCGGTGGAACATCGACTCCCCCGCGAAGAGCCCGCCGATCGTGACCCCGTAGAGCCCTCCAGCCAGCTCACCGTCGTCCCCCCAGGCCTCGACGCTCTGCGCCCAGCCGAGCTCGTGCAGGCGGAGGTAGGCGTTCCTCATCCGCCGGTTGATCCAGCCACCAGGCCGCGTTGGGTCGGCACAACCAGCCACGACATCGTCGAAGGCCGTGCCGAAGCGGATCTCGAAGCGCCGGCAGGATTTGCGAAGCGAGGCGCGTACCACCAGGCCGTCCAAGGGTATGACGCCTCGCGGGTCGGGCGACCACCACGCCACCTTGTTGGCCACCGGCATGGGGAACAGCCCGCAACGGTAAGCAGCCAGCAGGGTGCCCGGCTGCAGGTCGGCACCGACTCCAACCACTTCGCCGGTACCCGCCACGCTCGCCTGGGCCTCGGCTGTGCAGGGGAACTGCCAGGTTGACGGCGGAGGCTGGACGGGACGCTGCACGACAGCAGTCTGCCAACCGCTCCCAGGAAGTCAACTCCTGGCCGCACCGTACGAGCGGGCCCGAGAGCGAGGCGGACTTTGAAAGTTACGCTGACTTGAGAGCTACCGGCCCCCCTGCGGGAGCATCGGGCGCAGTCACGGTCGTGTGGAACGCTCCAGACGATGACGCTCCAGACGATGACGCTCCAGTGCTCACCACGCCTGGGCCCACGTACTCAGGGAGCATGTCCCGAAGGGCGCGGAGTGCGCGCGCCGCCGAGCTTTTCACGGTGCCCGGGGCACAGCCGAGCCGGGCGGCGATCTCGGCCTCAGAGAGGTCTTCGTAATAACGCAGCGACAGGACTTCTCGCTGCCGGGCTGGCAGGCGGTCCAGAGCCTGACGTACCAGCTCCCGGTCGTCGATGGCGTCCGTGGTGGGCTGTTGGACCAGCTCTGGCATGTCCCCAACCGAGACTCTCGCGCCCCACTTCCGCCATCCGGAACGGCAAGTGTTGACAACGATCTGGCGGACGTAGGCCTGCTGGCGCCAACGTTCCTGACCGGCCACGCGCTGCCAAGCCCCCATCGCTTTTACCAACGAGGACTGGACGGCGTCCTCGGCGTCCTCTCGGCGCCCCGTCACTGCGTAAGCAGCCCGCACTAAGGCCGGCCTCGCCGACTGAGCGAGCTCTTCGAAACCAATGGCGTCCTGGAGAGTGGCCCCCTCGATTGTTCCCGTCTCGCCGGGCCCGGTTGTACGCACTTGGACTCCTCACCTCAGGTTTTCCCGACCCAGGCCTATCACTACGTTGTCCCCGTCAAGGCGCAGCGTCCATGGGGAGGGCTTGCCATGCACCCGCGGCAACTAGCCTTTGCTCCGTGGTCGACCGATCGATGAAGGAGCGCCTGGAGGATCTCGAGCGGCGCCGCGATGCGGCGTTGCATGCGGGGAGCATCGCCGCGGTCGAACGTCAGCACTCGCGCGGCAAAATGACGGCCCGGGAGCGTATCGACTATCTCCTCGACGCGGGGTCCTTCCAGGAGCTCGACATGCTTGCCAAGAGCCGCTCTCAGTGGGCCCCCGAAGACAAACGGGCCTACACCGACGGTGTCGTAACGGGCTTCGGCACTGTCGAAGGCAGAAAAGTGTGCGTCTTTTCTCAGGATTTCACCGTGAACGGGGGCACCCTAGGTGAGGTGTCTGGAGAAAAGATCCACAAAGTCATTGATCTTGCAACTTCCCTCGGCATCCCGCTCATCGGGATCAACGACGGAGGCGGCGCCCGGGTCCAAGAGGGCGTCGTGGCGCTTCATTATTATGGTGGGATATTCCGGCGAAATGTCGCCGCTTCAGGAGTGGTTCCTCAGATCAGCGTCATCATGGGGAGCTGCGCCGGAGGCGCAGTGTACAGCCCTGCGATAACAGATTTTGTGTTCATGGTCCAGGGGACTTCGCAAATGTTCATCACAGGGCCAGACGTGGTGAAGACCGTGACAGGCGAGGACGTAACCCTCGAGGAGCTCGGCGGGGCGCTTACGCACGCTACCAAATCGGGGGTGGCAAGCTTCGTGGCCCCTGACGAGAAAGCGTGCCTCGACCAGGTACGTGAGCTCCTCGCCTATCTCCCCTCTAATAACTTGGGCCAACCTCCGGCTTCCTCGCTGGCCGACGATATCGACGACCTCCTGCCCGAGCTCGCTGAACTGGTACCCGCGTCATCGCACCAGCCCTACGACGTGAAGCTATTGCTCCGCGCTGTCCTAGATAGCGGGGGGCTATTCGAGTACCACGCCCTATGGGCTCTCAACCTTGTCTGCGGTTTTGGCCGCATAGGAGGCCAAGTCGTCGGCGTAGTCGCGAACCAGCCACAGGTACTGGCGGGGGTCCTGGATATCGATGCCTCCGAAAAAGGCGCCCGGTTCGTGCGCACTTGCGACTGCTTCAACATCCCGATAGTCACCTTCGTCGACGTCCCCGGGTTCATGCCGGGGACCGACCAGGAACACGGGGGCCTTGCAAGGCGTGCGGCCAAGCTGCTCTATGCGTATTGCGAAGCGAGCGTGCCAAAAATCCAGGTGATAGTTCGCAAAGCCTACGGGCCCGGATATGTCATCATGTGCTCCAAGTCGCTCGGTGCCGACCTTGCTTACGCCTGGCCGGGAGCGGAACTGGCCGTCATGGGCCCCGAAAGCGCCGTAGACCTTTTGTTCGCGCCTGAACTTGCCGGCGCAACTCCCGAACGTCGGGCCGAGCTGGTCCAGCTCTACCGCGACGCCAACACCAGCCCGTACCTCGCCGCCGAGCGCGGGTACCTCGACGACGTCATCGACCCAGCCTCGACCCGCCAGGTGCTCCGCCAAGGCCTGGAGATGCTGGCCGGCAAGCGCCAAGAGGTCCCGGCCCGCAAGCATGGCAACATACCGCTGTGACGGGGCGAGCCGCGCTCCGGGTAGAGGTGAGGCTGACCGACCTTGCCCGCCCTCCCTCGCCTGCGGAGGTGGAGGCAATGGCTCTGGCCATCGACAAGGCGCTCGGTGCGGCCGAACCTGCGAAGTCGGTTATCCCTCCCAGCGACTGGCGGTTTTCAGGGCGATGGTGGCGCCAACACACCGGGAGGTCACCAGGCGGCATTGAGTGGTCCTCAAAAGCGCTCTAATAGGCCGAAAAGCCAGGTTTTCCCCCGCTGTGGATGAACTGTGGAAAAGCTAGGGGCGGCTTGGGGACTACCTGAACGGGCCCTGACATTTGCCTGAACGTCAGCGCGCAGGCCCGTTCCGTCCGCAGCTGGGGGCTCAGGCGGGCGCCGGTTGCATTGCGCACCGGCCTGCGCCGCGTACCAATTTGCCGACAACGCTGGCACTGAAGCCGAGGTCGGCAACTACGGAGACCGCCTCAGGCCCGGATCCATGCGGCACGACGATCACCATGCCAAGGCCTAGGTTGAACGTCCGCTCCATCTCGGCACTACTCAAACGCGCCGCCTCCTGTACCAGGCCGAAGATGGGCGGCACTGGCCAACTGCCTACCTGCAGCAAGGCATCGAGGTCGGGGGGAAGGGCGCGGGGCACGTTGCCGGGCAGCCCGCCGCCGGTGATGTGGGCTACAGCGCGAACAGGGACCTTGCGCAGCAGGGCAAGCACGGCCGGGGTGTAGATGAGCGACGGCCGCAAGAGCTCGTCGACCAGGGAACTCCCTGCGCCCGGCCAGGCCTCCTCGTCCAACCTGCGCCCGGCGCGGCCCAGCAAGGCTGCCCGGACCAGCGAATAGCCGTTGCTTCGCAACCCGTCGGAGTGCAAGCCGACCAGCACATCACCCGCTCGAGGTGGGTTGTGCCCACGTGGGCCGAGAAGACGGTCGCGTTCGACAACGCCCACCGCGAACCCCGCCAGGTCCATCTCGCCCGCGGGTAGCTGGCCGGGGTGCTCGGCCAGTTCGCCACCGAGGATCGCGCAACCGGCCTGACGGCAGCCATCTGCAATGCCTTCCATAACGGTGGCCACTGCTTCAGGGTCAAGGTGCCCCCAGAGCTGGTAGTCGAGGAGGAAGAGCGGTTCGGCACCCTGACAGACGAGGTCGTCGACGCACATCGCCACGAGGTCTATCCCGATCGTCCCCAGCCTCCGAGCCTCGACGGCCACCGCAAGTTTCGTGCCTACCCCGTCCGTGGAAGCTACCAAGACGGGCTGGCGGTAACCCATAGGCATCGCAAAAAGTCCCCCGAAACCGCCGATGCCACCTATTACCTCCGGCCGGACGGTGCTTTCGACGGCTGGCCGCATGAGACGGACGGCCTCCTCGCCGGCATCGATGTCCACCCCGGCGGCGGCGTAAGTAAGCGGGCCATCGGGGACTGGAGCAGCATCGGGGCCCCGGGGCGGGGCATCGGGGCCCCCGGAGGGCGACGCATCGGGGCCCCCGGAGGGCGACCCCTCACAGGGCATGCGTGGGAAGCTCTAGGACCGTCTTGGAAAGCCTG
>Ga0302325_10003867_pt1 | contig 34976 bp, 37 predicted proteins | sample Palsa_T0_2_FD_201948 | JGI IMG/M metagenome (GOLD analysis project Ga0302325, IMG submission 201948) | Peat permafrost microbial communities from Stordalen Mire near Abisko, Sweden - Palsa_T0_2 | ecosystem: Environmental > Terrestrial > Soil > Palsa > Peat permafrost | place: Sweden: Abisko...
AAAGACTGCGTGTGGCGGTGGCGTGACCAGAAGCGCGGTCGGGACGTAGATCAGATAGTTGGCCTGAAGAGTAGTTGTATCGATGGTCTCAAAACCTGAAAACACCGGCACGTAAACGGTAAGACCGTCCGGCGCGACCACGGGACGGCCGACCGAGCCTTCGTTGAAGACCTGCGGCTGCAAGGTCGCCTTCACCGTTCCGCTGGCGGTGTCGATAGCCAACAGAGAATCCGTCCCGCCGGCGCTGGCGTACGTTAGAGCGCTATTGGTGACCCAGAGCGTCGCGCCGTCCGGCGAAATAGCTAACCACTGCGGATATGCGCCCGGCAGCGAGATGCTGCGCGTAATGGCCTGGCTGGCCGTGCTGATGACCGCGATGGAACCGGTGGTGCTTCCCTGGGGCGGAAACACAGCGGCGTAGAGCGTGGAGTTGTCCGGCGACAGGACCACATCCCAGGGCTGGCCCGCTGGAGTGATCTTGCCGGTCTGAAGTGTGGTATTGCCATCGATAACCAGAATGCTCTTGGTAAAACTGTCCGGGATGTAGAGTGTGCGGACGATTGTGGCCGCGGCTCCGGCCAAAGGGCGAAGTCCGCGGGCATTCGAGGAACTGGATGATCCAGAGGATGAACTGCTGCTTGCACCTTGGCCAGTTGGCGAAATCGTGGGCTGGTCGGGAGGCGGAGTGGAGTCGACGGGCGTCAGGGTCGGCGGCGAATGTACTATATTGCCACCAAGGTACCTCTCGATTTTCGTGCCGTAAGTATAACCGTAGAAAAAGCTAAACGTAAGATTGTAGCCAGCGGTTTGGGCGAAAGATAAAGTTGTTGTGGGGCTCAACTGAAATTGTTCATACAGACAAGCGGGAGAAAACAGGCAAACTGTCAGGATCAGGATGACTAGGGCAATCTGTTTTATGTCACGCTTGCGCATTTTACGTCTACTCCATATTTGTAAGAACCGATTCAGCGGACGAAACAAGGCGGCCTGCGAGTGCCCATCGCCACAGCGATCCGTCCGGAAAATCAAGTGGCGCGCGGTCATCGCAAGTTGACAGTATAGCCGAGGCCCGTTGCCCGCTTCAACGTGCGCGGTAATCGGGATGTTAGCTTTCGCCAGCCAGCTTCGCCAGACGCTTGGGCGCGATCAGGGAATAGCTGCCCGCGACGAGTTCGGCGACCTCATCCCAATCGATTTTGCCTACATCCAGGCGCAGCGCGACCCAGCCTCTCGGCCCGATGTAGGAAGGCAAGTAGAAGCGGGCCGGTTGAGCGGCCGCGAGCGCGGTGTTATCGCCGGGCAGCGCCTTGCAGGCCAGCGAGACGATGCCGTCGCCGTGATGGTCGTTCAAGAAATAGGCGAACGTGCGCTTCTGGACTGAGAAACCGGCGTGGCCCGCCATGTCGCGACGCGTCACTTCGGGCAGAGCCTGGCAGACTTTCGTCAGACGGGCGAGACAAGCGTCGATCTCTCGGGGCTTCAAGCGCCGTATCTTTCCGCCGCGCGCGCTTTCGCCTTGGCGGCCTCTTCGTCTCGATTCTTGGGCGGCGCATTCGTTTCAAGCGCATGAAGAAGCCGGGTGGAAACGGCCGCGATCTCATCCACGGCCGTCAGAAACCTGTGTTCGTTGGTCTTCGAAGGCTTTTGAAAGCCGCTGATTTTTCTCACGAATTGAAGCGACGCGGCGCGAACTTCTTCCTCAGTCACGGGCGGGTCGAAATTGAAGAGCGTTTTGATGTTCCTGCACATTCGCTCCAAGGTAGCAAAACCGCGCTACTTCGTCAGATAGTTGCGATGGATCCAGGCGTCGTTTTGAGCGCGATCGCGCGATTCGAAGAGAATGTTGCGCGGAGTCTCGCGGACCACCAGGCTGGTGCGGTCGGTGAGCTGGCGGGCGGACGCTTTGCCCGAATCGGCGTCGTGCAGCGCGGCCGTCACGGCGGCTACGGTTGCCGGCGCGAACTTTTTGGCGGAGTCGAACTCGGACACTGCTTCCACAGCGCTGGCCCGCAGCAGCTTCATCCAAAGCCGGGCGAACAGATCGTGCGAAGCATACAGGTCGGCGCTGTTGACCTGGCCGTTTATGGCGAACGCGTAACCGATGACGTCGTTCTTGCCGTCCACCAGATTTTTCAATTCCCGAAGGTAGCCGTCGATCGACTTCTGAACCGCCGGCGTCTGCATGGTCATGGCGAAGCTGGTGGGCGCGGGGGCGGCGCGCACGTCGACCCGCAGGGAACTCGCCAGGCTGGCTTGAGCAGCCGCCACCTGATTCCAGACCTCGCGCTGGTTGCCCTCACTCTTCACCGCCAGCTTGAGCTTCTTGGTCGCCAAAGCATCCGAGGCCGAGTTAAAGGTGGCGACGGACTCCTCGCCCCGCCGGGTCCAGCGCCCGTGCTCTACGCAGAAGGCGCTGATGTTCACGCGGCCCGACTTGGTGGGAAGAATGAAATCGTCTTTCAACGTCCGATCCTGCGCGCCGCCCTTGACGATGTCGCCCGACTCGATGAATATGTCTTCACCGGAGACGTTCTCGATGGCGAGCTCGTTGACATTGCGCGTTTCGTAAACGACGACTTTGTGCTCGGCCACCGCCTGTTCGAGCGTGACCAAGCGGGTGGTGGGACGGCTTTGGCCGTGAATCAAAAATACCGACAGGTTCTCGTGGACATAGGGTCCGCTGACGCGGTACTCGCTCGCCCGGCGGGGCTGCCCCGAAAGGCTCCGGATCGACAACATGGCGAAGCACGCCGCTAAGGCAACGAGCGCAATCAGACTACTGGCTTGAACTTTCATGATGTTCTCCTAAAGGTCCCGGCGCGGTTTGCCGGTCTCACCTCCGAAATGCCGCGATGGCGACGAAACTTTCAGCCCTCGGCCTCGGCCGGTGCGCGGCTGGGTTATTCTGAGTCTTTCCCATGCGCAAGGAATCCTTCGATCCAGGGTTGACGACGCAGTTCAGCGGAGAGCTGCGCCGCACCATCAACAAGGACGGTTCGTTCAATGTGCAGAGGAAGGGCCTACGCTGGCGGGACGCGAATCTCTACCTGCATATGATCGACACCACGTGGACCCGGTTCCTGGCGATTGTGCTGGTGGTGTTTCTGGCAGTCAACTTGATGTTTGCTTGGGCCTACATTGCGGTCGGGATCCACAATCTGCGCGGAACCGAACCGGAGCTGAGTGCTTTCCTTAACGCGTTTTTCTTCAGCGTGCATACGCTCACGACGGTGGGATACGGCAACATTTATCCGACGGGTGGAGCTGCGAATACGGTGTCTGCAATCGAAGCCGCCACAGGCCTGATGGTGTTCGCGCTGGTCACGGGATTGCTTTACGGGCGATTCTCGAGACCGTCCGCGCGCATTATGTTTAGCGACCGCGCGCTGGTGGCCCCCTATCAGGACGGCCACAGCTTGCAATTCCGCGTGGCGAACGCTCGCAGCAACGTGTTGATGAATGTGGAAGCGCGCGTGCTGTTGATGACGGTGGAAAACGTCGACGGCCAGCTCAAACGCGACTTCGTGGAGCTGCCGCTGGAGCGTCCAGCGATCCTTTTCTTCCCGCTGACCTGGACCGTGGTGCATCCGATCGACGCAACCAGCCCCTTGCAAGGCAAGACCCCACAGGATCTGGCGAACGTGGCGGCGGAGCTACTGATATTGCTTCAGGGATTCGACGATACGTTCAGCCAGGTGGTGCACTCCCAATATTCCTACCGCCACGACGAGATCGTGTGGGGAGCGAAGTTTACGCCCGCGTTTCGCGTGGATCCGAAGGGATTCCTGGTGGTGGAAGTGGACCGGATCAGCGAGCGGAAGACGGTGGGCTGAGCCGGCCGGACAGCAGATTTGTCACTTCATTCCAGACCTTCTCGGCCACGGCGTCGGGAGCGCCGCTGCCGTCGATCAACTTGAAACGCTCGGGTTCGCGCCGCGCCAGCTCATGGTAGGCTTCGCGAGCTTTTTGGTGGAATTCGACTGCTTGCTCGTCCAGCCGCGATTCGCTTTTCGCCGTTGCGCTGCGATTGCGCGAACGAGCGCGCGCCAGGCCGGTCTCCGTATCGATGTCGATGCATAGAGTCAGGTCGGGTTTCAGTCCGCGGCAGGCGATGCGGTCTACGGCGAGCACGGTGTCCCAGCCCAAACCGCGGCCGGCCCCCTGATAGGCGATGGAAGAGTCGGTGAAGCGATCGGAGACGACGATTTCGCCCCGATCGAGCGCGGGAAGAATCGACTCCTCGACATTCTGGGCGCGGGCGGCGAACATCAAAAGAAGCTCGGCGGTGGGGCGGAGCTCGGAATACTGGGGATCGAGCAGAATGCGCCGGATTTGTTGGCCGATGCGCGTCCCGCCCGGCTCCACCGACTCGAGCACGGCATGGCCTTCGCGCCGCAACCGTTCGGCGAGCATCCGGGCTTGAGTGCTTTTTCCGCTGCCGTCCGGTCCTTCGAGCGTGATGAAGAATCCCGTGCGCGCGGCGTTAATCGTAGACATAGTGCAGGACCATCTTCAGGTCCTCCCAAGCCTCTTTTTTCGCGTTCTGATTGTAGGGGCGCAGCAAGTAAGAGGGGTGATAAGTGACCATGACTGGTATGTCGCGCCACTGTTGCCATTTTCCACGCAGCCGGGTGACGCCTTCCTTGGTTCCGAGGAGCGCCTTGGCGGCCGTGGAACCGAGCGCGCAAATGGCTTTGGGCCGGATGGCTTGGAGTTGGCGAGCCAGGAACTGGCCGCAGATTTCCATTTCGTCGGGCTGCGGCGTTCGGTTTTGCGGCGGACGGCATTTGACGACGTTGCAGATATAAACGTCCGGGCGCTTCAGCGGAATGCCTTCTTTCTGGGCGGTTCCTTCGATCATCTGAGAAAGCAGTTGGCCGGCGCGGCCCACGAACGGCAGGCCTTGGGCATCCTCGTCCGCGCCTGGGCCTTCGCCGACGAACACCAGTTTCGCGTGCTCGTTGCCGGATCCGAAAACCAGCCGGTTGCGACCCTCGTGCAGGCGGCAGCGCCGGCAATCGCCGATATCATCGAGTATCTTGAGCAGAGTGTCGCCGACCGGTTCAAGCGAGGGCAGCGCCGGTTCGGCAACCGTGGGCGGCGGATCGAGAGTAACGGCGGGGGCCGCATGACGGTACAGGGTTTTTATGCCGAGGTCCTGATAGAACTCGAGACGGCGGCGGATTTCGTCCTGCGTCATTGAGCCGCGTGCAGCGCCAAACGCAGTTTCAGAACCTGGTCGAATATACGGTCGGCGATTTCGCGTTTGGGCGCGCGTTCGATCGGGATGGTTTCACCGGTGCGCAGCACCAGCAGCACTTCGTTCTCATCCGCTTCGAAACCGGTGCCGTCCTGATTCACCAAATTCGCCACCACCATGTCGCAGTTCTTCGATTCCAGTTTCGCGCGCGCGCTCTGAAGGAGATTCTCGGTTTCGGCCGCGAAGCCGATGAGCAGCCGGTCGCCTTTCTTACGGCCCAGCTCGGCGAGGATATCGGGTGTGGGATCCAGTTCGAGCGACATTCTGGTGGCGGTTTTCTTGATTTTGTGTTGCGGGACCTTGGACATATGGTAGTCGGCCACGGCGGCGGACTTGACGATGATCGTGGCGGCCGCTAGATGCTCCATCACGGCCTCGCGCATGTCGAGCGCGGTTCGAATGTGAACTACTTCCACGCCATGAGGCTCCCTCAGGTGAACGGGTCCGGAAATCAGGATCACGCGCGCGCCGCGCTGGGCGGCGGCTTCGGCCAGAGCATAGCCCATCTTGCCGCTGGAGCGATTGGAGACGAACCGAACCGGATCGAGCGGCTCTTCGGTGGGTCCGGCGGTGATGAGAACCGTCTCGCCATCCAGATCGCGGCGGTCCGACCCAAGACCGGCGACGATATCGGCGATCCTGTCGGGCTCGGCCAGCCTTCCAGGGCCGGTCATTCCGCAGGCGAGGATGCCCTCGTCCGGCTCGACGATCAGATGGCCACGCTGTTTAAGGATCGCCAGATTTGCTTGCGTTGCCGGATGCATCCACATATTGCTGTTCATGGCCGGGGCGAGCACCACGGGGCCGATAAAGGCGAGATACGTGGTAGTCAGAAAGTCGTCGGCAAGGCCGTGCGCGAGCTTCGCGATCAGATCCGCAGTGGCGGGCGCGACTACCAGAACGTCGTTCTCCTCGGCGACGGCGATGTGCTGGATGGCGCTCGAAAGGGTTTCCTCCGAACTGGCGGAAGAGAACAAATCGGTGATCACCTTGCGGCCGGTGAGGGCGGCGAAGGTAAGGGGAGTGATGAACCTTTGGGCGGTTTCGGTGAGGACCACCTGGACGCGCAGCCCGCGTTCCATCAAAGCTCGGGCCAACTCGGCGGATTTGTACGCGGCGATTCCTCCGCCGACGCCCAAGATAGCGTTCACGCCTTACTCCGCGGGGGGGATTTCCTCTGCCTGCACGCGCAGCGCGTCGGTGTACTTCACCAAGCCCCGACGGACCTCCTCCATGGATGTCACGGTCGGTTTCTTGGACGTGGTTGGGAGAAACGGACGAGCGCCATTCTGCAATTGCCGCGCGCGCTTGGCGGCGACGATGATGAACCGGTACGTGCTGTGCTCGCTGTCGTCCGGAATCGCGTACATCGCGTTGTTCTTCAATCTCTCAGCCATATCAATAACACCTCAGCTTTTCAAGAATCGTTGCGTTCGAAGCTCTCGAGAATGGGCGCGACTTCTTCTTCCATCCTCGCCTTTCGCAAACGCTCGGCCTCCACGATGGAGGCCAGCCGCGCGGCCGACGCCTCGATCTCCCGGTTAATCAGAACGAAATCGTACTGCGTATAATTCCGAACCTCTTCGGCGGCGCCCTTCAAGCGGCGCTCGATGACTTCCTCGCTGTCCTGCGATCGCGCGCGAAGCCGCTGCTCAAGAACTGCCCGGGACGGCGGAAGCACGAATATACTGATCGCTTCCGGAATCGCTACCTTCAATTGTCGCGCACCCTGGACGTCGATGTCGAGTACCAGGTCCCGGCCCTCCTGGACGGCCTTTTCGAAGCTAGCCCGATTGGTGCCGTAGTAATTGCCGAAAACCTCGGCGTATTCCAGAAACTCGGAGCGCGCCAGGCGGGCTCCAAAGTCGTCCCGCGAGATGAAGTTGTAATCGACGCCGTCTTTTTCGGCCGGACGCGGCGGGCGGGTGGTGTAGGAAATCGAAAAGGTCAAATCCGGAACGGTTTCGAGCAGGCGGTGGACGAGCGTGGATTTTCCGGAGCCGGACGGCGCGGAGATGATGAAGACGGAGATCATTCGAGCCTGGCTATTCAAGATTGAGGGCCTGCTCCCGGATCTTGTCGATGGAGGCCTTGGCGGCCAGCGCAAGGTCCGTGATCCGCAACCCCAGTTCCCCGATGCCATTGGTCTTGGACAGAATGGTATTGGATTCGCGGTTCATCTCCTGCAGCAGAAAGTCGAGCTTCTTGCCCACCTCGCCGCCCGCGTCCAGGGTCTCCTCCAATTGCCGGGAGTGGATTTCGAGGCGCTCGATCTCCTCGCCGATATCGCTGCGGTCGGCTAAAATAGCGGCCTCTTGCGCGAGCCTCTGCGGATCGACGCTGGAGTTGCCGAGCAGTTCGCCGAGCTTTTCGAGCAGCCGTTTTTGAAAGGCGGGTACGGCTTCGGAGCGAATCTGCTGCATTTCCCGGGTCTGTTCGCGAATGGAACGATTCTGCTCGCGCAGGAAGAGAGCGAGCTCGGCGCCCTCGCGACTCCGGAATTGATTGAAAGCTTGTAAGGCTTCCTCGATCGCCGCAACGACGGCGCCTTCGATGGACGCGTCGGACTCCTCCACTTCGGCGGCGCCGAACATCCCGGGATATTGAAAAATGCGATTCAAGTCGGGCTGCTGCTCCAGGCCTTCCTCCTCGGCCGCTTGCCGAAAGGCGGCCAGGTAGGCGCGGAATAAGGGAACGTTCAATCCACCGGTCACTCGGTCGCCGACCCGCGCCAGAGAGCATCGGACATCCACATGTCCGCGCAGCACCGCGCGTTTGATGGCGGCGCGCATCGCGGGCTCATGCGGATCGAACTCGGCGGGCAGATGAAAGTGGAGATCCAGGGCGCGATGGTTGACGCTCTTGAGGCTGACGGTAATCTCTCCGTGGTCGGTGGCTTTGCGGAGGCGGGCGAAGCCGGTCATGCTGCGGATCGGCGCGCTCATGAGTTTTCCAATCATGCGATCGTCTTCATGGATTGGTTCTCATGGATTAACCAAGGGATCGGCCTGGAGATATTGAAGCTCGTGCAGGCGCTGGTAGATGCCGCCGCGGTTAACCAACTCCTCGTGCGTGCCAACTTCGGAAACGCGGCCTCCATCCAGCACCACGATTTTGTCGGCGCGCCGGATGGTGGATAGCCGGTGAGCGATTACGATCACCGTGCGATTGCTCATGAGGGTCTGGAGAGCGCGCTGCACCAGGCTTTCCGATTCCGAATCGAGGTGCGAGGTGGCTTCGTCCAGGATCAGAATGGGAGCGTTCTTGAGCAACGCCCGCGCGATGGCCAGCCGCTGCCTTTGGCCGCCGCTCAGCTTGACGCCGCGTTCTCCGATCACGGTGTCGTAGCCCTGGGGCATGCGTTCGATGAACTCTTCGGCCAGCGCATTGCGGGCGGCTTCGCGAATCTCGTCGTCCTTGGCTTTGGGGCGGCCGTATCGAATGTTGTTGGCCACGGTGTCGTTGAACAGAAACGTTTCCTGCGCCACCATGCCGATTTTGGCGCGCAACGAAGCGAGTTGAAGGTCGCGCACATCCTTGTCGTCGATGCGCACCGAGCCCGCGGTGACGTCGTAGTAGCGAGGCACCAGGTTGGCCAGTGTGGTTTTACCGGCGCCGCTGGGGCCCACTAGCGCCACTACTTCTCCCGCGCGAACTTCCAACTGAACGTCCGTCAGCGTGAAGCCGTTGGGCGCGTTGGAATAACGAAAGCCGACGCGATCGAGGACGACGGAATGCTGGAACTTGCTCAGCTTCGCCGCCCCGGGTTTTTCCTGGATCTGCTGGTCGCGATCCAGGTACTCGAACACTTTCTGCGAGGCGCCGGCGGCTTGCTGGAAAATGTTATGAATGCCGGTGAGCCTTTTGACAGGTTCGTACAGCATCAGCAGCGCGATTACGAAGCTGGTGAACTCGCCGGCCGTCAGCGTTCCGGTCTTGATTTGGGTTCGCGCATAGGTGAGCAAACCCACGATGGTGATCGCGCCGAAGAATTCGATCAAGGGCGAGGAGAGCGCCTGCTGGGCGACGTAGCGGAGATTGCTGGCCTTGAGTTGGCTCGCGGCCAAGTGGAAACGATTGGATTCGACGTCTTCCGCTCCGAAAGATTTCACCACCTGATGGCCGCTGATGGTCTCTTGCAGGATCTGGCTGAGTTCGGCGGCGTCGTCTTGAGCGCGGCGCGTGGTGCGGCGGATCCAGCGGCCGATGCGCAAGGTGGGCACCAGCACGAAGGGCAGCAATGTGAGGCTGACGATACCCAGCCGCCAATCTTTCTGGATCACGACGAACAATAGGAAAATAACCGAAAACGACTGTCGAAGCCAATCGGCCAGCATGTGCGAAGTTGCCACCTGGATCTTTTCCAGATCGTTCATGATGGACGACATGACGCGGCCGGTGGAGTTGGATTCGAAAAAGTGGGCATCCTGGCGGAGCACTCGGTCGAACACTTTTTGACGAAGGTCGGTGACGGCGGAAAAGCCGACGTAATTGATAAAATAATTTCCGAGATAGTCGCACAGACCCTTCAGCATGAACGTGCCGAGGATCGCGACCGCAACCATGGTCCAAACGTTGTGAATGTCGGCGGGGAGTATGTCTTGCAGGAAGACGACGTGATGGAAGCCGGGGATGGTGAACAGCGGAACCAGCGAATCCGGCGAATCGGGCTTCAGGACTCGGTCGAATACCGGTCCGATTAGAACCGCCATGAAGCCTTGCGCGGCCCCAACGACGGCCATCAGGAATACGGACAGCAACAATGGCGCGTAGTATGGCCGGACGAAGCGAAGCAGGCGTTTCATTGAGGTCGGAAAACCAGGGGTTGCGAGACCGGCAAGCGCTCGATGGCCTGCGCGACTTCCGCGACGGAGATCGAATCGATTCCCCGGGGACTGGTCAGCACTACGGACTCGGTGCGCCAGGGCCGCCAAATCTCGGGCTTCGACGAGCCGAACAGCGCCACCACCGGCAGGCCGAACGCAGCGGCCATGTGCGCCGGTCCACTATCATTTCCAATGAACAGACTTGCGCCCGCGATGAGCGATTTCACTTCGTCGAGCGACGCGCCCGCGACCGTCGCATAACGGGTGAAGCCGGTGAGATCTTCGCCAAGGCCGGCGATGAAGACGGACTCGAGTCCGAGCTGTTTTTCAAGGCTCGCGGCGACGGCGAGAAAGTTCGACGCGGGCCAAGTCTTGCCGGGCTCGGAAGCCATGGGGTGCAGGACAGCGTAGGGACGGGTTCGCGGTCGGGGCGTCGCAAAAATGCGGGCGCGCGGTATTTCGCATTGCGGCACGCCCAGGAAAAACATGGCCGAAGCGAGGTGCTCCGCGGTGTGAACGGTGCTTTGGACGCCGAGGATTTCCTGCGCGCGCGGAATCCGAATGTTGTAGAGCGGCTGGAAACGGAAGTGCTGGAAGCCCGCGCGTAAAGGGGCGCGCGAAGCCAGCGTAAGCCAGGCGCTGGTCCCGCCGCCGTGGAGATTCACGGTGAGCCGAGGCCGCCATCCGAAAATCTCCGACGCGCGAGGTGGAAAAATCCGTTCGATATCGGGATTGCCCTCGAACAGCGGCGCGAAAGCGGGTTCCACCACTACGGCGACCCTCAGATCGGGACGCGCCTGTTTTAGGAGCGAGATGGCCGGCGTGGTCAGGACGCAATCGCCCAGCGATCGCAGGCGAACGATGGCGACCCGCGCGGAAGGCGGCAGGCGCTCTAACAGGTTTGTCATCTTCAGAGCCCGCTAGGCTTCGATCTTGGCTTCGTCGATCAGCATCACGGGAATGTCATCGCGAATCGGGTACACGCGTTTGCATTGGACGCACTTGAGACCGCTCTGATCGGGCTTTAGCTCCAGATCCGCCTTGCAGGAAGGGCAGACCAGGATGTCGAGCAGTTCTTTGCTAATGGCCATGTTTGATTCAGTTTAACAGTTGATGACACCGGGCCGGAGGCGATGTTAGAAGGTGAATCGAGCCTGCAACTCGAGACGCCGGTTGTTGCCGCTTTCCGCGAACGCCCCAAAGCCTCCCGCCAGCGTATTGGATTCGCCGAACAAGGGCGAAGTCAGGATTCCATTGACGGGGCCGGGATTGACGTGATTGAGCAAATTGCGGGCCTGGACCGACAACGTCAAGTTGTAACGACGATTGGTGCTCGGGTCGCCGGGACCGAATCCGGGGCCGCCGAATCCGCCGAAACCGCGTCCGCCCGGGCCGCGAGGGCCGCCGCCCCCGGGACCACCGCGCCCGCCGCCTCCACTGTTGCCGTTCGCCGATCTCTCGCGCGCTGGTCCGAAGCCGAAAGTTTTCGCAACACGCAGGTTAATCGCGATATTGCCGGGGCTGCGGCCGAAGTTTCGCGGGATAATTTCCTCGCCCGGTTTCACCTGCCCGTCCGGGAGGTAAGGGTTCGGGTCAAGAAGACCATAGCGCGTATCGATGACGCCAGGAATGCTCGCATCGGTGGTCAGACCGGGGCGGGACGTGAACAGAGTTGTCCCGAAGGGGTCGGTTCCGTTGGTGATATTGAACGGCGCGCCAGAATTCATGACGATGAAGGGAGACAGGCGGATGCCCCATTTGGTGGCGATAGAGCCGGCGATCAAGCCTCGATTCCGGACGTCCAGCGAAGAGGGCCCGTATTCGCCGGCGATGCTATACGGATCGGCCGGAATGGTGCCGAGGCCGTCGGTGTTGCTGTAGGCGCGTCCGTACATGTAAAAACCGTTCATCGAAATATTGCTGGTGACTTGCGAGCGGACGTTCGAGATCAACTGCCACTGGTTGAACAATCCGGTGGACTGCATGTCTAGAATCGGCCCGGTTTTGCAGGTGGCCGACGAGGCGTCCTGGCAATAGGGGAACACGCCCGTCCCGGGTCCGGTGTAGGTGCCCGGCAAAGGCGCGTTGATATCTTCCTCCCGCAATTCGTGCAGGCCGTGCGATCTCAAATAGGAAACCGACAGTGTAGTGTTGCGCGGCAACTGGCGCTCCACCGTGGCCGCGCCCTGCATGATGTAAGGGGCGCGCAAGTGCGAGTCGATTTCATAAGTCGTCTGCGTGGTGGCGCCGAGCTGCTCGATTTCCGAAATGGACGGAATGGTCGGGTAAAAATTGGGATTGGTGACGATGTACTGTTGCTGATTAATGCCGTTGTAGCGCTCCGCGGTCAAGACGTTGGTCTCGGCAAACCGGTCGTAGAACATTCCGAATCCGCCACGGAAAACCGTCTTGGGCCGGGGGTTGTTTTTACTTTGGCCTGGCGCCCAAGCGATGCCGAGGCGGGGCGCCCAATCGTTCCAGTCATGAATGTTGGTTTGCGTTTCGTAACGCAATCCGAGACTGAGCGTGAGGTTGGGTCGAATGCGCCAGTCGTCGCCCACAAAGGCTCCCACGTCGGATTGGAGCACGCTCGCCAAAGGGTTGCCGGCGTTGATGCTGAACTGAGTGGGAACGCCGCCCGGCAATCCGAGCAACGCGCGCTGGTAGCGCTGAATGGAGGTGATGTTCTGGCACGCGGTCGGATCCGGACTGGCGACATTGCAGTCGGCGTTAGGGACCACGGGTTGATTGCCGGCGTTCAGGATCGGGGCGAATCCGCCGACGAACGTGAATGTCCCGCCAAAATCGGTGGGAGAGACATTGTCGATGGTATCCGCCCGAACGCGCACGCCGAATTTCCAGCTATGGACTCCCTTGGCGACGGAGGTGTAGTTCTGCAGCTCGTAGTGGTTCTCGAGATCGGAGGCCTGGCCCACCTGCGATCCGCCTCCCGTAAAGGCTCCGGCCACGATCAGAGCGGGGGCAGTGTTGTTGGTAGTGAGTCCGGTGTCCTGATGATAATACTGGAACCTGGTTTCGTTGATCACCGTGCTGCTCAAGACCGCGGTCTCGGTGGCTTGCACGGTTTGATCGGTGGCGAGGCTTTGATAACCGCGCGTGTTGAGGTTCAGAATGCCGATTCCCTGGTCTTGGGCGTCGTTCCGAGTGTAGGCGTATCGAACGGTGAGCGTGTTGTTCTTGCTTAATTGATAGTCGATGCGCGGACTGATGCGCAGGCGATTCTGCGGCGCCACGAATACGCTGTTAAAGGGCGTAATGCCGAAGGTATTCGGATCGAGCGTGACGGCATTGATGATGCTCCCGTTGTGAATCTCCCGATCGTCGACGTCGAGGAAGAAGGACGCCTTTTTGCCGATTGGCCCGCTCAGATTGCCTCCGAAATCCCGCAGCAGAAAGGGCGGCTTTTCGGCCGCGTAGGGATTGCGGGAATTGAAGACATCGTCGCCGAAATTGGTGAAGACCGTTCCGCGAAATTTGTCGGTGCCCGGCTTGGTGAAGATTTCGATGCGGCCGTAGCCCAGCTTGTCGTACTCGGCCGAGAACGGATTCTGATTGATGCGGATCTCGCGGATGGAGTCTTTATTTGGCAACGTGCCGGTGCTGAATCCGTCGATGTAAATCTGTCCGCCGCTCGGTCCGGCGGAAGGACCGGCGAGCGCCTGCAAATCGGCCTGGAGATCGTCGGGATCGTCGGAGAGCGCGTCCAGATCGGCGCCGCGCAGGATTAACGCGCCCGCGTTCTGCGTCGGATCCACGCTGACCGACGGGCCTGGATTGTCGACTACGGTCACCTCTTGTTTTTCGAGCGCGACACGCAGTTGAATGTTGGCGGTCACGGTCTGGAGGCCGCCCGAGAAATCGGCCTTGGCCGCCTGCGTTTGCGCCAAACCGGGAGATGTGGCCTGCACGGAGTAACTGCCGGGAGACGCCAATCCGGCGATCGAATAGCTGCCGTCATTGCCGGAGGTCGTGGATTTCACCGGGCCGGAAGCGTTGGATACGGTGACCGTGGCGCCCGGGACCACCGCGCCCGATTCGTCCGAGATCACGCCATGCAACGTCCCGGTGGGCTGCTGGCCAAACGCGGCGAGCGACCAGAGCGCCATCAGGACCGGGAGACAGATGTGTTTCGGAATTTTCATGATCTCATTCGACTGTCGGATTGCCGCCGCGTTATTGCTGCTCCGGTACGCCGGCTTCAAGATTCCACGACCCTAGGTTGACTTGGCCTCCGGTCTTGGGAGCAGCCTGGAGAAATGGCTCGACGCCGGCGACCAAGGAAATTGCGGTGACGGACGAGTTATCGGCGCCCTTGGCGCTGGAGATAATCACCGCATCGCCTTTCTTCAAATCCGGCAGCGCTAACTGCGGCGAGCGCTCCAGCACCTGTTGGAGATCGAAATTTCCACCGCCAGCGCCGGGTCCGCCCGGTCCGCCGCCACCACCGGGTCCACCGAGAGCCCCGCGTAAACTGCCGCTATCCGGGCCGCGTCCTGCCGGAACACCGTCTGGCGGCCGCGCCGGAGCGCCGTCCGAGCCACCGCGTCCGCCGGAGCTCACCGAGTCGGGCTGCAAGCGCCGAGCCAGAAAGCCCGCGGTTCGCTCGTCCAGCCGCCGCAGCATCGAAGCCGGACTGGTTCGGACTGTCACGGGCTTCTTGGTCTGCAAATCGGTGACCTTTACCTCGCCCGTCGCCGGATCCACGGAATTAACAGTGGCCGCGATGGTCTGAAAAGCTCCGGTTATCAGTTCCTGCGCTTTGAAGCGCGAGCCGTCCTCGCTCTTGTCGCCGAGCGCGCGCAGGGTGTCGCCGATCTGGACTTCGGAGATCGAACTGGGTTTGGCGTCCGCGAAACGGACCGAATCGAGCGCATACCGTCGGAAGTCGGCGGCGGAAGCATCCAGAACCACCGTCTTGCTCCCGCGGCCGCGCGTGGTGATGGTGATTTCCTTCGTGGCTGGATTCACGCTCGCCACGATTCCGGTAATCCCACGTTTCTGCCAATCGGATTGATCCTGCCGCTGCTTCTGCGCCACGTCGGCCTTGGTCATGATGAGCACGGTGCGCACGGTAACCGTGTTGGTGGACGCCTCGAGCGATCCGCGCGTCAGCAGCCGATCGCCGACCGTAACGTCGGGAAGAGCAATCCGAACGGCTTTCTTCTGGTCCGTCTCGCCGAGCGGCAATCGCTGGTAAATTGTGTTGTCTTGAAGCGCGATGGTATAGGTGGTGCCGTCATCAGCCTTCACCTTAAGCTGCTTCGCGGACGCATCGATGCCGCTCACCTCGCCTGCCACCACTTTCGCGGGCGTTGGGGTTTGAGCCTGGGTAGACGCGAAGGCAAGACACACGAAGATTGCAAACACTCTCATTCAATCAAGTGGCGATAGCGCCGACGGGAGGGTTACCGGGGTACTGTCAAGAAAAGTAAATGCCTTAGAATGAGGGCTTAGACGGCATTTCTCATAACTAGTCTGGGCTGATTACGAGCTTGTTGGTGACGGTGGCAACGCCTTTCACTTTCTTAACGACTTTCTCGGCTTTCACGCGTTGCTTGTCGTTTCTCACCTTCCCAGTCAGGGTAACGGCGCCTTGATGAACGTCTACTCCGATATTCAGGCCGCCGACGTCGGCATCGTTGGCCAGCCGCACCCGGACTTGATCGGTGAGCTCGTCGTCGGTTATGTGCTTTTGCGCGAGTAACGGCGCAACCACCAAACCCAACGCTAGCGCTACAGAAAGAAATCTGATTATCACTCAGGTGGCTCCGTGTTCAATTCTCGCCTCGCATGCCTCTCCAGTCAATGCTTTTCAAAAATTCCTCGTTTTCGCGCCAATCTTTTTGAACTTTGACGAACAGTTCCAGAAAGATCTTACGATTGAACAGCTTCTCCATTTCCTGCCTGGCGATGGTGCCTATCTTCTTGAGCATCGCGCCCTTGGCCCCGATCACAATGGCTTTCTGTCCGGCGCGTTCCACGTAGATGGTGGCGGAAATTCTGAGGCGCTCGCCCTTTTCGATCCATTGATCCACTAGCACGGCCACCGCGTGGGGAACCTCCTGGCGCATTTCCCTGAGAATTTTTTCGCGGATGATTTCGGCGGCCAGGAAACGCTCGGGTTGGCTGGTAAGGTACTCGGGCGGAAAATACGCGGGTCCTTCCGGCAGCCGCGCCAGAATGGCTTGACGCAAGCCGTCGAGACCCTCCCCGGTGATCGACGATACCGGAAGGCACTCGGCAAACTCGCGCACGACTTGGTATTGCGCGATGAGCGGAAGCAGCAGTCTCTTGTCGGCCAGCCGATCGATCTTGGTGAGCAGGAGCAGAGCAGGCGCGGATACTTTGCGAATGGCGTCAAGCGCCTGTGCATCTTCGTCGCTGAACGGGGCCAGGGCATCGGCTAAGTAGAGCAGCACGTCGCGTTCGGCCAGCGCCGAGCGCACCGTTTCCATCATGTGGCGATTCAAGAGGGTGTCGGACTTATGGATGCCGGGCGTATCGAGAAAAATGATCTGCGCGCCATCCACGTTCAGAACACCCTCGATGGACGTGCGCGTGGTTTGCGGCTTTTCGGAAACGATAGCCAGCTTTCCACCCACCAGCGCGTTCAGCAACGTGGATTTCCCCGCGTTCGGGCGTCCCAGGATGGAGACAAAGCCGGACCGGAATCCGGGAGCGGCGGAGTTCATGGCCGGCTCTGGGACAGCGCGGCCGGTTCGACTTTGGAGACTCGAACCTGTTCCACCTTGAGATCGTCGCCGGCCAGAACCTCGATGCGGATTCCGGCGCGCTCCACGGTCTCGCCGACCCGCGGAACATGCCCGAGCCACTCGGTCACCAAGCCCCCGATGGTTGTGGATTCGGTGTCTTCCGCGGGCCGAAAGCCGAGCAATTCCTGCAAGCGATCCACGTCCAGGCTCCCAGCCACCACAAAGGTTCCATTCGATTCCTTTTGGACATCCCGATCGGCCTCATGTTCGTCGCGGATCTCCCCCAGAATTTCTTCCACCAGGTCCTCCATGGTGGCGAGACCGGCGACGTTGCCGTACTCGTCGATGGCGATTACCATGTGCGCGCCGTCTTGTTGCATCTCGCGGAGGAGATCGTCCACCGGCTTGGTTTCCGGCACGAAGCGAATGGGGCGAGCCAACTCCCGCACCAGCCTGCCTTGACGGCTGGCTTCGTCCAGCTCGAACATGTCGCGCACGTGAACGAAGCCGGCGATGTTATCGATATTTTGGTCGTAAACCGGGATGCGGGAATATTGTTCGTGAATCACCAGCTCGCGCAGGTCTTTAAGCGACCGGTCGGCTTCGATGGCGACGATCTTGGGCCGGGGAGTCATGACCTCGCGCACGGTCTTGTCGCCGAAGGCGACCACCGATTCGATGAGCTTGCGGTCGTCTTTCTCGATGATTCCCTCTTCCTCGCCGGCGCTGATCAAGGCCTCGATATCTCCGGTCGGGTAGGACTCCTCGCTGGCCGGCGAGGCGTTGGACATTTCCACCAGAGACTGGAAGAACCCGAGGATCGCGGTCAGCGGCTGCACGGCGAGCGCGCATAAACGCAATACGGGCGCGAGCGGCAGCAGCCAGCGTCCGGCGGTTCTTCGGTACAGCACCTGGGCGACGATGTAGGTGGACACCAGCATCGTGATCCAAGCGAACAGCGCCGCTTCGAAGAAGCTTTGCCAGGGCGCGTTGACATCGCCGAATCGGGTGGCCAGAAAACAGAGGCCGAGCAGCAGAAGCGCGGTGTGCTTGATGATCGAGAACGCCAGGATGCCGCGCTCGGCCTTCACGCCGATGCGTTCTTCCAAGGTTTCCTTGAACAACTGTAGGGCGGGCAGATCGCGCGCGCGCAACCGCACGGATTCCATGTAGAGAATCTGAACCACGGTGATCAGGCACAGCAGCAAGGCGCACAACGCGGCTCCAGCCAGAGCGAACACGGTCACGGGCGCACCCTCTCGATCAAGCCGGTGGGCAATCCCAGCGCGGCGCGCCACTTCGCTTCGGCGCGGGCCATGCGGCCGCGATCAGCTTCGTGGTCCATGCCGAGCAGGTGGAGGACGCCGTGCAGCATCAGGATTTCGATTTCGCGAAGGACCGGGAGGCGATAGTCGGCGGCCTGTTGTAGCGCCCGGGGGTAGGAGATTGCAATCTCGCCGAGAAAGCCGTTGGGATCGGCGGCGGGGAAAGCAAGCACGTCGGTGGCGCTGTCTTTTTTCCGGAAGTCGCGATTCAAGCGGCGCACTTCGTCGTCGCCGGTGATCAGGCAGCAAAAGGATCGGCCGCCGGCGACTTCCGATGCGAGCCGTTTGGCGAACGCTCGAACCTCGCGGCGCGCCAGGCGCGGCGTGACAACGCGGAAAAGCAAGGATGTCTGGCCGTCGCCTGACATGACGCCCTCAGGCGACGGGCAACCCGGTTTGCGAAACCGCGAGCTGTTCCGCGGCGGGAACGCCCATTTCGGCCATGGGTCCACCCAGCTTCAGGTCGAGCTGGCGGCCGTTTCCAGTCAGCTCCTGATAGCGCTCGTAGGCTTTTACGATTCTCTGGACCAGGCTGTGACGCACCACGTCGCGGTCGTCGAAGTGCACAAAGCTGATGCCTTCCACGCCGCGCAGCACTTCCACCGCGTGCGTGAGTCCGCTGCGTTTTCCGGACGGCAAATCGACCTGAGTCAGATCGCCCGTCACCACCATCTTGGAGTTGAAGCCTTGCCGCGTGAGCACCATTTTCATCTGCTCCGCGGTGCTGTTCTGCGCTTCATCCAGAATAATGAAGCTGTCGTTCAGGGTGCGGCCGCGCATGAACGCGATGGGCGCCACTTCGATAACCGACCGTTCCAGCAATTTCTCCACCTTGTCCGCCTCCAGCATGTCATACAGCGCATCGTAGAGCGGACGCAAATACGGGTCGACTTTTTCCTGCAGATTGCCGGGCAAAAACCCGAGCCGCTCTCCGGCTTCGACGGCGGGCCGCGTCAGAACGATCCGGCTCACGCGCTTGTTCATCAGCGCCGAGACCGCCATCGCCACGGCGAGATAGGTCTTGCCCGTTCCGGCGGGGCCGATGCCAAAGACCAGATCGTGCCGTTCGATGGCCTCGACGTAGCGCCGCTGATTCACGGTCTTCGGCGCCAGAGTCTTCTTGCCGAAGTTCCGCTGCCTGCCGCTGTGGACCAAGCTGCGCAAGGTCACTTCCTGATCTTCGGTAACGACGCGGAGGTAACTGTTCAAATCGCCATTCGCGAAAACTTGGCCCTCTTTCACCAGGGCGACATAATCCTCGAGAATGCTCGCGGCGCGAATTACATTGGGCTCGTCGCCTTCGATTTCGAGCGAATCATTCATCAAACTGGCGGTGACATGCAGTCCGTTTTCGAGCACCCGGATATTCTCGTCGCGGGTTCCGAAAAGGGACTCGATGCCGCGCGCGATCTGAACGCTAAGTTTCATTCAAGAATGTGAGTTAGAAGCATGAAGGAACAGCTTGGACGATGAATGTTCCTGGAGAGCAACGATCGGGGAGGCCGTATATCTTCATCCGCGAGCGCGGAGGAAAAGCAAACATCTAGGAATATTATACCAGCGAAAAGAACCCGGTTGGCGGTCAGGTTTGGGGCGGGGGCGCGGTGCGGCGGTTTCGATCAAGCACAATTCCGATGTAGGCGCCCGTCAGGACGGCGAAGGCGGGCATGAAAATGGCCATGGCGTTGATCACATAGAGCATCCCGGACATTTGATCCACGGACTTAGACGGCGCGACGACGCGCAGCCAAAAGACCAAGTATTGTCCCGCCCAGATTGCCAAAGCAACCGGCAATCGGGCCAGTCCGAGCGCGGCGGGAAGGATCGCGGCGGCGGCGCAAAGAACCACCAAAAACGGAATCCCGAGGTTCCACAGCAGGTTGGCTGCCCCCAGCAATGCCCCAACCCCCAGGCACAGCAGAACTCCCTGCAGGACCCTTCGTGAAGCGAAAGCGTGGATGGTCAAACGAATCCCTCCAAGTATTATTCGGCAATCCCGGCGGAAAGCTTCAGGAGGACGACCCTGCGCTACCATGAGATGTTTCCATGCCCATCGATTGGTTCCCGCTGTGGCTTAGCCTGCGCGTGGCGTGCATTTCCACCGCCTTGGCTTTGGTGATCGGTTTAGGGCTGGCGTGGGTTCTGGCGAATCGCCAATTCCGCGGCAAAGAGGCGCTGGATGCGCTGGTCACGCTTCCTTTGGTGTTGCCGCCGACCGTGCTCGGTTATTATCTGCTGGTCGCGCTGGGGCGCAATAGCCCGGTGGGGCATCTCTACGAATGGCTTTTCGGAGCGCCGCTGGTTTTTTCCTGGCAGGCGGCGGTGGTGGCGGCGCTGTTTCATTCGACGCCGTTGCTGGTGAAATCGGCGCGGGCGGCCTTTGAGAGCGTCGACCGGTCGTACGAGCGCGCGGCTCGGAATCTGGGCGCAACCGAGCTGCGATTGTTCTGGCGGGTCACGTTGCCGCTGGCGCGCCGCTCCATTCTCGCCGCCGCGGCGCTGGCCTTCGCCCGCTCGTTGGGCGACTTCGGCGTAACGATCATGATCGCCGGCAATATTCCCGGCCGCACACAAACGGTTTCGGTCGCCATCTTCGACGCGGTGGAAGCCGGCCATGGCGCGGCGGCGCGCGTGCTGGTGCTGATCGTCTCGGCGGTGGCGCTGGCAATATTGACCCTTGCCAATCGTCTCACCACGAATCCGTTCGGCCCACGCCAAACCGCGTTATGATGCAGGCGCGAATCCGCAAGCAGTTTGCGCCGGGACCCGAATCCGCTAGCTTCTTGCTCGACATCGAGTTTCAGGCCGCCGGGGGATTCACGGTGCTGTTCGGACCCAGCGGCTCGGGCAAAACGCTGACGCTGGATTCGATCGCCGGATTCGTGCGTCCCGACCAAGGGCGCATCCTGCTGGATGACCAAATCCTTTTCGATGGAGCCTCCGGCGTCCATCTCGCGCCGCGCGCGCGCCACTGCGGTTACGTGTTCCAGAACTACGCGCTATTCCCGCACATGACGCTGCGCCAGAACCTGGAGTTCGCCGTGGAGCGGATCCCGCGCCTGGAGCGCCACCGAAAAGTCAATGAAATGCTGGAGAAGTTCCATTTGACCGAGGTGTCGGGCCGGCGTCCGTACCAGCTATCCGGCGGGCAGAAGCAGCGCTGCTCCATCGCGCGAGCTTTGATCGCCGCGCCCCGTCTGCTGCTGCTCGACGAGCCGACACGCGGTCTGGACGCGCCGCTGCGAGCCGAATTGTACGCGGCGCTTCGCCGGGTGCGCGAGGAGTTCGGAATCCCGCTGCTGCTGGTCACCCACGATTTCGAAGAATGCCTGCAATTGGGCGACGAAATGATCGTGCTGCGCGACGGCCGCGTGGTCCAATTCGGGCCGCCGCGAAAAATCCTCGAAAAGCCCGCGAACGTCGACGTCGCCAAGCTGCTGGGAGTCTTCAATCTTCTGCCGGCGGAGATCCGCGCGCTCGATCCGGGCCGCAACGTGAGCCGGGTGCGCTACCAGGATTTCGAGCTGACGGGGCCGTATTTCCCAAGCCGCTTGATCGGGGATCACGTCTGGTTGTGCATCCCGCCGGACGCACTCTCGGTGACTCCGCGCAACGGCCGGCCGGGCATGAATCAGATTCCCGCCGCTTTGCTGCGTACTATCGAAAAACCGGATCGCATGCGCATGGAGTTTGCGGGCGACATCGCGGTGGAATTGGACCGGTCCGCGCTCGAAAAACTAGGAACCGTAAAAGAGTGGCTGATCGAATTTCCGCAAACCGGCTTGCGGATTCTGTGAGACGCTACTGCATCACCGATTCGCTCGACGTGGCCGCCCGCGCGGCCTCGGACTGCGTCGAGATGATTCAAATACGCGCCAAGGAGCTTTCGGGCCGCGCGCTCGCCGAGCTGGTCCGAGGGACGGTGCGGCTGCGCGGCTCCCCGATTCTGGTAAACACCCGCGCCGACATTGCGCTGGCGTGCGGCGCCCAAGGGGTGCACTTGCCCGCCCGATCCATCGCGCCGCACGTTATCCGCCGAATCGCGCCTCCCGGTTTTCTCATTGGCGTCTCATGCCACACGGTCGGCGAACTGGCCGCGGCCGAACGGGAGGGCGCGGACTTCGCGGTCTACGCTCCCATCTTCCTCAGTCCCACCAAAGCCGTCCACCCGATCGGATTGTCCGCGCTTCGCGAGGCGACCCGTAGCGTTCGATTGCCCGTCTACGCGCTGGGCGGAGTCACGGCGGAAAACGCGCCCCTTTGTATACAGGCGGGCGCGGCCGGCATTGCGGGTATCTCGTTGTTCGCATAAGCTCGTTGTTCGCATAACATGGTTCGCGTACCATGAGGGTTACCCCGTGACGCCCACCGCAACCAGCAAGCACCTCGCCGTAATCCTGCGCGTCGGCGTCTTCGCACTGATCGCGATCCTGGGCTATTTCATTTTTCCGAATGTCATGGCGTTTTTCGGCGTCCCCCAACTGGTGCTGGCCGCTCTTGGAACGTTCGCGGCGGCGGCGGTGGCCAACGCGATCGCGCTTCGTATTTATGAGCGCGGACAACTCGCCGATATCGGACTGAATTGGACCGCGGCATCGCGCCGCAATCTTCTGCTGGGAGTTGCCGGCGGCTTAGGCGCGGCCCTGGTGGTTCTGGTCGGCCCGATTCTGGCTCGCGCGGCGGATCTCGAACCCATCCCCGACCAACGCCTCCATTGGCCTAGCGTGTTGTATGTTTCTCTGGTTTTGCTGTTTGGCGCGGTAGGGGAGGAAATGCTCTTCCGCGGATACGCTTTTCAGGTTTTGGTGCATGCCATCGGTCCTTTCGCCACCATCCTTCCCATGGGCGTCGTCTTCGGGCTGGCGCACTCGCTCAATCAGAACTTCACTGCGCTCGCTTTGTTGAATACCATCCTGTGGGGCGTGGTTTTGGGCTACGCATTCATTCGCAGCGGGGACCTGTGGCTGCCCATCGGCCTGCACTTCGGTTGGAACTGGACGCTGCCGTTATTCGGCGCCAACCTCAGCGGGTTTACAATGGACGTAACAGGGTACGCCCTCCAATGGAAGATCGGGGCTCTCTGGAGTGGAGGCGCCTATGGACCGGAAGGCGGCTTGCTTACCAGCGCGATCGTCGTGGCGCTGCTGTTCTTTCTGCATCGAGCCCCCATTCAACAACAAGATGCGTTTCTGCTGCGGGAGGCGTCGTGATTTCTAAAAGGACTGCCGCTAAGCTGTTGCTGCCCGCTGCCGGCTGCTTTCTGGCAGCGGCCTATGCCAGCGACAAGAAGCTCACCGAGGATGACCGCATCGAACTGCTGCGCGGCCTGATGGCCGAATACGCCACCGTGAAAGCTTTGCTGCCGCGTTCGCCCAAGCCCCTTCCGTTTCAAAGCACCGGCCTTTGGGATAAGCAGTTCTGGGAACAAACCGCGCAGAAATATGGGCCGGCCGCGCGGCTTGGAGACCTGGTCCAGATTACGCATGTGTCGATTGAAGACGACAAGATCGTGTTCGAGATCAACGGCGGTATGAAGGGCAAAGGACACTGGCGCGATCACGTGCAAATCGGCATGTCGGGTCCGGTGTCGGGCGGCGCCAGCCAGGTGAACACGCAGCAAACCAGCGCTCCCAGCGGGACCACTCTGGCGCTGCTCTTCGGCGGCGCCATCCCGGCGTTGAAGGCCGATGACATCAAGAAGATTTTGGCGCCGGTTTTGGATTTTCAGAAGGAAACCGCGACGGCGAATTACGTGGAAACCCTGCCGGAACCCGTACAGAAGGCCATCAAAGCTAACAAGGCGATGATCGGGATGGATCGCGATCAGGTTTTGCTGGCCATGGGCAAGCCTCGCCACAAAGAACGAACCGTGACCAAGGATGGCACCGAAACCGAGGATTGGATTTACGGCGAGCCTCCCGGCAAGATCACGTTCATCACGTTCGCCGGCTCGAAGGTGATTAAAATCGACGAAGCCTACGCGGATTTAGGTGGCAGCACGGCTACGCCGCCGGTGCAATTCGAATAGGCAGGCTGGCTCGCGCTGCCTACTGCTTGTCCCAAACGCTCACGTTTTTCGTCGGCTGACCCTTTGCATCGCCGCCGTTTGCGGTGACGGTTGTAACCTTCCCGCCTTTGGACACGACGGTCCTGGTTGTCATAACGACATTGCCGGATTTCTTTAATGCGCCCCCGTAGGCACTCGAACCAAGACGCCTGAGGGCGATGGTGTCCGCGCCACCAACCTTCTGCTCTCTCCAGTTTGCCCCCGATCCGGAAATCGGTGAGTCCTGCTCATCGAAGTTGGCCGTGTAGCCGTACTTGATGACGCTGCCGTCGGACTCGACATATTCGTAACTTACCTTCACACCGTCGCCGTTCGCTTCAACAGTCCGCGTGGCGCTCTTGGGGAGCGCTCCGTTGCTGTATTTCGATTCTGCGACGTTCAGCTTCCATGTGCCAACCGCGGGAATGCCTTCTCCGGCCTGCAGTAACCCCGCGACGGCTACGATCAAAAGCACAACCTGAAAAAGCTCTACAAGGCGCTTCATTATTTCAATGTTCTCCCTGGATAGAATCGAATTCTCCATACATCGTATGGGAGTTTTATGAGGGAAGGCTATCCTGCTTTAGTAGCAGACGGATCATCATTTCGTACGGTTTGCTTCAGACCTTAGCGTTCCAGCGCCGATTGAAGAGCCAGGAACAAAGTTTCCCGGCGAACAGGTTTAGCTAAGAAATCTATAGCCCCGCCCTTCAACGCCCGTCGCCGCGAGGTCTCATCCGCATGGGCGGTGATAAAAATGATCGGAATACCAGGCCGTTCGGTGTTTATGTGCTTCTGAAGGTCGAATCCGCTCATGCCAGGCAGGTAGACGTCCAAGATGAGACAGGCGGCGTCATTGACACGCTCGGAGGCAAGGAATTCCTCCGCGGATGCGAAAACGTCCACACCGAATCGAACCGATCTCATGAGGCTCGTCAGCGCCTCCCGTATTGACGCATCGTCATCCACGATCGAAATGCGGAGCGGGGTTTTCTTCGCGGCAACCGCCTCATCGACGACGTTCATCTGGTTCAATCGTAAACTGTGTCTTCGCCTGGAGCCATCCAGCTTTGGTAGGAGACGGCTACTCATTTCGTAGCGGCGGGCTTTAGTCTTTCCGACATCCTGACCAAGTCAGCGAGAGACTCGGCCCCCATCTTTTTCATGACGTGGGCGCGGTGAGTCTTAATGGTTAACTCGCTCGCGCCCAAGTCGGCCGCGATCTGCTTATTGAGCAACCCGAAGACAACCAGCTCCAGCACTTCCTTCTCACGAGCCGTCAGAGAGTCGTAACGGGCCCGGAGTTCCGTCATCCGCGCTCGCTCGCTCCACGCCACCCGGTCGTTCGCAATCGCCTCCTGAATTGCGTCGAGTAGTTCTTGACCCCGGAACGGTTTGGTGAGGAACTCAACCGCCCCCGCCTTCATGGCCCTCACGGTTACGGGAACATCCGCGTGGCCCGAAATAAAAATGATCGGAATATGGACGCCGGCCTTGGCCAAGTCGCGCTGGAATTCGAGCCCACTCAGCTCCGGCAGCCGCACATCGAGCACCAGGCAAGACGGCGCTTCAGGGCGTTTGGCCGCAAGAAACTCGCGCGCCGATCCGAATGTCTCCACGCGCAAGCCAACCGAAGCCAGCAGCTTCTTAACGGCGTCTCGAACCGACGCATCGTCGTCCACCACAAATACGATCGGATCGGGGCCCGTCATGACGCGGCTTCAGGGTCGGACGGCAGCGTGAATTGAAACGTCATGCCGTGGTCGCTGTTGGCGGTGGCCCACAACCGGCCGCCGTGAGCCTCGATGATCGACTGGCTGATGGCGAGACCCATGCCCATGCCTTGGTCTTTCGTGGTGAAGAATGCGTCGAAAATTCGCCTTTCATCCTTCGGGTCGATTCCGACGCCTGAATCGCACACCGCCACCAGTATTTCATCCGGGCCGTTCGTCGTCGACCGTACTACCAGACGCCGTGGACGGCCGGTGACGCCGCTCAAGGCTTCAATGCCGTTGAGGATCAGGTTGACGATCACTTGTTGCAATTGGACGCGGTCGCCCATCGCGGCCGGGTGATCGGAGTCGAGCTCGGTCTCGAACGCAACCTTGTTCCTGGATGCTTCCATTTGCACGAGAGCACACGCCTCGCGGATGAGTTCGTTTACGTGTACCCTCGTTCTTTCAGGGGATCCCTTCGTGAAAATGGCTCGAATGTGCCGGACTACGTCGCTGGCGCGTGTCCCTTCTCGAGCGATACAATCCACCGCCGCCCGCGTCTCTTCCAGATTTGGCGGTTTACTGGAGAGCCACAGCATACAGGCATCGGCGTTGGTGACAACCGCGGTCAGGGGTTGGTTGATTTCGTGGGAAATAGATGCCGCCAGGGCGCCCATCGCGCTGAGCCGGGTCACGCGAGCGAGGTCGGCCTGCGCTTCGTAATACGCGTTTTCCGCCCGCTTGCGTTCCGCCATTTCAGCCAACAACTGTTGATTGGTCTGCTGGAGTTCGACGGTCCGCTCTTCCACTCTCATTTGAAGTTCGTCGCGGGCATGCTTCAACAAGCTGTCGGCTTGCTTTCGCCACGAGCTGAACCAACTCGCGAGCAGCGAGGATGCCGCAAACTCGAGGAATATGGGTAAAGCCTGTCGATCCATTCCAAAGGAATGAATCGGGGGAATGAAGAAGTAGTCAACTACCAGTGTGCTGAGGATCACCGCGAGCCAGCCGGACCACTTTCCACCGAACCACGCACTTGCCCCCACCGCGGCGTAGAAAAGGAAATACCCGCTAGTCGCTACCAGGTCTTGCAAAAGGAGGGTCAGAGCCAAAGCCGCCGCAACGAGCGCGACGGCCAGTCCATGGAGAAGGAGCGTGGATGGTATCCGGCGCGCGGCCGGAATGCTGTCGCTGCGAATCATGGATACTCGGCGCCGAACAATTCGACGAGCTTTCTTGAGGTTACGCGATCCACGACGATTCTATTCTAATGGCTGCCCATCCTGGGGATGCGGAGCGGAAAAAGCGCTCTGAGGTGTCGGATGAGAAGCGCTGTATTGATCTCGGATCGGTCCTGGATGCTCCCGGCTTCGTGCTCCTGACCCGCGATCTCTAACGAGTCGGCTTCGTTTCGAGCTCACCGAGGAGCCGCGCGCCGAAACGATACCCAAACGATTTCAAGCCAGACCAAGTCGCTTAACATCACGTGATGTTAGCGTCACGGGATATATCGACGCAGATCCACTGTGCGTTACTTCATCGAGCGCGTCCTCAATGGAGCTTGGCCGGACATGCAGCTCTCTCGCAAGGAACAATCTTAGCTCCTCTGGAGTCGCGAATCGCGCCACGGGTACAGGGCCACCCGCTCCCGTTAAAGGGAACGCTGCGGGGAAGATGAGGGAATACTCGCTGCCGTGCTTGAGAACGTACGCAGTGCCCTGTTTCTGTTCCTTCACCTCTTGTTGGAGAGCTTTCACAATTGGATCAGCGGGGCTCTTGATGATTATTCTCCTCATCGGAACGCGTTCGTAGATCCCCCGCGGATTGAAGCGCGTCAACGAGTGCTCTGTATGTTGTGCGCAGTCTCTTGCTGTCATACCAGGGAGACGCCAAGATCATATGCCACTCTTCAAGTTCGGGCAAGTAAATCCACTCGCCAGTAAATCCACTCGCCAAGCGTCAAGGATAGCTTGACCCGGCTGAGCGCTTCGAGCACCTGGGCGCCAATATCGCGATCGTCCTTCACCAAAACAGTTTGATCCATTGCAGAACTCCCTCCGACGAATTGACGGCAGCGACCATATCCTTGCCCTTCAGTCCCGCTGTCTCATATCTGCTATCTACGTTCCATCCGCTCACAACAGCCCAATTAACCGCAAGTTGTGATTTTGCTCTCATTTCTCTGTCGAGTTCCGAATCCAGCTTGGCAAGCTTCAAAAGTTCTTCCAGGTTGTGGGGTAAATCTTATTCGCATACTTAGCATCCGCCGGAAAATCATGGCGTCTGGTCTGCTTGGCGATACACGCCTTGAGAGCGCATTCCACCGCGAATCCGCCCAGGTAGTAAGCCCCCTCTTCCCTACCTCCCTTCGCGAGAAAAGCGGCCTCGCCAGCACGGAGGTCAGCGAGGCGTTGAAAGTCTTTCCTGGTTCTCTTGATCGTAGGTTGAGCCGAGCTCGCGGACATCTGCGACCAAGTCCTTCCTCGATATTAAGAATCTGGGCTCACTAAAATGGTCGGGAAGTGCGATGATACGAACCACCCCCAAACCGGAAACGCATAAACTGAGAAGGTATGCCTATCAAAGTAGGAATTAACGGCTTCGGCCGTATCGGGCGCAACGTGGTGCGCGCGGCCCTCGATAACCCGAACCTGGAATTTGTCGCCGCCAACGATCTTACTGACACGAAGACGCTGGCCCACCTGTTGAAATACGATTCGATTCTCGGCACGCTGCATGCCGAGGTGAAAGCGGAAGCGGATGCCATCACCGTCGGCGGACACCGCATCAAAATTTTTGCCATCAAGGACCCGGCCGAGCTGGATTGGTCGTCGCTGGGCGTTCAGATCGTGATCGAGTCCACCGGCAAATTCACCGAGGCCAAAGATGCCGCCAAGCATCTGCGCGGCACCGTGAAAAAGGTCATCATCTCGGCTCCCGCCAAGAACGAAGATGTAACCCTAGTGCTCGGCGTGAACGACAACATGTACGATCCGGCCAAACACCGCATCATCTCCAACGCCTCCTGCACCACCAATTGCCTGGCGCCGGTGGTGAAAGTGCTGCACGAAAAGTTCGGCATCTTGAAAGGATCGATGACCACCATTCACAGCTACACCAACGACCAGAACGTGCTCGATTTTCCGCACAAGGACTTGCGACGCGCGCGCGCCGCCGCGTTGAACATGATCCCAACCACCACCGGCGCCGCTAAAGCCATTGGTCTGGTGATGCCGGAATTAAAAGGCAAACTGGACGGATACTCGATGCGCGTGCCGACGCCGGACGTTTCGGCCGTCGATCTGGTGGCGTTGCTGTCGAAGAAAACCACCACCGAAGAGGTCAACAAAGCGCTGGAAGCCGCCGCCAACGGGCCGATGCAAGGGATTCTGGCTTACACCGAAGATCCGGTGGTCTCAACCGACATGCTGCACAATCCGGCCAGCTCGATTGTGGATGCGCTCATGACGAAAGTGCTGGACGGCGATCTGGTCAAAGTGCTGGCGTGGTACGACAACGAGTGGGGCTACTCGATGCGAGTGGTGGACCTGGTGGAGTTCCTCGCGAAAAAGGGACTCAACTAACCCGGGCTAGCTTAGCGGCGCTGATGGCTTGTCCGACGTGCCGCTGCGTGTGTTCGGCTATATGGGTCAATAAGCCGATTACGGTGGCCGGCAACCGTTTGCGGCCTACCGCGCGGTCTTCGCGAAGGATCTCGGGACGAAGACCGCGCACCACGGCTTCCGCCCGTTGAAACGCTCGGTCCAGTTCTTGAAGCAGTTCCTCGCGCGAGGCGCCTGGCGCGTGCTCTTGATCGATCGCCGCAAGCTGGTCGTCCGAAAGCTGCTTTCCTTCCACGTAGGTCATGAGCCGGGTTGTACTCCCCGCGATATGCCGGATATGAAATCCGAGGGAGCCGAAGCCGTGCGGCGTGGCCCAGATCTGCTCGGTGGTGAGTCCTTGGGTCTGCGAGCCGAGGTCCTCGCGCGCCTGTTCAAATGAGCGGAGTATCGGGGCGATCAGAGGGTCTACGCCATCGAGTGGTCCGCGCAACCAGGGTTCAGGAAGGCTCATCACGGCCGATGATAACGTCCTTTATCATTCACTATCTGGGTTGGCAAACTGAAAGAGATTTCGGGGGCACTTGCTCGAAAGCGGGCCCCGCCCGGCAAAGTGCGATAACTTCCGTATGCGCCGTAACAGGCGAAGACCTCGGCCCCTACGAAATCCTCCCACAGATCGGCGCTCCGGATGACACAAGAATCGAGGTGCTAGTCGTTACGCTCGTTTCCGTAAAAGCCAAAACGTCCATTTACGTCACATTTTTGCTGAATTTTCTTCGGACGAGCTGCGGCGGCGCGTATGCAGAGGCAAATAACCTAGGTGGCTGGCGGCGTCGTCGGAATTTTCCGCAAAGCCCCTTGTCGTGGGTCAACGGCATAGCGTCCATATATGGGGTCGGCCGGCGAGGTTCATGGCCTCGCCGATTTATCCCAAAGCATGCGCACCGGGCGTACCAAATAGTAGAGGGCGTCGAGTGACGGAGGTAGCTGGAGGGCGGAGCGATCGCTCTCTTTCGGCCGCAAAAAATCCAGCGACAAGAACCATCGAACGCGGTCGCGGAACCCGAGCAACTGGAATGCGTATGGCATCCGGCCCTGGGGCAGGCTGCCTGGCGCATCGAACAAAGTTTCTTGAATATGCCGCGCCAGCCTGCGTACGGTGGCGTCCGATTCGAACGGCCGCAGGATGGCCGGAGGAACCGCGGCGCCTGCCACTCGATGACCCATTACTACACCCAGGGCGAGCGTTCGCCACAACCCGAATCGTTTCGCAGTCTGGTTGACCTCGTTCCAGTCCAGGCCGGGGGACGAGGCCAGTAATTGCGCAATGTCGCAGATCCAGATAAGTCGCGACCAGGTGTGCTTGCTCCCATGCATGCAAAGCATCAATAGCGTGATCTCCGGACTCAGGTTCGGGACTTCGGCGCCTGCTAACATCGCCGTTCGCCGCAGCGGCCACACCCAATCCATGCCGAGATTGGATCCGAACCTTGGCTCAGTAAGTCTCCAGCGAATCTCAATCACCATTCCGTCCATCGGCCGCTCGAAAGAGTATTCGTACGTGTTTGGATAGACCGGAGTCCCATCCGCGCGCAACGGCGTTTTCAGTTTGCAGCCCCTTTCCAGCAGGACCGCCATGGCTCGCGCCAGATCCCGGTGATGGATCAGCAGATCCAGATCGCCGGCCGGACGCGCGTTAAGTGTGCCATAGATGGATGCTCCCAACACCACGCCCTTTAACGGGATGACTGGAATCGCGTGGCGATCGAACGCCTTGAGCAAGGCGATCAATTCGGCCGCATTGGACATGTTGTGAAAAATGTTGCGGTGGTATTCGGCTCGCAGTTGCTCTTCGACCGCACGCGGAACTGCCGGGCCCATGTCCGCGAGTTGCGAGAAGAGCATCGGCAACACGCGGTGCTCCCGTGCCAGATTAAGTAATGAGTCCCAATCGCGAACGTTCTCTGCCAACCGATCGACCCGTTGAGCAGCGGCATCATCCGGCCGCCGGACAATGGCGCACAACAATTCCGAAGACGCGCGATCCGCCGGCATTGGGCTGCCGCCAGTCTACACCCCAAGCGGATGTATTGCAATAAGCGGAGCAACTGGTAGCCTCCATCACCGCGGCCATCAATCGCAACAGGGCGCGTAACTAGTCGAACGCTCGAGTGTACTGGGCGTAATGGTTCTAGAACAGAAGAGGAAAGTTGGCTTCACCGTGACAAACGAAGCACGGTTCAGTATACTCAGTTATCCCCAGAGCTTTGGGATCGCGATTGAAACTCCGATTGAATAAGGAGAAGTCAACATGCAGGTGGAGCGTACGAACGCAGACGATCTGTTGGTGGATAAACTTCCCGACGGCTCTAAAGTTATTGTCGACCCTAAGAACGAGACGGTCTTCGCCTTGAACGCGACGGCCGGCGCAGCCTGGGACGCGTGCAGTGGTCCGACGACGCTCTCCAAGGTAGCGGAAGACATGCAGCGTTCGCTTGACCCAAGCGTAACCGAGGAACTCGCGCTGGAGTCGATTCTGCAACTGCAGGAAAAGAATTTGGTGACGACATCGGGATCGTTCTCGAACGCCACCAGGCGCCAGGTCTTCGCCACATTGGGCGCCGTCGCCCTGCCGCTGGTCGTATCCCTAACGATGGCGGAGCAGCGGGCGCACGCACAATCGGCGGGATCGGGCGATAGAGCGACCACTACACCGGTCTTTACCACCACCCGCCGCCCCTAACGGTTTCGGACTACCATTGTGGTTAAACAGCCCGAAGACGGGATGCCGGGAATTGAGCATTTCCTTTGCGTCCTCGAGTGGACACCGTCGTCCTCGCCAGTCTTCGCGCACACCAGCCGAATCCTCGATTCTCACTTACTACAGCCTGCCAACGGCACGCTGAAAGCTAGTCTTCCGGGGCCAGAGCGGTTTCTCACGATCGCCATGGCAACCTACGACGAATACGACGCTACTTTCTTCACCGTGCAGTCCATTCGTATGTATCATCCGGAGGTCGCCAATGAGACCGCGATTTTGGTCCTCGACAATCACCCCAGTGGGCCCTGTGCGCCGGCACTAAAAGGCCTCGATGAAAAAGTTCCGGGATACCGCTATGTCCCCTATGACCGATTCACGGGCACAACCGTCAGGGATCTGCTTTTCCGCGAAGCGAATAGCGAATTTGTGCTGGTCATTGACTCGCATGTCCTGTTTGCACCTGGAGCTCTGGCCAAACTCATCGCCTTCCTGAAGACCCAGCGGCATTCCGTGGATTTGTTCCAGGGGCCATTGATCCAGGACGACCTGACCGTGACCGCCACGCATTTCGATCCCATCTGGTCACAGGGAATGTTCGGCCAGTGGGGACTCGATCAGCGCGCCGCCGATCCGGATGCACCGCCATTTGAGATTCCGATGCAAGGCCTGGGTGTCTTTGCTTGCCGTAAGCAAGCCTGGCCAGGTTTCAATCCCCGATTGCAGGGCTTCGGCTCCGAAGAAGGATACCTCCACGAGAAGATCCGCCGAAGAGGCGGTAAGGTTATGTGCTTGCCATTCTTACGATGGCTGCACAGATTTCGGGCTTCTGGCGAAGTACCGTATCCAATCGATTGGGCACAGCGTATACGAAACTATTTGATCGGTTATGACGAGCTCGGTCTGGACCGTGCGGCAGTGCTGGAGCACTTTGAATCGCTGCTAGGCGCCGAAAACGCTCGCCCGCTCATTGAGGCCGCGCTACGCGAAATCGCCGGCCCCTACTACGCCTTCGATGCAATTTTTGCGATCGACGGAGATCCCGCTCGATACCAGGCATACGTCGGGGCGCCGGTACGCCGCGTCGCTGCTCCCGAGACGCCGTGGAATTCCGAAATCGGCCGGGTTCTGGCGCATCGGAGCATTCTGGCTGAGGCTACGCTGCAAGACCTGCGCAGCATCCTGGTGCTCGAAGGCGATCCGGTGTGCGAAATCCGGTATGAATCCGCGGACTTTGCACGGATCCTGGTCGAACTTCCGGATACTCCCGCCCAGATCGCGCTGTGGCTGCGCAAACAGGGAACTCGCGGGTTCGGAATTCGCGCATTCGACTGCAATATCCGAGTCGCAACGGCGTGCCTGGAAGCGTACACCATCCTGGAACGCTACCTATTCCCTTCATTGCCGAGAACGGATAGCGCCGCGGACCAGCCCGATATCGTTGTTCGTGTAGTTCGAGTGGGGGAACAACTTCAGTTGTCGGTTGAGGATGTGGTGGTGACATCGGCCAGCCGCGCGATCCACCTGGTGCCGGCCCTCATCAGGGTGGTGGACGAGGCCGTGATCCAACGCCTGACTGGGTTGCGCGCCGTGCATGCGGGTACTGTAGTATTGGGCGGGCGGGCCTTGCTGCTGCCGGGCGCCACGCATGCGGGAAAATCGTCGCTGGTGGCTGAGCTGTTGCGGCGAGGCGCCACTTACTTCTCCGATGAGTATGCGCTGATCGATTCCCAGGGGCGCGTGCACCCCTATCCACGGCCATTGCTCCTTCGCAATGGCTGCCCCGAACAAGTGCCGATGCTTGCGGGAGAATGCAACGCTCCGGTCGGCGATGCCCCGGCGCCAATTGGGTGGATTCTCGCGCTTGAATATCAGCCCGCCGAAACGTGGAGTGTCGCGGCGGTCCCGCAAAGCGAAGGCTTGTTGACTCTTTTGCGGAATACTCCTCATGTCTTGGCGGATTCACCGGATATGGTGGCGGCATTCCAGCGTGCAGTAGCGGGGGCCACCTGTTACGCTGGGCGCCGCACTGAGGCAAGAGACGCGGCTGAAGAGATATTTCGCTTGGTTGGCAATCCTTCGTGACCCAAACTCGCCTTCCTCGGCGAAGCGAGGGCCTTTGACATACAACGCCCGCTGCTGATGCCCGGGTTAACCGCACAGCCGCCCTCCAGAGGTACGAAGGGCCGCTGTTCGACGCCGGTTCAGGCTTGCGCGTTCTCACCACCAAGGTGGAGCTTGTTGCGCAAGGTCAACTCTGCATCTCCGACTCCACATGCGGCAACAGCAAACGGTTGGGCTGTTCACAAATCGCGGCTACCAGTTACCTGCGAACCGCCTAGCTATCCGCAAGGGCAGCCGCCGGAGAGGGTTCGCTGCGCCGCGCAAAACCAGCGCGCCCTTGCGCTCTCCGCGCCGTTCTGACAGGATGGTGCTGCGACGGGCGGCTCCGGCGGGATGAGCTCAGCGATCTCCTCTGGGACCGAAACCCACGCCAATTTATCCCGCGAGAGCGTTTACACAAAATCGCGGACACCGCCGCCGCCCGAATAGCTCAAAACCTCTTTCAGCTTGCCAACACAAGTAGTGAATGATAAAGGACGCTGTCGCCAGTTGCGCGCCGGCGGCGAAGGCGGCCATTCTAAGGGGACTCGCTTGCGATCGAGATTTCGAAGCGGTCATTGACCGCGTTATGCAGCTTCTGTTTGCTCCCGATGTATCGCTCGGTTGTCTGGACAGAAGCATGACC
>Ga0302325_10003868_pt1 | contig 34969 bp, 29 predicted proteins | sample Palsa_T0_2_FD_201948 | JGI IMG/M metagenome (GOLD analysis project Ga0302325, IMG submission 201948) | Peat permafrost microbial communities from Stordalen Mire near Abisko, Sweden - Palsa_T0_2 | ecosystem: Environmental > Terrestrial > Soil > Palsa > Peat permafrost | place: Sweden: Abisko...
TGATGATGGCCCGGCTGGATGGCGCGAGTCATCGTATGGTCGTACATCAAATCGGCGATCCATTCGCCGTCCAGCTTGATGATGACTTGGCGCTGCTTAAGATCTTCGGGCGAGGTGCGCGCGATGGTTAGCCGCGCTTCCGACTCCATTCACCGGGCCGGCGGCAGCTTGAACTCGATGTTTCGCTCGGAATTCAAACGCTGCGATAGATCGCGATCAATCAAGTCCAGGCTAGCTTGATTCAAGGTGTGCTCGGCGCTGACGTAGTGCAGCGTGGAACCCTCCATCCAATATCCCAGCGCTTGCACGATGCTGTGGTCCTTGAAAGCGATCAGGTAGATGGTGGCGCCGTCGTCGTTGGCATCCCGTTGCGCTTGTTGCGGACCATTCCCGTAAGGATGCGGCGAGGGCGCTTGGTAGATTTTGAGGCCGGATTGCTGCTGGTCCCCGGAGTCGCTGTAATCATAATCGCGGACCGAGGGACTGGCTTGCGGCGGAACGAAGTTCTGATTGATTACCACCGAAGGAGCTGCGTTGGCCGGGGATTGGTCGCTATAGCCGTTGGCATATCCGCTGGAGGGATCGTATCCGTAGCCCGAGCCCGCGCCATAACCATAGCCGCCGTAATAATACACTGGGTACGGAACGATCGTCGCGCGCCGATGCGGAGGATGATTGGCGGCGATCGGAGTCGCCGTTACCGGGCGCTGCCCACTGAAGTTGAAGTACGGCCCCGTCAAGCCGCCGGGCGGAGTGGTAGGAGCGTGGCCCGTCGCGGGATACAAAATACTTCCGTAGCCGCCCAGAGACCAGAAAGGTCCCGAGTGACTTTGACCGAACGACGTTCCCAGTGCGCCTAGGAACGCAACCGCAAAAGCGAGGGAGCGCATGCGACCTCCTCTGACCGATTGTAACCTACAATCCCAACGGCCCGAACAGCTATCTTACATTAAACTGACGAAACAGAGATTCTTGGGTTTCTGTAAGGTTTAAGCTCCAGCGCTTCCATGCTCGAAGTACTGGTGGTGCTCCCTACCTTAACCATAGTGGTCCTAGGAGCCAAAGCCTGGGATCTATTCCAGGAGAACAAGCAGTTCCAATTCAGCGGGGGAACGTGTGATGAATGAGGGAGGGTAGGTGATACACTTGGTCGCGCAGCTCGGCGGGATCGATCACCGCCCAGAGCAGGACGATCGCTTCGACTACAAGCCCGATTGGCGCACCTTGGGACGCGACTAATAGACCTGTGCTGGCTTTTCCAGCTTCCAGGCGTTTGCGGAAGTGATTGAGCATAGTCCGGCGATCATGCGAGACTAGCACCCGGTTGTCCCCTGTTGCCAGTTCCAGGATCTGCGGATCGCCGACGCCTTCAAGCCCGGTCTCACGACCGAGGCGAAATCGATGAAAGGCTCGCGCCGCCGAACGGCCTTGACAATCGCGAACTTGATCGTTATCCGCCTGGAGGCGAATACTCAAGAACGAGACTCACCCATTTTTGCTCTGGCACGTTGTATTTTCTCCCAGAGCCCGGGATTGGCCTGTGCCATGGGGATTCCGCTAGCCTCGAACTCGCGCTCGGTTTCATCGAGGTATTTGTCGATCTCCACCTGATGGTCCAGATAGAAGGCGATCGCACCGTATATCTGCGACCGCTTCAGCAGAGGGAAGTCCTCCTGAATGGCTTCGGGTGAATTACCCTCGTTGAAGGAGTGCACAATCGAGTCCAGCGAAATTCGCGTTCCTGCCACATAGTAGCCTCCATCGCGCCGTTCAATGTACTCGCTGTGCATAGTCAATTCCTGCTTCAAGTATACGGCGAAAGTGTCTTAACATTGCATTTCGGCCGTGCCCGCTCCGGCTACAAACATTTGCTGACGTTATAATCTGAAGAGATGCCGGAAGTACTACATTCCGTCTGCGCGCTCGATTGTCCGGACTGCTGCTCGCTGCTCATCAATGTGAATGACGGCAAAGGCAGCCGCCTGCGTGGAGACCCATCTCATCCGGTGACGCGCGGGTTCCTGTGCGGGAAGGTGGCCCGGTACTTAGATCGCCAGTACTCCCAGGAACGGCTGCTTTATCCCCAGAAACGCGTAGGCGCGAAAGGCGAAGGCAAGTTCCAGCGAATTTCATGGGACGAAGCGCTCGATACCATCGCGCACCGGCTAGGCGCGATCTCGTCCGAATGCGGACCGGAAGCGATCCTGCCTTACAGCTACGCGGGCACCATGGGCTACCTGCAAAGCTCGGGGATGGACCGCAGGTTTTTTCACCGTCTGGGCGCGTCGCGCTTGGAGCGCACCATCTGTTCCGCGGCTGGCCTCGCGGGTCTGACGAAGACGAACGGTTTCCGATATGGCACCGAACCGGAGCAGTTTCCCCATGCCAAGCTGATCATAGCCTGGAGCGCGAACATCCTCGCCACCAACGTGCATCTGTGGCCGTTTATCGTGGAGGCTCGGCGCAACGGCGCGAAGTTCTATACCATCGATCCGGTGCGCACTCGCACCGGCCACCTGTCCGATAAACACTTCTCCGTTTTCCCCGGTAGCGATCTGGCGCTGGCGCTCGGGTTGATGCACATCATCATCGGCGAGAAGCTCTACGACGCCGACTATGTCGCCAGTTACACCGACGGATTCGAGGCGCTGGCCGAACGCGCGCTCCAGTATCCGCCGGAACGCGTGGAAGCGCTCACCGGGATCGACCGCGCGGACATCGTGTCGCTGGCGCGCGAATACGCCACTACGCGACCGGCCGTGATCCGTCTGAACCATGGCGTGCAGCGCAGCGATCGGGGAGGAACGGCGGTGCGGGCCATCGCGGCGCTGCCTGCACTCATCGGATCGTGGCGCGAAGTCGGCGGTGGCTTGCAGCTTTCCACCAGCGGAGCTTTTCACGTGAACAAGTCGGGATTGGAGATGCCCGAGCTGCAATTAAAATCGCCGATCGGCCGCGAAGCTCGGCTCATTAACATGGTCGAACTCGGTAAGGCGCTGACGCAGCTTGACGATCCTCCCGTGAAAGCGATGGTGGTTTACAATTCGAACCCGGCCGCCGTCGCGCCGAATCAGAACCTGGTTCTTAAGGGGATGCGCCGCGACGATCTGTTTACGGTTGTTCTGGAGCAATTTCAGAACGACACCGCCGACCACGCCGACATACTACTGCCCGCGACGACGTTCCTGGAGCACACGGATCTTTACTTCGCTTACGGCCATTTCTATCTGCAACTGGCGCGTCCGGCGCTTCCGGCGGCGGGCGAAGCCAAGTCGAACGTAGAGGTGTTCCGGTTGCTCGCCCAACGCATGGGTCTCGATGACGAATGCCTGCGCGAATCTGAAGACGACATGATCCGGACCTTGCTCGATTCCGGACATCCGTTCCTTAAAGGCATCACGCTGGAACAGCTCGATCGCGATAGGTTCGTGCGCCTGCATGTCGCCCCCGCCGGCGAGCCTTTCCTGCCGTTCGCGCACGGCGGATTCGGTACAGCTTCTGGAAAATGCGAGTTTGGCGCCGAGGCGCTGGATTACCAGCCTCCCATGGAATCGCGCCTGGGATCCTCGGAATTGCGATCGCTGTATCCGTTGGAATTGATTTCCTCCAAGAGCCACGACAGCATGAACTCGACGTTTGGCAACGAGGAGTCGGCCCGTCGGCAGACCTCCATGGTATTTCTCCACGAACACGACGCGGGCCCGCGCGGTATTTCAACCGGCGACCGAGTCCAAGTGTTCAACGGGCGCGGCAGTTGCCTGCTGACGGCGAAAGTGAATGGCGAAGTTCGTCCGGGAGTGGTGTGGGCTCCAGCGGTGGGATGGAAGAAGCTCTCGCCCGACGGCCGCGGCATCAACGCGCTTACTTCGGACCGGCTTACCGACATGGGCAACGGCCCGACGTTCTATAGCTGCCTGGTCGAGGTTCAGAAGTGCGGCGATTGATCGCCGCGCGGGCCGGCTGCGTCTTGATCAGCGTGCTCGCGCTGGCTTCTCCAGCTTGCAAGCATCGCCGCCGCCCCGTCCAACGAACCGACGAACCGATGTTCTCCAGCATGATCAGCGCGGCCGACCCGCGCGAGGCCGTGCAATTCCGCAAGGGCTTTTACGACGTCGAAGCGAATTCGTGGAGATGGACCGGCAAGCATTTTCAGGTTGCGCTGAGCCCGCCGCGTCAGACCGGAAAAGGCGTCCAATTGGTGCTCCGATTCGCGCTCGCGGACGTCATCATCAAAACCTTCAAATCTATCCAGGTATCCGCTGCAATCAATGGAGTTCAACTGGCACCCCAAAGCTACAACCAATCCGGCGATTTCGCCTATGTGCGGGATGTTCCGTCAGGTCAGCTTAGCGGCGACTCGGTTCTAATCGACTTCGATCTTGACAAAGCGCTGCCCCCCACCGATAGCGACCACCGCGAACTCGGCATCATCGTCAGCCAAGTAGGACTCATCGCCAAGTAATGTCGCGTAGCCGGCGCATCGCGTACTACGGCCTGCCGATGTTGTTTTGCCTGGCGGTGCACTGGCTGGCGCTTCGCACCTGGTTCAGCGGCGATGATTTCGCCTGGCTCGGGCTGCCTCTGGATCTCAAATCAAATAGCCTCTTGCATGTTCTTTTCGCCCCGGAAGCCCAAGGCACGGTTCGAACGCTGAGCGAACGGCTGTACTTCCTAATTTTCTCGTCGATCTTCGGCCTGGAGGCGCCGCCATTCCGCATCTGGGCGTTCCTGACGCAATTCGTCAATATCGTCCTGCTGATCCAGATCGCCCGTCGACTCACCGGTTCCGTGCCGGCCGGATTTCTCGCGCCGATACTTTGGGTGGCGAACGCTTCACTAGCGATCGCCATGGACTGGAGTTCAGCCTACAACGAGATTGCGTTCGCGTTTTTTCTGCTGCTGGCTTTTCGGCTCTTGCTGTTGTACATCGATACCGGTGAGCGGAAGTATTGGATATGGCAGTGGGTGGTCTTTGTCCTTGGATTCGGTGCATTGGAATTGAACGTAATGTATCCGGCGCTGGCCGCGGGATACGCATTGTGTTGCGCGCGGCCCTATTTTCGGAAGACGCTGTGGCTGTTTATTCCCTCCATCCTGTTCAGCGTGGCGCATTTCGCCGTGGTACCGGCGCCAACCGACCCGTATTACAAGATGTATTTCGATGCCTCCATCCTGACGACGTGGTGGCACTACTGGTTGTTTGCGTTGGGCGCATGGCGCGATTCGCCCATCGACTGGCGTCCTCCTTGGCTGGGGCTTTCGATTGCACTGGCGATCACGCTGGCGCTGGCTTGGTTCGCGGCGAGCAAATTGCGCCGGCGCGATTGGCTTCCGGTATTCCTCATCGGCTGGCTGCTCGTAGTGATTCTTCCCGTTCTGCCGCTCCGGAACCACTTCACCGAGTACTACGTCATGGTTCCCGCGATCGGCCTCTCGATCCTGGGTGCTTGGGCCATCGCACAGGCTCGCAGTTGGCTGATCCCGGTGGCGGTGGCGCTCGCCGGCCTGTACTTTATGGTCTCGATCACCGAGACGCATGTCACCGAAAAATATTTTTATGCGCGTGCCCGCAAGATCAAGTACCTGGTAACGGCTCTCGAATCGCTTCCCAAGGCGGATGCCGAGAATAAGATCCTGCTTTCGGGCGTGGACAACGATCTGTTCTGGTCGTGCTTTTTTGACGATCCATTCCGGCTGATCGGCATCACGGAGATCTACCTTGCGCCCGGGAGCGAGAAGGGAATCGATACGCACCAGGAGTGGGGCGGCATTTCGCGCTTCGTGATCAGCCCGAGCGACGCGTACGTGGCGATATCGCACGGCCACGGCAAGATCTACGAACTGGTTGGGCGGCAGCTTCGCGACCTCACGCCTCTGTACCTGCCCGCGCTGGCAGCCCAGTATTCGGCGGCGCATGCCGATTTCGTGGACGTCGGCGATCCGACGTATCAGAGCAGCCTGGGTCCAACTTGGTATCAGCCCGAGCGAGGGTTTCGTTGGATGCCCAAGACTGCGACGGTTAAGATCGCGGGGCCGCGCCAGGGCGGACAAATTCTGGAAATCACCGGGTATTGTCCGGCGCTGTTGGTCGACAAGGGGCCGTTGGAGGTCCGCTTTCGAGCGGACGGAATCGATATCGGCAAAATGACCTTGCATCAGCCCGATCAGGATTTCAAGTTGCGTTTTACCATGCCTCCGCAACTGGCGGGCAGGCCAACGCTGGAATTGGAAATCGAAGTGGGCCGCACGGTGCAAGCCGCCGGCGACCAGCGCCCGCTCGGCCTGATCTTCGGAACGTTTACGATGAAGTAAGCATGAACTACTTCGAGCAGCATCACCAGGAATATCTGGAGGGACTGAAGACGTTCCTTCGCATTCCAAGCATCAGCACGCTTTCCGAACACAAGTCGGACATTCAGAAAGCGGCCGAATTCGTTCGCGGCGAACTGGCAAAAGCGGGCCTTCAGGAAGCGCAACTCATCGAAGGCCAGGGCAACCCGTTGGTTTACGCCGAGTGGTTGGGCGCTCCCGGAAAGCCGACCATCCTTTTCTACGGCCACTATGACGTCCAGCCGCCGGACCCGCTGGACGAATGGAAGACGCCGCCGTTCGAGCCCGCCATCCGCAACGACAACATCTACGCACGCGGGTCGGCAGACGACAAAGGGCAGGTCTACCTTTTGATTAAAGCCGTGGATGGACTGCTCCGGCAGCACGGCCGGTTGCCAGTCAACGTCAAGTTCCTGATCGAAGGCGAAGAGGAAGTGGGCGGCGAGCACATCGAAAGCTACGTGGCGTCGAAGCCGGCGCGAATCAAAGCGGATGCCGCCGTCATCTGCGACACGGAAATGTTCGCGCCGGAGATGCCGACCATCTGCGTGGGACTGCGCGGCATCGTCTATGGCGAACTGATCGTACAAGGGGCGGATCACGATCTGCACTCGGGCGTTTACGGCGGCGCGGCTCCCAACCCCATGCAAGCCGTCGCGGAGATTATTTCCGCGCTGAAGGATCGCGAAGGCAGGATTCAAATTCCCGGCTTTTACGATCGCGTCGTGCCGCCCAGCACGAAAGAACGAGAGGCTTGGGCGCGGCTGCCGTTCAACGAGCAGGAGTACAAGGAAAAAGAGGTCGGCGTCAAAGCGCTGGTGGGCGAGCCCGGCGTGCCGCTGTTCGAACGCTTGTGGGCGAGGCCGACGTTCGAAGTGCACGGCATTCGCGGCGGATTCATCGGCGAAGGCGCGAAAACCGTGATCCCGGCAAAGGCTGTCGCCAAGATCAGTACGCGGCTAGTCTCGGATCAGCGTCCCGCGGAGGCCGTGGCGCAGATTCAGAAGGCAATCGCGGCGGCGTGCCCCAAGGGCGTGACCGCCGAGTTCAAGCTCATCCACTCGGCGCCGCCGTCGCTGGTGAATCCCGACAATCGGTTCATCAAGGCGGCCGCGGACGCGATGCAGCAGGTGTTCGGAAAACAAACCGTGTATATTCGCTCGGGCGGATCGATTCCGATTGTCGCGGCGTTCGACGAATCCCTCGGGATTCCCAGCGTCATGATGGGCTTCGGGCTACCCGACGACAATTTGCACGCGCCCAACGAAAAGATGCATTTGCCGAACTTTTTCCGCGGGATCGAAGCTGTGGCGGGCTATCTGGAGCTTCTGGGGAAGTGACGTCAGGCGGCCAGATCGGTGTCTTCGCGCTCCATTGACATGGATCCGTGCGAGCGGCCCGAGCAGACGTTGCAGGGCGGAAATCCCATTTCCGGATGCCGCCGGGAGAGGCTCTCGAGCGTGGAATGGATGGCAGCCATCGCGGCGTGTTTATGGGGGCCGTCGGGCCATTCCTCTACAACGTGCAGGCGGTAATGTTCCATAGCCAGCCATTCGAGATGCATCTTCGTTTCCCCCTGAGGGTCTCTTCGGCCCACAATCACGGGATCTTACTAAGCACGTAATGCGCCAAACGTCGACAACGCCTTACGCCGGTGATAATAGCCTTTATTTACTTGGCTTTCTGGGCTTTTCCTTCCGCCAATGCACGCCGCAGCGTCCGCATCTGCTGCCTGCGATTGATCTTGGCCTTGCGCTGGCGGCCATATCGGGACTTATCTCCATTGTGGGCTGACATAATGTCCCTCTAGCGTACCAAATTTGGCTCCTCCATGATGCTTTCGATCCCGGTGCCAAGGCGGAGAAGAGGACTGCGGCGGGTGCGCCGCCGATCATGACGCGGGGCTAGTGCGACAATAGCATACGCCCACGCCGTCCGTGACTAAGAATGCAAATTGCCATTCTCGTTTTGAACCTCATTGCCTCTTTCACCTCGGCGACATGGGCCGTGGTCGCGCTCATTCGCCCGGCTTCCCTGTCTGGTTCGGTTCACATTGAACCCGGCGAGATATTCTATGCGCGGATGTATGCCGCGCGCGCTGTTCCGTTGGGGCTGGCATCTGGAATCCTGCCATTTTGTCTCGGCGGACCCGCTATCGCGTGGGTGCTTTTTATCGCCGCGGCCGCTCAGATCGCGGATGTGGCGATTGCCGTGGGCAAGCAAGAGCGAGGGATGATCATGGGGGCCTCGTTCGCAACGATCGTGCATATCGTCTGCGGGCTGGCCATCATTGTTCGCTAGCGCGGAGTGCCTTGGACGAAGCGAGCGCGCGCCGCGCCCAGCCTGCGGCCGCAAGCAAGGCGAGTGGCCCCAGGATCGTCACCGATATAACACCCCAGTCGAGCCCGTAACCGCGCATGACCACCGCGGACGTCACCACCGACGTTAGACCGTAGCCGCTGAGCAAGATTCGGCGGTATCGGTCGAGCGGCTGCGAACTGCGGCGCACCTCGCGCAGCAAGCGCCGGTCGAAATCGGGCGACAGGCTGGGGACAGGCCCCGCCATGGAACGCCGTAGCAAACTATCGATCTCAGTTTCCCGAGGCTCCATCTCAGTCACAAGAATATCCTCTCTCTTTCAGCATGCCATGCAGCAGCAGGCGCGCGCGATGCAGATACGATTTGACGGTATTCTCGGGAACGCCCAGCAGTGCCCCCACTTCGGCAACTCCCGAGCCCAGCCAATAGTATAGTCGCAAGGCCGATTGGTAGACCTCGGGAAGGGTTCGAATGCACTCCGCAAGGGCTTGATCGCGCTGCGCCGTTTCAGCCCGGCGGTGCGGGCCGGGCTCCGGCGCCGCGGCTCGATAAAGAACCGTCTCGTCCGCGTGTGGGCTTCGGAATCGAACCCGCGCTTTCAGGTTCACCGCTTGGTTGAACGCGATCCGGTAGATCCAGGAGCTGAATTCGGCCTCGCCGCGGAACGACGCGATCGCGTGGTGAACCTTGAGAAATACCTCTTGCGTCACGTCTTCCGCTTCTGGAATGAACTCCCGGCCCAAAATCGAAACCGCGAGCCGAAACACATGAGCGCTATGCCGGCTGACCAGTTCCGCGAAGGCTTGCTGATCGCCGCTTTGCGCGCGGGCCACGAGTTGGGAATCGGCCTCCACCAGCGTTAACGCTGGCCCTTCAGGAAATGAAAGGCAATCAGGCCCACGCCCAAGAAAGCGAGCGGCAGAGGAGTGACCCAGAACCCATGGGACGGCGCGTCCAGGGTCAGAGCAAGCACGATCATGGTTCCAATCGAAAGACTCAAGAGAACCATTCCCAAAATCGGGATGACGCTGGGATCGGGCGGACGACGCTCCCGCGGCGGATCCAACGGAAACTCCGGCAACGGTATTCCCTTTTCCATCGCCGCCATCCGCTCCTGATGAATGATCTCCATCCTCTGCAACCGACTCCGGTGCTTCATGTAAAGATAACCAACAATGCCACCCGCCAACGCGAGCGCGACAATTCCATCGCCGATTGAGTAGCTCATTTCTCTCTCACCTCACCGTTAGGACAAGGTGTGCCGGCGGGCGGTTGCAGCGGGCCGCGCTGGGGCGGTCACTCCTCCGGCAGGCGGAAAGCTTTGATCATGTATTCGGGGTACCGCAGGTTCAGGAATCCGACGAACAGTTCGTTAACCAGATTGATCGCGCGGTTGACGGCGTACTCGTAGTCGAAGCCGGTGACGCGGAAAGTCAGCGATACGGCGCCGCGGCGATTGGAAAAACGAACGGAAACCCGCTCGCGGTCGATGCGGCGGTGCTCGGGACGTTCAGCGGACGAGCAGTCTTTAAGGAAAGCTTTCAAACCCGCATCCAGGTCCGAGCCGGGTTCCACGTCGGGCAGGAGCTTCTTAAATGTTAGGGTCTGGGGCTTCGAATCAAAGGTCAAGTGAAACGGGAGCTTCCAGAGCCAATTGAATCGAAACTCGACACTTCCGCTCTTGGCAACGGTCTCGCTGAAAGACCCGAAGACGCCCCGTTCGGCGTAGCGCTCCAATTCGGTTCGTACCACCACCAGTGGCTTCTTTCGGCCAGCCACGGTTAGTGGTCGTAAGCCATGCAACCTGGTTCCACTTTGCCCAAAAAGCCGGGCGGATACTGCTGGGCCTGCTGCCAGAATTCTTTCTTGGACTGGCAGTTGATCACCGTCGAGATGCGTTCCTTGGCGGCGATCTCGTAGCTCCGCTGGAGCGCCGGGCGGAAATCCTCGGGCTTCGTCACATATTCGCCGCGCGCGCCCAGAGCTTCGGCGACTTTGTCGTAACGCAGATTTTCCTGGAAGAGATACATGTGCGCCGACCTGCCCGATCCCGACACGCCCCACGTGTTGTTGTTGTAAACCACCATCACCACGGGCATTTTGTATTTGCTCATGGTTTCCAGTTCCATGCCGGTGTAGGCGAATCCGGCGTCGCCGGTGACCGCGATAATCGGCGCGCCCTGGTGGGCGGCCTGCGGTCCGACGCCCAACTGGACCGCTGCGCTCACGCCGAACGCATAACCGCAATCGGGTCCGATGGCGCCGTATTGGTACGCGCCGTTGCAGATTTGCCCCGGACGGTAGGCGCGGAAGAAACGGCGGCAATATCGCCCAATCCCGTAGCCTCCCGAGACCACCGTGGTCTGCTCTTTCGGAAGATCGCCGCGATACAGAAAATCGGAAAGCTCGTGCGCAATGACGGCCGCGTGAACCGCGTCCTTGTAGCTCATGCCGATCTTGTAGTACTCGGCGTTTTCGTCTTCGAACTTCTTTCGTGCGGCGGCCAGTTCGGCCACCCATGCTTCGCGGCGTTGGGGCGCGACTGCGTCGGTGAGCGCTTCCAGAGCCGCTTGCTCCGAACTCACGATACCTAAATCGATGGGCATGTTGCGGCCGATGTCGCTCGGGTCGGGATCGATGCGGGCGTAGAACGCGTCCGGACTGAACGCGACTTCGCCGACATTGGGCATCGAATACTGGCCGACGAAGACTACCAGGTCGGCGCTCAACAGCGCTCCGGGCGCGGTGCTGGCAGAGAGCCGGTGACCATCCGAGAAATGTCCCCGGGATGTGCCGGATTCCACCACGGCGATGTCGGCTTTCTCGGCCAGTTCTTTGAGCGCGCCCCAGGCGCGGCCATAAAACACGCCCGTGCTGGCCACGATGATAGGCCGCTCTGATTTCTGGATGCGCTCGGCGAGCAGCCGGATTTGCTTGGGGTCCGGGTACGGCTTGGCTTCGGTTCGATATTTAGATTTGTCGTAGTAATAACGCAGGTCGCTCGCGTCCTTGAATCGCGCCGCGGCGATCTCGGCCGGGAAATCGAGATGCACCGGCCGCGGCACGCCGGTCTTAAGCTGGCGGAACGCGTAGGCCGCATATTCGTGGACGCGTTTTGGATCGATCAGGCGCTTGCCGTACTTCTTCATGCCTTCGGTGGTGGGCTGCTGGTACACGGTCTGGATGCCCATCTCGGCGTCCTCGTCGGCAATGCGCTTGTTGCTGGCCAGGACGAGCAACGGAGTTCGGGCGGCGTTCGCCACCGCGATGTTCATGATCATGTTGGTGAAGCCGGGGCCTTCGGTGCCCGAGCAAGCGGCCACTTCGCCCGTGACGCGGATGAATCCGTCGGCGGCGGCGCACATGGCGCCCTCGGTTCGCCCGCCAAAGCTGGGGATGCCTTCGTCGGCGATGGCATTGATGATGTCGTAGTTGCCCGGGCAGCAGAACAGCGCTGCGAGCCCTTCTTGCTTGCAGGCGCGCGCGAAGACCTGGGCTCCGCGCATGGGGAAGCTGGCCGCTTTCGCGGGTGTGTTGAGGGACGCAGGGATGGCGTCCGGCAAACGGATGGACGGCCCGTTGGTGGGAGCGGCTGCCGCGCCCTTTACAGCCGCCAATGCGCCGGTTGCGGCCGTCAGTCCTTTAATAAAGCTACGGCGCGATCCTGGTTCGCGCTCGTTCTCATTCTGCATGCTGACTCCTATTCGTCTTCGAGTTTAGGCCTTTTTTCTTCCGGCCACAAATTGCGGACGAAGTTGACGACGTTCCGGATTTGTTCGTCGGAGAGCTTGTCGTGGAACGGCGGCATGTCCTCTTTGGTTCCGTTGCGGATGCTTCCGAAGATCGCTTCCGGCGTTGCGCCGTGAGTGAAGTTGTCGGGATCGGTGAGGTCTGCTGGAGCGGTGGAATTGAAGTCGCGCCGATTGAGGCCGCGGCCGTCCTCGTCGTGACAATTGACGCAATGGATCAGGTATATCTGCTTGCCCTGCGCGATCGATTTGCGGGTGAAAGGCGCGGGGGATTGAGCGGCCAGAACCGCGGCGAGCAGGCACACCAAACCCAGGGGCTTCCGCATCTAGCTCTCGACGTTATCAGGGCGGCACGGCCAAGTCAACGCGTAAGCGGCGGCCAAGCGTGCCGGGACTACGCGGCTTCCCGCTCCGCATGCGGCGTGTTCACCTTGGCCACGCGGATCTGCTTCGCGATGCCAAAGAACTTCAGGATGCTGATCTGAATCCAGGAGATATCCAGCTCGTACCAGGCCAGACCGTGACGGGCCGAAGTGGGATGCGCGTGGTGATTGTTGTGCCAGCCCTCGCCAAAGCTGAACACAGCCACCAACCAATTATTCCTCGAGTCGTCGCGGGTGTCGAATCGGCGGCTGCCCCACATGTGCGTGGCGGAATTGACCAGCCACGTGGCGTGCAGGCCGAACACGACCCGCGCGCAAGTGCCCCATAGCAGCATAGGCAGGCCGCCCACGGCGTAAAGCGCCACAGCCAGCACAAGGATGGTCACCCAGTGGTAGTTATTCAGCCAAACATAGAACGGATCTTTCGCCAGGTCGGGCGCATACTTGGACATCAATTTGGTATTACTGTGCTTGGATTCGCCCACCAGAAGCCAGCCGATGTGCGACCACCAGGCGCCATCGCGGGGAGAATGCGGGTCGCCGGGCTTGTCGGAGTACTGATGATGGATGCGATGCGTCGCGACCCAAAAGATCGGGCCGCCTTCCAGCGTCATCGTGGCGCAAACCGCCAGGAAGTACTCGATGAATCGGGGAAGTTTATAGGAACGGTGCGTGTGCAGGCGATGATAGCCCATGCTGATGCCCAAACAAACGCCCACCCAATACAGGAAAACGGCCGTCAGAAAGGCGGGCCAGGTGAACATGAACAGCGCGGCCAGGGCGCCTAGGTGCAGGCCCACTAAGACGATAGTGATGGGCCAATTCAGCTTCTTGTTGCTATAGATGCTTGCGATATCGCTTGTCACGAGTGCTCCAAAAATAGGAAGGGTACAACTCAACCTACCAGGGATTTGAGTAGCGGTTTGTAAGACTTGTGTAATATCGACCGCGCAAGGGCCTGGGTCGGGAGTTCACCTTAGGCGCCGGCTGCGACCCGCCTTGAACGGGACCGGAGACCTAAGCACCCGCTATGCTGGCCGGTATGTCGACCAGAATCCTTGCACGCATCGCGGCCGAGACGAGATTACCGCGCCTGTTCCCCGTGTTGAGCGAGGATCTAAGCGGAAGCGATCTCCAATCGCTCCTGCTCGAAGTCTATCGAGCGCGTGTAACTGCGATTCGCGGTCCTGAACTGTTGGAAAGAGCCTCTCGCGATCTGGTTGCGCCTTCCACCATCGATCCGCGCGTGTTCCTCGAATTTGATCGGACGGCGTTTGAGGTAGCGGCGGGATTCCAGGCCATCGAGCTCGCGCCGGTAGCTCCGCTGGGTTTGAACCACGCTCTCGGCGGGGTCGATCAGAATAACGTGCTCACGACCATCCGCAACTTGGAAGTGCTGGGCGATCCCACGCCGGCGATGGCGCTGGAGTGCGCGCGACGACGAAAGCAAGGCCCGCGCCCAGCACTGCCGGAGGTCCGATTGGCGGCAAGCCAGCGCGTTATTCGCCTTCAGCCCTTCGATTTCCCCGGCTACTTGCCGCACTTCAAACTCTTCGCGCTGGCTTCCGCCGGCCGCGATACCGGATCGCACGCATTCGAAACCCAACATCTGGGCGAGCACATTCGCTTCTACCTGGAACTGTTCCGCGGGTTGAATGCGCGCGGGTTCCATATGGCGAAGCCGCTGGTAGAGATCTCCGATGCCGCCGTCACCCGCGCTCTGCTCGAGCAAGCTGGAGTGAACCTGGAACAACTGCGCGAGCAAATCCGGGCGCATCGCGTCGGCGGATCGGAGCGATTCCTGGAGGAGCGAGGCGTCAAGCTGCCGGATTCAATCGAAGAGCCCGCCCGCGAGTTGCCGGACTGGGCGCCGAGCGATCGACTGGAGCTCGTCCGCGCCGGCCTCGTCGGCATGTTCCGCGACGAATTTCCCGAGGCGCAATTCAGCTTCAACCTCGCGCGTCTGGAAGGACTGAGTTATTACGCCGGCCTCTGCCTGCGAATTTCGCCCGAAGCGCCCGACGGGAATCGGTATCCGATCACCGACGGCGGCTTTACGGATTGGACTGCGCGGCTGCTGGGGGATCGCAAGGAGCGCTTTCTCGCTACCGGGATCGGCAGCGAGTTCGTTTGCCGCCGATATCGGGCAATAATCTGAATATGCCCGTCTCCGCCTGGGCCAGCCGGCGGCTAATGGATGCCGCGGCGAAGCTTTCGCCGGAGGAACTCGCCCGCGATTTCAGGACCTCGGATGGAACCGTTGCGGCCACGCTGGCTCACATCTTCGCGGCCGATCAGGTGTGGCTGGATCGCATCCACGGGGTTCCGCGAGCGGTTTTTATCAGCGCGGAGGACCAGGACTTCGCGACGCTGCAGAAGGCTTGGCCCGCGCTGCTTGATCGCTGGAAGGAATGGGCCGCGCCCCTAACCGATCAACAAGCGTTAGCCGATATTTCCTTCCGCTATCCGAGCGGAAATGCATGGGTGCAGACGCTGTGGCGGATTATTCTGCATGTCGTCAACCACGGCACTCATCACCGCCGCACGGTTTCCGGATTCCTACGAGCCATGGGTCACACGCCCCCGGAGTTGGACCTCATGGCTTACGATCAGTCGCTATGAAATCCAGAACGGGATGCGACATGGCAGGCGATGCGGATGGTCTTCTCAACCTGCGCTCGAAAATCATTTCCAGTAACAACGAATTCTTGCGGGTCCGGCGGGAATTTAGACACGCCTGGGGAAATTAGACTTTAACATTGCATCATAAGGAGCCATGCTCCCCGATTCAGGCAGAATAGTTCTAGGCCGCCTAGTACACTCCTAGTTAGGAGTACTTATGAGAATTAGCCGTTTTGACCTATCTACGCGCTCACTACTCATGATACTCTTTCGATTAGCCGATGCAGTGGCACATCATCACCGGCGAGTTTCCTCCGCAACGTGGGGGTGTCAGCGACTACACGTTTCGCTTGGCGGAAGGGCTCTCGGAAGCCGGTGAAGAGGTTCATGTTTGGACTCCGGAAGCCACCGAGGAAACGCCTGCACTCGAGGGAGTAGAAATACATAGCCTTCCGCGACGGTTCGGCCTGCGGTGGCTTCGCGCATTAGATCAAGGGCTAGCCGCTCATCCGGACGAACGCATTTTGCTGGTTCAATACGTTCCCCACATGTATGGGTGGAAAGCCATGAACCTGGCCTTCTGTTGTTGGTTGGCCCGGCACCGGGGAAGCAATGTGTTCGTGATGTTCCACGAGGTGGCCTATCCGTTCAAAACCGGCCAACCTTGGAAACATCACTTTCTCGCCGCGGTACATCGGCTGATGGCGTGGATCGTGCTCCACAGCGCCAAGCACTCTTTCACATCCATAGAGCCCTACCGGAATCTGCTTTCTCGGCTAAGGCCGAATGCCCGCATCAGTATGCTGCGGTTATTTAGCAATGTACCGTTCGACAAGCATGCCGGTCGCGGGCCGCTCTCGGGTTTCATTGAGGCCAACAGCGTGGTCGGCATCTTCTCCAACTTCTCGAGCGAGATCACTGGTCTGCTTGAAGACACCCTTCCGACGGTGCTAGAGGATTCCGCCATTCAAATCTTTCTCATAGGCCCGGGATCCGGTTTCATCCAGCAATTCTCCAGAAAGTATCCACGATTCAAACACCGCTTCAGCACGTCCGGCAGACTGGACGCACTCGAGGCGGGATCCTATTTCCAGGCATGCGACGTGCTATTGCAGCTCTATCCGGGAGGGGTTTGCGCGGCACGAGGCACGCTGGTGGCCGCCTTGGCGTCGGGTATACCCGTCGTTACCACGGCCGGGCCCCTCACCGAGCCGCTCTTACGACATGGGGGAGTGCTCGCTCTAGCCGATCCCAACGCCGTTTCGATTCGCGGCGTGATTGAGGAACTGCTGGCTGACCCGGCGCTGGCGGGCCGCATCGGCGCCGCGGGTAAGCAGCTTTACGAATCCGAATTCGATGTTCCGGTCACGGTGGAAATGCTCCGCCAAACCGCCCGCGCAGGGCGTCGAGTCGCCGTCAATCAGTAACTCGCTTCGTCTCCGCCCGCATGCTATGCTGTGATCCGAAGTGTTCAGCGGGCATTATCGAAAAGTAAAGGCGATCTTTGGACTTACCGACGTTTTCCTTATATCCGCCGCCTTTATCGCCGCCTATCAAACCCGAACCCGGCTGCATTTCGAGCGAGCTTTCTATCTGGAGTTTTCGGTAGCGGCACTGCTCCTGTTTCTTTCCGTCTTGTGCTGGATCGCGATCGGCTACTGGTTCAACATTTACGAAAAGCTGGACTCGGCGCATCCCCGAGTGGTTTTGCGAGACACCTTCCGGCAATGCGCGCTGGGCGCCGGTTCGTTGGTGGTCACCGAGTACCTTCTACGCCTGGACCTCAGCCGCTCTTTCGTCCTACTGTTCGCCACCTACGCCTGGATCCTTCTCTGTCTTTTCAGGATCAACGCGGCGCGGGTGATCGGAGCGGTTCGGCGGGAATTTGGAAGCGCCCATTTCGTGATGGTGGTGGGCTCGGGCGAACGGGCGCTGAATCTGGGAAGAGCGCTCGAGCAATCCTCCGACTACGGCATCCGTTTGGCGGGTTTTCTCGACGACCAACCGGGCCAGGTGCAGCTTGCGGGCGCCTACGAGCAATATCCTCTCTCCCGGCTACCCCAGCTGCTGCGGCAGCATGTCATCGACGAAATCATCTTCGCGGTAGATAGCCCCAGACTGGCGGATATGGAAGAAATCTTTCTGCTCTGCGACGAAGAAGGCGTGCGGACGCGAGTGGTGGTGGACTTTTTTCCCCACGTCAACAGCCAGGTGTATCTCGACCGCCTGGGTCTCACGCCGCTGCTCACCTTTTCCGCCGCGCCGCACGACGAGATCCGCCTGCTGGCAAAGCGCATCATCGATCTGGTACTGGCGGCCGCGGCGCTGGTGCTGCTGCTCCCATTCATGTTGCTGACCGCGCTGCTGATCCGGCTGACCTCGCCCGGCCCGGCAATCTTCCGCCAGGAACGCTGCGGGCTGAACGGCCGCCGGTTCATCTTCTACAAGTTCCGCTCCATGTGCGACAACGCCGAGGAGCTCAAGCCGTCGCTCAAGCATCTCAGCCACAAATCCACCGCGTTCAAGATCACCAACGATCCGCGCCTCACCGCGATCGGCCACTTTTTGCGAAAGTTCTCCATCGACGAATGGCCGCAGTTGTGGAACGTGCTGAAGGGCGACATGTCGTTGGTGGGCCCGCGGCCGGCCGTCCCGGAGGAAGTGGACCTGTATCAGCGTTGGCAGCGCCGCCGTTTGCGGATGCGGCCGGGACTCACCTGCTTGTGGGCCGTGTCGGGACGCGATTCTGTCGATTTCGAAACCTGGATGAAAATGGACATGCAATACATCGACAACTGGTCCCTGGCGTTGGACTGGAAGATCATTCTGCGCACCATTCCGCGGGTGCTTACCGGCGCGGGAGCGTCGTAGCGCCGGATAATGGGAGAAGGAGCATTATGCACCTGGTTCCAACCGAAGACGAAGTGGTCGCGCTGCTGCGCCGCACCGGAGCGATTCGCGAGGGTCACTTCGAATATCCGAACGGCCTGCACGCCACCGAGTACATGCAAGTGCAACTTGCGATGCGCTATTTCCAGCACGCCAAGGTGTTGAGCGTCGGGTTGAGCCGACTCTTGCGCGCGAATTCCGAAATCCGGGCGATGATTCCCGAGCTTTCCATCGTGTCTCCCGATACCGGCGGCCTGCCGGTGGCGTACGGCGTTTGTGAAGCATTGCGCGCGCATCAGGTTTATTGGGCGGATCGCAAAGAAGAACACGGCCCCATGCGCTTCCGGCAATATCTGGAACAGAAGCCGGGCGAGAAAGTTCTGCTGGTCGACGATATTCTGCGCTCCGGAAGGAACCTGGCGGAATTGAAGCGGCTGGTGGAATCGACTGGCGCGCAAGTAGTGGGCCTGGCGGTCATCATCTATCAGCCTACGCCGCGCACGGTCGACTTCAGTCCCCTGCCCTTCTACTATCTGGCCAAGCTGGACGCTACGTACTATAAGGATGCCGGATCGTGCGACCTGTGCAAGCGCGGCGTGCCGGCCGAGAAGGTTTGGATTTAGTGCTTCAGCTTCGACCAAATTGCGAGTGCTGCGATCGCGATCTACCGCCTGCTTCCGACCAGGCCGTGATCTGCTCTTTCGAATGCACCTTCTGCCGGCAGTGCGCCGAACAAGTGCTAGGTGGCCGATGCCCGAACTGCGGAGGCAACTTGGCGCCGCGCCCAATTCGTCCGGCTGCGGCGCTGAAGCGGTATCCCGCCTCGACGGAACGCAAACACCGGGCCCGCGGCTGTCCTCAGGCTGGCGGTCTCTCCGGCGCGACGGCGTAAGCCTCAATCTCAATCAGGAACTCAGGCCGCGGCAGTGCGGCGACCACCGACAGCATGGACGCCGGCCGATGCCCTTGAAGCATTCGCGCACGCACTTCGGCATACGCGGGAATGTCTGCCGCCCGAACCAGGTACTGCACAATCTTGACCAGATTCTGGACGCTCATGCCCGCCTTTTCGAGCGCCGCGAGAACATTGCGCCAAGCTTGTTCGGCTTGCCCCTCGAAGGTTTTCGGAAGATCTCCATCCGGCGTCAGCCCTGGTGTGCCGGACGTCATAAGCAGCCTTCCAAGGAGGGGAACCTCCACGGCGTCGCTGTACTTGCCGATCTGCTTTGCAATTCCGATATCGTGAATTCGGTTCATGCTGTAATCGTATGCCCTGGGAACCCGGATGTTTCGGCGCGCGCCGTAACGTTTTACGGATTTTTTCTGATAACGTGCAGGTATGCAACCCGACATTGCCCGCCTGGCCTCGCTCATCGGAGAGCCCGCTCGCGCCAAAATGCTCCTGGCGTTGATGGATGGGCGCGCTCTGCCATCCGGCGAACTCGCCGATACCGCCAACGTTGCTCCGCAGACCGCCAGCGGCCATCTCGCCAAGTTAGTGGAAGCCCGCCTGCTTGCCGTCGAGGCTCAGGGCCGCCATCGTTACTATCGCATCGCGACGCCCGAGGTGAGCTTCGCGATCGAGACTCTGGGCGAGCTTGCGCCGCCGCGCGCTCAACCCGACTTCCGATCCTCGGAGGCCCAGGCGTTCCGTTTCGCGAGAACCTGCTACAACCACCTTGCGGGTGTTCTGGCGGTCCGCATCGTTGGTACGATGCAGCGTGAGAAACTACTCCGCGGCGAAGCCGATCGGCACTGCCAACTCACCGAAGCGGGCCGTCGGTGGCTTGCCGATTTGGGAGTCGAAATCGCGCCGCATCGCCTGTCCGTCGACGGCGCCGGCCGGTATTGTCTCGATTGGACCGAGCGACGCTACCATCTCAGCGGTCCCTTGGGACGAATCATCCTGGCGCGGATGCTTGAACTCGGGTGGCTGGTTCGCAAACCTGCAACCCGGTCGGTTCGGCTTACGTTGAACGGACGCAAGGAACTGGATCGGCGTTTAGGAATCGATCCAGGCGGCGCCGTTTAGTGTTCGAACGAGGGAGCGAGCGTGCCCTTGGCCTTCGCCACCGGCAGCAGCGTCGGGTAAAACTGCACGAATGTATTGTCCACCGCTCCGTTCTTCGAGTGGCAGCTATAGCACGACGCCGTTCGAGGAATCATCTTAGCGGACTTCGAGTTCTCGAGCGCGAAAAAAGCCCAGCCATTGCCCGGGAATCGCGACGTGTCCTTCACTTCCGCTTCGAAGCCCATCCGATCCGTCTGATAGTGCCCGCCATTGTTGATCGAACCGTGGCTCACCGACGACCGGGCCTCGAGGATGAACATGGTCTTCTCCGGCCATTTTCCGGTTTGTAGGAACGCGCGATATGCTACAGGCGTGACAAAAACGTTGTCGAACATCGGGTTACTATCGGGATTTTCTTTGCCGATCGGGCCGTACGTCATCCCCAAGCCGGAACTCAGGTAAATCCATTCGCGATAATCCGGGGGAGTCAGCAATTGGTTGTCGGGCGTGAACCGCGGCGAGCCGGAATCGGGCGTGACGGCGGTCTGCTGCGCCATCAATCCCACAACGAGAGTCGCCGCGAACGCGAGGTGGATTCCTGTCCGCATGGTGACTACTATTCTCGCCGAACCGCGTCCGTAACCGTTGTCACATGTAGTTTCGCTGGATGTGATAAGCTAACGCTGCTCATGAAACTGCCTATTGAGTTAGACGCTCCCATCTGCAAAAACCTCGCCGAAGCCTCCAGCCGCGAATGGCTCGAGACCAACGACATCGGGGGATTCGCCTCTTCCTCCATAATCGGCCTGAACACGCGCCGTTATCACGCGCTCCTCGACGCGGCCATTCACCCGCCCGTGGGCCGCTTTGTCCTGCTCTCGAAAGTGGAAGAGACGCTCGTTTTGAACGGCCAGCGTTTCGATTTGGGGGCCAATCAGTACACCGGCTCTACCCATCCCCAGGGGTATCTGCTGCTCGATTCATTCCGCCTGGATCCGTTTCCCGTCTCCACCTATCGCATCCAGGACATCGCCATCGAAAAGTCCGTATTTCTCGTCCAGGGCGAAAACACGGTCGTGATTCGGTACAAGCTGCTCGGCGATCTGGCCAGCCGCTCGTGCGAACTCGAGGTGCGCCCGCTGATCGCTTTCCGCGACTATCACAGCACCACGCACGCCAACGACGGGATTCGCCGCGACGTGGATCAGAGTCCCGGCATGGCCACCGTCACGCCCTACCCAGGCCTTCCCAGCCTGCACTTCGCGCACGACGCGGAATCCGTCGATACTTCGGGATTCTGGTTCTACAATTTCGAATACGAAATCGAACGCGAACGCGGGCTCGATTTCATCGAGGATCTCTACAGTCCGTTCCTGCTGCGCTTCAATCTCGCGCGCAACCCCGCGGGCTCGGTCATCGCATCCACCGCGAGTCACGAGATCTCTGAAGCGCTGCCGCTCCAGAAGCAGGAGACCCAGCGGCGCGCCAAAGTGGCGGGCGCGGCGCCGGCCGACGATGCGTTCGCGCGGCTCCTGACCACGGCCGCCGACCAGTTCCTGGTGGCGCGCGGCGCTCAGAAAACCGTGATCGCTGGCTATCCCTGGTTCGGCGATTGGGGCCGCGACACCATGATCTCGCTGCCCGGGCTCACATTGGTGACGGGCCGTTTCGAAGACGCACGAAACATTCTGCGAGCCTTCGCCCGCAGCATCGATCAAGGCATGCTGCCCAATCGCTTTCTCGAAGTCGGAGAAGCGCCCGAATACAATACCGTGGACGCCACGCTGTGGATGTTCCATGCCGTTTCCCAGCTCCTGCACTATTCGCGCGATTACGATTTCGTCCGCTCGGAAATGTACGCTCCGCTGGCCGACATCATCGCCTGGCACGAACGCGGCACGCGCTATGGAATACACGCCGAATCCGACGGCCTGCTGCATGCGGGCGAACCGGGAGTGCAACTCACCTGGATGGATTCCAAGATCGGCGATTGGGTGGTGACGCCGCGCACCGGCAAGCCCGTGGAAATCCAGGCGCTCTGGTACAACGCATTGCGCGTGATGGAGCATCTGGCGCGGGAGTTCGGCGATGGGGAGAAATCCAAACATTACGCGGAGATGGCCGACCGCGCTCGCTCCCGCTTTGCACAGGTGTTCTGGAACCATGCCGACGGCGGTCTCTATGACTGCGTGACAAACGGTCAAGGCGACCGTTCCATCCGGCCCAACCAGATCTTCGCGGTGAGTCTCCCGTATCCTCTGCTATCCGACGATCAGGCTTTGCGCGTGGTGGAGGTGGTGGAGAAAGAACTGCTCACACCGTATGGCCTGCGGTCGCTTTCTCCGCGAGATCCCGCCTACAAACCGCATTACGGCGGCAACGGGTTCTCTCGCGACAGCGCCTACCACCAGGGCACGGTCTGGCCGTGGCTGATCGGGCCGTTCCTGACGGCTTATGTGAAGGTGCATGGCGGTAGCGAGCAGTCGCGCCGCCGCGCCGACGAGTTCCTGAATCCGTTGCGCGATCACATGTCGCAAGCTGGATTGGGCCACATCTCCGAAGTGTTCGACGCCGACCCGCCGCACCACCCAGGCGGCTGCTTCGCCCAAGCCTGGAACGTGGCGGAAATCCTGCGCGCTTACATGGAAGACGTCAAGGGCAAGACAGCCGGCGAGGAGCGCGGGCGCTCTACCGGAGTCTAGCGGAAGCTTCTTTCATCAACGTCGCGACCAGTTCGCCCGCGGGCAGTTCGCGCGACCGCGCAACGCCCTGCCCAGCCCAGAGCGACAAGAATTTGGGATTGCCCTGCGCCGCTGAGGCCAAGCGCATGGGCCGCGTCAACGCATTTTGGAGCGGATAGGGCAGAATCGTATCCTCCCTCCCGCTGAGCGTCTTAATGAACGTATTCAACAGACCGCGCGCCGGACGGCCGGAATAGGCGCGCGTGATCACGGTGGTGTCGCTGGACGCGAGTTCAATGGCGCGCTTGTACGGCGGCGACGCTCCCGATTCCGGGCAACGCAAAAACGCCGTGCCGAGTTGAGCCGCGATCGCACCGTTATCCAGCGCGACGGCGAGATCCCGGCCGTCCATGATTCCTCCCGAAGCAATCACGGGAGCGAAGCTTGCGATGCCTCGCACCAACACCATGGTCGGGATCATCGCGTCCTCGAACGGCACGGCGAAGGTGCCGCGATGCGCTCCGGCTTCCGCGCCCTGGGCGATAATCGCATCCGCTCCGGCTTCCACCCACAATCGCCCCTCGTCGATGGTGGTCGCGGTTCCGAGAATCGCGATTCCGCGCGCGCGAAGACTGCTGATTCGCTGGCGATCGGGGATTCCAAAAGCGAAGCTGAACACCGCCGGCCGCGCTTCCAAGACGGCTTGGAACAGGTCGGGGAACGGATCCTTTCGAGGCGTCGGAGCTAAGGGCGGCGGCAGACCGAGCTCTTTGTGGATCTCGCTGAGAATCGCCAGCATCGGGCCAGGATCGACAGCGCGTTCTTCGCCGCCGCCAGCAAATAAGTTGATGCTGAATGGCCGATCGGTAAGCGCCCGAGTGCGCCGCACGGCTTCTGTGATTTCGTCGGGCGCGAGATAGGCGCCCGCTAACGAGCCAAATCCGCCCGCGTTCGATACGGCGGCGGCCAATTCCGGCGTGCTCGGCCCGCCGGCCATCGGAGCGAGAACCACTGGGTGCCGGATGCCTAGTCGTTCGAGAAATCCGTCAGCGCCCACGGCAAGCCTCCCTCAATCATGGTAAAGGATAAGCGGCGGACGACCATAGTTTTGGCAGCGCTCTATAATCAAGGTGCGTCCTCGGACGAGGGGAGGAATCGGCATGAATGCTTTCCGCCAGGTCCCGATACTTCTGTTCTGTTTATCGCTAACTGCGTTTCCGCAGCAAAGCACCGACACGAATCGTCGCATCACACTCGACGTGGTGGTGACCGGAAAGTCCGATAAGCCGGCGCCCAACCTACAACAGCAGGATTTCACGATCCTGGACAACAAGGAGCCGCGGAAGATCGTCTCCTTTCGGACCGCGCAGGGGACTACGGAGGAGCCGCCGGTGGAGATCGTTTTGCTGATCGACAGAGTCAACACGTCGGTCCTCAGTGTCGGCAACGTTCTGCAAGAAACCAAGAAATTTCTCGGTCAAAACGGCGGGCAGCTTGCCCAGCCGGTATCCATCATTTCCTTTTCCGACGCCGGAACCCAGATCGCGAATCCGACGCGCGACGGAAATGCACTGATCGCCGGCCTCGATCAAACTGAAAGCTCGCTGCGCACAACCCGCAGATCCCAAGGAATCTACGGCGCGGAGGAACGCTTCCAGAAGTCGCTCGGCGCGCTGAATTCGGTGGCCGCATACGAGGAAAAGAAACCGGGCAAAAAGTTTCTCATCTGGATCAGCCCGGGCTGGCCGCTGCTATCCGGGCCGCGCATCGAACTGAGTTCAAAGGATGAAGAGGGGCTTTTCAACGCAGTAGTCGCGGCCTCAACCGCGCTGCGGCAAGCCCGCGTCACTCTTTACAGCGTTGATCCGCTTGGGGTCGCCGACGCAACTAGTTTCAGAACGACCGCGTATAGGGATTTCCTGAAAGGCGTGAAATCGCCGAGACAGGTACACGCGGGCAACCTGGCTTTGCAGGTCCTCGCTGTCCAAACTGGCGGCAAGGTCCTTAACTCAAGCAACGATATTGCCGGCCAGATCGGAAAATGCGTCGCGGACGCGGATGCTTACTACGTTTTGTCCTTTGATTCCGACCCTAGCGATGGCCCGAACGAGTATCACCAGCTTGAGGTCAAGCTCAGCCAGCCCGGGCTTACGGCGCGAACGCGCACCGGTTATTATGCGCAGCCGTAGCGCAAGGCACGCGCTCAATCCCAAATCTTGAAATGCGGCCAGGCTTCCGCCAGCGGCTTCTTCAGCCCGTGGCAGATCAGTATGGTGTAGTGTTCCCAGCTCATCGCGTACGGATGCCCTACCTTCGGGCCTTCCTCGACGCTTCGGCACCAGTACTGGGCATCGTCGAGTTGCCAGTTGAGCATGATCAGATTCTCACCGGTGTACTGCCGAAATCCCCAATAGTAGTAATTCTGGTGAGCGCTGATGGATTGCGGCAGTCCATAGCGCGGCCCGAAGAAATCGATCGCCCCGGCCGAACCGTAATTCCCCGCCAGAATCGCAGTCTTGGCCCGTTCGTCGGCGGGCATCGCGCGATAGACTTCGGCCACCTGCGCCACCATCTCCGGCCATCCGAATTCGTCCCCGAAATATTGCGGAAGGGCGCTGCTCATGTGCGTCTCCGGGTTGGACACACCGACGCCCATGGCCTGCATGTAGGCAGTAACCCGATCGGACGGGAGAATGGGAAGAACGAGCGGAAAGATGATTACGCCCACGACCGCCATCGCGAGGGGCAACGCCACCTTCATCCACCGCAACCTGGAATGGGATTCGATGAACGTCTGCCAGAACACGCCGCCCGCTGCGAACAGCATTGGATAAATGGGAGCAAGGTAGTAATCCTTGCCATGGAGAGCCATCATGATCGCCAGGAATGCGAGATAGGTCACGCCCAGCACTCGGTAGCGCTTGCCTTGGTCGTGAAACAGCAAGAAGCCGAGACCCCCGATCCAAATCAAGGCGTTAACCGGCATCAACGTCATGATCTGTTGTATCAGGAACGACAGCGGCGCGAGTTCGACGTTCTTGTGAATCCTTTTCACGTTGCTCAGATCCACCCAAGTGGCGAAGTCGTGGCGATATTGCCAGATGAGGTTAGGCAGGCAGAGCAGCAGGACGATGCCCACTGCAATCCAGAGCCATGGGCTTCGAAACAGGCGGCGCTGAGACGTCGCGAGCAGGCCCACCAGCAGCGCGATCAGGAAGAAAGCAGTGGAATGTTTGTTCTCCAGTCCGAGCCCCAGCAACACGCCCGCCCACACGAGTAGCTCCGGCCGGCCGCGATTGATCGCGAGCAGCAAGAAGTAGACGGCGCCCATCCAGAACAGCGCCTCGAACGGATTCATGGAAAACCGCGAAGCGTTGTTGACGATCACCGGAGATACCAGCACTGCCAGGCACGCCAACAAGACTGCTAATCTTTTGCCGCCGAGTTCCCGCGTAATCAAACCCGTGATCAGAATTTCGGCGCCAAGGGCCAGGGCCGGCAACAATCGAATCGCGTGCAGAGATTCGCCGAACAGCGCGCGCCCGATGTACGCTAAGAACGGCCCCATGGGCGCAAGGTCGACATATCCCCAGTCCAGGTGATGCGAGAGCGCCAGGTAGTAGAGCTCGTCGCGGAAATATCCGTAGCGGCCGTTGGTCGCCAGCTCCAGGGCCATCGCGACTGCAGCCAACAAATACGCAACTGCCATGTCGCTAGAAACCCACGACGCTGGCCGATCATCAATGACATTCGCCATGTTAGCAGTGCTGTTCAGGTTAGACGCGATAAACTCGGCCACGGTGGGCCTTAGCCGGTTCCTCCGGCTACACATATGTTGTATACCTGAGCCTGGACCTACTAAATATTGTTACCCACCCGCTTTACTTTGCCCGGTTCCCGGTTTACCATAGAGCCATCCCCCGAGGTCATAATAGGAGGGGAAGGCAATTTGCTGAAACTCAAGCGCGTCGAGATTCAAGGATTTAAGTCCTTCGTTGATAGAACCGAGATGAAGTTCTCCGGTTCCGGGATCGCCGCCATCGTCGGTCCGAACGGCTGTGGAAAATCGAACCTCAGCGATGCCATTAGCTGGGTTTTGGGTGAACAGTCGGCCAAATCGCTGCGTGGCGCTCGCATGGAAGACGTCATCTTCGCCGGCACGCGTGATCGAAAACCCCTCGGAATGGCCTCTGTAACGATGACACTCGCCGATCCGTCGGCCGAGCAACCACACCAGGCTGGTCACGAACAGAACGGTCACGCCAACGGGAACGGTAATCGAGATCACAAACCCAGCGAGGTCACCATCACGCGCCGTCTGTTCCGTTCGGGCGAAAGCGAATACCTGATCGACGGCAAGATGGCCCGGTTACGCGATATCCAAGATCTTTTCATCGGGACCGGCCTGGGTCCGGAAAGCTACGCGATCATCGAACAAGGCCGCATCGGACAGATACTCAGCAACCGGCCGCAGGATCGCCGCGCGATCATCGAAGAAGCGGCCGGAATCGGCAAATTCAAAACCAAGAAGCGGCTGGCGGAGGCCAAGCTCGAAGGCGCCAAGCAGAACCTCTCGCGCGTCTTCGACATTCTGGAAGAAGTGAGCCGGCAGGTGAACTCGCTCAAGCGCCAGGCATCCAAGGCGCGCCGTTACGAAGAACTCAAGACGGAGCTGATCGCGCAGTTACGCCGCTCGCTAACGGGCCGCTACCGGACGCTGGAGCGGGAGGCTGCCAAAACCGCGCTCGATTTGAATCTCGCGAACGCGGCATTCCAGACTCTGTCGAATCAAGTGCTGGAGCAGGAGCGCGAGCACGTCTCGCTGCAGGAGCGGTGTTATCGCAACGACACGGAACTGACGGAGGCCCGCCAGCGGTTGGCCGACTTGCAACTCGAACAGGAGCGGACGCGCGGGAAGCTGGAATCGCAGGCCCGCCAAATCGGCGGCATCGAAGAACGGCTGGCTCAAGGCGAAACCGAAGCGCAGGAACTGGAACGCAAGCAAATCCAATTCCAGGAGGAGTTGCAGGCGCACTTGAGTTCCGCGGCGGCGCTGGAATCGGACACCGAATCGGCGCGCGAACGGCTGGCGCGGAAGACGGCCGAGCGCGCCGAACTCCAGCAAGCCTTCGAAGAACGGACCAAGATCCTGGAAACGGGACGGCAGAATGTACTGCGGCTGCTCGGCGAGGCGTCGGCGCTCAAGAACCAACTGGTGCAGATCAGCGAGTACCTGTGCGCCATCGAGCGCGATTCGTCGCGCTGCCACAAAGACGAAGAAACCGCCGCCACCGACCGCGAGCAACTCGAAATCGTGAAGCGCAATCTCTCGGAGCGGATGGAGGCTCGGCAGTTGGAGCTGGATTCCACGTCCGACCGGAAACAGCGGCTCGAGGAAGATCTGAACGCCCGCAAAGCGAGCGCGGCCGAGGGTCGGCGCGTGCTCGATCAGCTTCGCACCGAGGCTTCGCGTCTGAAAGCGCGCAAGGATTCGCTCGAAGAGATTCTTTCGCATCGCGCCTACACCACCGAAAGCGTGAAGCGTTTGTTCACCGCCCTCGAGCGCGGCGAAGCCGAGGGGTTCCGCACCGCGGGTGTGCTGGCCGATTTCGTGGAAGTGGAACCGGCCTACGAGAAAGCCGCCGAAGATTTCCTGCACGAGGAATTGGAATACGTTGTGGTGGAGAACTGGAACGACGCCGAGCGCGGCATCGACATCATGCGGGCTGACCTGGACGGCCGCGCCACGTTCCTGGTCCATCCCCAGCCGGGCGATCAACCGGCTGCATTGGATCGGCTGGCCGCCGACGATAGCGTCGTCGGTTCGCTCGGAACCCATCTGCGATTCACCAACGGATTCGCGACCGCTCCGGAAGGGCTGCTGCCCCGCCTGGCGCGCTGCTTTCTAGTGAGCGACCGCGCCGCGGCGCAACGTCTTTCCGTCGAATATCCGGATTTCTATTTTCTGCTCTCGGACGGTGTGAGTTACCACGGGCATGCCGTCAGCGGCGGCAAGAAGACCGGCGGCGGTCCGCTGGCGCTGAAGCGAGAACTGCGCGAATTGACGGGCGAGGTTCAATATAAGCAAAAGTCCGTCGAGGATTTGACCGCGCGACTGGAACAGCTGGATGCCGAGATCTTCGCCATGAGCGAGGATCTGGAAAGCCTGCGCTTCCTGCAACAGAGCCAGGAAAAAGAAGCGCTCGCGCTCGATCACGAGCATCGCAAATTGGCGGAAGAATTCGCGCGCGCTTCCTCTCGGCTCTCGGTGGCGCGGCTGGAACTGGAGCGCTTGCGCGAGGAAGGCAATCGCGCCCGAACGCAGCAGGAGCGCGATCAGCAACTGCTGGACGAAAAAGAACTGGCGCGGTCCATTGAAGAGCAGGTGCTCGAGCAATCCCGCGCCGATCTGGAAGAGTTGCAAGTTGCGACGCGCAAACTCGGCGAGGAGCACGCCGAACTGCGAGCGGCCTTGGCTGGGCTCGAAGAAAGACGCCGCGCCGGGCAAGCCGCCGAAGCGCGCTACCGGACGCAAATCGGCGAGATCGGCGCGCGCCAGCAGGAGATCGCCGGCGAGATGGAACGCCTGGGAGTGGATCGCGCGCGTTTGTTGGCCGACAACATCGAGCTGGATCAGAGGGCCGGCCGGCTGGCCGAAGACGTAGGCGCTGTCGAAGCGGATGTGACGCGGCTCGCAGCTCAGGAAACCGGGCAACGCGCTGGCCTGGCTGCGCTCGAGGAATCTCTGAGGCAATTGCGGACTGATTCGCAAGCCGCCCAAGAGAGGCGCTCGCAAATCGAGCTGGACCTGGTGAAGAAACAGACCGAGCTGAAGTTTCTCGACGAGACCAGCCGCAAGGAACTGAACGCTCCGCTGGAGGAATTGGCCGCCTCCGAAGAGATCATCCTGGACGAGGCCGGTTTACAGGAAGCGGAGGAGAAATACCAGGAGATCAAGGCTCGCATCGAAGCACTGGGGCCAGTGAATCCGCAGGCGCTCGAAGAGTTTCAGGAGGCGCAGCAGCGCTACGATTTCTTGAACGCCCAGCGTCAGGATCTGTTGGATTCCATTCGCGACACCGAACAGGCGCTGCACGATATCGATGTGGAGTCGCGCAAGCGCTTCACTGAAGCTTTCGAAGCGGTGAACGGCCACTTTCGCGACATGTTCCGGACGCTGTTCGGCGGCGGGATCGGCGAGATGCGTCTCACCGACGAAAGCAACGTCGCGGAATCCGGCATCGACATCGTCGCTTCGCCCCCAGGCAAGCGCTTGCAAAACGTTCTGCTGCTTTCGGGCGGCGAGAAGTCGCTCACTGCCATGGCCCTGCTGATGGCCATCTTCCATTACCAGCCGAGTCCGTTCTGCATTCTGGACGAAGTGGACGCGCCGCTCGACGAGCCAAACATCCAACGGCTGACGCATCTCATCAAGGATATGGCCGGGCAGACGCAGTTCATCGTCATCACGCATGCCAAGCGGACCATGGAGGCCGCGCAGTCGCTGTACGGAGTTACCATGCAGGAGCCGGGGGTTTCCAAGCTTGTTTCCGTGCGCTTCGAGCAGGCCTTAGAGGCTGCTCCCGCCGCTCCGCCGCTTGCGTTTCACGGGGCGGCGGTTTAGTCCTCTAGCGGGATTGATCTAAGCATTTTTCTCGCGTATAGTACCGGCTAGATCAATGACATTCCCCAAGATGTGGAAGCACGCGTTTCTACTGTGCGTCTGCTCGCTGCCGGCGCTGGCGCAGGGTCTGAGCATTCCCGACGCCACGGTCGGACAGCCGTTCAACTTCAACGTGCTGACGCTGTTTAACCTCCAGAATGTTGGGGCCGAAGCGTCTAAGGACGGCGCCTCCTTCACGATCACAACCAGCGTCCCGGGAGGGCTTCCTCCAGGCTTGACGATTTCCCCGGATGGCGTGATTTCCGGAACGCCTACTGCGTCTGGTTCTTACAGCTTTACGTTGACCTTCACATTCACCATCACGAAAAATGGAGTAGTTGTATTTAATCTCGCGATCCCAGTGCCCGAGAGTCTGCAAGTGGTCGGTTTTTCCGGCCCGCCGTTGTCAGTCGATCCTTCGGGCGTGAACTTGTCGATCGTCCTAGGCTCCTCGAACGGCGCCTCGCAAACCATCCTGATCTTGAACCACGGCACTTCAGACCAGACTTTCACTGCCACCGCCGATTCCGACGGGGGATGGTTAAGCATCGATCCCAATCTCGGGACCGTGCCGATTGGATCAAATTCCGTAACTATCAGCGCGAGCGTAAGTGCATTGTCGGCGGGAGCCCACTCAGGCGCCATCGTCTTTTCGTTTGTACCGGCCGGTCAAACCATTTCGGTCCCGGTGACCGCCACCGTCAACTCCAACCAGAATCAGATTGAGCTATCGCAGAATGGATTCCGCGTGCAAGCCGAGAACGGCGGAGGAACGGCTACCGCCCTTACGCCGTCGCAAAACGGATTCCGCGCGCAAGCCACGAGCGGCGCGGGAACAACTCCCGCCCTGACGCTCTCGGTTCTGAACGGCGGATCGGGGAGCTTCGCATTCAGCGCGTCGGCTTCCACGGTCTCGGGCGGATCGTGGCTGAGCGTCTCGCCGTCTTCTGGAACCGCCTCGTCTACGCCGTCGCCGCTTGCAATCAGCGTAAATCCGGCCAACTTGCAGCCGGGCAACTACTACGGGCAGATTCAAGTATCGGGCACGGGTGTCGGCAATTCCCCGCAAGTCGCCAACATCGTGCTGAACGTCGCGGCAGCCGGAACCGATCTGGCCGCGGTCGCACAGCCCACCGGCGCGATCTTCGTTGCCGAGGGCGCTAATCCCGCCGCGCAGACCGTCTCGGTGACTACTCCAGACAGCACGCCGCTCACTTTTACAACAGGCTTATCGTTCCAGACCGGGAGCAATTGGTTCTCCGTCAATCCGGTGGGAGGGAGCGTCAGCGCCGCCAGTCCACTGGAGCTTACTATCCAGCCGTCGATCACCGGGTTGACGAAGGGCGTCTATATGGGTAACCTGAGCCTGAATTTCTCGGACAAGACCGTCGCCAACGTTGCCGTCCTGCTGATCGTGACCGGGGGATCGGAAGCGGCCGCGCAACCCGCGACGCAGTGGACGCCCCACGCCACCAGTTGCAAGCCCACCACACTGCTACCTGTATTCACGCTGCTGGGGTCCGGCTTTGCGACCGTGGCCGCCTGGCCCACTCCCATCGCCGTGAGCATCGTCGACGACTGCGGAAATTTCATGACGGACGGAAGCGTGACTGCTTCCTTCTCCACCGGCGATCCGGCGATTTCGCTGCTCTCGCTCGGTGATGGAAGCTGGTCCGCAACCTGGCAGCCCGCATCTTCCGCGGCGCAAGCGACCATCACTGTCCTGGCGCAACAAAATTCGCCTCCGCTCCAAGGAACCGCGTCGATCGGCGGAAGCCTGGAAGCCAATCCAACCACGCCCGTGATTAACGCTGGAGGCGCGGTGAGCGCCGCTAGTTACGTCGCCAACCAGCCGCTCGCGCCCGGAGGTTTCGTGTCCATTTTCGGGTCCAACCTGAGCGCCGGCAAGAACCAATCCGAAGTCTTGCCGTTGGCCACCCAGTTGGGCGCCACGGAGGCGGTGCTGGCCGGAGAGCTGCTGCCATTGCAGTTCGCCGTGGACGGCCAAGTGAACGCGATTATCCCTTATGACGTGCCTATCAACGCCACCATGCAGCTGGTGGTGACGAACGGACCGGCCATCTCAATGCCGCAACCGGTAGTGATCGTGCCTGCGCAACCGGCCGTATTCACCCAAAGCCAAAACGGAACGGGCGCTGGAATCGTGGTCGCCGCGCCGCCGAAAGGCCCCCAGTTTGAGGTAACTGCCAACAACCCGATCACCGCGGGAGATGTCGCGATCATTTACTGCGCCGGTTTAGGCACGGTAAATCCGCCGGTTCCCGCCGGCAGCGCGGCGCCGTTGAGTCCTCTGTCCCACACCACCAACACCGTTACCGTGACCATCGGCGGCGTGAACGCGCCGGTGCAGTTCGCGGGCTTGGCGCCGACATTCACGGGCTTGTATCAAGTGAATGTAGCCGTACCAAGCGGGATAACACCGGGCGATAACGTGCCTCTCGTGCTGACGGTGGCGGGACAACAGAGCTCCGCAGTAGCGATCGCGGTGAAGTGACGCCTCGGTCACTGCTATCGGGAGGCCCTCATAGTCTCTTCCGGCCGCTCCGTCGCTTGCGTTTCAGGGCACAGCGGTATAAGCTGCGGATAGTCAAACGTGGACGGGGGTGTCACCTTGGGGAAATATGCTCTGCCTTTGGTGTTGGCTTTGTGCTTCGGTTCGCCGGCGGCCCTAGCTCAGACTTCGGGCGGTATTCCCGACGCTATTGTCGGCGTTCCCTATAACCTCGCTTTGATTGGGAACATCTTCACGGTCACGGTCGACGAGTCTGGCCTGGCATATACCGTCACGGTCAGTCTGACAAGCGGAACGCTTCCGCCTGGATTGACTCTTTCCGAGGGTGGCGTGATTTCCGGTACGCCAACAACCGAGGGTTTTTACGACGTAACCCTGACGTTCGATCTCACCCTTACCCAAAACGGACAGTTCATATCGGACACGCCAAGCGCCCTCCAGGAGACTTTAGAGGTAGACCCTTTTCCCGGCTCTTCGCTCGCCATCGATCCCACCGGCGTGAGTTTCTCGCTACAAGAAGGCGCCACCAACGTCGCCTCGCAAACCGTCCTGATCTCGAACCGCGGCGATCCACCGCAGACCTTTACCGCAAGCGTCGATTCCACCGGCGGCTGGTTAAGCGTCTCTCCGGCGAGCGGAACCGCGCCGGTCGGATCGAGTTCCGTAACCATCAGCGTCGACCCGAGCGGATTGACGGCCGGCGCCTATTCGGGCAGCGTCGTTTTCTCATTGTCGCCGTCCGGCCAGACCTTTTCGGTTCCGGTGATCGCTACGGTCAACAGCAACCAGGATGAGATTCAGCTCTCGCAAACTGGATTCCTGGTGCAGACCGAGAGCGGCGCGGGAACAACGCCTTCTGAGACGCTCTCGATTCTCGACGGCGGATCGGGGAGCTTCGCATTCAGCGTTTCGGCGTTCACGGTTTCGGGCGGAACGTGGCTGGGCGTCTCGCCGTCTTCGGGAACTGCGTCGTCTTCGCCATCACAGCTTGCTATCAGCGTAAATCCAGCCAATTTGCAAGCGGGCGCCTACTACGGGCAGATTCAGGTATCGGGCACGGGCGTCGGCAATTCCCCGCAAGTCGCCAACATCGTGCTGAACATCGCGGCAGCCGGAACCGATCTCGGCGCTGTCGCGCAGCCCACCGGGGTGATCTTCGTCGCCGAGGCGGGCGGCGCCAATCCCGCCGCGCAAACCGTTTCGGTGACTACTCCAAACAGCGCGGCGCTCACTTTCAACACGGCCTTATCGTTCCAACCTGGAAGCAATTGGTTTTCGGTCCAGCCGGCCAATGGTAGCGTCAGTGCTGCCAGTCCACTCCAACTTACGATTCAACCCGCGATCGCCGGGCTGGCCGACGGAGTCTATACGGGCAACCTGACCCTGAATTTCTCCGACATGACCGCAGCCAACGTCGCCGTCCTGCTGATCGTGACCCAGGGGTCGGTAGCGGACGCCCAACCCGCAGTTCGGTGGACACCCCACGCCACCGCTTGCACGCCCACCACACTGCTGCCCGTGTTCACGCTGCTTGGATCCGGCTTTGCGACGGTGGCAGCCTGGCCCACTCCCATCGCCTTAAGCATTGTCGACGACTGCGGGAATTCCATGACAGCGGGAAGCGTGACTGCTTCCTTCTCCACCGGCGATCCGGCGATTTCGTTGCTCTCGCTCGGAGGTGGAAGCTGGTCCGCGACGTGGCAGCCCGCGGCTTCCGCGGCGCAAGCGACCATCACGGTGCTGGCGCAACAAAATTCGCCTGCGCTCCAGGGAACCGCGTCGATCGGTG
>Ga0302325_10003869_pt1 | contig 34956 bp, 34 predicted proteins | sample Palsa_T0_2_FD_201948 | JGI IMG/M metagenome (GOLD analysis project Ga0302325, IMG submission 201948) | Peat permafrost microbial communities from Stordalen Mire near Abisko, Sweden - Palsa_T0_2 | ecosystem: Environmental > Terrestrial > Soil > Palsa > Peat permafrost | place: Sweden: Abisko...
CCACCAAGACGCCCCGAGACCTGAACCTTGACGCCCTTGGCGCCAGAGCGCATCGCGCTCGTCAGGGCGCGCTTCATCGCCCGCCGGAAGGCAACGCGGTTCTGGAGTTGCTCGGCGATCGACTGCGCAACAAGCTTCGCATCGAGTTCCGGACGCTTGATCTCGAGGATGTTGACCTTGATCTGCTTGCCGGTGATGCGATGCAGATCCTTGCGCAGCGCGTCCACCTCGCTGCCGGACTTACCGATCACGATGCCGGGTCGCGCAGTGCGGATGTTGACCTCGACCTCGTTCGTGTCCTTCTTGATCGTGATGTCCGAAAGGCCGGCATGGGCAAGCTTGCGCACGATGTGCTCACGAATTTGGATGTCCTCGCGCAGGAACTCGGCGAAGTGGCGCTCGTTGAACCAGTTGGACTGCCAGTCGTGGATGTAACCCACGCGCATCGACTCGGGGTGAACCTTCTGTCCCATCAGCTACTCCTTGGTCCCGAGCATGATCGTGAGGTGGCTGGTGCGCTTGTGAATCGGCGTGGCGCGGCCCATTGCCCGGGTGCGGAAGCGCTTCAGCGTCGGTCCTTCGTCGGCGTAGACCTGCGTGACGCGCAGCTCGTCGCCGATCAGCTCATGGTTGTGCTCGGCGTTGGCGACCGCCGAATCGAGCAGCTTGGCCCAGTCGGCAGCCACACCGCGCGGTGCGAAGCCGAGCAGTGCACGCGCCTCAGGGACTGATTTACCGCGGATGTGGTTACAAACGAGCCGTGCCTTGCGCGCCGAGGAGCGCACATAGCGCGCCTGCGCCCGCACTGTCACCGGGCCGACCAGCCGCGCCGGGCGCGCTCGCGCACGAACCGGCGCCGGGGGTGGGGTGGCGGGCTTCGCCGGCTTCTTCGCCGCGGCCCTCGTTCGTGCAGGCTTCGCTACCTCGGCGACCTCAGCCTTCGCCGGCGGCGCTGCAGGTTCGCCAGCCGGCTGCTTCGCCGCTGCACGCGCGCGCGTCGGCTTGGTCTCGGCGTCAGGCGTCTTGGCACCGGCACGTGCGCGCGTCGGCGCCACCTTCGCAACGGCAGCTTCCTTGGCCGCGGGCCTCTTCGCCGCAGGCTTCTTCGCGACAGCACGAGCCGGCGTCGCGGCCGGCTTCTCGGCCGTAGCAGGCTTTTTAGCCGCCGCACGAGCTCGCGGGCCAGCCGGCTTCTCGGAAGACGAGGAGGCGGCGGCACTAGCCGTGGCGCTGGCAGGCTTCTTCGCCGCGGGCTTACGCGTACGTGCCGGCTTCTTGGGAGTCTCGTCGTCGGCCATCGCTGCCTACCTCACCTTCCCCGAGCCGGCATGACCGCGGTAGGTGCGCGTCGGAGCGAACTCGCCGAGCTTGTGACCGACCATCGACTCGCTGACAAACACCGGGACGTGCTTGCGACCGTCGTGGACGGCGATCGTGTGACCGACCATCTCGGGAAAGATCGTTGACGCGCGCGACCAGGTCTTGAGCATCTGCTTGCTGTTGGCAGCGTTCATCGCCGTGACGCGCGCCATCAGGCGCTCCTCGACGTAAGGCCCCTTCTTGCTCGAGCGACTCATCGCTTGCCCTTCCCGCGCCGGCGGCCGCGGACGATGTAGCGATCCGAGCCCTTGCCCTTCTTGCGCGTGCGATAGCCGAGCGTCGGAACGCCCCACGGCGTGACCGGATGGCGACCGGCCGTGGTCGAACCCTCGCCGCCACCGTGGGGGTGATCGACCGGGTTCATCGCGACGCCACGAGTTTGCGGCCGCACGCCGAGATGGCGCTTGCGTCCAGCCTTGCCGATCTTCACGTTCTGGTGGTCGGCGTTGCCGATCACCCCAACCGTGGCCCGGCACTCGGCCCGCACGAGCCGCATCTCACCCGAGGGCAGTCGCAGCGTCGCCATCTCGCCTTCCTTGGCCATCAGCCGGATCGAGGCGCCGGCGGAGCGGCCGAGCTGGCCACCGCGACCGGGCTGCAGCTCGACGTTGTGAACGACCGTGCCAGCCGGCATCCGGGCCAGCGACATGCAGTTGCCGACGGCGATTTCGGCGTCCTCGCCGGAGGCCACGACCATGCCGACGCTCAGCCGCGTCGGCGCAAGGATGTAGCGCTTCTCGCCGTCGGCGTAGTGCAGCAGGGCGATGTAGGCGGTGCGATTGGGGTCGTACTCGATCGCCGCAACGCGCGCCGGGACGCCGTCCTTGCGCCGCTTGAAGTCGATCTTGCGATAGAGACGCTTCGCGCCACCGCCGCGGTGTCGCGAGGTCTTGCGCCCGTAGGAGTTGCGGCCACCGCTCTTGGTGAGTCCCTCGACGAGCGAGCGCTCCGGCTCCACGCGAGTGATCTCGGCAAAGTCCGGATAGGAGACGAAACGCATCCCGGGGCTTGTCGGCTTGGGTTTGCGGACCGGCATTACTGCGTCCCCCCGAGCCCGGCATAGATCGGGATCGATTCGCCGCTGCGAACCTGCACGATCGCCTTGCGCCACGAGCGTGTGTGCCCGCGCGAGATTCCGCGGCGCTTGGGCTTGGGTCGCACTGAGATCGTGCGAACATCCTCGACGTGCACGTCGAACAACGCCTCGACGGCCTGGCGGACCTGGGTCTTGTGGGCGTCGGGATGGATGCGGAACGTGTACTTGCCCGCAGCCGCGAGCACGTAGCTCTTCTCCGAGACCACCGGGCTGATGATCACCTGCGAGTGCTCCATCAGGCCTCGCCCTCCTCGGCCGCTTCGCCCTCGCCATCGTCGCCCGCATCCGCTCCCGTCGCGGTGCGTGACTTCGCGCGCGCCGTCAAAGCAGCGAGCCCGGCGTCGGAGCACAGCAGCGACGCGGCGCCGACGATGTCCGCAATGCCGACACTGTCCGGCTCGAGCACCGACACCCGGGCGATGTTGCGAAACGACAGCGCGGCATCGCGCTCGTCGGGCGCGACGACGACGAGCGTTACACGCGGCTCCTTCCAGCCGGCAAGCAGCGCGGCAGCGGCGTGCGTCGATGGATCGCCGAAGGCGCCGGCATCGAACACCGCGAGCGAGCCGCGCTCGGCGTGCAGCGACAGGGCACTGCGCAGCGCGGCCCGGCGCTCCTTGCGGTTGACCTTGAAGACATAGGAGCGCGGGTGGGGCCCAAAGACGGTGCCGCCGCCAGTCCACACCGGCGAGCGCGACGAGCCGGCGCGGGCACGACCGGTGCCCTTCTGACGCCACGGCTTGGCGCCGCCGCCGCTGACGAGACCGCGCGTCTTGGTCGACGCGCTGCCGCGGCGGCGAGCGGCGAGCTCGGCGCGCACCGACTCGTGCACGAGCGGACCGTTGAAGCGAGCACCAAAGGCGTCCGCGTCGAGCTTGACCGTGCGCCGCTTGGTTGTCGTGCCGAGCACCGGCGCGCTACTAGCCATCGGAGCGAACCTCGACATAACTGTTACGCGGTCCGGGCACGGCGCCGCGAACGAACAGCAGATGCTCTTGCGCACGCACCTCGACGACCTCGAGACCGCGCTGGGTGATCCGCTTGTTGCCCATCTGGCCGGGCCCGCGGATTCCCTTCATCACCCGTGAAGGCGTTGCCGACGCGCCGATCGAACCGGGTGCGCGAACGTTGTGCGAGCCGTGCGATACGGGACCGCGGCTGAAGTTGTGGCGCTTGACGGTCCCCTGGAAGCCCTTGCCCTTGGAGACGCCGGAGATCTTGACCCGCTCACCGGCCGTGAACGTGTCGACATTGACCGTCTCACCGACCGACAGGCCGGCTCCTTCGCCCCGAAATTCGACCAGATGGCGCAGCGGCGGCGCCGAGGCTTTCGCGAGGTGCCCGAGCTCGGGCTTGCTCAACGCCTTCTCGCGCACGCTGCCAAAGGCCAGCTGCATGGCGTCGTAGCCGTCGCGCTCGCTGGTGCGGATCGCCGTCACGTGACACGGTCCGGCCTCGAGCACGGTGACGCGGGCGACCGCTCCGTCCTCGCCGAACAGCTGCGTCATGCCGAGCTTGCGTGCGAGGATCGCGGCCATCAGCTCGCGAGGCGGATCTCGATGTCGACGCCGGCGGGCAGGTGGTCGAGTCGCTGCAGCGAGTCGACGGTCTTCGGCGTCGGCTGGTGGATGTCGATCAGCCGCTTGTGCGTACGGATCTCGAAGTGCTCGCGCGAGTCCTTGTCCTTGAACGGCGAGCGAATCACGCAGTAGATGTTCTTCTCGGTCGGCAGCGGCACGGGACCGGAGACCGTCGCGCCGGTGCGCGTCGCCGTATCGACGATCTCCTTGGCAGCCGTTTCGATGGCCTGCGTGTCGTAGGCCTTCAGCCGGATGCGAATCTTGTTTTGTGGTGCCGGTGGCATTTTTATGTTTGCTGCTGTTCCTGGTTCCTGTTGATTCTCTGAAAGCCGCTCAACCTGCATTGCGGCGGCCGCGAAATGAGCCGCGTTCTCTCATCGCATCGGCCCACGGGCTAACCCGGGCCGCTTCATGTCGTATCCGTTGTTGCGTCGGCGTTTTGCGTTGACCCGCAGCGCGAGTCACGCACCCCGCCTACTTGATGATCTCAGTTACGACGCCCGAGCCGACCGTGCGGCCGCCCTCGCGAATCGCGAACCGCAGACCGGGGTCCATGGCGATCGGCTGAATCAGCTCGATCTCCATCTGGACGTTGTCGCCTGGCATGACCATCTCGACACCGTCGGGCAGGTTCGCCACGCCGGTGACATCGGTGGTGCGGAAGTAGAACTGGGGCCGATAGCCCGAGAAGAACGGCGTGTGACGGCCGCCCTCCTCCTTCTTGAGCACGTAAACCTCGCTCTTGAAGTGTGTGTGGGGAGTGATCGAACCGGGCTTGCACAACACCTGCCCGCGCTCGATCTCTTCGCGCTTGGTGCCACGAAGCAGGCAACCCACGTTGTCGCCCGCCTGCCCCTGGTCGAGGATCTTGCGGAACATCTCGACACCGGTCACGACGGTGCTCGTCGTGTCCTTGATCCCGAGAATCTCGACGGTCTCGCCGGTCTTGATGATGCCCTGCTCGATCCGGCCGGTCGCGACGGTGCCGCGGCCGGTAATCGAGAAGACGTCCTCGACCGGCATCAGGAACGGCTTGTCGAGTTCGCGGACGGGCTCCGGAATGTAGGAGTCGAGTACCGCGGCCAGCTCGAGGATCTTCTCGCGCGAAGCCTCGTCGCCCTCGAGCGCCTTGAGCGCCGAGCCGGTGACGAACGGGACGTCGTCGCCGGGGAAGTTGTAGAGCGTGAGCAGTTCGCGGACCTCGACCTCGACCAGCTCGAGCAGCTCCTCGTCGTCGACCATGTCCGCCTTGTTGAGGAAGACGACGATGTAGGGGACGCCGACCTGGTGTGCCAGCAGGATGTGCTCGCGGGTCTGGGGCATCGGGCCGTCGGCCGCTGAAACGACGAGGATCGCCCCGTCCATCTGCGCCGCGCCGGTGATCATGTTCTTGACGTAGTCCGCGTGTCCCGGACAGTCAACGTGCGCGTAGTGACGGTTAGCTGTCTGATATTCGACGTGCGAGGTCGCGATCGTGATGCCGCGCTCGCGCTCCTCGGGAGCGTTGTCGATCTCCTCGAAGCTCTTGGCTTCCCCACCCATTTTCTCGGCAAGGACGTTGGTGATGGCAGCGGTCAGCGTCGTCTTGCCATGATCGATGTGACCGATCGTGCCGACGTTGACATGCGGCTTATCGCGCTCGAACTTCGCCTTGCCCACTTTTCAGTTGCTCCTGTTATCGCAGTTGGAGGCCCGCCATCGGAGGCGAACCCGGGAATACTCTCAGAAACCGCTGCCCGGCAGCGGTGCGCCCTGCTTTACGCGGCGGCTGCTGCCTCGCCTCCGCGACTCTCGACGACCTTCTCGGCGATGTTGGGCGGCACTTCTTCGTAGCTCTCGAATTGCATCGTGTAGTTGGCGCGACCCTGCGTGTTGGAACGCAGGTCGGTCGCATAGCCAAACATCTCTGACAGCGGCACGCGGCCGACGACAGCGATCGCGTTGCCGCGCCGCTCCTGCCCCTCGATACGTCCGCGCCGGCGCGAGAGGTCGCCGATGACTTCACCGACGAAGTCCTCGGGGACGACCACCTCGACCGAGAAAATCGGCTCGAGCAGCACCGGCTTCGCACGCCGCGCCGCTTCCTTGAAGGCCAGTGATCCGGCGATCTTGAAGGCGATCTCCGAGGAGTCGGTGTCGTGGTACTTGCCGTCGGTCAGCGTGACGCGGATATCAACCATCGGATAGCCGGCCTTGACGCCGTTCTCGAGCGCCTCCTCGCAGCCCTTCTCGACTGCCGGGATGAACTCGCTCGGCACCGATCCACCCTTGATCTTGTTGACGAAGTCAAAGCCCTCGCCGGGTGCCGGCTCGAGGTCGATGTACACGACGCCGTACTGGCCGGAGCCGCCGGTCTGGCGCACGAACTTGCCCTCGACGTGGCGCGCCTCGCCACGCACGGTCTCGCGGTAGGAGACCTGCGGGCGACCGACGTTGGCCTCGACGTGGTACTCGCGCTTCATCCGGTCGACGAGCACCTCGAGGTGTAGTTCGCCCATGCCGGAGATCTCGGTCTGCCCGGTCTCCTCGTTGGTCTGTACGCGGAACGTCGGATCCTCCTCGGCGAGGCGGCCGAGCGCGATCGACATCTTCTCCTGGTCGACCTTCGTCTTGGGCTCCACGGCGACCTTGATCACCGGTTCGGGGAAGACGATTTGCTCGAGCTTGATCGGCGCGTCGGGCGCGGCGAGCGTGTCGCCGGTCGTGACCTGCTTGATCCCAACGGCGGCCGCGATGTCGCCCGCGTAGACCTCGCCGACATCCTCGCGGTCGTTGGCGTGCATCATCAGGATCCGCCCGATTCGCTCGGTGCGCCCGGTCGAGGCATTCAGCACGCGTGCGCCCGACGCGACCTTGCCGGAGTAGACACGGAAGTAGGTGAGCTTGCCGACGAATGGGTCGGCCATGATCTTGAACGCGAGCGCCGCGAACGGCTCGCCGTCGTCGGGGGAGCGCGTCGCCTCGCGGCCCTCGCCGTCCTTGGTCGGCTCGATCCCTACCACCGGCGCCACTTCGATCGGTGACGGGAGGTAGTCGAGCACTGCGTCAAGCAGCGGCTGGACGCCCTTGTTCTTGAACGAGGAGCCGCACAGCACCGGCGTCAGCGCGATCGCCAGCGTTGCCTTGCGGATCGCGCGCTTGAGCAGCTCGACGGGGATCTCCTGCTCCTCGAGGATCAGCTCGATCAGCTCGTCGTCGTGGTGGGAGACCTCCTCGAGCAGGTGCTCACGCGCAGCAGCCGCGGCGGCGGCGAGCTCGTCGGGGATCTCGCGCTCCTCGTGCTCGGTGCCGAGCTCGTCGAGGTAGTAGACCGCCTTCATCTTGACCAGGTCGACGATCCCGGCGAAGTCGCTCTCGACGCCGATCGGCAGCTGGATCGGAACCGGGTGGGCAGCGAGGCGATCGATCATCGTTTGGATGCCACGCTCGAAGTCGGCGCCGACGCGGTCCATCTTGTTGATGTAGGCGATCCGCGGAACGGCGTACTTGTCGGCTTGGCGCCAGACCGTCTCCGATTGCGGCTCGACGCCGGCGACCGAGTCAAACAGCGCGATCGCGCCGTCCAGCACCCGCAGCGAGCGCTCCACCTCGACGGTGAAGTCGACGTGACCGGGCGTATCGATGATGTTGATCCGGTGTCCGTTCCACTCGCAGGTCGTCGCGGCCGAGGTGATCGTGATGCCGCGCTCCTGCTCCTGCTCCATCCAGTCCATCGTCGCGGCGCCCTCGTGGACCTCGCCGATCTTGTACGTGCGGCCGGTGTAGTAGAGGATGCGCTCGGTCGTCGTCGTCTTGCCGGCGTCGATGTGCGCCATGATTCCGATGTTGCGGATCTTTTCTAGTGGGAAGGCTCTTGCCATAGCGCTTTGAAGTTCGATCGGAGGGTTGCGAGGCCTGCTCGCGAGAGCGGCGCGCGGGCAAAAAAATAGGCCCGCAGGGCCCAGAAGACACGCTGGTCCAGCCCTCAGTCGCTGCTGTTAGCTCGTGGTCTCCATGGTCTAAACGTGGCCACCGATCACGCCCTCAAAACGAGCACGCCGCGTCAGGCCCCGCGTTCAACGATCATAGCAGGGCTCCGATCGGCCAAGAGGCCGCGGCGGCGCCCTAGGAGCTCACCAGCGGTAGTGGGCGAAGGCCTTGTTAGCCTGCGCCATGCGGAAGATGTCGTCCTTGCGCTTGTAGGCGCCGCCCTGCTGGGACTGTGCGTCGAGCAGTTCGTTGGCTAGCCGTTGTGACATCTGCTTCTCGCGGCGTGCGCGCGCGTGTTCCACGAGCCAGCGCACCGCGAGCGTCCGCGCCCGGCGGGCCGGAACCTCGACCGGTACCTGGTAGGTCGCGCCACCGACGCGCCGCGAACGCACCTCGAGCGACGGTGTGAGGATCTTGATCGACTCCTCGAGCGCCTCGACGGGGTCCTTGCCGGTCTTCTCAGCAAGGATCGCCAGAGCGTCGTAAACGATCCGCTCAGCAGTCGACTTCTTGCCGTCGACCATCACCTTGTTGATGACCTGCGCGACGATGCGCGAGCGATGCACCGGATCCGGGGCGACCGGGCGGATCTGTGCGGCGGCGCGGCGCGGCACTAGGCTTTCTTGACTCCATACTGCGAGCGCGCCTTCTTGCGCTCGCTTACTCCGGCGGCGTCGAGCGCACCGCGCACGACCTTGTAGCGCACGCCGGGAAGGTCCTTGACGCGGCCACCGCGCACCAGCACCACGGAGTGCTCCTGCAGGTTGTGGCCCTCGCCGGGAATGTAGGCGGTGACCTCGATCGAGCCAGTGATGCGAACGCGCGCGACCTTGCGCAGCGCCGAGTTCGGCTTCTTTGGCGTCACCGTGTAGACGCGCGTGCAGACTCCTCGCCGCTGCGGCGCGGCTACCTTGCGCTTGCGGCCGGCACCGGACTTGAGCCCGGGGGTCGCAAGCTTCTTCTTCGGCGGCTTGCGGCCGGTCCGGACGAGCTGGCTAGTGGTCGGCATGCGAGTCGGACCATAGCAAAGGGCGGGCCGTCGACCGCTGCCTTGGCAGAGCGGCGGCGACCAGCGCCCTCAGCCGACAGCCGCAGCCGGCTCGGCCGAGCGTGATCCGCCGGCACCAAACGACGGCATCAGCGCAGCGGCGAGGATCACCAGCAGCACACCGACCGCTTGGACGGCGAGGCCGATGACGCCGCTTGGCAGGGGGTCGCCAAAGACCAGCACCCCGCCGGCGATGGCGGAGATGTTGGCGGTCGCACTGGTGATCGCGATCACCGGCACCGCGTCGCCGTCCTGCAGCGACTTCGCCGAGGCATAGAAGGCAACGATCGACGCCAGCAGCGTGACCGCGAACCACGGGCTGAGCAGACCCAGCACGCCGTGGGCGCCGACGATGCCGGTGAGCGCCTTGATCGAGACGTCAGAGACGCCGAACAGGATGCCGGCCGCGGCGCCGAGCATCGTGCCGTGATGTTGGCGCGGGGCGCCGGCCGAGGGGCCGACGATCAGCACCGCGCCGACGCCGCAGAGCGCGGTCTCAAAGACGATCATCGCCGAGGGCGAGAAGCTCGTGTGCGCTCCGTGCATCCCCGGGGCGGTGGCGGCGAAGGCCGCGAGGCCGAGTGCTGTGAGCGCGAGACCGATCCACTGCCGGCGGTTGACGGCAAAGCCGAACACGCGGTCGGCCATCACGCCAACGAGAACGATGCCGCCCGCGAGCACGACCTGAACCACGGTGAGCGGCGCGAACGTCATCGCCGCCACGTGCAGGATCCAGGCGGCCACCGCGACGAGCATGCCCGCCGCGAACCACGGTATCGCGAACAGGCCGCGCGCTGAGCGCAGCGGGTGCGAGGGCTTGACCGCCGGCGCAAGCCGAGCACCACGCTGCTTGAAGAAGAACGCGAGGTTCGTCACAAGAGCGCAGCAGACCGCCAGCAAGATGCCGAGTGAAATCATGAAACCGTCCGAGGAGTGGGGTCGGGTGACGGGCCTGCGGCCCCGTGTTCTTCCCTATCGACGCACCGCCACCTTCACTGAAGGGACGTTCGGCACTACTGGACGGCCGTCTCAGCGTCGCGCTGAAAGATGTCAGGGCAACCTAAGGGCGACACAAACATCAGCAAAGAGATCTGCTGGTGCGCGCGCCCAAATCGCAGCTCTCGGAGGCGGCGGCGCCACCTCCGAGACCGCGCCCTACTCCTCTGTCACGTCCAGCTCGGCAAGCTCCTCGGCGAAGCCGCGGTCGCTGCCGAGCCCGATCTCCTCGAGCGACGCTAGGTCGGCCTCGAAGTCGGCGAACCCGCTCGGCATGCCGAGCTCGCTCGCGAGATCCTCGCCGCCGAACAGGCCGAGATCGTCGGTCGCCCGCGGTAGCGGCTTGGCCGGCTCGATCTCGATCCGGCGGTAGCGCTTGAGTCCGGTTGCCGCCGGGATCAGCTTGCCGATGATCACGTTCTCCTTGAGCCCGTTGAGACGGTCGATCTTGCCTTCGAGCGCCGCATCGGTGAGCACCTTCGTGGTCTCCTGGAAGGAGGCCGCGGAGAGGAACGAGTCGGTGTTGAGCGATGCCTTGGTGATGCCGAGGATGATGTCCTCGAACTCGGCCGCCTCGCCACCATCCTTGGCGACCTGCTCGGCCGCCTTGGCGAACTCGAAGCGGTCGACGAACTGCCCCGGCAGATAGTCGGTGTCGCCCTTCTGGTCGACGCGAACCTTCTTCAGCATCTGACGCACGATCAGCTCGATGTGCTTGTCATTGATGTCCACACCCTGGGACTTGTAGACCTCCTGCACCTCCTTGACGAGGTACTGCTCGGTCTCAGTCCGCCCGCGCACCGCGAGCAGCTCGTGCGGATACAGCGAGCCCTCGTTGAGCTGCGTGCCGGCAACGACCTTCTGGCCGGCGGTGACGAACACGCGCGTGCGGCGCGGGAACGTGTGACGATGCTCTTCGCCTGCAGCGTCGGTGATCACCACGGTCAGCGCCTTGTCGGACTCCTCGATCGAGATCACCCCGTCCTGCTCGGCGATCTTCGCCAGGCCCTTCGGCTTGCGCGCCTCGAACAGCTCGACGACACGCGGCAAGCCGTGCGTGATGTCCGCGCCGGCAACACCGCCGGTGTGGAAGGTCCGCATCGTCAGCTGCGTGCCGGGCTCACCGATCGACTGTGCCGCGATGATTCCCACCGCGTCGCCGATCTGGGCGATCTGGCCGGTCGCCATCGCCCGCCCGTAACAGGCTTGACAGACGCCGGTGACGGCCTCGCACTTGAGCACCGAGCGGACCGGTACCAGCGCGTTGTGGCCACGCTCGTATTCATCGCGGTAGCTCTCGACGATGTCGGCGAGCTCCGCACGATCGATCTGGTTGCCGGTCGGCACGAGCACGCGGCCGCGCTTGGTCTTGAACTCGCGTGCGGCGATCCGCCCGAGCAGGTTGTCGTTCGCCTCGCCGCCCTCCTTGAACACCGGCACCTCGATCAGCTCCTCGGTGCCGCAGTCGGGCTCGCGGATGATCACGTCCTGGGCGACATCGACCAGGCGCCGCGTCAGGTAGCCGGAGTCGGCGGTCCGCAACGCGGTGTCGGCCAGTCCCTTGCGGGCGCCGTGGGTCGAGATGAAGTACTCGAGCACCGACAGGCCCTCGACGAAGTTGGCCTTGATCGGCCGCTCGATGATCTCGCCCTTCGGGTTGGCCATCAGGCCGCGCATGCCGGCCAGCTGGCGAATCTGCTTGAACGACCCGCGCGCGCCCGAGTTGGCCATCATGAAGATCGGGTTCAACTCGTCGAGGTTCTCGATCATCGCGTCGGCGACCTCATCGGTGCAGGCGTTCCAGCGCTCGACCACGGCCTCGTGACGCTCCTCCTGGGTGATCAGGCCGGTGTCGTACTGCTCCTGGATCTCCGCGACCTCGGCCTCGTAGCGGCCGAGGATCTCCTGCTTGTTGGGCGGCACGACGACATCGTTCTTGGAGATCGTGATACCAGCCTGCGTCGCGTACTTGAAGCCGAGCTCCTTGAACGCGTCGAGCACCAGCGAGATCGTCGTCGCGCCGTAACGCTGGACGAGCGCGTCGATCAACCGCGTCGTGTCGCGCTTCTTCATCGACTGGTTGACGAAGACGTAGGTGGTCGGGTCGAACTCGCTGCCGAGAGCCTCCTCGAGCGCGCGCTCGATGCGGTCGTTGTAGATGATCCGCCCGACGGTTGTGAGCACGTGCCCACCGTCGCGGCGGAAGGGGCGGAACTCGGCGAGGTCATGCAGCTTGACCACGCCCGCCTCGTAGGACAGCTCCGCCTCCTGCGCGGTACGGAAGACGTGCGGACGCGGATCGTGCGTCGCGCGGTCGATCTTCTCGAGATCCTCGGATTCCGGCCCGTAGGTGAGGTAGTAGCCGCCGAGGATCATGTCCTGGGTCGGCGTCGCCAACGGCGCACCGTGCGCCGGCGAGAGGATGTTGTTGGAGGACAGCATCAGGATCCGCGCCTCCGCCTGGGCCTCGGCCGACAGCGGCAGGTGCACGGCCATCTGGTCGCCGTCGAAGTCGGCGTTGAAGGCATGACAGACGAGCGGGTGCACCTGGATTGCCTTGCCTTCGACGAGCAGCGGCTCGAACGCCTGGATGCCCAGGCGGTGGAGCGTCGGTGCACGGTTGAGCAGCACCGGGTGCTCGCGGATGACCTCCTCGAGGACGTCCCAGACCTCGGGGATCATCGAGTCGACCATCTTCTTGGCGGCTTTGATGTTCTGCGCCGACTTGCGCTCGACGAGCCGCGCCATGATGAACGGCTTGAACAGCTCGAGCGCCATCAGCTTCGGCAGCCCGCACTGGTGCAGCTTTAGGTAGGGGCCGGAGACGATCACCGAGCGACCCGAGTAGTCGACGCGCTTGCCGAGCAGATTCTGGCGGAACCGCCCCTGCTTCCCCTTCAACATGTCCGAGAGCGACTTCAGCGGACGGTTGCCGGGTCCGGTGACCGGGCGGCCACGACGGCCGTTGTCAAACAGCGCGTCGACCGCTTCCTGGAGCATCCGCTTCTCGTTGTTGACGATGATCTCGGGCGCGCCAAGGTCAAGCAGACGCTTGAGCCGGTTGTTGCGGTTGATCACGCGCCGGTAGAGGTCGTTGAGGTCGCTCGTCGCAAAGCGACCACCGTCGAGTTGCACCATCGGCCGCAGCTCTGGTGGGATCACCGGCACGGCATCGAGGACCATCATCTCCGGCTTGTTGCCGGACTGAATGAACGCCGAAACGACCTTGAGGCGCTTGACCGCGCGCGCCTGGCGCTGACCCTTGGCGGTCTTGATGACCTCGGAGAGCTCGATCCGCTCAGCGTCGAGGTCGACCTGGGTCAGCAGGTCACGGATCGCCTCAGCACCCATGCCGCCGCGGAAGTAGTCACCAAAGCCGTAGGCGCTGCCGAAGCGCTCCTTCAGCTCACGGAACAGCGTCTCGTCGTGCTCGATCTGCTTCGGCTCCATCGACTTGAACAGCTCCCAGACCTGGCGCACACGGTCGGCGGCGTCGTCGATGTAGGCCTCGGTGTCGGCGATGTCGGCCTCGAAGGTCTTGCGCAGCTCCTTGAGCAGCTTGTCGCGATCCTCAGCCGAGAGCTTGGCGACCTTGACGTCCAGCGCGTCGGCCCAGAGGTGATCGTCGGCGGAGAAGCCGGTCTGCTTGCCAGTGCTCAGATACTCCTCGCGCCGCGCGAGCGATTCGCGCAGCTCGAGCACGCTTTCCTCGCGCTCGCCGGTGTAGGAGTCGAGCACCTTGTCGATCTCCTTCTGCAGCTTGTCGATGTCGCGCGTACGCGCCTCGTCATCGACCCAGGTCACGATCGAGGCCGCGAAATAGAGCACCTTCTCGAGCTCCTTCGGCGCCATGTCCAGCAGGTAGCCGATGCGGCTCGGGACGCCCTTGAAGAACCAGATGTGGCTGACCGGCGCGGCCAGGTCGACGTGACCCATGCGCTCGCGGCGGACCTTGGAGCGCGTCACCTCAACGCCGCAACGCTCACAGACGATGCCCTTGTAACGGACGCGCTTGTACTTGCCGCAGTAGCACTCCCAGTCCTTCGTCGGACCGAAGATCCGCTCGCAGAAGAGGCCGTCCTTCTCCGGCTTGAGCGTGCGGTAGTTGATCGTCTCCGGCTTCGTTACCTCGCCGGAGCTCCAGCCCCGGATCTGCTTCGAGGACGCGAGACTGATCTCGATGGCGTCGAAGTTATTGATGTCAATCACGCGGTCTCCTCATCAAGCGTTTCGTCCTGTGCAAGTGATTCCAAGCTGACGTCGAGGGCGATCTCCTCGAGCGAATCGGCAATATCGAGCGGGTCTGCCGCGGCGAGCGGGTCGTCGGGCACGTCGTCGAGGTCGTCGATCGTCGCGGCCGCGTCCTCCGCCTCCGTGGCCGGCTCAGCGCCTTCTTCGCCCACGGGCATCTCCTCCTCGACACGCACACCGGAGAGGTCGATTCCCAGCTCTTCGGCGGCACGCAGCAGGTCGTCGTCCTCGTCTCGCATCTCGGTGCGCTGACCTTCCTCGGAGACGACGTTGACATCCAACGCCAGCGACTGCATCTCCTTCAGCAGCACCTTGAAGGACTCGGGAATCGACGGCTCGGCGATGTTCTCGCCCTTGACGATCGCCTCGTAGGCCTTGACCCGACCAACGGTGTCGTCGGACTTGATCGTCAGCATCTCCTGCAGCGTGTACGCCGCGCCGTAAGCCTCGAGCGCCCAGACCTCCATCTCGCCGAAGCGCTGGCCGCCGAACTGCGCCTTGCCGCCGAGCGGTTGCTGGGTGACGAGCGAGTACGGGCCGGTCGAGCGGGCGTGGATCTTGTCGTCGACCAGGTGCAGCAGCTTGAGGATGTACATGTAGCCGACGGTGATCTGCTCCTCGAACGGCTCACCGGTGCGCCCGTTGTAGAGCGTCACCTTGCCGCTCGCCTGTTCCCCACTGCGCCGGCTCTTGTCGATATCCATGCGGATCGCTCCGCTGTAGTCGTCCTGCCAGGAGACCAGCGCATTGTCGACGTCGACGATCGTCGCGCCATCGAACACCGGGCTGGCGACGTACACACGACCGTTGCCGCCCTTCTGGTGGGCGATCTTGTAGGCGTCGGAGCCGTCGTCATACCAACCCTGAGCGGCGACCCAGCCGAGGTGGGTCTCAAGGATCTGCCCGACGTTCATCCGGCTCGGCACGCCGAGCGGGTTGAGGATCACGTCGACCGGCGTCCCGTCCTCGAGGAAGGGCATGTCCTGTTCGTCGACGATCTTCGAGATCACGCCCTTGTTGCCGTGGCGCCCGGCGAGCTTGTCGCCTTCGGAGATCTTGCGCTTCTTGGCCACGAACACGCGCACCAGGTCGTTGACTCCGGGCGGCAGGTCATCGCCGCCGTCGCGGCTGAAGATCATCACGTCGATCACCACGCCGCCTTCGCCGTGGGGCACCTTCAGCGAGGTGTCGCGGACCTCGCGCGCCTTCTCCTTGAAGATCGCGCGGATCAGCTTCTCCTCAGCCGTCAGCTCGGTCTCGCCCTTCGGTGTGACCTTGCCGACGAGCAGGTCGCCGGAACCGACTTCGGCGCCGACGCGGACGATGCCGCGGTCATCGAGGTTGCGCAGCGACTCCTCTGAGCGGTTGGGGATGTCGCGCGTGATCTCCTCGTCGCCGAGCTTGGTTGTGCGGGCGTCGATCTCGTACTCCTCGATGTGGATCGAGGTGAGCTCGTCGTCACGCACCAGGCGCTTGGAGAGGATGATCGCGTCCTCGAAGTTGTAGCCCTCCCAGGACATGAAGGCGACCATCAGGTTCTTGCCGAGCGCCATCTCGCCGCGGTCGGTCGAGGACCCATCGGCCAGGACGTCGCCCTTGCCCACCTTCTGCCCGCTCGCGACGAGCGGCTTCTGGTGGATCAGCGTGCCCTGATTGGAGCGCATGAACTTCTGCAGGCGGTAGCTGTCGGTGGTTGCGTCGGAGCGCTCGACGGTGATCTCGTTGGCATCGACGAACGAGACTGTGCCGGCGTGCAGCGCAAGCAGCACGTCGCCCGTGTCGAGCGCCGCGCGGCGCTCCATGCCGGTGCCGACCAGCGGTGCGTCGGTCTTGAGCAGCGGCACCGCCTGGCGTTGCATGTTGGAGCCCATCAGCGCGCGGTTGGCGTCGTCGTGCTCGAGGAACGGGATCATCGCCGTCGCCACCGACCAGATCTGCTCCGGCGAAACGTCGACGAGGTCGACCTCGCGCGGGCCGACCGTCACGTACTGGCCGGCCTGGGTGCGGCAGAGGATCGCCGGGCCGCGCAGGCGCCCGGTCTTCGGATCGATCGGCGTGTTGGCCTGGGCGATCAGTTGTTCCTCTTCCTGCGTTGCGTCGAGATGCACGATCTCCTCGGTCAGCAGGCCGTCCTTGACGACCCTGTAGGGCGTCGTGACAAAGCCGTGCTCGGAGACCTGTGCGTATGAGGACAGCGAGCCGATCAGTCCGATGTTGGGACCCTCTGGTGTCTCGATCGGGCACATCCGGCCGTAGTGCGTCGGGTGCACGTCCCGGACCTCGATCGGCGCGCGCTCGCGCGTCAGGCCGCCGGCGCCGAGCGCCGAGAGGCGGCGGCGGTGGGTGAGCCCGGCCAGCGAGTTCGTCTGGTCCATGAACTGCGACAGCTGCGAGGAGCCAAAGAACTCCTTCAGCGCCGCGACCACGGGCCGAATGTTGATGATCGTCTGCGGCGTGATCGTGTCGGCGTCCTCGGTCGTCAGGCGCTCGCGCACGACGCGCTCCATGCGGTACAGGCCGATGCGGAAGGCCTCCTGGATCAGCTCACCGACGGTCCGCAGCCGGCGGTTGCCGAAGTGCTCGTATTCGTCGAGGTGTTCGGCCACGGCCTCGCGCGGCATGCTCACCGCCTCGGCGGCGTAGTCCTTGATTTCGACCTCCGGGTTCTCGGGCATGCCAAGGCGGCGCGGCAACAGGACGAGCTCCTTGACGAGCGCGATGATGTCGTCGTGCGTCAGCGTGCGCACGTCGAGGTCGATGTCGAGGCCGAGCCGCGAGTTGAGCTTGTAGCGGCCGACGCGGGTGAGGTCGTAGCGCTTAGCGTCGAAGAACAGCTGGTTCAACAGCGCGCGAGCGTTCTCCACGCTCGGTGGCTCGCCCGGCCGCTGCTTCTTGAACAGCTCGACCAGCGCGCCTTCCTCCGAGCGGGTCTGCTCGGTGTCGGCGTCGATCGTGTTGCGGATGTAGTGCGAGTTGTCGAACAGGGCGAGGATCTGCTCATCCGAGGCGTAGCCCATAGCGCGCAGCAGGACCGTCACCGGCAGCTTGCGCTTGCGGTCGATACGGACGTAGACCTTGCCCTTCTTGTCGATCTCGAGCTCGAGCCAGGAGCCGCGCGCCGGCATCAGGTTGGCGACGAAGACCTGCTTCTCGCGATCCTTCGGCTCCATCAGGTAGGCGCCGGGCGAACGCACGAGCTGGGTCACGACGACACGCTCGGTGCCGTTGATGATGAAGGTGCCGCGTTCGGTCATCCAGGGGAAGTCGCCCATGAACACCGACTGCTCGCGGATCTCTCCGGTCTCGCGGTTGATGAACGCGACCGTGACCGTCAGCGGACGTGCGTAGGTCAGATCCTTTTCACGGCACTCCTCGATCGATGCGACGGGCTCGTCGAAGACGAAGTCGCCGAACTGGACGGCGAGGTTGCCGGTGTAATCCTCGATCGGCGAGATGTCGTCGATCGTTTCGCGTAGACCGCCCGTTGCGGGGACGGTGAGCCACTCGAACGAGCGGCGCTGGATGTCAATGAGGTTGGGGACGTCGAGCGACTTGTTCAGACGCGCGAAGCTTCGGCGCGTCCGAGGGACGTAGGCAGCGGCCAAGATACGACTCCTGAGGGGTCGAGAGACAGACAGACGGGGGCGCAAACGCGCAGACCAGATACATTAGCACAGCGAAGCTGTGCCCCCTCGGCGGCTGCCAACGCTCACGGACCCCACCCCACTCGACACCGCGTATGTGGCGCGGCGCAGACCTCCGTGGGACGGCTTCGACTATCGGTCGGCAGCGCAACTGTAGCGCAGTTTCCGCCATTTTGCAGGACTTGCACCGGCAGCTACGGCATGCGGCGAGCCGCCGCGCGCGATGCGCGGCGCTCGCCCGGCGAGCGAGGTTCTCGCCGCTACTTCAGCTCGACGGTCGCGCCGGCCTCTTCGAGCTCTTGCTTGAGCTTGTCGGCTTCCTCGCGATCGATGCCTTCCTTGATCGGCTTCGGTGCCTCGTCAACGAGTGCCTTTGCCTCCTTGAGGCCAAGGCCGGTCACCGCGCGAACGACCTTGATCACCTGGATCTTCTTGTCGCCCGCCGCCGTCAGCGTCACCGTGAACGCGGTCTGCTCGTCCTCCTCGGCTTCGGCGCCGCCACCACCGCCGCCGCCCTGCGGTGCGGCTGCCGCGACTGCGGCTGCCGAGACGCCAAAGGTCTCCTCGAGCGCCTTGATCCGCTCGGCGAGCTCGAGCACCGAGATGCCCTTGAGTTCCTCGATCCAATCAGCTGTGCTGGTAGCCATTACGCATTCTCCTTTTCGTCGTCGTCGCCGGACGCATCAGGCGCCGACTCCTCATCAGTAGCTTCGCTCGCCGGCTCGCCGGCAGGTGTCTCGTCCTCGGCCTCGGCTGCCGGTTGCTCGGCCGCTTCCTCCGCCGCCGCTGGCTCGGCGACTTCCTCCGCCGCCGCCGGCTCGGCCGCTTCCTCCGCCGGCGGCTGCTCAGCATCGGGCTCAGCCACCGCCTCGACCGCTGCGGCGGCCGCGGGCGTCGGCGCAGCGGCCTCGCGCTGCTCCAAGACGCCGCCGAGCGCAACCGCAAGTCCGCCGACCAGCGCGTTCAACGTGCGCGCAAGGCCGGACAGCGGCGATGCGACGAGCCCGACCAGCTGGCCGTAGAGCGCGTTGCGCGATGGCAGGCGCGAGATCGCGGTCAGCTCGGCCGGCGACAGCGCTGCGCCGTCCATCACCCCGCCCTTGAACGCGAGCAGCTGCGTGGCGCGCGCGAAGTCGGCGAGCGACTTCGCGGCTAGCGCACCGTCGCCGCGCACGAACGTGAGCGCCGTCGGACCGGCCAGAAGGTCCTTGATCAAGTTGGCGCCGGCCTTGTCGGCGGCGCGCTCGGTCAGCGAGTTCTTGACGACCCGCAGCGTCGCGTCGGCTTCGCGCAAGCGGCCGCGCAGCTCGCGCGCCTGCTCAACCGTGATGCCACGGTAGTCGACCGCGAAGATCGCGTGTGAGTCGTTGATGTTTGCTGCGATCTCATCGATCACCGCGGCTTTTTGCTCTCGGTTCATACGGCTCCTATTCCGGTCTTAAGGCTCCTCTACGGAGGGCGTGCCGGAGGTCTACGGTGGCCTGGACGGTGGCGCTATGCGGCTGCTGCCGGCGCCTCCTCAACGATGTCACGGGTGCGGCTGGGATCGACCTTGATGCCTGGCCCCTGAGTCGAGGCGAAGGTGATCGAATGCAGGTAGCGGCCCTTGGCGGCCGACGGCTTGGCGCGGATGATCTCCTCGAGCAGCGCGGCATAGTTCTCGAGCAGCGCCCGCGACTCAAAGCTCCGCTTGCCGATCACCAGATGCACGATCGCAGTGCGGTCGGTGCGGTATTCGACCTTGCCCGCCTTGGACTCCTCGACCGCCTTGCGGACGTCCGTCGTCACAGTACCGACCTTCGGGTTGGGCATCTTGCCCTGGGGTCCGAGGACGCGCCCGAGCCGGCCAACGAGCGGCATCATGTCGGGCGTCGCGATCGCGACGTCGAAATCCGTGAAGCCCTCCTCGACGCGCTTGGCGAGATCCTCGGCGCCAACGAAGTCGGCGCCGGCCTGCTCGGCCTCGCGTGCCGCGTCGCCCTGGGCAAAGACGGCAATCGTCACGTCGCGGCCGAGGCCGTTGGGCAGCGCCACGGTGCCGCGCAGCTGCTCGTCGGCATGACGAACGTTGAGTCCGGTGCGGATGTGGACCTCGATCGACTCGTCGAACTTGGCCTGCGCGAGACGCTTGACCAACTCCACCGCTTCGGCCGGGCTGTGTTCGCGCTCGCGGTCGACCTCGGCGCGGGCCGCAGTCACGCGCTTGCCATGTTGAGCCATCAGCCCACCACCTCGACACCCATCGAGCGCGCCGTGCCGGCAATGATCAGCGCCGCGGCGTCGAGGTCATTGGCATTGAGGTCGGCGAGCTTCAGGTTGGCGATCTCGCGCAGCTGGGCCTGGGTGATCGTCCCGGCCTTGATGCGGTGGGGCTCGCTCGAGCCCTTGTCGAGCCCGATCGCCTTGCGAATCAGGTCGGCCGCCGGCGGCGTCTTTGTAACAAAGGTGAACGAGCGGTCTTCATAGACCGTGATCACGACCGGGATCACTGTCCCGGCGTCCTGCTGGGTCTGGGCGTTGAACGCCTTGCAGAACTCCATGATGTTGATTCCGTGCTGGCCCAGCGCAGGGCCAACCGGGGGCGCCGGCGAAGCGGCACCGCCAAGGGCCTGCAGCTTGATCGTGGTGAGGACTTTTTTTGCCATTGCTAAAGCTTTTTGACCTGGTCGAAGCCGACCTCGACCGGCGTCTCGCGGCCAAAGATTGATACCAGCACTTTGAGTCGAGCCGCGTCCTCGTTGATCTCGGAGATCTCGCCGGAGAAGTCAGACAGCGGCCCCGAGATGACTTTTACAGACTCGCCGATGACGAACGTCGCGCGCGGCCTGCCGGTCGCCACCGCGACCTCCTTCTTCAGGATCCGGTCCACCTCCATCTGCGTCAGCGGCACCGGCTCGTTGGACGCGCCGACGAAGCCGGTGACACCGGGCGTGCCTTTGACAAGCGTCCAGGAGTCCTCGTTCAGCTCCATGTTGACGAGCACGTAACCGGGCATCGTGCGTTTGTCGACGGTGATCTTCTGGTTGTCCTTCATCTCCGAGACCGCCTCGGTCGGCACCACGACCTGGCGCACGGCGCGTTGCTGGCCGAGCGAGACGATGCGGTGCTCGAGGTTCTGCTTGACCTTTTTCTCGTGGCCGGAGTAGGTGTTGACGACGTACCAGCGGAACATGGCTAGAGGATCGCGTCGACGATCTTTTGCGAGATCTCATCGGCGATGCCGAGGAACACGCCGGCCACAACCACGAAGCCGAGCACGACGCCGGTGGCCTGCGCCACCTGACGTCGATCCGGCCACTGCACGCGCTGCAGCTCGGCCCAGCTGCCGCGCAGGAAGACGAACAGACGGTTGCCGGGCTCGCGCGCGGTCGGGCTCGCACCGGGCCCGAGTGCAGGCTCACCGGTCCCGAGTACCGGCTCCTCACCGAATGCGCTCGCGGCCACGTTCACCGGTTCAACTCCGAGCGCCTCGAGTCCTGGGAACTCGGCTGCGTCGCCGACGTCGGGCAGGCCGAGCCCGCCCGCGCCTGTCGGCGGGGTCGGACCAGTGGGCCGGTTGGGACGGCCGCTACGACGGCTGCGCTTGCGGTCACGTGCCACGGCACCGGCAGCTAGCGCGTCTCCCGATGACTCGTATGGCGCCGGCACCAGCGACAGTACTTCGCCAATGTGATGCGATCGGGGTTGTTGCGCTTGCTCTTATTCGTCTGATAATTGCGCCGCTTACAGTCCTCGCATGCGAGGGTGACAGCGATGCGAACGTCTCCGCGGGCCATGAGCCTTCCAGGGTCGGGATGAACTTCTGGCGCCGGGCAAGGAAAAACCCCGCCACGGCGCGAGGGAATCGGAGTGTAGTCGTTCGCTCAGCTTGGCGCATGCGACGCAGTCTCCACGGCGGCGAGTGGGGAGTATCGTGCGCCCCGTCGCGCCACACGCCAAGCACCAAAAAGGGGACCGTGATGAAGCTGCCCGAGCCGATCAAGATCGACATTACCGACGAGACGTTCGCCGGAGTTACCTACCACGTGCGCGGCGCGCTGGTTCCCGAGCTGCAGCTCGAAGTCTCGAACCAGGCTGTGATGTTCGAGCACCACACGCTGCTGTGGAAGGAGCATGGCGTCAACATCGAGTTGCGCAAATTGCCGGGAGGCGTCAAGCGCAAGATCGCGGGCCTCGACTTCTTCATCACCCGAACCGCGGGCCCAGGACGGATCGCCTTCTCGCGCGACTGGCCGGGCCAGTGCATCCCGCTGCATCTTGCGCGAGGTCAGGAGATCAACGTCCGCGAGCACCATTTCCTCGCCGCCACCGACAACATCGACTACAGCTACGAGCGCGTCAAGGGCGTTCGCAACATGCTGCTCGGCGGCTCGGGCTTCTTCATCGACAAGTTCCACGCCAAGGACGGGGACGCTGTGGTCTGGGTCTCCGGCCAGGGCAACGTCTTCGAGCTCGAGCTCGAGAGCGGCGAGGAGATCGACGTCGAGGCGGGAGGCTGGCTGTACAAGGACCCGAGCGTTTCGCTCGAGTCTCATTCGATCGGCCTCAAGAGCGGCATGTTCGCCGGCGACCACAAGCTGACCTGGAACCGCTTCACCGGACCGGGCAAGCTGGCGATCCAAACACTCTACGTCGAGCCGTTCGAGTCCGAGAACGGCGCCGGCAATACCGCAGCCGCGGCCGCGAGTGGCGGCGTCGCCGGCGCGGTCATCAGCGGCTTGCTGCGCGGGTAGCCGGCCGGCGCGGTCATCAGCGGCTTGCTGCGCGGGTAGCCGGCCGGCGCAGGGTCGCAGTTCACAGCCCGGGGTAGTGGCGCTCGACGTAGCCAACGAGTGCCGGTCGCGCCGTCAGCCAGCGCGTGCTGTAGGGACCGGCGCGCCCAGCGGTGTCAAACCACAAGCCATCGACCCACATGAAGGTGTGCCCGACGGTGGCAAAGACGGTCAGGTAGCGACCCGGTCCGGGCGCGCCCCAGGTCTTCAGCTGGCCCGAGGTCTCCGGCGCTCCGATCAGCCCACCGGCGGCGAGCGCGTAGCTCACCGAACCCGAGCAGTCGTAGGCGTCGTCGATGAACGAGCGGTGCCCGCCGCCGTAGACGTAGGGGAAGTCAGCGATCGCGTTGCCGCCGGCGATGACTTCCTGGATCCGCAGCGGCAGGTCGGGCGACGGTGTCGCCTTGCCGCTCTGCGCGTCGACCGTGGCGCCCGGGCTCGCCTTGGCTTCCGCCTGCTCGAGCTGCTTCTCCTGGCGCAACTCCGCGAGTACCTGTTGGTTGCTCGGAGCGCCCGGGCTGATGAACGCCTCGCGCCCAGCCGTGGCCGGCGCCCCGGCCTTCGCGTGGCGTGGCGCCCCGGCGGGTTGGGGAAAGCTCTCCGCCGCGAGCGGGTCTGGCGCTTCGGCCACATAGGCGGTGGCCCGCGCGACCTGCCGCTTAGCGCGCTGGCCCCGCGTAGCATGCTGCCCGCCAGTCGATCCGCAGCCGGCGAGCACGAGCACGGCAATCCCCGTGAGTGCGCGGGCAAGGCCGCCGACCCTGGTGTGGCGGCGCCAATGAGGCCGGGGGACGCGCTCGCTACTCATACAGGGTGATGACTGCCAGGATCGCATAGATCGCCACCAGCGCCCAGCCCTCGTAAACACGGCCCTCACCGTCCTCGGTGATCTGCCATACGGCCACGGCGCTGACGGCCAGCGCGCCGACGTAGAGCGGTGGCAGAGCGAAGGTCAGCGGCGTCCTCAGCGTGAGCGAGACGAGCACGAGCAGCGGGAACAGGAACGCCGCGATCTGCGCCACCGAGCTGACGACGACGGAGATCGCCAGATCGGACTTGCCCTTCGCCGCCAGGCGCACGCCGACCACATGCTCGACGGCGTTGCCGGCGATCGCGACGATGACCAGGCCGGCAAAGGCCTGCGAGATGTGCAGTTGGGCGATCGCCGGCCTCAGTGCGTCGATGAACCAGTCCGAGACGAAGCCGGCGCCGACGCCGCCGACGATCAACAACGCGAGCGCCAGCACGAGCCCGAGACGCGCCGCGCCCCCCTCGGGGCGCGCTCCGTTTCGTACGTGCGGCACGACCCACGCCAGATAGACCGTCAACAACAAGGCGGCGGCGATCACCGAGATCGCCTTGACGTGATGGCTCGCCGCGTCGCCGGCGGAGAGCGACAGGCCGACGAGGACGATGATGAACAGACACACGATCAGCAGCGTCGCCGCGTCCTTGGCGATCTTTGGATCGAAGCGCATCACGCGGTCCTCGCCGCGCAGCGCGCCGACGACGAGCACGAACCCGAGCACGAGCAGCACATTGGCAAACAGCGAGCCGACGATCGCGCTCTGCGCGACGACCGCTTCGCCGGCGCGCAGAGCAAAGACGACGACAAACAACTCGGGCAGGTTGCCGACGCTCGCCTGAAGCAAGCCCGTGACCGCCGGACTGATGTGCTCGCCAACCTGCTCGGTGGCGAGCGAGACGACCCAGGCGAGACCGGCGAGCGCGAGCGCCGCGATCGCGAAAGTCGCAACTGAGGACCAGTGACCGTAGTGGCCGACGGCCGCGACGGCGACCACGCCGCAGATCAGCGCGAAGGCGACCTGCTCGAGACTCCTCAGTTGCCTCATTGCTTAGCCAGCTTCGCCCTTGGCGGTGCTAATCCTCGACGCGCGAGGCCGCGTGAGCGCGCTCAGTGGTTGGTGAGCACGCGATCGATCAAGCCGTACGCCGCAGCCTCGTCAGCCTTGAAGAAGCGGTCGCGCTCCATGTCCTTGTGGACTTCCTCGACCGGCTTACCGCAGTGTTTGGCATAGATCTCGTCGATCCGGCCGCGCAGGTTGATGATCTCGCGCGCGTGGATCTCGATGTCCGTCGCCTGGCCGTCAAAGCCGGCCGACGGCTGGTGCATCAGGATCCGGCTGTTGGGCAGAGACGAGCGCTTGCCGTGGGTGCCTCCCGCCAACAGCAACGACGCGGCGGACATCGCGATGCCGACGCACATCGTCTGCACGTCCGGCTTGATGAAGTTCATCGTGTCGTAGATCGCGAGGCCCGAGTAAACCGACCCGCCGGGCGAGTTGATGTACAGCGAGACATCCTTGTCGGGGTCGACCGATTCGAGGTGCAGGAGCTGCGCCACGATCACGTTGGCAACCTGATCGTCGATCGGGCTGCCGAGAAAGATGATCCGCTCGTTCAGCAGGCGCGAGTAAATGTCGTACTCGCGCTCGCCGCGCGCGCTGCGCTCGATCACCGTCGGGATCAGGGGCATCGTCGAACCCTATCGGTCGCCGACTGTCGGTCCGGCCGCGGAACCGCTGGCGAGCCAGGAGAGGACGGCGCTGCGCGCGAACCGCCAGGCCTCGCCGATCCGCCGTCCCGGCAGCTCGCCGTCCTGCGCGAGTTGCTCGATCAGGGCCGGTTCGACACCGAGCAACTCGGAGACCTCGTCAAGCGTAAGCACATCGGCCTCGAAGGCGCGGAAGGCGTGGTGACCGAGCACCATCCCACTATCGTCCTGGGTCTCGACGGTCACGCGCCGGCGCCGCTCGCCGGGACCTTCGCCGATATAGCGCGATAGCAACTCGGATACGACCGCCTGCTTGGGCCGGCGCGACTCGTACGCCAGGCGATCAAGAGCTCGGGCCTGCGCGGCGGGGATACGAACGAAGAGCGCGGCGGTGTCGCGCTCACCGGCCGGACGATCGTCGCGCGACATAGCAGCACGATATCACGATATCGCCGCGGCGGTCCTCCGCGGGACCAGCGCGCGCGGCGCCAGCCGTCGGCGCGAGCGCGCATAATCCGTGGATGGCCTCGCTCAACTGGCCGAACCTGCTGACAGTGGTGCGGATCCTGCTCGTGCCGGTGCTGGTCGTGGCGCTGCTCGGCGGCACGAGCGACGGCGACATCTTTGCGGCGGGGGTGTTTGCGGCCGCCTCGCTGACCGATTTCGTCGATGGCTACCTCGCGCGCACGCGCGACTCGGTGACGACGTTCGGCAAGCTGATGGACCCGCTGGCGGACAAGCTGCTGGTCGTCGCCGCGTTGATCTCGCTCGTCTCGCTGCACCGCCTTGCAGCCTGGGTCGCGATGGTCATCATCGCCCGCGAGCTGGCCGTCACGGTGTTGCGACTCGGCGCCACCCAGGCCGGCGTGATCATGCCGGCGAGCAACTTCGGCAAGCTCAAGACCTGCGTGCAGATCGCGGCGATCCTCGGCGTGATCGCGGTCCACGGACACCCCGCCTGGCTGGACGCTCTGGTCTACGCCGCGGTGGTGATCACGGTCGCGTCGGGGCTCGACTATTTCTTTGGGCTGCGGCGGCGGATCGAGCAGGCGCGCCGCGCCGACGCGGTGCAGGCGGGCTGAAGCGCCCGCCGCCTCAGCCGTTCAGCCACTCGCGCATCGTGGTGTGCGCGAGCGAATGCGGGCCGCCCATCAATTCGGCGCGCAACTCCCCGAGCGTGCCCTGCCGCTCGGCCTGCACGTTGTGCTGATGGATCGTCTCGAGGTTCTCCTGGCGAGCTGAGACGAACGCGTCGTCGGGCAGCTCGGGCAGCTCGTCGATGACGCCGCCGATCATCTCGCGCACGCAGTCCTCGACAAAGCGCGGTCGCCGGTGCGCCTTCTCGACGACTGCTGCTTCGTCGACGCGCTTCATCAGCTCGTAGATCTCCGAGGACATCGAGTTCTCGACGATCGCGAGCAGCGTCCGCGCGTCGATTTCCAGCGCCCCGCCCTCGGTCGCCCCGACGTACAGCGTCCCGAGGCCGCGCTGGTTGTGCGTCGCGACCGGCACGGCCTCGAAGATCCGCTCGATCTCCTCGTCGCTGAAGCCGTCGGCCTCGAGCCGCTCGCGCGAGCTCGTCGCGACGAGCTGCTGCGCACACGGGCACGCTGTCATGCCGTGGGCGGCGACGCCGACGACGCGGCGCGTGCCCCGTTCTGAGGCGACGGCTATGCCGAACAGCGTGTAGATCTCCTGCGTGTTGATCCCCGATACGGGTGCCGGTCGGTGCTCGGGGTAGCGGGCGGCGATCGTCACCTCGGCTCGCAGTGCCCGTTGGCGCGAGCGCACCAGCTCGGCGACGCGCTGCGCAAGCTGCTCGGCGCGGAACCCGGACTCGCCCAGGATCACTTCGCCGATCGCGTCGTTGACGACCTCCTCGAAGCGCGACATGTGCGCGCCTTTCTGGTCAGAACCAAGATCGACGAAGCACTCGATGCGCGCGGAGAACAGTTGCTCGGCCCCGGCGTGACTGATCCGGATCACCTTCTCGACGCCGGTTACGCCGACTCGCGAGAGGCCGATCGCGACGCTCGGGGCCTGGGCCTGGACGTCGGTAACGGCGGCGGTGGGGGTGCGGTGCGCCATCACAACTCCATGCAGCCTAGCGAGCGGCACACATGCGCTAACGCTCTTTGCCGCGTCTGTGCTATCAATCTCCCGCGTCGAGGTCGCTGAGGAGGCCCCGGCGCGAGGAGAGGAGCCACCAGATGCCGGTTTTGGTTGCGGTTGGGTCGCCCGTCGAGGACACCTCGGTGGCTGTCGAGTCGGCAATCGTCAACTACGACGAGCTTGCCCCGCTGATTGCCGACGGCCACGAACGTGGCTACGTCACGCTGGCGGCCATCGCTAGTGCGCTGGAAGAGCTCGAAGTCTCCAAGCAGCAGGTGCAAGAGCTCTACTCCTACCTCGAGGAACATGGCATCGAGCTGGTCGTCAGCGACAGCGGCGCAGTGAGCGAGCTCGAGGGCGCGATCGAACTCGAGGCCGAGGGGCGCGAGTTCCCCGAGCCCAAAGCCGAGCTCGACCTCACAGTCGAGCCGAGCCTCGACTCGCTGCGCTTGTATCTACAGGCGATCGGACGCGTGGCGCTGCTCTCCGGGCAGGAGGAGATCGCGCTGGCCAAGCGCATCGAGCGCGGCGACGGGCTCGCCAAGCAGCAGATGGTCGAAGCCAACCTCCGCCTCGTCGTGTCGATCTCCAAGCGCTACCTGGGTCGCGGACTGTCGTTTCTGGACCTCATCCAGGAAGGCTCGCTCGGCCTGATCCGCGCGGTCGAGAAGTTCGACTATCGCCGCGGATACAAGTTCTCGACCTACGCGACGTGGTGGATCCGCCAATCGGTGACCCGCGCGATCGCCGACAAGGGCCGCACCATCCGCATGCCGGTGCACATGGTCGAGAAGCTCAACAAGGTGATCCAGGTAGAGCGACAGCTCGTGCAACAGCTCGGGCGCGAGCCGACGATCAATGAGGTCGCCCTGCAGCTGGAGTTTTCAGCGCACGAGGTGCGCGAGGTCATCCGCCTGGCGCAGCAGCCGGTCTCGCTCGAGAAGCCGCTCGGCGATGAGGACGATTCCGCGCTCGGCGATTTCGTCGAGGACCAAACGGCTGAGTCGCCGTTCGAGCTCGCATCGCGGCGGATCCGCAACGAGAACGTCTGTCGCGCGCTGTCGGTGCTTCCGCGCCGCGAGCGCGAGGTGATCGAGATGCGCTTCGGCCTCACCGGCGGTCGCCCAAAGACGCTCGAAGAGGTCGGTCAGGCGTTCAACGTGACGCGCGAGCGCATTCGCCAGATCGAGAACCACACGTTGAAGAAGCTCGAGCTCCTGCCCGAAGCACAGCGCCTGCGCGACGCTTCCTGACGCTACACTGCTGACCGCTCGCGGCGGGGTTCCCGAGCGGTCAAAGGGGACGGACTGTAAATCCGTTGGCTCAGCCTTCGAAGGTTCGAATCCTTCCCCCGCCATGCCGGTACTGCCTCCCAGATCGGGGTGCGGGTCGTTTGCCGTCGGATCACGACGCTCGCGAGCGCCACGCGACATCCTAACGCAACCTTTACATAACGACAACGGGCGCGACGGCTCCGTACCATGTCGCGATGGACACTCCGGGGGAGCGCGAGCCCGCGCCCGTGCGGCCGATAACGATCCTCTACATCGCCGGGATGGCGCGCACCGGAAGCACGGTGCTTGGCGAAATGCTCGGGAGGGTCCCCGACGTCACCTACGTTGGGGAGTTGTCGCAATTCTGGCGTCGCTACTCCAGTCGTGAGCTATGCAGCTGCGGCAGGGCCCTTCCCGAGTGCGGCTTTTGGTCCAGGGTGGTAGACGAGGCCTTTGGGGATCTTCCGGCCGAGCGAGTGGAGCAATTCATCGAGCTGGAGCGCCGCGTGTTCCGTCGCCGAGCGCTCCGAATGCTCTGGTCGAGGGGCTGGGCGACCGGATGCCTCGCAGCCGAGGAGATGTTGCAGGAGCGGAACCGGCTCTACGCGGCAGCGAGCAAGGTCTCCGGCTCGAGCTGGATCGTCGACGCAAGCAAGTCCCCGTTCTTCGGTGCGTCCCTCGCCTGCCTCAGCGCCGCCGATCTCGACGTGGTGCAAATCGTGCGCGACCCCCGCGGGGTGATTTACTCGTGGAGGAAGCAGGTCCAGTCAGACTCCGAGCCGAGCAGTTTGGCCCGCAAGTACATCTCGGTCGCTGCCGTGCAGTGGACGGCGGACAACCTCATGGCCCAGCTCGCGCTCAGGCGACTCGCAAGCTGCCACGTGCTGGTGCGCTACGAGGACCTCGTCGCCAGCCCGGAGATGTCGCTGAGCCGGGTCGCCGAGGCGACCGGCCTTCCGTTGTCGGACCCGCACGCAGCGGTCGACGACGTCGCGCGAGCGCCAAAGGATCACCACCGGGTTGCCGGAAATCCGGGCGTTCGCCGACTCGGCAACGCAGTGCATCTCTCCCTCGACGAGGAATGGAGATCCGGGCTGCCGCTCCGCACTCAGCGCCTCGTCACGGCACTCTGTGCACTTCTCATGGTTGCCTACGGCTATCCGCTACGTGTACTGCGCCGTCCGCGCCCCTGACATCGCAGATTTGCAGGCCATCGCCAGTGGGCGCCGTGGAAGGTTCGAATCCTTCCGCCCTCTTGTTTTGGCCTAGGGCTGCCGGTGGTGGGAGCGACCTGTCGTCGCCGCGTTGTCCTCTCGCTCGCGGTTCTGCTGCTCGACTCGTGCGGCGTGCTCCTCGTTGAACTCGCGTCCCTCGCGCACGAACTTGAGGAGCAGCTTGAGCTGTGCCTCGGTCAAGCGTCGGTACAGGTACTCAGAGCGAGCTGCGTGCTCGACGTAGAAGCGCCCGGCATCGCGTAGCGCCTGCGGCGTTACCTCGACAAGCACACGGCGACGGTCGCTGGCGTCGTGGACGCGGCGTGCGTAGCCGGCGCGTTCGAGGCGATCGAGCGCGGTCGTCATCGCCCCGCTCGTCAGTCCGGTCGCCTGCGCGAGCCGTCCGGCGCTCACCGATCCCTCCCGGTCGAGGATGTCCAGGCACCGCAGGTCAGTTCGATTTAGGCCCAGTGCATCGGCCACGGCCTGGTCGAAGCGGTCGGTGGCGTTCTGCGAGCGGCGGATCTCGCTGATCAACTCCTCAAACACCTGCCGCTTATGTCTTGGCACTATGATCTCTCGACGCTCAAGATGTATACTGATAAAGACATTGTAGTTGGGACCGACCAGGAGGCGAGATGGATCTGGCGATCGACGCGAATGAGCTGGTCAAGACCTATCCGCCCGACGTGCGGGCACTCGACGAGTTGAGCCTATCGGTGCAGGCGGGCACCATCTTTGGCCTGCTTGGCCCGAATGGCGCCGGAAAGTCGACGACCGTCCGGATCCTGACGACGCTCAGCCAGCCCGACAGCGGCAGCGCGCGGGTCGCCGGCATCGACTTCCTCGCCGATCCGGTCGGGGCACGCCGCGCGATCGGCGTCGTCGGCCAGAAGCACGGGTCTGATCCCGAAGCGACCGGTCGCGAGAACCTCGTCCTGCAGGGCGAGTTCCACGGAATCGCTGGCGCTCAGCTTCGTGAACGGGTGGCCGACTCGCTCGAGCGCTTGGGCCTGGCCGACGCCGCAGACCGCCAGGCGAAGACCTACTCCGGTGGCATGCAGCGCCGCCTGGATGTGGCGATGGGTCTGCTCCACCGCCCGCAGGTGCTCTTCCTCGACGAGCCCACGACTGGGCTCGATCCCGAGGCGCGCGCCGCGATGTGGCAGGAGATCGAGCGGCTGGCCGGCGAGGAGCAGATGACGATCCTGCTGACCACCCACTACCTCGAGGAGGCCGACCGGCTCGCGTCTCAACTGGCGATCGTCGACCGCGGCCGGATCGTCGTCGAAGGATCACCTGCGCAGCTGAAGAGCGACCTGCACGGCGACACGATCCAGATCGAGCTCGCCGACGCCCAAGACGCCACCGCGCGCGCCGCGCTCGACCGGGTAAGCGACCTGACCGACGTGACGCTCGACGGCCGGACACTACGTGGCCACACCCGCGACGGCGGCGCAGCAATTCCCGCCGTGCTCGCGGCGCTCGACGCCCACGGCGTCAAGGTCGCCGCGGTCACGCTCGCCCGCCCCTCACTCGACGACGTCTACCTGCAGCACGCGGGGCGAACGTTCCACAGAGCAGACACCGCTCACGAGGAGGTCACCGCATGACGCCGCTACGACAGACATGGCAGGTGAGTCTGCGCGGCATACGCACGCTCATGCGCCAACCCGCATACCTCGGCATCACCCTCGCTCAGCCGATCATCTGGCTGCTGCTGTTCGGCGCGTTGTTCAAGGCGATCGCGCGCATCCCGGGATTCCATGGGGGCTCCTACATCAACTTCCTCACGCCTGGCATCGTCGTGATGCTGGCGATCTCCTCCGCTGGCTGGACCGGCATGGGTTTCATCGACGACATCAACCGGGGCGTCATGGACCGCATGCTCGTCTCACCCGTATGGCGCGGCGCCCTCAATGCGGGCAGCGTCATCTACGCGACGATCACAATTGTCATCCAGACGACGGTAATCGTCCTGCTCGCGTGGGCGCTCGGCGCGGACTACAAGGGCGGCATCGGCGGCGTGCTGATCCTCGTCCTGCTGGCCGGCCTGCTTGGCGCGGCGTTCGCCTCCCTCTCGAACGGCCTGGCCGTGCTCGCCCGTCAACGCGAGACCCTGATCGGGGCGGTGACGGCGGTGATCCTGCCACTCACGTTCCTCTCCTCAGCGCTGATGCAGCAGAGCCTCGAGCCGAGCTGGATCCGCACGGTCGCCAAGTTCAACCCCGTCAACTGGGCCGTCGAGGCCGGCCGCTCCGCCGCAATGCAGACGATCAACTGGGGGCTGATCGGCAGCCGCTTCGGACTGCTCGCCGCCCTCGCCGCGCTCTGCGCAGTCTTCGCGACACGAGCGTTCGCCAGCTACCAGCGCTCGCTCTGACACCAAGGAAGGGAAAGCGGCAGCGCTCAAAGACTGAACGCACTACTGCCCTGAATTAGCTGCGAGATCCGCGCCGCCCGGGTCGTGTGCGAACATATGTTCGTGCGCTGGAGTGGCCTTGTCGACGGCAGTGAGTCCCAGGGGCGGTTGCCGGGATACAGCGAGACGGTGGTGCGTCACTTTGATGCGCCGGAGGCGCTCGACATGCGCTTCCACGAGGTCCATGCCAAGTCGGTGTTGAACCGGGTGCCGGCCGCGTCACGGATGCCATTCCGCTGGACCGTCAACCCCTACCGCGGCTGCGGTCACGCCTGCGTCTACTGCTTTGCGCGGCCGACCCACAGTTACCTTGGATTCGACGCCGGGCGCGACTTCGAGCGGGAAATCGTCGTCAAGGTGAACGCGCCGGAGGTCCTGCGCGCAGAGCTCGCCCGCCGCTCGTGGCAGGGCGAGCACGTGGCGCTCGGCACGAATACCGACCCCTACCAGTGGGTCGAGGGGCGCTACCGGCTGATGGAGGGGATCTGGGCGGCGCTGCGCGACGCCGCGAACCCGTGCTCGGTGCTGACCAAGTCGCCGCTACTGCTGCGCGACCTGCCGCTGCTGGTGGAGATCGCCGCGCGGACGCAGATCAGCGCGAGCCTCTCGATCCCGACGCTCGACGAGCGTGCTTGGCGCGCGACGGAGCCGCACACCCCGCACCCGCGAGCGCGTCTCGAAGCGGTCGCCGAGCTCAACCGCGCCGGCATCCCGACGGGTGTGCTGATCGCGCCGCTGATGCCCAGGATCAACGATGCGCCGCACCAACTCGAGCCCTTGCTGGCGGCCGCCGACGAGGCCGGCGCGACGAGCATCGGCGGCGTCGCCCTGCATCTGCGCGGCGCCGTCAAGGAGATCTTCATGAGCTGGGTGCGCGAGCAGCGACCGGACCTCGTCGAGCGCTATGAGCGCCTATACCGCCGCGGCGCCTACGCACCGAAGGAGGAGCGTAGCGGCTCGCCGCGCTGGTCCGCAAACGGTCCTCCTGGCGGATGCTGGAACCCAGGCCACCGCGGCTCCCGGCGCGAGCGCGCCAGGAAAGCCTGTTCTGAGGCTGCGCGGTCGGCGCTCACGTCGCGAAGAGCTGCGGGCGCTGGCAACGCTGGCCGCCCCGGGCCGTTCGTGTCTATGCTGCGGCGGAAATTCCCCCGAACGAAAGGTATGACCTCCATGCACGCGCTCGTTATCGAGGTCACGTTCAAGGACGACATTGCGAAACAGGCGCGCGGCGCGTACGCTCTCGCGCATGTGTCGCAACATCCGCACGCTGCACAACTTCGAGCCCCGCGCGAGCTCCGAAGAGGTCCGCGCGGCCGCCACGCAGTACGTGCGCAAGATCATGGGCGCGAGCAAACCTTCGCTGGCCAACGCGGCTGCATTTGAGCGCGCGGTCGATGACATCGCCCATGCGACTGGCCACCTGCTCGAGGCACTCGTCTCGTCCGCGCCGCCAAAAGACCGCGAGGTCGAGGCCGCGAAGCGACGTGCGCGCAGCGCTGAGCGCTTCGCTGCCTAGGCTCGCGGCGGCTACAGCGGCGTCGTGTAGGCGCCCGAGATGCCGCCGTCGACGAGGAACGTCGTCGCCGTGACGAAGCTCGACTCGTCGCCGGCGAGAAAGAGCGCGGCAGCGGCGATCTCCTCGGGGCGACCGAAGCGTCCCATCGGCACGTGAACGAGGCGGCGGGCCGCCCGCTCGGGATCCTTGGCAAACAGCTCCCGCAGCAGCGGCGTGTCGATCGGACCGGGGCAGAGCGCGTTGACGCGGACGCCGCTGCGGGCGAACTCGACGCCGAGCTCGCGCGTCAGGGCGAGCACGCCGCCCTTGGAGGCGGTGTAGGAGATCTGCGACGTCGCCGCGCCCATCACGGCGACGAACGAGGCGGTGTTGATCACCGACCCCCCGGCCGGGTTGTTGGCCAGCAGGTGTGGGATGCCGTGCTTGCAGCAGAGGAAGACGCTCTTGAGGTTGACATCCTGCACGTGCTGGTAGACCTCGAGCGAGGTCTCGAGCACGGAGGCGTCCTCGTTGGGCGAGATCCCGGCGTTGTTGAACAGCACGTCGATCCGCCCGAACTCCTTGAGTGTCCGCGCGTACATCTTGCTGACCTGCTGCTCGTCGGTGACGTCGACGGTAAGCGCCAGATCGCCAGGCGCACCGTCCAGCAGATCGGCGCCGACGACCTTGGCGCCTTCGCGGCGAAACAGCTCGACCGTCGCCGCGCCGATGCCGCCGGAGGCGCCGGTCACGACACAGACCTTGCCCTCGAGTCTCATGAGGTCGAGTAGTAAATCGATTTGACCTCGGTGTAGGCGTCGAGCGCGTGCGGACCGAGCTCACGGCCGTAGCCAGACTGCTTGAAGCCGCCGAACGGCGTCGCGACGCGCACCGACGTATTCGAGTTAATCGAGAGAACGCCACTGTCGACGGCGCGCGCGACGCGCAGCGCGCGGCCCCCGTCGCGTGTCCAGATCGAGCCCGAGAGACCATAGATCGTGTCGTTGGCGAGCGCGACCGCGTCCTCCTCGTCCTTGAACGGCAGGACGGCGACGATCGGCCCGAAGACCTCCTCGCGCGCGACGCGCGAGGAGCGCGCCACCGGCCCGAGCACGGTCGGCGCGAACCAGTACCCGGGACCTTCCGGCGCGGTTCCGGCGAACGCGACCGGATCGCCGTCGGCGAGGA
>Ga0302325_10003870_pt1 | contig 34955 bp, 33 predicted proteins | sample Palsa_T0_2_FD_201948 | JGI IMG/M metagenome (GOLD analysis project Ga0302325, IMG submission 201948) | Peat permafrost microbial communities from Stordalen Mire near Abisko, Sweden - Palsa_T0_2 | ecosystem: Environmental > Terrestrial > Soil > Palsa > Peat permafrost | place: Sweden: Abisko...
ATTGGGAGTGAGCGACGCATAGTCGTTGAGGATGGGATATCCATCGATCGCGTAACCGATGACGGTCGGATTGCTGGAGGTTGCGCCGACTTCAGCTTCGAGACTGACGGGGTTCTCGTGATTGTGATACACGCCTTGCTGCTGCGGGTGGCCCTTGGCGGCGTCAAAGCTGGAGGCTTCAACATATCCGGCGTTGTTGAACCAGACGTTATCGTTCTGGTACGAGTTGTTGTCAGACATATTGAAGACATCAACTCCGTTGATCAGCACGCCGATCGCCCCCAGGCCGGTCGCGGTGTGTGTCCCCGTCGCGGGCTGCGGGTCACGGGGAATGTCGAACGTGGCGTTGTCGTCGACGGGAGTATTGGGATCGCCGTTAAACGGCCCGATGTAGTAATCGGGAATTCCCGTCGCTTTGATGTAGACATCGGTGCTGGTGTAAGCGACTTCCTGAACATCCGCCGAGATGCTTGCGACATCATTGTTAATCGTGCCATTTGTGCTTCGGCCTTCGGCCCCGGTGGTATTGACGAGCCAACCGGTGACGTATGCGTCAATCGAAGGCGAGCTGCTGCCGTTGGAGATGGCATTGCTCGCGACCCCTGCACTCATCGCGGGCGCACTGACCATATTGGTGATGGCCGCATCGTCCGCTGAATCCTCCGCACTGATCTGGGTGACGGCGGTTGAAAGATTGGCCGGCCAATTGCCGGTCGGTTCCGGCAATCCGTGCAGGAAATGGTAAAGACAGGCCCTCGTCTGCGAGCAAAATGACAGCGTAGCTCCCACCAGGGCCGTACGAAGAGCGACTCTTCCCATGGCTTTCCCTTTCCCTAATTTTGCCTGTTTCTCGTCGGCTGCCGGATTACTCCGCAACCCTCACGATAGAGCAATAGCGCAGGGACGGGTTTGGTAACGCGGAATTTATTGCGGGGCGGACGGCTGCGTGGCCGGGGGGGCGATATTGAGATTAAACGGGGCGAAAACATTCGCCCCGTCGATCTGCACCTGGCAATAAAGACGCAAAAACCCGGTCGCGGGAGCATAAAACTTGAAGGCGAAGGCGGGGCCGGCCCGATCCGCCGGGCCGGTAGGATCGCGTCCATACGGATGGATATGCAGCACGGATTTCCCATCCTCGGAGAATCCAACCAGATGCGCGAACGCCCCCATGACCGGCTCCAAGCCCGTGAATCCCTTCCCATCAGCGCCGGTGATGGTGATGGTGCCGATGACGGTCTGGCCGGCGGGCAGGGGGGCATCGCCGGTCTGGAATTTCAGTGCAAAGGTGCGCCCATCCACAACCGTGGAAGTGCGGGTCTGACGATCGGTGATCGGCCCGGCGGCGGTGTCGGCAGGCAGGTCGGCGATGTCATATGCCTGAATGCCGGAGTCACTGGGGACAACGTCCGCCCAAACCCTGTACGGACCCGGCCGAAGCGGTGTGAACATAAAAGCATAATCGCCGGGCTTCGTCGTCGGAGTGGGATGCACGTGGTGATAATCGCTGAGGCTGCGATCGTTGATGAGCAGATGGATTTTCTTCGTGTGGACTTCGATAAGATCCTCAAATCGCACCGGAGAGCCGTCGCTCTTGGCCAGGTGCATGATCACGGCAACAGGTTGACCGACGACAAGTTGGGGAGAGGTTATCGTCAATTTCATCGTCGGTTGCCCGGGCTTTTGGTAGATGCCGCTGGCGGGGAGATGTCGCCGCACAAGGGCCATGCCGCAGATGGAGCATTTGTCGTTCGGGTTCAAATGGCGATCAAATGGATGCATGGGGCAGATGTAAATTTCCGCGTGGACGACCTCCGTGGGATAGAGGGCTTCGAGCTTTGCAAGAGATTCGCACCAGTCGCCAAATGCGGCGTTGGTTTTCGCCTGCGGGTTGGTGGAATCGCGGCTGGCGCGGAGGAGACCGACCTCGGCGGTGATCAGCGGGGCCGCAAGCTCATTTATCTCAGCGGCATGGGGATTGGCGGCCGAAAGAACGGGCAAGACCCGCAATGCGGTGCTGATGTTCGCGAGCTGCGCACCGACGTCGCGCATGAGGTTTTCGGAAATCAGCAGATCGATATTGTCCCTGGATTGCTCAATGACGTTCCATGCCTCACCGGGAGATTGTGGCGGCGGAAGTTGCACCGGCGCGTCGTGGGCGAATGTCGAAACGGTGAATGCCAGCAGAAACATGAGCGCGGCGACAGACTGGCCAGTCTTGCGATGCATGGGCGTGAATATACCGAAAATTAAGCGGCCCACTTGTGGAATACAAAAAAGACGCCAAGCAGCACGCAGGCAAAACCAACGAGGTAATTCCATTTCAGCGGCTCTTTGAGGTAGAGAAACGCGAAGATGCAGAACACCGTGAGAGTGATCGCTTCCTGGATGACTTTGAGCTGATATCCGGACAGACCGTTTTCGTTGCCGATGCGATTGGCGGGGACCTGGAAGCAGTATTCGAAGAACGCGATGAGCCAACTGATGATGATCACTTTCCACAGGGCGGTGCGCTCGAATTTCAGGTGGCCATACCACGCGATCGTCATGAACGTATTGGAGACCGTCAGGAAAATGATCGGAAAGAGAGCCGCTTTGAACATGAGGATCGCTCCGCCGTTCCTGGTGGATTCACCACTGGGCTTCCTCAAATGGATTGTCAGGCGCGCGAACTTTCGGCTTGGGCAGCATGGCGATCATTGCCTTGGCAAGCGTGGCATCGGCGGCGCTGACGACGCGGATGTTCAGCGATGAGGATCGCACCAGCCAGATATCCGCGGCCACCGGCTCGCGCTTGGACTGGATCATCTCCACGAATTTGTCCTTGCGCATTGCCCAGGGCGTCACGATGTTCTGAAATTTCTGACCGGATCGCACCGCGAGCGGCTTGCCGGAATCTTCGATCTCCACAATCCCCCCGCGAAGCGGCGTGGTCATCACCGCGATGGGATGTTTCTCGGCCTCGGCGATCAGTTGATCGAGGTCGGTATACGATACAGCGGGGCGCGCCGCATCGTGAATGATTACATGCGTGGCTTCGCCGGAAAGTTTTTCCGCAGCCGCGGCAAGCTGGTCCATCCACGCGCCGGGGCCGGAGATCAGCTTGGCCCCGGCAAAGCTGAGATGATCGCCGAATTTCCGCTTGGATTCCTCAAATTTATCCGCCGCAACGACGAGTTGAATCTGCTTGATCGGGTCGCGATTGAAAAACAGGTCGGCGCTTCGCAGCAGGCATTCGCGCCCATCGACCTTGACGAACGCCCCGGTCCCTTCAGCCCCAAGGCTCGTGTGCACAGCCGTCGCGATCACCACCGAAAAACTGGCCATAAATCACTCCCGGCAAACCACCCAAATCATTCACAACTGCGGCACACCGGTCAAGCGGCGAAATGCGGTTACGCTTGGATCGAAGAATTTCAACTAGCGCCGCCAACTTTCACCCGCAACTGAATCCACGGGTTTGACAGCGCAAGCCGATGCTCTAGAATCTTTTTCCCCAATGATTTGCGGGCTCGTAGCTCAGTTGGTTAGAGCGCGTCCCTGATAAGGACGAGGTCACAAGTTCGAATCTTGTCGGGCCCATTGAGACATCTTCGTGACCACATCTCCCTGTTTGTCGACTCGGCGACCGCATAAGTCGATTCAGGAGTTAGATAAGATCAGGATTGGACATTAGACTTTCACTCCGGCAGCCCGCAGCGCCTTGGTGATTTTGGCAAGAGTAGCCGTGTCCGGACTGTGCTTTCCCTTTTCAAGCCGATTGATGGTTTCCGGACGGAGTCCCGATCGCCTGGCCAATTCCGATTGAGACAAACCTGCCAATTCACGTTCATGGATGAGTTTCCGCGCATAAATGGCGCGGACAGTTTCGGCGGCCGGATAATTTCCGTTCGCAAGAACGGCCGGAAGCCTGGGAAATTTCTGGACAGCCGCACGTTTTTGCAGAGCCTCGAAATCGCGCATCGGGATCAACGCAAATTGTTTGCCTGAAATGGTAAGCCTCTGAACGGACATAGATATCTCCTGTTGGTCAATCCTCGTATACATCACGGCGGTTGGCGATTCGCCAGATCACGATCCCCTGTCGGTCCAGCCGAAAAACCACACGATAGTCGCCTGTTCGGATCCTGAAGTTGCCCTTTAGATTTCCAGTTAGCCGCTTGGCGCCACTTACATCCGGCCACTTCCGTAACCGGCTAATCAGCCCATCGACGCGACCCACGACGGGGCTGGGCAGCGTTTCAAGCTGCGCCACCGCCTCAGCGGTGAGTTTCGACTTCCATGTCATAATTCTAAGATCTATGATACGAATGTCAATGATCGCTTTTTGGGGAGGGTGATTATCCTCTGTATCGGGCCCACACTTTGGAGCGCATTGTCATCATTCCGAGAAGGCGTGATGCTCTCATTCTTTCATCAAAATATTATACCGTTAATGGCATCGCTTTAGCGCCTCGCACAAACCCACGGCAAAAGCCGATTTCCGTCGGATTGTTCATGAGCTTCCACACGGCAATCTGATCGAAACCCGCCGCCCGAACCATATGGCCGAGGCATTGCAGCGACGGCGCCCACCAATTGGTCACATTTCCGGCCAGTTGGTTGTCGGGAAAGAACTCCATCACCATTTGCGCCGGATAACCGTGTCCATGTCCGCCCCGATACGGGCTGTAGTCATCGCAGATTTGCGACTCGACATAAATCTCGCCGTCGCAGATCGCCGACAGCTTATCCAGCGCCAGCAACGGATGACGGAGGTGATATAACGTTCCGAAGAAGAAAATGACATCGAAACGGCCGAGCCTTTGTTCCGTTACTTCATAGACCGTCATCTCCTGGCGTTGACAGCGCTCGTGATCGTATCCCAGCGCGTCGCGGCAGAGATCAAACGTTCCCCACGCATGGCGGTCGGAAGGAGCCAGATGTCCCATATAATCCGAAAAGTCATCGACGGCGACCACTTCACGCGCCCCGCGCTTCAGTGCGGAAAAGGTCCAGTAACCATCCCAGGCCCCGACATCCAGCACGCGCTTTCCCGTCAAATCAGTCGGCACCCGATACGCCCGCTCATGCAGCGGATTAACTCCCGGCGTCACCACTCCGCCGGGGAGTTCGATACGGTGATACCAAAAAGGAAATTCCGCAACCCGCCGGCGGAGTTGCTCAGCCGCGTCCGAGCTGGAAGCTGGAACCGAATCCATCCAATCATCATCCTAACAATTCGATGACTGATGAGCGAGGAAATGATTCGTTGACTCCAGGGACATGCTGCCGGCATACAGATAACGCTTTTATCCCAGCGGATTGCCTTGCATATTTGACTCTGCTTTTCTTCCTTCCTAGTGTACGCCGAATGATAACGGCAGAGTTCTACCGCGCGTTTGGCAGTTCTTGGACAGCGAAATAGCACCACTCATCATATGATCCACTCCTTTAATCTGGGGGTCTTTTCCGTGAGAAACGCTTAGTTTTGAGAGCAACTGATGATGTCACCAGCAACACAGGGTTTTCCTTCAGACGACTACGCAACATGGCCGCACAAGTGTGGACTCTCCGTTTTGGCGGTGCTCATGGTGATTGGTTTGTGCGGTTGCGGTTCCAAATCGCCGGATGCGCAGGCGCCGCCGCCGGCAGCGGTGACGGTGGCGCATCCGGTGCAAAAAGTGGTCACCGAATGGGACACCTACACCGGATATCTGGAAGCGCCGGAGTCGGTCAGCCTCGCCGCACGGGTCAGCGGCCTGATTACCGAGGCGCCCTTTGTCGAGGGATCGATCGTCAAGAAGGGGGATGTACTGTTTGTCATAGACGATCGGCCGTTCAAAGCTGATCTTGATGCAAAGCTTGCCCAGCAGCAGGCGGCCGAAGCGCAGCAGTCGGTCGCCAAAGTAACTTTCAATCGGGTCGAGGGATTGCGGACGGACAACGCGGTTTCGCAGCAGGACCTGGACAACGCCAGGGCGAGCATCGATCAGGCGGATGCCGCTGTATCCGGCGCGAAGGCGGCGGTGGAATCATCGCGGCTGAATCTGGAATGGTGCAAGGTTTTGTCCCCCATCAACGGGCGTGTCAGCAACAAGCTGGTGACGGTCGGCAATCTCGTGAACGGCGGTCAGGGCCAGGCGACGCCGTTGACGACGATTGAATCGGTGACGCCGATGTATTGCTATGTCGACATCGATGAGCATTCGGTGCTGAAGTACCAGAAGCTGGCGTTTGAGAAAAAACTCGTCAGCGCCCGTGACGGAAAAGTTCCGTGCTATGTTGGGCTGAGCAATGAAATCGGATATCCGCACGATGGATTTATCGACTTCGTGGACAACCATATCGACCCGACCACCGGCACGCTGCGGGAACGCGGCATTCTGGAAAACAACTCGGGACTGCTGACGCCCGGATTTTTTGCCCGGCTGTGCATCCCCGGCAGCGGTCAATACCAGACGATGCTGGTGCCGGATACGGCCATCGGCAGCGATCAAAACCAGCGGATCGTGCTGGTCGTGAACGACCAGAACGTTGTCGAGGCGCGCGTGGTGCAAATGGGGGCGCTTTTTGGCGCGTTGCGGTCGGTCCTCTCAGGGCTGAAGCCGGAAGATCGGGTCATCATCAATGGGCAGATGCACGCCCGCCCGGGCGCTCCGGTGGCTCCGACCGAGCAGACGATTCAGATTGATTCCGCGGCATTTTCCGATCCCGGCTCCGGCGGGGCGCGGACAATTCCTTCAACAGAAGAAACCTCCCCCGGCGAAACTGCGAATCCGGCCGCGGAGCCCTCCACTCAACCCACGACGGGTAACAACCCATGAGTTTCGCTCATTTCTTCATTGAGCGACCGGTCTTTGCCGGCGTGCTTTCGATCGTCACGATTATTGTCGGTGCGATCGCAATTTTCACACTGCCGATCGCGCAATATCCGGAGATCGCGCCGCCCACGGTGACGGTAAGCGCCAGTTATCCCGGCGCCAACGCCAAGACGGTTGCGGAGACGGTCGCAACGCCTATCGAAGAACAGATCAACGGCGTTGAAGGCATGATCTACATGTCGAGCCAGAGCACGAACGACGGCAACATGAAGTTGACCGTGACGTTCAAGCTGGGGACGAATCTGGATATCGCCCAGGTGCAGGTGCAGAATCGCGTGGCGATCGCCGTGCCGGTGTTGCCGTCCGATGTTCAGCGCGCGGGAATCGTGGTGAAAAAGGCGTCGCCCGATATCACGCTGGCCGTGGCAATTTATTCCCCGGATCGCAGCCGCGATCCGCTCTACCTGAGCAATTACGCGACGCTTCAGATCAAGGACGAGCTGGCGCGCCTGCCGGGTGTCGGGGACATCTTCATCTTCGGCGCGCGCGATTATTCGATGCGGCTCTGGCTGAATCCGCAGCAGTTGGCGTCGCGCAACCTGACAGCGGGGGATTTTATCAGCGCCGTGCAGGAGCAGAACGTGCAGGTTGCCGCCGGCATTGTCGGTGGTCCGCCTCTCCCACCGGGGAAGGTGCCGTTTCAATACACCGTCAACGCCCAGGGCCGGCTGGTCGATCCGAAGCAGTTCGGCGAAATCATCATCAAGACCGGCGCAGACGGCAGCCTCACTCGCGTGAAAGATGTGGCGCGCATCGAACTTGGCGCGGCGGATTACAGCACGACCACCCATTTCGACGGTTTGCCGGCCGTGGGCATTCCGATCTTTCAGTTGCCGGGATCCAATTCCATCGCGACCGCCAACGCGGTTTACAAGAAGATGGAGGAACTCAAGGCCTATTTTCCCAAAGGCGTGGCTTACTCTATCCCGTATGACACCACGATCTTCGTCCGCGACAGCATCAGGGACGTGGTCAAAACCCTGTTCGAAGCGGTCGGGCTCGTGGCCCTGGTGGTGCTGATCTTCCTGCAAAGCTGGCGAGCGTCGCTGGTGCCGCTCTTGGCCATTCCGGTCTCCCTGATTGGAACTTTTGCCGTGATGGCGGTCTTCGGATTTTCGCTGAATAATCTTTCGCTTTTCGGGCTGGTGCTGGCCATCGGGATCGTCGTGGATGACGCGATCGTGGTGGTGGAAAACGTGGATCGATGGATCGAGCATGGCCTCGCGCCGCGCGAGGCGGCTTACCGGGCGATGCAGGAAGTCACCCCCGCGGTCATCGCCATCGCGTTTGGGCTTACGGCCGTCTTCGTTCCCGTGGCATTCATCAGCGGAATCACCGGGCAGTTTTATCGCCAGTTCGCGCTGACAATTTCCTTTTCCACCCTGCTGTCGGCATTCAATTCGCTCACGCTCAGCCCGGCGCTGGCGGCGCTGATCCTTAAGCCGCACGCGGCGAAAAGGGATTGGTTCACCCGCGTCATCGACGGGGTGCTCGGCTGGTTCTTTCATCTGTTCAATCGTGGGCTGGAAAAGGTGAACGCTGGATACGTCCGGACTTTGAGGCATGTGGTGCGCCTTTCGGTCGTGGTGCTGGCCGTTTACGTTGGCTTGATCGTTCTGACTTATTTCGGGTTCAAGACGGTGCCGCTCGGATTCATTCCGCAGCAGGATCAGGGGTATCTTGTGGCCGCCGTGCAATTGCCGGATGCGTCGTCGATCGATCGCACCGACACCGTGGTGGATCGGCTTTCCGCCATCGCCGCCAAAATTCCCGGGGTTCACGACACATTCGGCGTCACGGGATTCAATTTGCTTACCGGGACAAACCAGACAAACACGGCGACGATATTCCTGCCGCTGAATACGTTTGATGATCGCTCCGGCAATCCGGCGGAATCCGCCACGGCGCTGTCGGGCCGTTTGATGGGCGCATTCAGCCAGGTTCAGGAAGCGTTTGCGCTGGTCCTGTCGCCGCCGCCGGTGCGCGGAATTGGTCAGGCGGGTGGATTCAAGATGCAGGTGGAAGATCGGTCGGGCCTTTCCACGCCGCAGCAACTGGAAGCCGCGACCGAGGCGCTGATCGGCGATGCGCGCAAGGATCCGCGCATCACTTCGCTCTTCAGCACATTCCGCGCCAACGTTCCGCAGCTTTATGCGGATGTGGATCGCACCAAGGCCAAGAAGGAAAGCGTCGCCGTCACGGATGTTTTTCAGGCGCTGCAGGTTTATCTGGGCAGTTATTACATCAATGACTTCAATTATCTTGGACGGACTTTCAAAGTGGTTGCCCAGGCGGACGCGCCGTACCGGGCGCACGCCGCGGATGTTGCCCAATTAAAAACGCGCAACGCCGCGGGGGCGATGGTGCCGCTTGGAACGGTGATGGAACTGAAAGACATCACCGATGCCGATCGAATCAATCGATATAACCTGTATCCCTCGGCGGAAATCAACGGCGCCGGCGTGCCGGGCGTCAGCAGCGGGCAGGCAATCGAAATCATGGCAGGCCTCGCCGCGAAAGACCTGCCGGCTGGATTCACTTATGAATGGACCGAGCTGGCGTATCAGGAAGAGACGGCCGGCAATACCGCGCTCTTCATTTTTCCCCTGTGCGTTCTGTTCGTTTTCCTGACGCACTCCGCCGAATACGAGAGCTTCGCACTCTCATCGGCCATTATCCTGATCGTGCCGATGTGCTTGTTGTGCGGCATCGCTGGTGTTTACTTCCGGGGGCTCGACAACAACATCTTCACCCAGATTGGGTTCGTGGTGCTGGCCGGCATGAGCGTCAAAAACGCCGTGCTGATCGTGGAGTTCGCCAAGCAGCAACAGGAGCACGACCCCAAAATGCCCGCCGCCGCCGCCGCTGTCGAAGCGGCCCGGCTGCGCCTGCGACCGATTCTGATGACGAGCTTCGCCTTCATCTTCGGCGTGCTGCCCCTCCTGATCGCCACGGGCGCCGGCTCGGAAATGCGACAGGCGCTGGGAACCGTCGTTTTCTACGGGATGCTCGGCGTCACGTTTTTCGGCCTCTTTCTGACGCCGGTGTTTTACACCGTCATCCGCAAACTCGGCGGCGATAAGCCGATCATCGCGCCGGGGAAGAATGACGTCTCCAGTGCAAAACCCGAGGGCGGGGCCTGAGATCGCGATAAATTCAGCGCCGAGGACACCGAGAGCGCCGAGGACGCCGAGAATTGCGAGTATTTCTCGGCGTCCTCGGCGCTCTCGGTGTCCTCGGCGCTTGCATTGATTTTGACCCCGGCTCAGCGGGCATGCCGCTTGCAAGTTTTCATCCGCCCATGTAACGGTATGGCGGGAGACACGACTCAATGAGCACCAATCGTCTGCCGCCTATGCGGTTTGGAATTGTCGGTTGCGGGGGAATTTCACACCTTCACGCGCAGTGCCTGGCCGAACTGGAAGCCGAAGGCCTCGCCACGCTCGTGGCCGGCGCCGAGAGCGATCCCGCCCGGGGAAAATCCTGGGCCGAGCGATGGAATGTGCCCGTGCATGAATCGCTGGAAGCGCTGCTGAAGCGAAACGACATCGATACCGTGATCATCACCACGCCATCGGGCATGCACGGCGACATGGCGGTGCAGATCGCCAAATCCGGCCGGCATATTCTCAGCGAAAAACCGCTGGACGTCCGCGTGGAGAAAGTCGACGCCGCCATCGAGGCCGCTAAAGCTTGCAAAGTAACCTTGGGCGGGATTTTTCAACAGCGTTTTTGCCCCGGCCCGCAGAAGGTCAAGCGCGCTATCGACCTGGGATTTTTCGGAAAGATTGTTTTCGTTCACTGCGAAACGCCCTGGTATCGCTCGCAGGCCTATTACGATTCGGGCGACTGGCGCGGCACCTGGGCACTCGACGGCGGTGTCCTTTTCAACCAGGCACCCCATATGATCGACCGCATTATCTGGCTTGGCGGAGATGTCGAATCGGTCACGGCCGCCGAAGTGAAATGCGGATATCAACGCGACATCGAAGCCGAAACGCTCGCCGCGGCAGTTTTCAAAACCACCGGTGGGGCGATCGGAACCATCACCGGCACGACGCTGGCATACGATGGGCTCGATCAGCGGGTGCTGATTTGCGGAACCACCGGCTCGGCCGCGTTTCGGGCCGACGATCTCGTGCAGTTCAAAACCGAAAAACCGTACAACGAGCCGGATCCCGCGCCACCCGAACCCGCCAAACTGCCCGATGGCAAATCATCCGCTCCGCTGAACATGTCCACCGTGAGCCATCGCGCCAATATCAGGGATTTCATTTTCGCGGTTCGTGAAAACCGTGCGCCGGCCGTCACGGGCGAAGATCAGCGCAAGGTGGTGCGCGCGATCAACCTGATTTACCAGAAAGCCAAAGTCGGCCCGTACGCCGGCAAATCGTGACCAATGCCCGCGCATGGGTTTCCGTCACGCCGCCTGGGTTCGATGTTGATCGAGAAACGTGGCGAGATCGGCGAGCGCGCTGTCGTCGGCAGCCGATTTGGCGCGGGCTTCGGCCAGCTCCGCCTTGGCCGCATTCAATTCGGCCCGCAGGGATTCGATCTCCGTCTCAAAATGCCGCCGATGTTCGCTGATCTGAACTCGCTGCGATTCGATGGTCCGCTCCTGCTGGACAAGTAATTCCTTCACGCGGGCCAGAATATCCTGGGATTTTCCGTGATGTTCGACCGCTGCCGCGGGGGAGGCGACGGGCTGCGCCGGAGTTATCACGACAGGCGCGGGCTCTGCTTCCTTAGGCGGATCAGGCAGTGGAACGACTCGAAACACCGTAGCCTCCTGCGGCGGCAGCGGTTTGATTTCCACGGAAATCTGGGGCGCGGGAGCCGCGGGAACGGGGATGGAAACCGCCTGCGCCGTTTCGTGCCAATATCCATCGGTTGATTTCTTTTGATCGGCCGCAGGAGCGGTTTTGAAGAGGGCCGATGCGCGCGGTGGGGGGGCCGTCGCGGTTGCGGGGGCTTCCACCAGACGCAAAGTTGCCGTCGGCTGTTCGCTTGGCTGCCCATTCTCCTGCACCAGCACCGGTTCATCGGCCAGGTCCGGCAACTGCGCGTCCAAGGCGGGGATTTCATCTTCCAACGGCTTCGACTCGGAAAGTTTTGATATTTCCTGATCGGTTTCGGCCGGCAATTCCTTGGTCAGCAACTCATCGAAGGCAGCGCCGATGACAAACTGCATGCCGCCCGAGCCGCCCGGCTCGCATCGCGCGGCGATGCAGCGCATTGTCACGCTGCGATCATGATGCCCGCGAAATTCAATCAGGAAAGGCGTGCCCGGGCGAATCGCTTCCGTGTGGAGAAAACTCATCCCGGAAATCGAAACGTCCCGGACCACAACCACGTCGCGAGCGGCCTCGCCGTCTGAACTCGGTGTCCCGATCGGCGTGATCGTCGCGCGGTGGCCGAACGGCACCCGGCGATATTTCCGGCGTTCGTAATCTGCCTCATCCACCGGGGGCGGAAGCTCGGGCAGACCCGTTATCTCTTCATAAACAGCCAGGGAAACTTCCACAAACCACTCCTCCCATTGGGTCCTCTGCGTTGGATATCCGATTCAGCGCCGTGAAAGCCAAATCATCGGTGAGATGGGAAATGTATTTTGGCCGATTCAGGACGCCCGAAAAATCCGTTTAATCCGCAAATGCGGGCTGTCACGAATAACGGGGCAAACGTTTAGCCGCTCCGCTCGCGGGGCGTGTTCCTTCACCCGGTTTTACCTGACCCACCGTTCGCCAAAATAAACCGCCAGATTGATCAGGAAGATAACCCACACGCAAAGCCAGGTATCGCTCTCGTCCAGATCGAAGAACATTCCCAGCAGCGCGAAATATAGCGCGAAGCTCACCACGAACAATCCGAGAAATCCCAGTATCGGAATGAACAGGGCCACGGGGGCAAGCAGATCGGAAACGGCTGCCGGCGCGATTGAGACCGCCGCCAGTCGCAGCAGCGCGCTGCCGAAAGATCCGATGTTGATCTGCCGAACTCTCGCCGCGATCAGAACGCCGACCATCATCAGGATCGTATCCACGCCGACATTGACGACCAGATGCAGCATGGCCGCGCCCACGTCTGTTCGCGCGTTCCAGAGGGTGATGCAGGCCTCGATAGCCAACCCGCCACCGAGAATCCACAGCGGCCCGGTGAAATTCTTGATTTGATCGACGTCCAGATCGGGTTTGAGCGCGGCGGTCGAAGGATTTCGATAACCGAGAACCGCCGGCGGCTTTGGTTCGGGTGGGGGCGGCGGAGATGCTGCGGGGGCAGCGCTCTGAGGCGCGCGCTGAGCCGTAGGAGCATCGGGGACCAAGTCGTAAAGATCATCTTCCGAATGCGAAGCCGGCTGCTGCTGCGGATAATCCATCACCTGCCCGCAGGGGCACCGCACCTTGCGCCCGGCGAAGCGAACATTCCAGGGAAAAGTCTTGCCGCAGGCGGCGCAGCGAATTTCATCGCCCGTTGTGGTCATGGATGGGCGGATGCTAACCACCGGTGGCGGACCCCGCTATTATAAAATCGACTCGGTCGAATACCCGCGCCGCTGTTTTTTTGAACCCCAATTCTAATCGCCGAGGACGCCGAGAGCGCCGAGAATGATTCACGACTCTCGGCGCTCTCGGCGTCCTCGGTGATCTCGGCGTTCCAATTCGATTGAATGGCTGCTCATCGTCAATGCAACTCCGCATCGGTAACATTCTTCGCGCAGTGATTGGCCGGCATCGTCCGCCATTTTCTCACCGAATCATAGCCGCGGTGAGATCAATCACTTCGCCGGAGATTTGTGGGTGGGTGAGATTACCGTGCAAAATAGTTTTTTCGAAGCTCTTCATCTTTCCCGCGCATGCGTCTCTTTTCTGCCGATGCAAAAGGAGAATTGGAGGACGGTAGCCATGCCGGCAAAAGTGATTTTTCTTGTGGAGGACAATCCCGACGATCAGGCCCTGGCCGTTATGGCGCTGCGGAAGAACAATGTCGCCAATGAGGTCATCACCGCCGACGACGGCGTCAAGGCGATCGACTATCTCTTCAGCCCCGCCTCGCTGGCCAACCCGCCGGCGCTGGTGCTGCTGGACTTGAAGCTGCCGCGGATGGATGGGACGGAAGTGCTTCGCCGCATCCGTGCCGACGCCCGCACCCGCCGACTGCCCGTCGTCGCCCTCACCAGCTCGCGCGAGGACCGCGATCTGACCGAAGTCTATAACCTCGGCGTCAACAGCTACGTCTGCAAGCCCGTCGATTTCAACAAATTCATCGAGTCGGTCCGGCAGCTTGGGCTCTACTGGCTGGTACTCAACGAGCCGCCGCCAGGCGCCGTTTCTCTCGCATGAGCTATCTGCGGGCTCGTGAGAGAAAATGGCCATTCGCATGTGAATTCGTGATTCGATAAGAAAAAAAACCAGGACTGGCGCCCGGTGGATGCGATACAATGACCTCCTATGAAATCAGACGCACCCTCGGCAAGAGACACCATTTTCTTCGACCTGGAAAGAGAACTGGCAATGACGCGAAAAGTTCTGGAGCGACTGCCGGAAAAACAGTTCGGCTGGAAACCCCACGCAAAGTCGATGTCGCTCGGCCAACTGGCGATCCACGTGGCGACGCTGCCCGATTGGATTCGCGCTTCGCTGGCGGCCGACAGCCTCGACGCCGCCAGTGCCCCGCGCCCGCCGTCGCAGGTCAGCGGCCAGAAGGAACTGCTGAAGATGTTCGACACCCACGCCGATGCCCTGCGGGCCGCAGTGAAGGATTTCGATCCCGCCAAATATTTCGACACCTGGTCGTTTCGCCGCGGCGAGGAGATCATGACCAGCAAGCCGCGCGCAACCGTCTATCGCGTCTGGTGCCTGAATCATCTGATCCACCACCGGGCACAGTTGTGCGTTTACCTGCGACTTCTGGATGTGCCGGTGCCGGCGGTCTATTTCAACAGCGCCGATGAGCAGGCGTGGGTGTTTGAATAACCTTAGCCGCCGAGATTGCATTCATCCCCAGTTTCGCTGCGTTTGTTTTGTGAGACACGATCGGACAGAAATATTGAAGATAAGTTGGATCGGTTGGCGTTATTGCGCCGAACGCGGGCATTGGCTCGAATCCTCACACCGGTGGCCGATTTTCGCGGGCTTGGTGGGCCGGGCGACGGTCGGGGCATCCTTGTGAGATCGTGCAATAGAGTTGCCGCCTGCGGCGTCAGGTGCTGAGGAGTTTCGAACTCGAGTTCGACCTCAACCGCCGCAAGTCAGGCAGCCTCGTCCGACCTGCTCTTGAGCGAAAAAGGTGCTGGAAATCAGAATCTCCGGCGAGGTCGGACAGTGGGGCGTCGCTCTGGACGGTTGAGGGCGCGCTTGAGCGCGAAACTCCTCAGCAATGGCCGCCGAAGGCGGGAACTCAATTCGGATTCCCAAGGATTTTTCGAACGTCAACAGGCCCACCATACCCGCCGAATCGATTTCCGGGCCAACATTCGAGCCAGCCGAGGTGTTCGGCACGGTGCCGGCTACCGATATAAATCTTCTTAAGCTTGATCGCTCACACCCTTAAAACGGGTGATAAATCACCGGCGAGGATCACTTCACCTCCACCAGCGTCCCCCGCACATCCATATGCGGATCGAGCCGGTCGATTCTCACAGCCAGCATCACCGGCATCGCCATCGGCGCGATCGTCACCGCATCCTGCATCGCCTGGCGAAGCCCCGGCGTGGGTAGCGCGACCGCGACGCAGGAATTGTCCTCGTCGAACACCGCACAACTGTTGTTGTCCAGCAATTCCGATCGTGAATTGACGGGCAACATCACCGTCTGTCCCACGGCCGCACTCGCGAGCGCCTTGGCGATCGTGGGGCGATCCGCATCCGTCACGCTCCTCACGTTTTCCAGCGGATGCGGGAACAGAATCGATTCAATCGATCCTTCCTTTTCCATTCCCAGCGCCGCCTGCACTTCCGGCAGGCCGGCCAGCACGGAATCGCCCCAGGAAAAAAAGGGTTGATTCTTCGGCGGATCGTAAACGTTCTGGTTGATAGTGATATTCCGCTCGGCCGCGGACGCTGCCGTCCAATCGCCCAGGCTCGTGATGATCGCTTCCTTTCGCCATTCCTTGAAACGGTTCCCGACGATGTTCACAAAGCGAAGCTGATGATTGTCGCGTCCATTCATCGCTCGCAGCTCCACGCCCTTGGTGTTATCCACAAATGTGTTTGACTGCACGGAAATATGTTCGCTTTCGGCCAGGAGAATCCCCGCGCCGGTGTTGCTGTAAATATTGTTGTTTGTCACTACGCCCGGGCCGGGGCTGATTTCCAGGCAGATTCCGCTTCCCTGCCAATCTTCATCAAGTCCGTGGTTGCCGTAGAAAGTCGAATCGGTGATTGAATAATCCGTGTTGTCTATGTCGAGCCACAAACCCGGCCCGGTGTTTTCGTAACTGGTGTGGCGAATCACGCGCAGGTGATGCGTGTTGGTGAATTTCCCGCCGCCCCCTTCCCAGCCGGGGGGAAATCCCTTGCGATTGTTTCCGCGCACGATGCAGTCCTGGAGCGTGTTATTGTCGCCCGAGCCGCTGATTCCGCAGAATCCGTTGTACTGCGCGATGCAATGATCGACGACGATGTTGTCGCCATTAAGGCTCATTCCTCCCGCATTGTTCCCCTCGACGATGCAGTGCTCAGCCCGCCAGCCGGTGCCGAGGATCACACCGCCGCGCTGCGCGAAATTGGCCGCATCGCGAAAGACCAATCCGCGCAGCGTGATATTCCGGGCATCGGTAAACACGTTATCCCGCTCCCTGGGCGTGATGAGATAGGATCGCGCGCAGCCCTCGATATGCGCCCCTCGCGCATCCATCGACCCAGGCAGCCACACCGTCATCGTGTGAAACTGCCAGTCCACCCAGAAACTGCCCGGCGAAAGATCATCCGGCGTCATCACCTGCCGAAGCGGATGCGATTCCCAGTAAACCTGCTCGGCACATCCCACCGGCGGAGGAGCGCCGTGATCGCGCACGGGCGAGCCATCAGCGTTGTGATCGATGATGAAATCATACGGCCAATCCGAAATATATTGCCCCGGATGATCCGAGACCGGCACCCACACGGTGAGCTGCTCAGCCCCCGTCACGATCGCCATGCCCGGATTTTCCGCCTGAAACACGATCGGCCGCCCCGGCGTGCCCGATTCGGTCAATTCCACAGCCTCCCGGTAAATCCCCGGCGCAATCAGCACCGTATCCCCCGCCCCAGCCACAAACGCCGCGCGCGAGATCGTCAGAAACGGATGGCCAATGTCCCCGCTCGCCGTGTCATCCCCAACCGGATTGACGTGATAGACCGTCGCGCTCGCCACGGCGCACCTCAAGCGCGCTATCACCTGCAAAAAATCCAACCGCCGTGGCGCCGTGCGCGCCGAGGCAAACGCCGAGGAAAATTCCCAAACACTATTTCTCACGATCCTCTTTCTCTCATCTTATTTTCTCTTCTCATCCTACCTCGGCGCTCTCGGCGCCTCGGCGGTTGCATTTGCATTTCAAAACTTCCGATCCAGCAGCCGATACTGTATCGCCTCCGCCAGATGATGCTCAGCAATCTGCTCCACCCCTTCCAAATCCGCAATCGTGCGGGCCACGCGGCGAACCTTGTCGTACGCTCGCGCGCTCAGTCCCAGCTCGTTCATCGCCTGCTTCATCAGCATCAGGCATCCTTCGCTCAGCTCGCAAAATGATTTCAGCGCTTTGGAGCCCATATGCGCATTCAGCGTCGCGTCGCCGAAGCGCTTCTGCTGAATCTGCCGCGCCGCCAGCACGCGCTGGCGCATCGTTTTGCTGTCGGTGCCCCGATTTTTTCCGGTCAGTTCCGGATACGGCACGGCCGGCACTTCCACGTGAATATCAATCCGGTCCAGCAGCGGCCCGCTGAGTTTATCCAGATATCGATCGCGCGCCCGCGGATTTTCCGATGCAAATCCCCGCGCCGTTGGGTGTGTTGCCAAGTTGCCACCTGATCCTAAGAGCATGTTGGCCCAAGGTTTTGATTCGCAGACAGGGACTTTCTATGCCTCCCGGATCGCTAGGCTATCGCATTTGGCAACTTCGAGAAAGCTTCGGATTGTTGCAAGCGGAAGTAGCCCAAATCGTCGGCGTAACCGCCTGTACCGTCCGAAACTGGGAACGGGGGCGATCATATCCCCTGACAAAAGCGCATCCGAAGCTTATGCAACTCCTTGGCGATGAAACTTTTTTGCCTTAGTTAGCTAAAGCAGCAATTATATAAAATTGCTTAGGCTGTAATGCCGTTCGACAGGTGTTTGCGGTTTGAAGTCCTAAATGAGGCTATTCGAAGTTTTGCGACTCGTGGCAATCATATGGGCCCGTGAATGCCCATCGTGGCTTCTGTACTGGTACTCCGAGGTAACACCACGCCGCGCCGATGATCAGCAGCAGATTCCGCAAAACATCGAACCGAAGAGACGCACGAACGGAGCTCGGGTCCATCAAATTTCCGTGACCGCCGCTACATCCGCACGGTACGGGAAATTCCTTTCCCAACTCGATGACAATCAGACCAGTGAACGATGAAATCACGATCAGGAACACTACGGTGGCCGCACGAGACTCAACGCCAGACATCAGCCACACGCCTAATGCCAGTTCTCCGCAAATGGCCACCCAGCGCACCGGTGGCTGCTTTGACCAATTGGAAAATATCGTGGGCTCGCTTTGTGTGGGGGAATCCAATGCTTTCCGCGATCCGGCGTAGAGAAGAATCGCCGCTAAGACGATGCGCACGGCAAGGTGCGAGTATTTTGGAAATTGCGATAGGGACATTCTTGTCGCCTCTTAGTGACCATCCGACGGCTGACTCTCGAGTGCCTGCCGAATTCGTTCGGCCGCCATTTGATCCATTGATCTGTTTTGCGCGCGTGTTGCGGCAACCTGAGTTCGAATGTCTGCATCGGTGAATGGTCGTGTCGTTGGTCCAACTTTAATGCGATCATTAGTCCGGGCATCAAAGAGCTCCAAGTGCGCTGGCCACCATATGGAATACTGGTCCAGTGTGTTCTTTTCGTCATTCACGGACGCTTTCTTCATCGAAATGGTGAAAACGATGGGATGACGAATCTGTCCAGTGGAATCCGTCACACTTGAGCTACGGACGATTGTTCCGGGAATGAACGTGTTACCGATCCGCTGAAAATCGGTGTTAGTAATCTCAACGAACCCTCCCACTGAATTGGTACATCGATAGTAGACGAGCGCATAGAGTAAGCGGCTGTCAAAATGAAGCTCATGAACACGTCCGCTGCCGTCTTTAACTTGGAGAATGGTCAAGGACGGATCCCTTTGCGCTACTTCCTGCATCGCGCTTAAGTCGTCATCACTGAGCCATTGGCGAGCGCCGAGAAGGCGAAGGCCAAGAGCAATGTCAATCGTCACGTCGGGAGCAAATGCGGCGAGCTGTCGAAACCCGCCGAAAGACGGCCGTTTACCGTTCGTGAGCTCCTGGGTGGTTAACTCTTCGATCCTGCCTGTGGCTGATATGGTTTGGATTTGGCGCACAATCGCTGGCAAGCCCTTTGACGCCCAGTAATTCAAAGTATCCTTTGATAGCGAGCGTTCAAAGCGGGCGTTTCCGTCAAGGAAGGAAAATTTTAGCGCGCTCGATTCGGTTCGGTTGAGGTCCGGTTGCGGCTGTCGGAAATGGAGCGGCGCGTCGGCCGCTACTGCTGGGTCGATGTTGTAGGTCCGGGTCTCTTCGCAGTCGAGGACCACGTTCTGGAGTTGATCGTGACAGGCCGCGATCGCCGCTCGTTCCAGTGAATCCGCGGAACATTTGGAAATGATTGTTCCAAGTAACATCAGGGCGACAGCACAATGTTTCAAATACGTTTGGCAGTTCATTGGCGCACTGCTCCTTCCTGTTTAGAGTCGGCAAGGTTGATTTGTCGTAAGAATTCAGAACATTCCGTTCACGGCACTTCAGTTGCAGAATGTCGATCAGGGAGAACAGTAGTAGTCGTAAATGTAGTAGGAATTCGTGATGGCGGTGGGATCGCAGTTCCAACTTGAATACGAATAAAACACTCCGCAGACTCCATTCGCGTTTCCATTGTTCGAACTGCATGTTGACTGGCATTGCGGGCTGCACTGCGGAAGCTGAGATGCGGGAATTATTTCTGAGCTTCCGGATGTCCCATGCGCGCAAGGAAAAGAACATCCGCCGCCGGCATTGCAGACAGAATTCTGGTCGGTCGCCGCAAAGACTCGGTGGGCAGAAATGAAGGACGCGATACTGATTACCAGAATCGCGATGAGGAGTTTGGTGGGTCGCATGGTTAAAATCTCCTTGCAAAAGTGTTGATGGTTAAGGCGTTGGTTTTTGCGCGGACGAGTAGTGAAGGATCACCACCGGAATAGTGATTATGTCTTCCGCCTTGTCCGATACTTTTATCCGAATTTCTCCCATCAGATTGTTCGTGACCGCCCTGGCGATCCGAACGCGAAGTGTTCGACATTTGTTGTCATCTGATGATGGGCCGAGAAGCTGGCAGATCAGGGGAAGCTTTGTTTCGATAGAAAGCTTCGACCAGAATGTTGCGGCGTTGCCCGTGAGACGCACAATCCCTTCTCGTCCGCTCACGTCATCCGATAGTAGCAGACTTCGCGGATTGGCCCGAATCTGGAGCCGACTGGTACCTTGAATCCGCACGGTTAGTCCATCCGAACTGCTGTCCAGGGCAAATTTAATCAGAGAACTCCACTCCGAATCGAAGTTAGAGAGGCGATCGTCGATCACCACGATCTTCACGTCTTTCGTTGAGATGGACTCATTTACGTTCGATTGTTTAATAATAATCCGCTGATCCTGGCCTGGCCGCACGATCAACTTGCCGGGAATACTGCTCAGGAGAGTGGTCTCGCCCTTGAAATGAAGTATCTGCGGCGCCTCCGGCGAGAGAGTGTTTTCATCGATCTCCAATACAGATGGGGACACCCTGAGCGACCGATCCGGCGCCACGAAACCCGTTACGAAGAGCATAAGTTTTTGGTGTCCTGAATAGGTCGTTACATCGACCGAAATGGTCCGTTGAAATCTCCCACCCAGGTCATTGGCAACTGCCGGCGGCCAGAAAAGGATAGGAATCATTGTCGATTGTCCAATCGGCACGTCATTGGAGACCGCTCGGGCCAGCGTGCAGCCGCAATCGGTCGTCACAGATTCGATGCTAATCGCGTGCCCCGTATCGTTCCGAAGCTCGAATTCTCTCTGAATGCTCTGACCGCCGGACCACACGGTTCCGAGATCAATGATGGCGTGGTTAACATACAGCCCGCCAATGTTCAGCTCTTCGGCCGATTTCGACGCAGCCGTTCCAGTGCGAACCCCGAGGTAGGTGAACAGCCCAGGACAGCACACGCATAGGGCGACAATTCTCAGCCGCCGATTGAATAGTATCGTTCGCAACATATAGCCTCCCACATCCAAAAATCGCCTCGGATTGAGCTAGAGTGATGACTGCTGCGATTGCATATTCCCCAAGACGACCGCGGCCGTGTGCGTTGAAGGGTGAGCCAGGCGAATCCACTGATCGAATACACGATTGGCCGCAACGGAATTTCCTGTCCGGGCAAGGGCAACTGCCCACATCGCCCAGGCGTCGTTTGCGTGAGAAAATTCGGTCTGCATCGCGGCGCATTCAAGGTGCGGCAGAGCGTCCGAAAACCGGTTCATGTAATAGAGAACCAACGATTGCAGCCATTCAATCTCAGTTCTCTGCTGGCTGCTAAAATGGGGATTACAAATCGCCTCCGATTCCAATTCATCGGCCTCAGTAAGAGCTTCGGCATATCGCTGCTGCATGTAGAGCGCTTCAGCGTGATTGATGGCCGCCCACTGGCGGCGCGAATTGGAAATGTCATCGCAATCAAATTCCATAAAGATGGAATCGATTATTTCAAGCGCGACTCCCCGTTCGATTACGCTTTCGGGCGCTCTGTTAATGCGCGTTTCTGCCCGCTTGAGGTCATTGATCATGGGTAAAATGGAAAAGTCCTCGGGGGGAATATTGGCCAGTTCACTGGACGCTCGTTTCGCGCCGATGGCGTCGAACACCTCGGCATCCAGCGGATCCGATGGAGCCATCAGCTCTCCAATGCGAAGGCACTCTCGGGCGGTGAGATCGGTTGATGCAATCAGATCGCCAAGCTCCGATCGCTTCGCCCTCGAAGCTAGGTCGTCCACAGTCTTTTGTGTCGTTGGCGCTTTCAATGAATTGTGGGAGGCCTGCCAGGAATTCATCCATGTAAGCAAGTTCGCCGAAGGCGAACCATGGAGTTTCAATACTTCCAAGGGTGACTTTGCTTGCGGGTCAACCGGAAAGCGAACTCTTAATTCGCTCAACTCCTGCTTTTCGTCCATTGTCCACACTGAGTTCTTAATAGATTCTTCAACCATCGCTGAACACTCTGCGTTCGCCTCTGAAGATCGGCCCTCAAGCAGGAGTGCATCGGCATGATGAATTCGCGCCCACTCACGGGTTTGATCCCAATCGTTCACACCATCGAGGCGAGTAATCAGGGAATTTATCTGCTCGAGTAATGAAGCGGCATCAGCGTGGCCATTGAGACCGTCCTGTGCTAATGCAAGCGCCAAAAGGAGTGGCCGAGCCGAGGCGTCGTCTGCTGCGGATTGGGGGACAGCCGACAAAGCGCGCTTCAGCCCGGCCGATATCCAGAGCTTCCCGGCGTTATATCCTTCGTTATGGGCGAGCATCACACCGATTTGAAGGCACTCCGTGGACGACAGATCGCTTTTGTCAATCAACGTTTCTAGTCTGGGGAGTTTGATCGTCGTCTGCGAATGCCAGTCCGTCGCCCATTTCTGCAGGTCAGGCGACGTGCCGGAATGAATCGACAGAATGTATAACACGCTGTTTCCACGGTCTTGAACGGCCAGTGGCGGTTTACTGCGTGACGGTTTCTGGGTGCTTTGAGATGCATCAGGCTCGGGAATTTGCACCGAGGATTCTGTGCCCTTAGCAAAATTGTTCTGTTCCAGGAAGCCAAATATTTCCCAGCCAGCGACGGCCACGACCAAGACGACAAACCCGATGGCGGTCCAGGTCACCCAATCATTCATTCGTTTTGCCATGGCGATTACCTCGGATATGCGTAACTGCCAAGCGGCAGTTTTCGCGCCGTGAACCGATTCTTTCTGATGTCAGACGCCAGCATTGGTACTTAGCCCGTAAAGAGCATTTGGATCGATAAGACGTTTACTTACGTTTTATTTAACGACGCTTGGTGAATGATCTCACGGAACTGCAGGACGATTTTTCTTGATCGCATAGGGCCGACAGATATGCTTTATGAGGGCCGGGCCCTTTCCGTTGCGCTGGATAACGATGACTTCATTTAGCGATGAGCCAGAACTGATTTCAAAAGCGATCTCGGGCGATTTGGCGGCAATCGAGATGCTGCTTTATCGCCACCGGAAGAGGTTGCTCGCTTATATCGAGTCCCACTGTCCCCAGGAATTGCGGGCATCACTCGAGACTCAGGATATTCTGCAGGACACATGGCTGAAGGCGATCCGATCCATTTCCGGTTTCCACGCGACGGCCTCGGACTCGATTTATCCGTGGCTCGTGAAGATTGCGCGCAATGTGATGGCGGATCAGATCAAATATCTGAAATCGACTAAACGCAACAAAAGACAAATCACCGGGGCAACAGACGACGAAAATGCGTCGATCGTGCGTCTCCTGGAACAATTGGCGATGTATAAACGAACGCCAAGTAAGTCGGCCTCCAGCCACGAGTTGATGGCCACACTGGACAGCGCGATTGAACGGTTGCCCAAGGATCAGGCCACCGCTCTGCGGCTTCGATATCTTTCAGGTTGGAACGTCAAAGAAGTTGCGCAAACGATGTCACGATCGTCAGGATCTGTGTCAATGCTTTGCAATCGAGCGCTGAAGTCACTTCGTTGGGAAATGCGATCAATATCGTTGTATATATGATAGGTGGCGTGCCATCGGATAGGATTTGCATGTCAGAAGAACCGACTTTAGCCTCTTCACGCGAGATCAGTTCTGGGCAAGCGGACTTCGCAAGTTCCGCCACAGAGCGCCAGGCGCACTCGACGGACTCCGCGCCCATCTCAAATCACCTGTCAAATATTATTTGCGACGTGATATCGAAACGCGCCCGAGGTGAGCGGATATCGAACGAGCAAGTGATCGCATCATACCCTGATTTAATGCCTCGATTACGTGAAGAGCTTCTAGCGCTGGGGTCGATTCATCAAGCGGTGGTTTCTGGCCAGGATCAAGTTCAGCCCGTTTCGCCGGTCGAAGGGGGTGTGGCCGAGTCAATGGATCGTCTCGCGTCAATGCAAGGGTTGCGCATTCGTGGCTATTGCATAGAACGAGAGATCAGTTGCGGCGGGCAGGCAACCGTCTACAAGGCGGTGCATGAACGCACCGGTCGGTGCGTCGCCATCAAGGTGATGCATGGAGGGCCCTATGTCGGATCCCGGGGACGAAAGCGATTCGAGCGAGAGTCAAACATTCTTGCCGGCCTGAATCATCCCAACGTCGTGGGGATTCTGGACCGCGGACGAACTGAGGACGGGTCATTCTTCCTGGTAATGGATTTTATTGAGGGGAGACAACTGGACCAATTCGTCCCTGACTTGAAAAAGAACTCAAAGGCCGTGGTGGAATTATTCGTCAAAATCGCGATGGCACTTGAAGAGACGCATCGACACGGCATCGTTCATCGTGATCTCAAACCCATGAATATTCTCGTGGACGATCGAGGTGAACCGTATATTCTGGATTTTGGGATGGCACGGCTGCTCCAAAGTGCTGAGCAGCCGAATGAGCAGATGAGTCTGACTCGAACGGGGCAAGTGCTCGGCTCATTGCCATGGACGAGCCCTGAACAGGTTTTTGGATCTCCAAATGCAATTGATGCGCGGAGTGACGTCTATGCGCTGGGGGTCATGCTCTTCGCCGCGCTTGCCGGCGAGTTTCCATATCCGGTGACAGGGGCTCCGGGAACCGTCACCCAACACATCAGAAGCAGCCCTCCATGCTCCCTATTGAGCGCGGCAAAGCGAAATGGCGGCACGATCAATGTTGCCCTGGAGCAGATCGTTCTGAAGTCATTATCGAAATCGCCTAAGGAAAGATATGTGTCAGCGGGTGCGATGGCCCGCGATCTGAAAGAATGGCTTGCGGGAAAATCGCCCGTCCGTACCCGATCGTCGATTCGTCAACTTAGGCCGATCGCATTGCTGGCATCACTTGTGATCTGTTTTGTGATTTCGAGTGATGGTAAACCGCCGGCTAACACGACTGGATGGTTTGTGAACACGGTTGGGATGCGATTCGTCAAAATATCCCCCGGCGCCGCGCCGTTAGCAAACTCATTAAGTCAACCTACCGAAACTGATTATCAATCGAATCCTTGGGTACGGATCGATCACTCATTCTTTATGTCGGAAACGGTCGTCACCCAAGAGCAGTATCTCAGGGTCTCGGGTCGAAATCCTTCCGATCCCAGCTTGGTCGAACTGCAATCCCCCGTGCAATGCATTACATGGGCGGATGCGAACGTATTTTGCGATGCACTTAGCCGCCGTGAGAATCGAAAGTACCGACTTCCCACAGTGGACGAATGGAGTTACGCATTTCTCAGCGGCGGTTTCGGTAGCTCAGACAGTGATAATTTTGAGGGCTCGAAAGTTCAGGCCATCGATGCGACCGGTCATCTGCGGCCCGTAGAAACGACCCATCCAAACCGGTGGGGTCTGTACGACATGACCGGAGAAGTACGGCAATGGTGTGAAGATTCACGGGTGCCCTCAGTGAAAGCAACCTCCCACGATGGGGTTTCAACACATCTGGCGGCGGGTTCTGATTTCCTGACCTCGACGCCCAGCACATCCCCCTTATCCGAAGATAAAAAAGATTTTGCTGACCAAACATCAATACCGACCATAGGCTTTAGGGTCGTTTGCGAAACACCCTAAGCATATAAAACCAGATACACTCCCGCCTTCGTCTATTGGATTGTTGCCTCACTTATCGATTCCGGAAGATTCAGCGTGTTGTCCGTGAGGTCTTCGGCCGTTCGTCGTTAATTAAACCTAGGACTATCGCCAGAGGTCGGCCATTTCTCGCGAAATGCTATGAGAGAGCGAATAATCAAGGGCGATTGCTGGGTGCATGTCTTTAATGGCAGCACGTTCTCCGGCAAAGGTAGGCGGCTTGGCCGTGGTGAAAAAGAAAGGGTCTGCGCCGTTCAGAGCATGATCGTGGGCCCCGGCGCTACTGCGGAAATCGTCGATCAGAAGGGACTGGAGGTGGTTAAGCTCCAACCTTGCCAACTCGTCACCAACCTTTCTAAGCTCGTTGCGAATACCCCGGCATTTCGCGTGGAGGTTAAAGAGGCTTGATGGGGGGTCGTTGCGCCTTTAATTCTGCTGAGAATCAATGTTCAACTGATCACAGCGATTTCGGCTCGCGAACAATTCGCTTCAAAATTGCCGCGGACAATTCTGATTTATCCTCGGTCGGATGCAGACCCAATACCGACAATTGGATCTGTTCATCCTGGCGCGAAAACCATTCGATAAGCCTGCTGGTTTTCATGACCTCCTTGAGCCCAAACATTTCTGTGATGTCCCGATACCGGTCCCGAGCGCCAGCAGTGATTTCGATTCTCATAATGATGCGCTTAGTCATACAACTCTACTTTACCCGTATGTAAGGGACACGATCCAGAAGTTCCGCTTACAATAACGTGAATAGACGAAATGATGGCTCCCTTGGGAGTCTCAGTCCTTGCGGTTAGATCTCATCGGATATGGAACTTTGACCCCGGCCGATGCCTCTTCTGACGTCAAAAAGCCAATCGTTCTGACACCGATGGTCCCCTTATCAGCGATATGAATCGTCTCGGCGGCAGTATTTTATTTTCATTAGAAACGCCGATCCAGCAACCGATACTGAATCGCCTCCGCCAGATGATATTCGGCGATTTGCTCGACACCTTCCAAATCCGCAATCGTGCGGGCCACGCGGCGAACCTTGTCGTACGCCCGCGCGCTCAGTCCCAGCTCGTTCATCGCCTGCTTCATCAGCATCAGACATCCTTCGCTCAACTCGCAAAAAGATTTCAGTGCTTTGGAACCCATATGCGCATTCAGCGTCGCGTCGCCGAAGCGCTTCTGCTGAATCTGCCGCGCCCCCAGCACGCGCTGGCGCATCGTTTTGCTGTCGGTGCCCCGATTTTTCCCGGTCAGTTCCGGATACGGCACGGCCGGCACTTCCACGTGAATATCAATCCGGTCCAGCAGCGGCCCGCTGAGTTTATCAAGATACCGGTCCCGCGCCCGTGGATTTTCCGATGCAAACCCCCGCGCCGTCGGGTTCATCGCCGCCACCAGCATGAACCGCGACGGAAACCGCATCGACCCATGCACCCGCGCCACCGTCACCTCCCCATTTTCCAGCGGCTGGCGCAGCGTTTCCAGCACATATCGGCTGAATTCCGGCAATTCGTCGAGAAAGAGAATTCCATTGTGCGCCAGCGATACCTCGCCCGGCCTCGGCACCGTTCCGCCACCCACCAGCGCCTGCGCCGTCGCCGAGTGGTGCGGCATCCGCACCGGCCGCTCGTCCATCAGCGCGACCCCTTCGGGCAACAACCCCATCGCCGAATAAATCCGCGTCGTCTCCAGCGATTCACTCCGCCCCAGCGGCGGCAAAATCCCCGCCATCCGCTGCGCGAGCATCGTCTTGCCCGTTCCCGGCGGCCCGATCATCAGTAAATTATGTCCACCCGCCCCCGCGACCGTGATGGCCCGCTTGACTGCCTCCTGCCCGCGCACATCCGCAAAATCCAATTCCGTCGATCGCGACGATGCCGTGTACGCCTCACCGTCCAGTTCATACGGTTCCAGCGGCAGCTTCTCATTCAGAAACGAAACCGCCTGCGACAGGTGCGACACCGGATACACTTCGATCCCCTCGACCACCGCCGCCTCGCGCACATTCTCCGCCGGAAGAATCACGCCGCGCATCTTCCGCTGTTTCGCCAGCAGCGCCAGCGACAGCGCGCCTTTGATCTTCCGCACCCGCCCATCCAGCGCCAGTTCACCCGCGATCAAAAATTGCTTGTGCACATCCGTTTCAATCGATCCGCTGCCGCGCAGCAAGCCGATCGCCATCGGCAGATCCAGGCTCGGCCCCTCCTTTTTCACATCCGCCGGCGCGAGATTGATGAGCAGCGCATGACTGGGAAACGGAAACCCCCCATTGACCATGGCCCGCCGAACCCGCTCGATCGATTCCTTCACCGCCGTCTGTGCCAGCCCAACAATGGTGGTCTTGGACAGCCCGCGCTGGCTGACATCAACCTCCACCTCGCAAACAATGGCGTCGATGCCCATCAGAACATAGGAATGAACCGTAGCCAGCACGCCCCGAATGTTACCGCCACCCACCGCCTCATCTCAAACGGACGCCCCAAACGTCGCCAGGCCCACCACCCGCGCCCGAATCGACCACCAAGCCAAACATTCGAGCCCGTGTCCTTGTTCGGCGCCATGACGCCAACCGATCTAACTCGTTACAAAAGCGATTCCAGTCACCTACCCCACCCCGAAGACTCCAACCAAACTCCGAATGAACTACCCTGAAATATTTGTTGCTCAAACCCCTTATTAACACTAAAGTAAGAGAGGTGGGCGAAGTGCATTTCGAGGAATTCTGTCCATGCAAGTGGTTCTGGTCATGTTCCGAGCGGATGGCGAGCGTCGCAGCTTTTCCATTGTCCGCGATATGACCGTCGTCGGACGCCGCGAGGATTGCGATCTGCGCATCCCTCTCGGCGAAGTCTCCCGGAAGCATTGCCGCCTCATCATGGAAGGCGACGGCATTCGCCTCGAAGACCTCGGCAGCTCCAACGGCACATTCCACAACGGCGAGCGCGTCCGCGAAGCGACGCTCAATGCGGGCGACACGGTTCAAATCGGCCCGGTCACGTTCATGGTCCAAATCGACGGCGTTCCCGCCGACGAGGAAATGCAACCCGCCACCAGCGAAGCGGCCGATGACGACCTCTCCGCCGAGCACACTCAGCCGAGCGAACCCGCCAATGCCGCTCCGGCCGCGACCGATGATCTCAACTTCGACGCCGTGGGCGAAAACATCCCCAATATCCCCGCCGATCAAAACACCGGCAGCGGTTCCGAACTGGAATTCGATTTCGACGAAGAGCCCACTTCCCACGATAGGCCTGCTTGAAATTTAACGCCGACCGCCAAATGCCGAATGTCACGCGGTGATTGGCAATTGTCGCTCTATCTGCTCTAATTCCCTGTATCAATTTCAAGCGCTTTTATGTCCGAAACCACTCAGAAAATTCTCGACCGCGCATCAGCAGTTCTCATCGGTAATTACGCCCGCCAGCCCGTCGTCATGGCCCGGGGCCGCGGCTCTGATTTGTGGGATGCCGATGGCAAACAGTTTATCGATCTCTTCGCCGGTTTCGGCGGCGCGATTCTCGGACATTGCTGCCCGGCATTGATCGACGCCGTCTCCGGGCAGTCCGACAAACTCTGGCATGTCGGCAACACCTACCACACCGTGCCGCAGATCGAATTTGCCGAGCGGCTTGCCCGTCACGCATTTCCCGGTCAGGCATTCTTCTGCCACAGCGGACTCGAAGCCAACGAAGCCGCCTGCAAACTGGCCAAGCTGCGCGGGCAGGAATTTTCGCCCAAGCGATGGAAAATCATCACGCTCAGCAAGAGCTTTCACGGCCGATCGCTGGCGATGATCGCTGCTACGGGTAATCCAGCCGTGTCGCAGGGATTCGGACCGGAAGTCCCCGGATTTGTCCACGTCGAGCCGGGCAATCTGCAGGCGCTGAAAGACGCGATCGATGCGGAAGTCGCGGCTATCCTGATGGAGCCGATCCAGGGGGAAGGGGGCGTGAATCTCTATCCGCCCGATTACGCCGCGGAGGTGCGCCGGCTCTGCGACGAACATTCCCTGACGCTGATTTTCGACGAGGTCTGGACCGGCTGCGGTCGCACCGGCCGCTGGTTCGGTTATCAGCATTTCTCGGGAAAAAACGGCCAGCCCGTCGAGCCGGATATCATGACCCTCGGCAAGGCCATCGGCGGGGGCCTTCCCGTCGGCGCAATGTTCGCCAAACCCGCAATCGCGAAATTCCTCACCCCCGGCAAGCACGGCTGCACCCTGGGCGGAAATCCGATCTGCATGGCCGTCGCCCGCACCATCTTTGATGTGATCGAGCGCGACGGGCTCCTCGCCCATGCGTCGATGCTCGGCGAGCACGCGATCTCCCGCCTGCGGAAAGAATCTTCCATCTCCGGTAAAATCCAGGACGTCCGCGGCCGAGGCCTGATGCTGGGCGTCGAGCTGAAATCCGCGCCGCAGAAAGTCGTTGAGCGCGGGTTGGAGCACGGGATCATCATCAACCTCACGGCGCAAAAGGTCATCCGCCTCGCTCCGCCGCTGACGATCTCCGCCGAGCAGTGGGACCGCGGGCTGGATGCACTGGTCAAAACCATCGAGGGCCTGTGATGCGCTTGCGAAAATTCACGGCAATAACGACTTGCAAATGTCTCCTCTGCGGCTTGCTGTTTTTGTCTCAGACGGGTTGCCCACCGCCGCCTCCTCCACCGCCGGTGCCGCCACCTCCGCATGCGATGTCCGGAAATTCCGTTCCACCAATCAATGCCGCCGAATTACCCGATCAATCGGTCATTCACGCAACGATGTATCGCCTGCAAATGCCTTACGGGGCCAACAGCCTGGATCGTTCATTCTGGAAACTCGTGGACGAAGATGCGGTGGATCCCGCCACCGCCCGCAGTCTTTCGCGCAACGGGTTCCGCATCGGCCGGGCGCGGATTTCCGATTGGCCGGAGTTTTACAAGGTGCTCAATGATGAATCTGCGACCAAGCTTTGGGACAGCAGCATCATTTCAGTTCCCAATTTCGAGAACGGCAAGATTCTAATGTCCGACCCGGGCTATGTGATTCCCGAAGAGCTGCTGTTCATTTTCGACGACCACGGATTGACCGCGCGCTCATTTGATGACTGCATCAACATGCTTGCCGTCGCGGTTGAGTGGACGCCGCGAAAGACCGGCTCCATTCGCCTGCGGCTCTGCCCCGAGGTCAAGTGCACGCAAACGCGCCTGGATTATTCGCTGAGCGACAATCCGCAGCCGACAGGAACCGATAGGGATGAGCATATTTACGATCTTCACCTGATGACGGACGTCGCCCCGGGTGAATTTCTGGTGATCGGCACATCGCCCGCCACGGAAGACCCCAACCGCGTCGCCAGCGCGTTCCTGACGCGCGACGGGCCCACCCAGCGCTACGAGCAGGTGCTGATATTCGTCGGCGATCCAGGTCCGATGGCCAACTTGAAATTCCACCATCCACATCCAACCAATCATTGATCACAAAGGATATTTTCCATGGCCGCGTCCGCAGCCCGTGATTTTGGCGTCCAAAGCTACTGCTTCCGCAACACCACCGATAATGCGAAAGTCGCGCAGATGGTCAAGCAGATCGGCGTCAGCAAAATCGAGCTTTGCGCCGTCCATGCCGATTTCGATGATTTCGATGCATTCAAAAAGGTTTTGGACATCTACCGATCGGCCGGCGTCCAGGTGGTTTCGATCGGCGTGCAGACGTTCGTGGGCGACATCGCCCGCGAGAAAAAATGGTTCCAGTGCGCCGCGGCCGCCGGGGCCAAACATATCTCGGCCCATTTCACCGTGGGCACTTTCCGCGACGCCGTTCCCGCCGCCGCCAAACTGTGCGAGGAATTCGACCTTCGCATCGGCATCCATTGCCACGGCGGATACATGTTCGGAGGATCGCCGGACGTGCTGGACATCCTCTGCAAAATCGGCGGCCCCCGCATCGGCATCAACATCGACACCGCCTGGTGCATGCAGATCGGTCCGCAGGGAGATCCCGTTCAATGGGTGAGCGAAAAATTCAAAGGCAAAATTTTCGGTGTGCACTACAAGGATTTCACTTTCGATCGCCGGGGCCAGTGGACCGATGTGATCGTCGGCACGGGCAATCTCAACCTCCCCGCGTTCGTCAAAGCCCTGGAAGAAACCCATTTCGACGGCATGGCCGTCATCGAATTCGAAGGCGATCCGGAAAACCCGGTGCCCGCGCTCACCGACTGCGTGAAGAAGATGCGCTCCCTCGCCCCGTAGTTTCAGATCGCAATTTCAACTGACTTTCGCCCCGGGGGCGACCGGCTCCGACGGCGTGACGAACACCACTTTCCCCGACGCAGGATCGGTCGCCGCCAGCAGCATCCCCTGGCTGATCTCGCCGCGCAACTGCCGCGGCGCCAGGTTCGCCACCACGATCAGTTGCCGGCCCACGAGCGTTTGCGGATCGGCCACATGCTGCCGAAGTCCCGCGCAAATCTGCCGCCGCTCGCCCCCGAGATCTATCTGCAGCACCAGCAATTTATCCGCGTTGGGATGCGGCCGGCATTCCACCACCGTGGCGACCTTCAACTCCAATTTCGCGAAATCGTCATAGGTGATCGTCGAATTCTGCGGCTGCGGTGTATCCATGATGCTGCTCCCTTATGCGTTTTGCTTCTCTCGAATCTTCTCCTGAAACAGGAAGATTGTCGAACCAATTCCGATCTGATCCCCGTGCCGCAACTTGTGGCGGAACACCGGCTCGCGGTTGATGTACGTCGGCGCGCCCAGCGGCAAATCCTCAATTTCGATTCTTCCCTGCAGCACGTGCACGGCCGCATGACGGCGGCCGACTTTCGGATCGCGGAAAAGAAATATCTGGCAGTCCGGCGCGGAGCCGATGTACGTTGGGTTGCGATAAAGAATGAACTGCTTTCCCGCGATAGGGCCAGCGGTTACTTTCAGCCAACCGGTGCGGGTGACGTTTTCGATGAAGCCGGTTGCCCCGCCCGCGATCGCGCCGATGAACACCAGCGCCGCCAGCCGGCCGAATTCCGGACTTCCCGTCATCTGCGACAGCGGCTCCAGCAGGATTCCGCCGATCGCTCCGCCCACAGCCCCTCCGGCCAGCCCGATCAGCAGGCGCTTCTGGTTCCTCGCCACCACGCCCGGGGCAAGCGTAACGAACGATCCCAGCACCGCCCAGCTCACAAATTGCCCGATATATTGCCGCAGAATTCCGTGATCGGTTCCGCCGATCAGGGCGTTGATCCGGTCCACCACCAGCGACGCGCCCAGCCCGCCGAGCAATCCCAGGCCGGCGCCCACCGAGCCGTTGATCACCGCCGCGCGCAGATTTCGATCCACCACCGGCTCGGCCACGCTGAGGCCGATCGAAATAAAAAGTCCGCACAGGCCGAACGAAATGATGTCCGCAATCAGATTTCGCCAATGATCAAAATGCGAAAGCGCCTCGAGCTGCTGCTGTTTCTGCTGCGCGGAAAGCGAATCATCCAATTCGATTTTCAGATACGGGTTGTCCCCCGCGCTGGTGACAATGTTGTGAACCGCATCCTGCGCCTGCGCCGCCGTGATGCCGACTCCCTTGTCGGATGTTTTCACCAGCTTGCGGATATCCTCGATCGACGACATGGTCTGATCGGCCTGCGCCTGCCGATCCGGCGCGAGATGCAGGATCGCGCCGCCCGCCCACGCGAGCAGCGCTCCGAGCAATCCAAACGCCGCCAGGTAGAAAATCGGGTTGTACCAAAGCCGGGACGAAGTAGTCTGCGCCAGCGGCAGATCATCCGGCGTCATCTGCGCATACCGCCGGTTGCGCGCGACCGCCTGCTGCTGCCGAACGTGCTTCTCCACCTTCGACGTCTTCAGGTCGTTCCAGGAAATTTGAATTTTTTCGTCGCCCATAAACGGGTGCGGCCAACTTCAGCCGCCGCGCTGTAGCTATCCGGCCGTAATCTCCGGCTGCAACCTCAGCACATCCCCATTTTTCACCCCGACATCCGCCAGCGTCTGTTCATCCAATAATTGTTTGCCCGAAGCCCGGTGATGAAATTTATAACTCAGCGGTTGGCCATCGGGCGCTACCTGCGGAAATTTCATCTTTTCCAGCAACACGGCCATCAGCCGGTTGACGGGCGCATCATCCGGCATCTCGACGGATTGCCGCCGATTTCCCGTCGCGTCCCAAACTTCAACGGTCACCAGCCCCATATCACAAATCTCCGAATAACACCGTCCAACTAATTTGCGGCGTTGCGCAGCAACGCGCTTTGATTCACATCTGCCCCAAGAGACTCATATCTTATATCCTGTCCCCCCGCGCATCACCCCAATTATATGAAAAAAGCCCAGGCGATTAACCCTGGGCTGAGTTCTTTGCCACCAATAGGAGGCCTGGACGGCCGGTACGGCTTATGCCGTCTTGACGACTTCGATAATCGCCTGCGTCTTGATCACCATCTGATTCTCATCGAACAGATGGAAGCTCTGCACCAGCAGCTCGTGGCTGCGGCGCTCGATGTCCAGGACGCTGAGGAACCCGCCGCTGTCCTGCTTGGCGGGGGTTTCCGCGCTCATCAGCTCACGTTTTGCCGCATAGCTGGAAATCTCGTGCTTCATCGCATCGTAGAGCGTCTGCGTCATCTGCTCTTCCTGCGTGCTGATCATGTAGCGGATGTTGCCGTACGTATCCTCGTGATATTTCTCGCCCCGGCAGGGGGTGGAAAGCAGGAGGCCACGGTCGGTCATCGGCTCGCTCTTGGTGACGATCACTTCCGTGAGCGTGTTCTTGCCGGCCGTCAGGCTGATGACATGGCCGCCTTCAACGAGCCAGATATCCGCCTCATATGCACGGCGAGTCAGTTTTTCAGAAGCGAGAATCCGAAACAGCTCGGGATGGAGCGTTCGCTGATAAAGCAGGAGGGTGAGCCCTCCCATTCGACGTTGTTTGGTTCGATTGCTCATAGCGTCCATGCTTCTTTCTAGAAGGGGTAGGTCTCCCTTCACATTGTGACGGAACTGAACAAAGTTCGTACAAACCAATGGTCAGCACC